>Ga0209906_100077_pt1 | contig 156039 bp, 160 predicted proteins | sample FECB24metaG_FD_188303 | JGI IMG/M metagenome (GOLD analysis project Ga0209906, IMG submission 188303) | Cyanobacterial communities from the Joint Genome Institute, California, USA from Joint Genome Institute, California, USA - FECB-24 metaG... ... | reverse complement strand
CTTCGCGTCTCCTACTATCGCTTCCTTGGTGACCGCTTCGCTGTCCCAGGGGCGTCGAGCATCCCCAGTCTGCCCAGCCTCGTCAGGCTCGCTGCTGCCTAACGCCCGGCAATCTGCCCCGGTTACAACTTATCGGCATTAACTGACTGATATATCACGCCAAAACTGAATTTGGCATCGTAAAAAAACGTCTCGCGTTTTACCTTTGCGTCAGCCTTGCCGAAACTTGCCCCGCTGCGTCGGGTTGGCCGGGCCGGGCCGCGGGCCGCGCGGCGGTGCACCGGTCGGGCGCCCTTGCGGCCCCAAAGCGCGGACGAGAACCGGCCGATTGGGCTTGCCAGCCGGTCCCCGCGGGCCCGAGCGATGCGGCGCCGGCGGGCCATCGGCGGGGATGATGCGAATGCCGCCTTCGGGGCTGCGGTCCTCGCCTTCGGTGCGGTGCAGCGCTTCGGCGAAGCGGCCGGCAAGGGCACGCGGGATTTCGAACATGGTTTCTTCGGGCCCGATGCGAATCGCGCCGATCTCGTTCTTGGTCACATGGCCGCGCCGGCAGATCAGCGGCAGCAGCCAGCGCGGATCGGCATTGAGCCGGCGGCCGACATCCATGCGGAACCAGACGGTTTCCTCGAAACCCGGCCGCGGGCCATCATCCCGCGACGCACGCGGCGGCGGACCACTGTTGTCGAGAAGCTCCTCGACCGCGGGCATCTTCGATCGGTGCATGCGCACCAGCGCCGCGGCGATATCCTGCGGGCTGCGCTCGGCCAGAAGCCGGTCGGCGAGCGCCCGATCCTCGTCATCGATCTCCACCGGCACTTCCATCAGCGCGCTGAGCAGCCGCTCATGGTCGTTGCGGCGGATGTCGGCCGTGCTCGGCACATCGCGCCATTCAGCGTTGATGCGGGCGCCGCGCAGCATCGAATCGACACGCCGGCGGGCGGGATACGGCACGACGAGAACGGCCGTGCCCTTCTTGCCGGCGCGCCCGGTGCGGCCCGAGCGGTGCTGCAGGATTTCAGCATCGCGCGGCAGTTCGACATGGATGACCAGCGACAGGTTGGGCAGATCGATACCGCGCGACGCGACATCGGTGGCGACGCAGATTCGCGCCCGGCGATCGCGCAAGGCCTGCAGCGCCTGGTTGCGTTCCGACTGCGAATGTTCGCCCGACAGCGCCACGGCATCGAAGCCGCGCTCGATCAGGCTGGCGTGCAAGTGGCGGACATTGTCGCGCGTGGCGCAGAACAGCATCGCCGTGGGGGCCTCGTGGAAGCGCAGAAGGTTGACGACGGCATTCTCGATATCGGCGGGCGCAACGGTCACCGCCTGATAGGCAATGTCACCATGGCCGCGGTCCTCGCCGACCGTCGAGATGCGCAGCGCATCCTTCTGGTAGCGTTTGGCCATCGCCACGATCGGCTTGGGCAAGGTCGCCGAAAACATGAAGGTGCGGCGGGCATCGGGGGTCGCGTCGAGGATCTGCTCGAGATCTTCGCGAAAGCCCATGTCGAGCATTTCATCGGCTTCGTCGAGCACCGCGACCTTGATCTGCGCCAGGTTGAGCGCGCCTCGTTCGAGGTGATCACGCAGCCGGCCCGGCGTGCCGACGACGATATGCGCGCCCTGGCCGAGCATCTTGCGCTCCTTGGAGGCGTCCATGCCGCCGACACAGGTGGCGATGCGCGCGCCGGTCTTGGCGTAAAGCCAGATCAGTTCGCGGCTGACCTGCAGCGCCAGTTCGCGCGTTGGCGCAATGACGATGGCGAGCGGCGCGCCGGGCCGGTCGGTGCGGCCATCCTCGCCGAGCAGCTGCGCGGCGGCGGCCATGCCGAAAGCCACCGTCTTGCCCGATCCGGTCTGGGCAGACACGAGCAGATCGCGGCCATCGGCCTCGGGCTGGATAACGGCGGCCTGGACGGGCGTTGGTGCGGCATAGCCACGGGCGATGAGCGCTTCGGTGAGAAGCGGCGGCAAGGTTTCAAAAGGCATAGGCGATGCCCTATGCCAGAAAATTGCGCGCTTGGCGAATTATGCTGCGCTGCACCGCAAATAGCAGCGATGGCGGGGGCCGAAGCCCCCGCGAGCCTATCAATAGACTTCGAAAAGCCCGGCAGCGCCCATGCCGCCGCCGACGCACATCGTCACGACGACATATTTGGCACCGCGGCGCTTGCCTTCGATCAAGGCGTGTCCCGTGCAGCGGGCGCCGGTCATGCCATAAGGATGGCCGATCGAAATCGCGCCGCCGTTGACGTTGAGCAGGTCGTGATCGATGCCAAGGACATCGGCGCAATGCAGGACCTGAACGGCAAAGGCTTCGTTCAGCTCCCACAGGCCGATGTCGTTCATGGTCAGGCCATTGGCCTTCAACAGCTTCGGGATCGCATAGATCGGCCCGATGCCCATCTCGTCGGGCTCAAGGCCCGCAACCGCCATGCCGCGATAGGCGCCCAGCGGCGTCAGGCCCTTGCTGGCTGCAACCTTGGCTTCCATGAGGACGCTCGCCGAAGCGCCGTCCGAAAGCTGCGAGGCATTGCCTGCCGTGATCACGCCGCCTTCGATCACCGGCTTCAGACCCTTCAGGCCTTCGAGAGTCGTTTCAGCGCGATTGCCTTCGTCCTTCGACAGGGTGACTTCATGGCGGGTGACTTCCTTGGTTTCCTTGTTCACCATCGCCATCATCGCCGTCATCGGCACGATCTCGTCGTCGAACTTGCCGGCCTGCTGGGCAGCGGCGGTCCGCATCTGCGAGCGATAGCCATATTCGTCCTGGCGGTCGCGGCTGATGTTGTAGCGCTTGGCGACGATCTCGGCGGTCTGCAGCATCGGCATGTAGATGTTGGGGTGCATGGCGACGAGGCTCGGATCACCCTCCACCCGCATCTTGTCGTTCTGCACCATCGAGATCGAATCGACGCCGCCACCGATGGTGATGTCCATGCCATCGACAATGATCTGCTTGGCCGCCGTCGCGATCGACATCACGCCCGACGAACATTGCCGGTCCATCGACTGGCCCGAAACCGTCACTGGCAGACCGGCGCGGAGCAACGACGTGCGGGCGATGTTGCCGCCCTGGACGCCCTGCTGGAGCGCCGCGCCCATGACGACGTCATCGACTTCGGCGCCGTCGATGCCCGCGCGCTTGACCGCATGGGCGATGGCATGGCCGGCCAGCGTCGGCGACGGCGTGGCATTGAAGGCGCCGCGATAGGCCTTGCCGATCGGGGTGCGGGCAGTAGAAACGATGACGGCTTCACGCATGGTCGTGGTCCTTTGTGCAGGGAATCAGGCAGGAAAGCCGGGCATGCCCGGCTCATTGGCCAGTGCGATGGCGCCGGTGAACAGCGCGACGCCATGGTAGAAATTGACGAGCTGGACGATCTCGAGCAGCCCAGCCGTGTCGAAATGTGCCGAGACGCGGGCGAATTCGGCATCGCTCAGCTTCTTGTTGGCAAGCAGCGCATCGACAGTGGCGATGACGGCCGCATCCTTTGCGTCCCAATTGCCGTCATCGGCATGGCCATCGAAAGTCGATCGCACCTGTTCGGGCGTGATCCCCGCCTTGGCGGCGAGCATCTGGGTGTGAATTCCCCATTCATAGTCGCAGCCGCATCTGGCGGCCGTGCGCTCGATGACGACCTCGCGGGTATGGAAATCGAGCGCGCCCTTGGCTGGGACAGCGCCAGCCAGAAAGCGCTCGAGGGCCTTCTGGTCCTGGCCCATCGAGGTGAACAGGCCAAGCGGATCCTTGCCCGGCGCCGCCACCTTTGCCGCGACCGCAGCAAAGGCTTCGGGCCAGGGTTTTTCGACATGTCCGATGCGGCTCATGGCAAGCGCCTTTCAAAGATACGACAGGGTAACCCATTCGGCGGCAAGCGCCGGCTTGGTCTCGCCATCGATCTCGACCGTGACATTGACCGTCGTCTGCCAGGCACCGTCGGGGCGCTGGGTGACATCGAGAAGCTTGAAGCGGCCGCGAACCTGCTTGCCGCTTTTCACCGGCGCCATGAAACGCACTTTGTTGAGGCCATAATTGACCCCCATCTTGGTGCCCTTGATCCCCGGCATCACGCCATAGGCCATGACCGAGCACAGGCTGAGGGTAAGGTAACCATGCGCGATCGTCGTTCCGAACGGCGTCTGGGCAGCGAGCTCGGGGTTGACGTGAATGAACTGGTGATCACCGGTCACTTCGGCAAAGGCATCGATCTTGGCCTGATCGACGAGAATCCAGTCCGATACGCCAAGCTCGGACCCGACCATCGCCTGATAGTCTTCAATCGAAACCGCCATGCTTTCCATCCCCGTCTATTTTGCCGCAACCTAGGCGCTGGCTGACGTGAACGTCAACCACCATCGCCGGCCTTTCGCCTGCAGCGCAGGCGGCGTAGAGCCCGCCGCATGACCGCCATGCTCGACGCCGCCCGCACCCGGATGCGGACCCTCCACCGTGCCCCCGAACCCGATGTGCTGGCCGGGCTGCTGCCCACCGCGACGCTGCTGCCAGCAACACGCGACGCCGTCGTCGGCCGGGCGCTCGGGCTGCTCGCCGACCTGCGCGCCGCGCAAGGCTCGGGCTGGGTCAATCGTTTTCTCCATCAATATCGCCTCAACACCGCCGAGGGCGTTGCGCTGCTCAGCCTTGCCGAAGCCTTTCTGCGCGTTCCCGATAGCGAAACCGCCGACGCGCTGATCCGCGACAAGATCGGTACCGCCGACTGGGCCCAACACGCCGGTGAATCCGACTCGGCGCTGGTCAATTCGGCGACCTGGGGCCTGGTGATGACCCGGGCCCTGATGGGCAATGATGGGGGATCGAGCGTGTTGAAGCGCCTCGTCGCCCGCGCCGGCGAGCCTTTCGTTCGCCAGGCGGTCGGAGCCGCGATGCGGATGATGGGCCAGGTCTTCGTCATGGGCCGGACGATCGACGAAGCGCTCGAGCGCGCCGGTGACAAGGACAACCGCGGCTTCACCGCCAGCTTCGACATGCTCGGCGAGGCGGCGCGAACTTATGACGACGGCGCCCGCTATTTCGAAAGCTACAGGGCGGCCATTCGCGACACGGCGAAAGCCGCAAAAGCCAACCACATCACCGACCGCCATTCGGTCAGCGTCAAGCTGTCGGCGCTGCACCCGCGTTACGAAACCGCCCATGCCGAAACGGCAGTGCCGGCGCTGATCGAGATGGTCAGCGACCTGGCGCGATCGGCAGCCAGTTCCGGCATCGGTCTGACCGTCGATGCCGAGGAAAGCGAGCGGCTGATGATGAGCCTCGACATCATCGAGGCCGTTGCCCGCCTTCCCGAACTCAAGGGCTGGGACGGTTTCGGCATGGCGGTGCAAGGCTATGGCAAACGCGCCCGTGCGGTCGTCGCCTGGGCGCAGGCGCTGGGCGCCGACACCGGCCAGCGGCTGACGGTGCGCCTCGTCAAAGGCGCCTATTGGGACAGCGAAATCAAGCGCACCCAGGAAGCCGGGCTTGCCGGCTATCCGCTCTTTACCCGCAAGGCCGCGACCGATGTGTCATACCTTGCCTGCGCCCATGACATGCTGGCGGCGCCGAACATCTACCCGGCCTTTGCCAGCCATAATGCGCTGACCGTCGCGACCATCCTCGAATGGGCGAGCGAGTCTCGCGATTTCGAATTCCAGCGCCTGCACGGCATGGGCGAAGGGCTGTTCGAAAGGCTGGTGCGCGAGCAAGGCTACAAGTGCCGGACCTATGCCCCTGTCGGCGGGCACCGCGACCTCCTCGCCTATCTGGTCCGTCGGTTGCTGGAAAACGGCGCCAACTCGAGCTTTGTCCACCAGCTCGCAGACGAAAACATCAGCGACGCGGTGCTGCTTGCCGATCCCGCCGCAAAGATCGCCGGCGTTGCCGGCGCACCGCACCCGTCGATCCCGCTGCCGATACGGCTCTATGGTGAAACCCGCGACAATTCGAGCGGGATCGATCTCGCCGATGCGGTCGTGCTGGCGGCGACCGTCGAAGCCGTGCAGACATTCGACGAAGCCGATGTGCTTTTCGGCAAGCGGACGCAGACGACCGATGGTGACATTGCCCATCTTCGCCAGCGCATCGACGCGGCGGTCGCTGCCTTCCCGGCCTGGGCAGCGACGCCCGTGACAACCCGTGCGGCAGCGCTCGACCGGCTCGCCGATCTGCTTGAAGCCAACCGCGAAAGCCTCATGGCAATCTGCGTCGAGGAAGCCCGGAAGACGATTCCCGATGCGCTCGCCGAAGTCCGCGAAGCAGTGGATTTCTGCCGTTATTATGCCGCCGAGGCCCGCACGCGGCTGGTGCGGATCGATTTGCCCGGGCCAACCGGCGAACGCAACGAACTCCACCTTGCCGGCCGCGGCGTCTTTGCCTGCATCGCGCCCTGGAACTTTCCGCTGGCGATCTTCCTCGGCCAGGTTGGCGCCGCGCTCGTTGCCGGCAACAGCGTCGTCGCCAAGCCGGCGCCGCAGACGCCGCGTATCGCCGCGGCCGCCGTGGCGCTGGCCCACCTTGGCGGTATCCCGGCCGATGTGTTGAGCCTTGTCACCGGCGGCGGCGAGACCGGCGATGCGCTGGTCCGCGATCCGCGCATCGCCGGCGTCGCCTTTACCGGCAGCACCGCAACCGCCCGCCGGATCGCCCGCGCCCTGCTGGACGACGAAAGCCGACCGCTGGTGCCGCTGATTGCCGAAACCGGCGGCATCAACGCGATGATCGTCGATTCGACCGCGCTGACCGAACAGGTCGTGCAGGACGTCATCACCTCGGCGTTCCGCTCGGCGGGGCAGCGCTGCTCGGCGCTTCGGCTGTTGCTGGTCCAGGAGGATGTCGCCGAACGGACACTCGACATGCTCAAGGGCGCGATGGACACGCTGGTGCTGGGCAATCCCGCCGACCCGGCCACCGATGTCGGCCCCGTCATCGACGCGCCCGCTTTTGACAGGCTGGAAAGCTATCGCCAGTCGCAGAAGCCGCGCTGGGTTCATGCGCTGGCAGCGCCCGAGGGCAATTTCATCGCGCCGACCATCATCAGACTCGATTCGATCGGCGATCTTCAACAGGAATGGTTCGGACCGCTGCTGCATGTCGTCACCTGGCCGGCGGGGGCGCTTGCCGAGACCATCGCCGCGGTCAACGCGCTCGGCTATGGCCTCACCATGGGGCTGCACAGTCGCATCGCCAGCGTCGCTGCCAGCGTCACGGCCGCGGCGCATGTCGGCAACCTCTACATCAACCGCTCGATGATCGGCGCGGTTGTCGGCAGCCAGCCGTTCGGCGGCGAAGGCCGATCCGGAACCGGCTTCAAGGCCGGCGGGCCGCATTACCTGCTGCGCTTCGTCCATGAACGCGTCGTCAGCACCGACACGACCAGTGCCGGTGGCAATGCGTCGCTGTTGAGCATCGAAGACGTCAGCGCGGCTTGACGTCGGGATCTGCCCTGTTTGCTCCCGGCGCGTCATCGTCGCACCCTGCCGAGCGCGGGGCCGAAGCCACGCTGGACGCCTGAACACGGCTTTACCAAATCCGTATTTGCGGAGTAGAACTCCGTAATGACTGTGCAGTCCGCCATCGCCGCCGTCCCCACCCAGCGCCTCGCTGTGCCCCGCCGTGAATGGGGTGCGGCCTGGCAAGCGCTGCGCCGGCTGCTCGCCGACAAGGATTCGACCGAAAACGTCTTCGAGATCATGCGGGCGCTGAACGGCACCGCGACACGCGACGGTTATCAGAAATTGCTCTCAACGGTCGAAGGTGGCCGGCTCGCCTATCGCGCCGAGGATCTGGCCGCAAAGCTGTCCGACCGTGACTGGCTCGCCACCATGCCGGCAGGCAGCCTGGGGGCCGTCTATCGCGATTTCACCGACACCGGCGGCGTCACGCCGCAAGGGCTTGTCGATGTATCGCGCCAGGTGATGAACCATGTCGAGCATCCCGTCGCATGGTTCGGACGCCGTATTCGCGACAGCCACGACCTCTGGCATGTGGTTACAGGCTATGGCCTCGATTCGCTGGGCGAAGCCTGTCTCGTTGCCTTTTCCTACCCGCAAACACGGGCACTCGGCTGGGCCTTCATCGCCCTGGGCGCTGCCGCCAAAAGCCGCAAGGCGCCGCACCGCTACCCGTACAGCGCTGCCATCCACGAGGGCTATGCCCGCGGCCGCCGTGCGGCCTGGCTGCCGGGACAGGACTGGATTGCGCTGCTGCCACAGCCACTCGACGCGGTCCGTGCCCAATTGGGAATCGCGCCGCCGGCGCTTTATCTGTCGATTCCGCTCGAAGCCCGCGGCGACGCCGTGCCCAAGGGCTAAGCTCGATTGCATTATGGTTGAAACTTAAGAGCGTCCGGCGGCCGGGGCCGAGGGCCCCGGACCCCATTGGATCAGCCGGCTCGATCCCGGGTGCATGCGCAAAAAACGACGAAGGGGGTTTGGGGCCGTCGGCCCCAACCGCCCCCGGCCTGCGCCGGGGCAGGCTCGGCCGGCCCGTCAGCCTCGTCTAATCGTTTTGCAACATCCGCTCGCGCGGATCGATCATGGTGCCATCGGGGGCGGCGGTGAAGCTGGTCTGCGTCGGATAGGCAAATTCGACGCCCATCTCGGCAAAGCGCCGCAAGATGCCGAGAACCACCGCCTGGCGCGCGTTCATCATCGCATCATACTCCGGCACTTCGATATGGAAAACGATCTCGATATCGATCGAGGACGCGCCGAAGTTGAAGACATGGGCGCGGTCGAAACGGCAATTGGGCGCACCACTGACGATGGCGGCAATCGCGTTGGGGATAGCTTCGATCACGTTGGGTGGCGTCTGGTAGATGATGCCGATCTGCATCACGATTCGGCGTTCGACGATGCGGCGCATGTTCGAAACCTGCTGCTCGAGCAGCTTTGTGTTGGCCATCACCAACTGCTCGCCCGAAAGCGCCCGGATGCGCGTCGTCTTCAACCCGATGGCTTCGACCGTGCCGGTGTTGCCGCCATAGGAAATGACGTCACCGACGCGGAACGGCCGGTCGAACAGGATTGCCAGCGCCGCAAACAGATCGCTGAAAATCCCTTGCGCCGCGAGCCCGATGGCGATGCCACCGACGCCCAGCCCCGCTACCAGCGCGGTGACGTTGATCCCGATATTGTCGAGCACGAGGATGACCGCGAGCACCCAGACAACGACATTGACGAGGATGGTGATGATCCCCATCGCGCTGGCCAGTGTCGAATGGTCATCACCATTGGGGACGGCGCGGCGCTCGATCAGCGCCAGGATGATCTCGCGGAGCCACAACGCGCCTTGCACGGCGAAGGCGATGGTGAAGACAAAATTGATGAAGGCGAGCAGCGCCCCGGGCGCCTCGACAAGCCGCGAAACGAGGAACACCGAAGCGATGGCGATGAAGAAGCTGCGGGTGCGCCGCACGATGCGGGCGAAAAAACCGCGCCAGCTGGTGACCTCGTTCGCGGTGCCGAGCAACCGGCACACACCCCAGCGCAGACCGTAGAGAACCAGATAAAGCGCGACGGCCACGCCCACCGCGATAAGCGCCTCGCGGCTGTCCTGGGTGACCCATTCATAGGTCCCGACGGTGATGTTTTCGATGTTGCTGCCGAGCTCCTTGGCAGCCACCACGGGCTTGGTGGGCTGTGGATCGGCCATCAGGTCGTCACCGCTTCAAAGGCTGGGGCGAGCCAGTCTGGACGCAGCACGGACAGGCGCGCGGCACCGAGCTGGAGCGGCGCCGCGGCAGCTTCGAGCCGGAGATGGGCAATGCCGATCGTACCATGGCGGCTGCGCAGGCTGCCGACGCTGCGGCCAGCCGAATCGCTAATATCGACGTCCGCACCGGTTTCGCCCTCGATGCGCACCGGCACCAGCCGCCGGCGAACCTTGTCGCGGTGGTGCATGCGGGCCGTATTTTCCTGGCCGACATAGCAGCCCTTGGTGAAGCTGACGCCGTTCAACAGATCGGCACCGGTCTCGAGCCAGAGCAACTGGTCTTCACCGATATCGGCACTGTCGGGGACACCGTGGCCGAGGCGGTGACCGGCATAATCGGCATCATCGGCCACGGCACCGGACATAGCGGCGGCATCGATCCAGCGCGAACCAAGCGCTGCAAACCGCGGATCGGGCGGGTGGCCAGCGGTGTCGTCCCCCCAGGCCACCATCACGGCGAGAGGCGACGCCGTGACCGTCACGGCCTTGCGCAGCTTGTACATGTTCAGCCGCCGCATCAGTGCTACGGCACGGCCGGCGGCGACATCGATCAGGATCGTGTCACCATCGGCGTGGAGGATCATGTCGAACAATGCCTTGCCCTGTGGGCTGAGCAGCCCGGCGTAGATCGGCTGTCCGGGGCCGAGCCGGTCGAGATCGTTGGTCAGCAGGCCTTGCAGGAAGCCCCGCGCATCGGCACCATCGACGGCAATGACAGCGCGGTCGGCAAGTTGGGCAATCGTCATCGCGGCATCAGATAGGCGAGGCTGCCCGCGTTGCCAATCACCACATAGCTTGACTTATGCAGCGCTCGCCGCCATTGGACGCCGCTTCACGTGCACGGTCGTCCGCGCGCGCCGCATCTTCAGTTTTCAGGACCTGTCATGGCCAAGCCGACAACCATCAAGATCAAGCTCGTCTCGACTGCCGACACCGGTTACTACTATGTAACCAAGAAGAACCCGCGGACCCAGACGGAAAAACTGCATTTCCGGAAGTATGATCCGGTTGTGCGCAAGCACGTCGAGTTCAAGGAAGCGAAGATTAAGTAAGCTGGGTCGGCGGGGTCTGCCCGCCGCGCTTGTCTAGTTGGACGCCGCAGCTTCGCTGCGGCTTTTTTACATCTTTTGTTGATGCCAGGGATGAAAGCCTGACGAAGCATGGGTCAAGTCCATGCCGGCGTGGGCCAGTCCGGCGTCACGGCCCCCTCGTCGTCGCTTCTCGCACGTGTCGGCGCGCTGCGACTAGGCCGCCACCCGATTTCTGCCTTCTGCTTTTGCCCGGTAGAGTGCCGAATCGGCTCGTTCCAGCACAGCGTCGGCATCATCTTCCGGCATCAGCATTGCCAGTCCGATGCTGACCGTGATCGACACCGAAGAATGTGCTCCGGCGACATGCGCTCCAGCAACCGCGTCCACGAGTCGGGCGGCAACCGTTGCCGCAGTTTCGGCATCGGTATCGGGCAGGACGACGACCATTTCATCGCCACCGAGCCGTGCCACCGTATCCGTCGGGCGCACGTTTGCGACCAGCGTGTCAGCGACGCAGCGCAGCATCCTGTCGCCGGCAGCATGGCCCCATCGGTCGTTGAAAGGCTTGAGGGCGTCGATATCGACAATGAGAACCCCCAGCGGCCGATGGCCGGCATGCGCGCTGTCGATGCTTGCCGGCAGGATTGCGTGCAGATGCTGGCGGTTGTGGAGCCCGGTCACGGGATCGAAAACGGCGAGCCGCCAGGCCGCCTGCATCTCGGCCGCGCGCGCGGCGGCAACCTGACGGCGCCGGACGAGCGCTGCCAGCCGCGCCCTGACCTCGTGGACGTCGATCGGCAAGCCGGCGACATCGGCGACTCCAAGGTCGAAGGCCATGACAAGGGCAGCCGGATCGTCACGGGGCACAAGGCCGAAGACGACCGACGCCTGGCGTTGCCCGACGGCGTGAAGTTCGACCATCATCTCGACACTTTCGCGCCAGGAACCGCTGTCCAGCGCAACGATGAGCAGGGTCAGTTCGCGCGAGGCGACATGGACCTTGGCCTCGGCGATGGTCAGCAGCAGCAGATCGCAGCCGTTCGGCAACAACGGTCGCACCGTTTCGCCCAGCGCAAAGCTTTCGATGCCGCGGCAGCCGACAAAACCGATCCGGATCGTCATTTGAATGCAACCATCCCCCGCCTACCACTATCATGTCCCGCCCCAACGCCGCACCCCGCAGCCACGCTTGGCAGGCGGCCCCCGTCGGCCTAGTTGAGGAACCAACCGGGAGAGAGGCTAGCACGTGCTGCGCAACCAAAGCATTAACGGCAATTCGGAGCCAGTTGTGATAGGGTTGCAGCTGCTCGCGCATATTGTTTCGGACACGGATCTTGGCGCCCGCTTTCTGGCGATGACCGGCCTTGCCGCCGACGATCTTCGCGCGCGCGCCGCGGACCCGGTTGTGCTCGCGGCGCTTGTCGATTTCCTGGCTTCCAACGAAGCCGACCTGCTGGCAGCGGCAAGCGCCATCGACGTTTCGCCAGAAGCGATCATCACCGCTGGCGCGACCCTCGCCGGCGCCGCGACTGTGGAATCATGGCCATGACCCGGCCGCTGATCATTTCGGATTGCGACGGCGTCCTGCTTGAATTCGTGGCGCCTTTCGTCGCCTATCTCGACAGCGTTCACGACCTGACGCTGAAGCTCGACAGCTTCGCGCTGACCGGCAATGTCCGCTATCGGGACGGTCGTGTCGTTCCCGCTGCTGATTTTCCGCCACTGCTCGACGGCTTCTTCACGACCCATATGCCGAGCCAGGCGCCGGTCGATGGCGCCGCAGCGTCGCTGGCCAGCCTGGCAGTGCATTGCGATATCGTCGTCCTGACCAACATCGCCGACCATCACGCGCTGCGCCGGACCGACGAGTTGGCGCGGATGGAGATGCCCTATCGCGTCATCGGCAACCACGGCCCCAAGGGCGGCGCGATCAAGGCGCTGCTCGATGAGTTTGCGCCGAACGTCGCTGTCTTCATCGACGATCTGCCGCCGAACCACGGCTCGGCGAAAAGCCACGCGCCCGATCTCCATTGCATCCACATGGTTGCCGAGACATCGCTCCGCGGGCTGATTCCGGCTGCGCCAGCCGCGGATGTCCGCATCGATGACTGGCACCTGGCCCTGCCCCATATCCAGACCCTGCTGAAAGGCTCCACATGACCGACACGCCCGCTTCCCGTCTCGCCGCTCTTGGCATCACGCTGCCTGTGGCGGCGGCGCCCGCGGCCAATTATGTGCCCTATGTCGCAATCGACGGGCTGCTGCATATCTCGGGCAACATCCCCTTTGCCGAGGATGGCAGCCTCATCAAGGGACGGCTGGGCGATACGATGGATGTCGCTGGCGGTGTTGTCGCCGCGCAACGCTGCGCCATTGGCCTGATCGCCCAGATGCAGGCGGCGCTTGGCGATCTCGGCCGCGTCCGGCGAATCGTGAAGCTTGGAATCTTCGTTGCTTCGCACCCCGATTTCACCGACCAGCCGGAAGTTGGCAATGGCGCGTCGGACCTGATCGTCGGCGTGTTCGGCGATGCTGGCCGGCATGCGCGCTCGGCAGTCGGCGTCGCCGTGCTGCCACGCGGCGTTGCGGTGGAAATCGACGCGATCGTGGCGATCGGCGATTGATGGGCGCCGCTTGATGCCCGCGGTCCGGGCGCGCGTGTTGACTGGCGCTGCCGATATGCCGGCAGCACAATGGGATGCCTGCGCCGGCGCCGACAACCCGTTCACGACGCACGCTTTCATCGCAGCCCTCGAGGCATCGGGAAGCGCTGTCGCCCGAACCGGCTGGCAGGCAGCGCATATCGTCGTCGATGACGACGCCGGCGTGCCTGCGGGCATCCTTCCTGCTTATGTCAAATCCCACAGCCAGGGCGAATATGTCTTCGACCATGGCTGGGCCGACGCCTGGGAGCGGGCTGGCGGGCGCTATTATCCCAAGCTGCAATGTTCGGTACCCTTCACACCTGCCACCGGACCGCGGCTGCTGCTGCGTGATGCCGGCGCTGCGCCGGCACTGCTCGCGGCGGCGGAAACACTGGCGCAGCAGAATCGGCTGTCTTCGGTCCACGCGACCTTCCTCACGCCCGAGCAGCAGGCGATGTTCGCAGCGCAAGGCTGGCTGCTGCGAACCGGCGAGCAATTCCACTGGTCGAACGACGGCTATGGCGACTTTGCCGACTTTCTCGGCGCCTTGGCATCGCGCAAGCGCAAGGCCATCCGCAAGGAGCGCGAGGCGGCACTGCAGGACGGGCTGACGGTCGTTCACCTGACCGGCGCCGACATAACCGAGGCGCATTGGGACGCGTTCTGGCGCTTCTATCAGGATACCGGCCACCGCAAATGGGGCCGACCGTACCTCACACGCAGCTTCTTCTCGATCATCGGCGAAACGATGGGCGATCGTGTGCTGCTGATGCTCGCCCTGCGCGGCAGCACGCCGATTGCCGGCGCGCTCAACTTCATCGGCGGTGAGTGCCTCTACGGCCGCTATTGGGGCGCGACCGAGGATGTTCCCTTCCTGCATTTCGAGCTGTGCTATTATCAGGCGATCGACTGGGCGATCCGCCATGGCCGGGCGCGGGTCGAGGCGGGCGCACAAGGCGCCCACAAGCTGGCGCGCGGCTATCGCCCGGTGGCGACGGTCTCGGCACATTATATCCCCGATCGCGGCTTTCGCAGCGCCGTCGCCGATTTCGTCGCCCGCGAAGGCGCCATGGTCGCGGCCGATATCGAAGCCCTTGATCTTGCCACGCCCTTCCGCCGCAATGATTGAGGCGCGTTCAGCTCTGGCTAAGGCATGCGGGTCGAACTGGTGCCGATGATCCGGGCCATTGTCTTGTCGTTGCTGATCGCCACCGGCGCCAATGCGCAGGTCTACAGCCTGTCACCCGCCGAGAAGGCAGCAGCGATCGAGGCCGCATCGCTTCGTCCCGATGCCGATGATCCGGCACTGCTGCCGGGGCTGTCCATCGATCGGAAAATGCACGGTGAATTCGGCGCGATGATCGGGACCGGCGGAGCGCGCGGCATTTACGGCATTGTCGGCGTGCCGCTGGGGCAGCAGGGCAGTGCCACCTTTGCCTTTTCCAACACCCGCCTGCCCGGCTTCAACCAATATCGCAGTTTCGACCAGCGGCAGCTGTCGATCGGCGCCAACTTCGGCGCGGGCATGCTGGACAGGTAATCGTCGGGCGTTAGACCTTTACTCCGCACTTAAAGCAGGTTTTGTCGCCAAGTCACGGAACGCCGGTTGCGCGCTTTCGTTGGTTCAGCATGTCCAATTCACGCCAACCCGATGCGCACGACGAGACGGTGATCCCGCTTGTCGAAGAACAATTGCGCATCGACAAGCGCGAAATCGAAACGGGTCATCTCAGGATACATGTTCGTAATGACGTGCACGATGTCCGCATCAGTGAAGAACTTGTTCACGGAAATGTCGATATCGAGCGTGTACGGATCGATCGGCCGATCGAAAGTGTCCCCGAAGTCCGCGACGTCGGCGGGACGATCATCGTCCCCATCGTCGAGGAAGTGCTCGTCGTCGAGAAGCGGCTGATGCTTCGCGAGGAAGTGCACATCCGCCGCCGGGCGCAAGTGGACCAGCATGCAGAAACCGTTTCGGTCATTCGCCAGCGCGCAGTCGTCGAACGGCTCGACGGCGGCGCTGCTCTTTCAACCCCTCCAGCCAAGGAATTGTAACCATGCGTACCCTTACAGCCATGTTCGACAGTCGCGCCGAAGCTGAAAATGCCCGCGACCGCCTTGCCGTTGCCGGTGTCAGTGCCGACGGTGTCACCATCCTCGACCAGAGCCATCTTGGCGCCGGGACATCCGATAGCAGCGGCAGCCTCTGGGAAAGCTTCAAGTCGCTCTTCCAGGACGATGAAGCCAGCTATGCCGAAGGCCTGCGCCGCGGTAGCTTTCTGCTGAGTGCACAGGTCGAAGACAGCCAGACCGATCGCGTCATCGACATTCTCGACGATGAAGGCACGGTCGATCTCGACCAGCGCACCTCGGACTGGCGCAACGAAGGCTGGACGGGCGGCCACAGCGATGCGCCCGGCCTTATCGGCGGGCATGACGTTGGCGATCGACGCCAGGCGGCGGCCGGATCCGACGAGACGCACATCCCGATCGTCGAGGAGGAAGTCCGCGTCGGAAAGCGTGAGGTTGCGCGCGGCGGCGTGCGCGTCCGGTCCTATGTCGTCGAACAGCCGGTCAACGAATCGGTGCGGCTGCGCGAGGAGCATGTCAGCGTCGATCGTCGTCCCGTAACTGGCGCAGCCCCCGAGAACACGGCTGACCTGTTGCGCGAACGCACGATCGAAGTGACCGAAACGTCCGAGGAAGCCGTCATCGACAAGCAGGCGCATGTCCGCGAGGAAGTCGTCATCGGCAAGACCGTCGAGGATCGTGTCGAACAGATCAGCGATACGGTTCGCCATACCGAGGTCGAAGTCGAGCAGCTTCACGGCGACTCGCGTGATCGCGACGAAATGGCAGGCAGTCACCGGACCAACGATCCGATGCGCCGCTAGCAATCGGCCGGGGCGGCCATGTTGCCGCCCGGCTATACCGCGAGATTGTCGATGAGCCGCGTCGATCCCATGACGGCTGCAACCATCAACCGGGCACCCGGCGTGACAGCGCGCAACGGCGTCAGCCGCTCGCCGTCGACAAGCTCGCAATAGTCGATGCGGGCAAAACCGGCGGCGGCGATGCGGCGTTCGGCCATCGCCAGCGCCGGCGCGACATCGCCGCCGGCCGACAACGCCTCGCGGGCGCGCATCAGTGCCTGGGGGAGCGCGACAGCACGGCGGCGTTCGTCGGGCGTCAAATACAGGTTGCGCGATGACAGGGCGAGGCCATCCGCGTCGCGCACGATTCCGCAACCGATGATCCGGGTTCCCAGATCGAGGTCTTCTGCCATCCGGCGGACGATCGCCAACTGCTGCCAGTCCTTTTCCCCGAACACGGCGACATCGGCACGCGCCGCCGCGAGCAGCTTGGACACCACCGTCGCCACGCCATCGAAATGGCCCGGCCGCGCCGCACCGCACAGCAGGTCGGGCAGTGCCGCGACACGCACATAGCTGGCAAAGCCCGGCGGATACATCGTCGCGACGCTCGGTGCGTACAGCAGCTCGCATCCGGCCGCTGCCAGCTTGGCGGCATCGCCCGCTTCGTCGCGTGGATAGCGATCGAGATCCTCGGTCGGTCCGAACTGCTTGGGGTTGACGAAGATCGATGCCGCCACCTTGTCGGCATGCTTCAGGCCTTCCTCGACAAGCGCCAGATGCCCGGCGTGAAGGGCGCCCATTGTCGGCACAAAGGCCACACGGTTGCCGGCGCGTTTCCAGCTTTCCATGGCGGCGGTCAGTGCCGCCGGGGTTCGAACGATCGGTAGCGGCGCCGACATCGCGGTCTCCCCGTAGACAGACTGTTTGACTCTGGCGCGCGGCTGTGTGCGAAACCGCAGCAATAGGCAAGCATCCGGGGCAAGAATGACATCGACACCGCGCGCGCACATCATCGTGCTCGGCAATGAAAAGGGCGGATCGGGAAAATCGACGACTGCGGTCCATATCGCCGTGGCAATCGCCCATGCCGGCTTCCGCGTAGCAATGCTCGATCTCGATGGCCGCCAGCGCACCGTGGCGCGCTATCTCGAAAACCGCCTGGCCTTTGCCAGGAAGCGCGAACTCGATCTGCCGACGCCCGATTGTGCCGTTGTCGCCGATGGCGAAAACGATATCGCCGAACTCGCGCTGCGGCTCGAACAGGCGCGCGGTCTCGACTTCCTCGTCATCGACACGCCGGGGCGCGATTCGGCGCTGGCACGCGCCGCCCTTGCCGCGGCCGACACGATTGTCACGCCGATCAACGACAGTTTCGTCGATTTCGATCTCATCGGGCAGGTCGACCCCGAAACCTTCGCAGTCAGGCGGCCGAGCTTCTATGCCGAGCTGATCTGGGATGCGCGCCGCGCCCGCGCCAAGGCCGATGGCGTCAGCGTCGATTGGGTCGTGCTGCGCAACCGCCTGTCGAGCCTCGAGGCACGCAACAAGAAGCGCGTCGGCGCGGCGCTCGAAACCTTGTCGGGACGCGTTGGCTTTCGCGTCGTCAGCGGGCTTTCGGAGCGTGTCATCTACCGCGAATTCTTCCCGCGCGGGCTGACCCTGCTCGACAGGTCCGCCCTTGAGGATTTCAGCCTCAGTCATGTCGGCGCCCGTGCCGAGCTGCGGGCGCTCATCGCCGCGCTCAACCTGCCGGGATGGGACGCGAACCGGCTGCCGGCGTGATCATCGCGCTGCTCCTTGCGGCCGCGCTGGCCTGGTGGTTGCACAAGCGCGGCGAGCTCATGCCCAATCTGGTCCGGCTGTTCGGCACCGGCGCCGCCGCGCTGATTGCGCTGCGAATGCTCGAAACCGGGCGAATCCTGCCCGCTCTGGTCGTGGCCGCGATCGGCTATGGCTGGTGGCATTTCAACCGCCCGCCCGATCCGGCCGTGCGCGCCCGTCGCTTGCTCGGCGTTGCCGAAGGCGCCGACGCTGCTGCAATCCAGACCGCCTGGCGTCTGGCCATGACCAACGCCCATCCCGATGCCGGCGGCAGCGACGCCGCCGCCCGGGCGATCACCGAGGCGCGTGACCTGCTGCTGGCGCGGGCGCGCGGTCGATAGCCACGCCGCCGGCAGCCGGCGGCCCCGATTGTCTGCTTGCGTTCAGCCCCGGAACCTTGCGGCCTTGTGGCCGTTGCATGATGGCTGGAGCCATCGGCCCCAGCCGCCGGCGGCAATCCCGAAACTGAAACACCTGCGCAACATCGGCTTGGCAAAGGCCGTTGCGGCAGGCTAACGGAAGCGCGGGGAAGCGGTCGCCGGGAAGCTGCAGACTCTGGAGAATCAATACCGTGACCCATGTTTTTCATGCCACTACCCTGCGTGAATATGACATTCGCGGGCTGGTCGGCGACACGCTGACCGGCGCCGATGCCCGAGCCATCGGCCGCAGCTTCGGCACTGTCATTGCGCGTGCTGGTGGATCGCGTGTCGCGGTCGGTTACGACGGCCGCGAATCCTCGCCGGGTTTCGAGGCCGAGCTGGTCGCAGGGCTCAACGCTGCCGGCGTCGACGCTGTTCGCATCGGCGTCGGGCCGACGCCGATGCTCTATTATGCGGTCCACGAACTCGGCTGCGATGGCGGCGTGATGATCACCGGAAGCCACAACCCGCCAGCGTACAACGGCTTCAAGATGATGCTGAAGGACCGCCCGTTCTTCGGCGCCGATATCCGCGCGCTGGGTGACATGGCCGTGGCGGGCGACTGGGCCGAAGGCACCGCGCGGAGCGAGCGCGTGGCGATCATGGATCGCTACGTCGATCGGCTTTTGCAGCATTTCGACACGACGACGCCGTTCACCATCGCCTGGGATTGCGGCAATGGCGTTGCCGGGCCGGTTGTCGAAAAGCTCGTCAAGCGGCTTCCCGGGACCCATCATGTGCTGTTCGCCGACGTCGATGGCAGCTTCCCCAACCATCACCCCGATCCGACCGAGGAAAAGAACCTTGTCGATCTGAAGCGCGTCGTCGCTGAAAAGGGCTGTGATTTCGGCGTTGCCTTCGATGGCGATGCCGACCGGCTGGGCGCTGTCGATGGCGAGGGCCGCGTCGTCTGGGGCGACCAGTTGCTCGGCATCCTGGCCGAGCCGGTGCTGAAGGCCGTTCCGGGCGGCACGATCATTGCCGATGTGAAGGCCAGCCAGGCGCTGTACGACCGGATCGCCGAACTTGGCGGCGTGCCGCTGATGTGGAAAACCGGTCACAGCCTGATCAAGGCCAAGATGAAGGAAGTCGACAGCCCGCTCGCGGGCGAGATGTCGGGGCACATCTTCTTCAAGCACCAATGGTATGGCTTCGACGACGGCATCTATGCAGCGATCCGCCTGATCGGTGCTGTGGCGCAGCTCGGCGGTTCGCTGACGGCCCTGAAGGACGCGATGCCGGCGATGGTCAACACGCCCGAGTTGCGTTTCCAGTCGAGCGAGGATCGCAAGTTCGAAGTCGTTTCCGAAGTGCTGGCCCGGCTGAAGACGGCCGGCGCGACGGTGAATGAAACCGATGGCGCGCGGGTGACGACGCCCGATGGCTGGTGGCTGCTGCGCGCCTCCAACACCCAGGACGTGCTGGTGGCGCGTGTCGAAGCGCGCGACACGGCGGCACTGGCGCGATTGCAGGGCGATCTCGATGCGGCACTTGCCCAATCGGGCGTTGCCGCGACGGCAGTGGGGCATTGATCAACAGCGTTTTTTTACGCTGCCATTTTGGATATTTGCTTTCTGTTACAGTTGGTTAGGTTCGATAAGATCACATTAAGGTCAGACGCGATTCGCCTTATCTCTGGCAGATGGCGCCTGGCCCCAGCCGGGTAAACCAAGGTTTCGCCTTCGCCATAAACGGGCCAGCGATTAACCTATCTGGATAATAAAGTCAAGTCCCGGCTCATGCGCCGGGCATCTTCTCGACGGTCAGGCCACGGGCCTTGAGCAGTGCGATCAGGCCATCGGGGCCTCCGAGGTGTCCGGCGCCGACGGCGACGAACAGCTTGCCCGGCCGCTGCATGACGTTGGCCAGCCAGTTTGCCCAGGTGATGTTGCGGGTGACGAGCAAGCGCTGGCGGAGCAGCGGCGTGGCCCGGGTTTCATTGTCGAAATCGCGTGCGATGGCATCGACATCGCCAGCCTGCCAGCGCGCCAAGAGGCCGTTCATGTCGGTCTTGGCGGTGCCGATGTCGTCGAGCGTCGAAAGCAGCATGGCGGTCTGGTCGGCTTCGGGCAGGCCGTCGAAGTAGCGGAGCTGCTGCTCGGGGGTTTCGAGGCCGATGATCGGCTTGGCACTGGCACGGGCGCGGGCCATCAATTGCGGCTCCACACCATCGGCGGCTTTCACCCCCAGCCCGCCGAGCGCTGCATCACCAAGGGTCACGGCGGCCAGCCAGCTATCCATCCGCTCGAGCGCTGCCATGGGCACCCCGGTGGCAATGGCGGCGGCGTTGAGCCGGGGCAATGCCGACGCCGGCAATCGTTCGGCAAGCGGCTTTACCCCCGGCGGCATCCCGATCTGTGCCACCAGCGGTATCAGCGCCTGCGGATCATCGGGCATGACCGCTTCGAGCACCAGCGTATCGGCGGCATCGAAACGCGCCGCCAGCGCCGGGCTCAACCATCGGGTTTTCTTGGGCAGGGCATGGATGGTGCCGAAAAGCGTGATTTCGGTATCGGCATCGCGCACCACCCAGGCATGGGGGGCAGCGAGCGCCGGCACGGCAAACAACAGGGCGAGGAAAGCGGCAAGGATACGCATGCTGCCGGCTATAGTCGCGGTGGGGTGAATGTCACCTTTCGGAAGCGGGGAAGGGCCTCCGGCGGCCGGGGCCGGCGGCCCCGGACCCCATTCGTTATGGAGCCCGTCCGTGCCAACACGCGGACCATCGAATGGGGTCTGGGGCCTGCGGCCCCAGCCGCCGGAGGCTCTTCAGGCAGCCGCCCAATATTTGTCCTTCAGCAACCGCTTGTAGAGCTTGCCGGTATCGTGGCGCGGCAGTTCGGCCATGAAATCAATGCTCTTGGGGCATTTGACATGGCTGAGCCGGGCGCGGACGAAGGCGATCAGTTCGGCTTCGAGCTCGGGGCCGGCCTTGGCCATGTCGCGGGGCTGGACGACGGCTTTCACGGCTTCCCCCATTTCGGCATCGGGAACGCCGAAGACCGCCACATCGACGACTTCGGGGTGGAGAGTCAGGGCGTTTTCGGCTTCCTGGGGATAGACGTTGACGCCGCCCGAGATGATCATGAAGGCGGCGCGGTCGGTGAGGAACAGATAGCCTTCGTCATCGACATGGCCGATGTCGCCGAAGGTGGCGCCATGTTCGGTGCGCACGCTCGCCGTCTTGGCGGGGTCATTGTGATATTCGAAATGGCCGCCGCCATGGAAGAAGATGCGCCCGGTCTGGTTGGGGCCGAGCAGGCTGTCATCATCGGCGAGGACGCGGATCTGCCCGAGGATCGACTTGCCGACCGACCCGGGCCTGGCCAGCCACTCCTGCGGGGTGATGGTGGTGAAGCCGGCGCCTTCGGTGGCCGAATAATATTCGTAGATCACCGGCCCCCACCACGCGAGCATGGCGTGCTTGACATCGACAGGGCAAGGCGCGGCGGCATGGATGGCCACCTTGAGGCTCGACAGGTCGTAACGGGTTCGTACATCGGCATCGAGCTTGAGCATCCGCACGAACATCGTCGGTACCAGCTGGCTATGGGTGATGTGATGTTTTTCCACCATGGCCAGATAGGTTTCGGGGTCGAAGCGCTCCATCACCACCACGGTGCCGCCGAAGCGGTGCACGGCCATGCAATAGCGCAAGGGGGCGGCATGGTAGAGCGGCGCCGGCGACAGATAGATCATGTCCGGCCCGAACTGGTAGAGCATCGCGACAAGGCCAGTCAGGGCATCGCCGGCTTCGAGCGGGCCTTCGGGAAGGTTACCGCGTACGCCCTTGGGGCGGCCCGTCGTCCCGCTCGAATAGAGCATGTCGCGGCCGCAGCTCTGGTCGGCGATCGGCGTGGCCGGCTGCGCAGCGAGCGCGGTGTCGAGATCGGTGAAGCCGGGGATGGCGCCACCGACCGAATAGCGCGCCGCGACATCGGGAGCGGCATCGGCGGCGACGGCGCCGAGCGCAGCTGAGGCGACGATCAGTTTCGCGCCCGAATCAGCGATGATATAGCCCGCTTCATCGGCGGTGAGCTTCGTCGACATGGCGACATAGACAAGGCCCGAACGCTGGGCGCCCCAGCAGATCGCCAGATAATCGGCGCAATTCGTCATCAGGATCGCGATGGTATCGCCGCGGACAAGGCCATGGCTGCGCAGCAGCTGGGCAAAGCGATTCGACCGCGCTTCGAGCGCGGCATAGGTCATCGTCTCGCCGCTGCTGGCCATCACGATGGCAGGCTTGTCGGGCGTGGCGGCGGCGTGGACGAACGGATGCATGGACAGTCTCCCCCGGAAAGTTCAGGCCGCCGGGTGCATTGCGACGTTGCGCATCCCCCGGCGATCGAACGCGATGAGGCACGTCATAAGCGCCGCATAGAGCAGCGCCAACCCGGCGATATTGAGCAGGACCTGGGGAACACCATAGCGGCCGACATCGATGAAGAAATAGGCATAGCTGCCGGTGACGGCGCCCTTGGCCATGGCGACGAAGCTGTAGACGAGCGGAAAGATCAGCGCCGGCGCCAGGGCGTTCCAGCCCAGCCGCTGGCGCGGCGCCATCATGAACCACCAGAGCGGATAGGCGATCGGCACGATGGTGTGGAAAACGAGATCGTCGAGCTTGCGCAGGCCCGTCTGCGGGTTGAAATCGATGAGCAGCAGATTGTAGATCAGCCCGACGACGGTGATGTAGACGACCGTTGCCGCCAGCAGCCAGGGCCGGCCGAACAGGCCACCTTCCGCGCCGGTATCGCCCCGGATCGCGAAACGAGCGGCGATGATCGCCACCAGCGTGTTGCTCCAGATCGTGAAATAACCATAGAGATTGACCGGCACCATCCACCATGGCTTGCCGTCGGCAAGATCGCGGACAAGGTTCAGCGAGAGCTGGGTGAGAATGGCGGCGATGGCGATGAAGGCGATGAGACCTGCGAGCCGGCGGGCGAGCCGGTTGTTGGGATAAGCTATTTCCGGCACTGATTGTCCTCAAACTGTCACACAGCCTAGGCTGGCGTCGAGTTCAACGTCAAATCGGCGCCTTAGATAAGCCCGCTGGCCTTCATGCTGACATGGCCGCCAATGCCGATGATGACATGATCGTGGACGACGAGCCCAAGGTGCCGACCGGCCTCGATCACCGCCTTGGTCATGACGATATCGTCGCGCGACGGCTGCGGATCCCCCGATGGATGGTTATGGACGAGGACGACGGCGGCGGCGCCGAGTTCGAGCGCGCGCTTGACGATTTCGCGCGGGTAGACCGGCGCCTGGTTGATCGTGCCTTCCCCCATCGCTTCGTCGCGGATCATGACGTTGCGATTGTTGAGAAAGATGACGCGGAATTCCTCGGTGACGCGGTGCGCCATCGCGGCATGGAGATAATCGGTGAGCGCCTGCCAGCCCGACAGCACCGGCCGGTCCAGCGCCGCGGTCCTGAGCGAGCGGAGCGACACCGCTTCGACGAATTTGAGAGCGGCAATGGCGCCATCACCGAGCCCGTCGACGCGCTTCAGTTCGAGCGGGGTCGCAGCTAGCAGGACCGGCAGGCTGCCGAATTCGGCGAGAAGCTGCTTGGCGAGCGGCTTGGTATCGCGGCGCGGAATGGCAAGGCCGAGCAGATATTCGAGCAATTCGTAATCATGGAAACCATCGCCCCCGCCCGCAAGCAGCCGGGCGCGCAGGCGTTCGCGATGGCCGCTAGCGGCTTCGGCGCGATGTCCGGCGCTATCTTCGCTCACACGGCGTAAGGCGGCGCCGTCAGCCCGGTTGGCGAGGCGGTGAAGATCTCCGCGCCATCCTCGGTGATGCCGATGGAATGTTCGAACTGCGCGCTGAGCGACCGATCGCGGGTCACCGCTGTCCAGCCATCGTCGAGCAGTTTCACATCGGGCCGGCCGAGGTTGATCATCGGTTCGATGGTGAAGAACATGCCGGGGCGCAGCAGCACGCCCTTGCCCGGGCGGCCGGCGTGGACGACATTGGGGGCATCGTGGAACACCCGGCCGACGCCATGGCCGCAGAAATCACGCACCACCGAGAAGCGGTGGCTCTCGGCATGGCTCTGGATCGCATGGCCGACATCGCCGAGCGTGTTGCCCGGCCGCGCCGCCGCAATGCCGCGCATCAGGCATTCATAGGTGACATCGACGAGCTTTCGCGCCTTCAGCGGCACATCGCCGACCAGATACATGCGGCTGGTATCGCCGTGCCAGCCATCGACGACAACGGTGACGTCGATGTTGACGATATCGCCATCCTTGAGCTTTCGCGCCGAGGGAATGCCGTGGCAGACGACATGGTTGACGCTGATGCACAGGCTGTGGCTGTAACCGCGATAGAAGATCGTCGCCGAATGATGGCCAGCCGCACGCACATGCTCATAGGCCAGCCGGTCGAGATCGGCCGTCACGGCATCGGGGACGACATGGGGCGTCAGCATGTCGAGCACTTCGGCCGCCAGCCGTCCGGCCTTGCGCATGCCTTCGAAGGCTGCCGCCGTGTGCAGGCGGATGCTGCCCTCGCCGGGGTCTGAAACGGTGATGAAATCGTCGGTGGCGGTAATGGTCATGACATTCGCAAGATAGGCGCTGGCACGCCCCCTGTCCATGTTGCGCCAGGCTTTGCGACTTTGCCGCCCCTTCCCGCCTTGCCCTACCTCGGCTATCGCTGCGCCATGCCCCCAGGTCCAAACCCCGCTTCGCCCCCCGCGTCTCTCCCCGCGTCTCTCGCTGCCGAAACCCGCATTTTCACCGCCGCCCTGCTGATCATCGGCGATGAAATCCTGTCGGGCCGCACCCAGGATGCCAATCTCGCCTATCTTGCCAAATGGCTGGGGGTGCAGGGTATCCGGCTGAAGGAAGTGCGGGTTGTCGCCGACGACATGGCAGCGATCGGCGACGCCGTGAACGCGCTGCGCATCGGCTACGACTATCTGTTCACCACCGGCGGCATCGGGCCGACCCATGACGACATCACCGTCGATGCGATTGCGGCAGCGCTTGGCGTGCCGGTGATCATCCACCCCGATGCAAAGGCGATCCTCGCCGGCTATTATGGCGACAAGCTGACCGATGCCCGGCTGCGCATGGCGCGCACCCCCGAAGGCGCCAGCCTGATCGCCAACCCGCGCACCAAGGCGCCCGGCATCCGTGTCGGCAACATCTTCATCATGGCCGGGGTGCCATCGATCACCCAGGGGATGCTGGCAGCGCTCGATGGCCAATTGCCCGGCGGCGCCCCGGTGCTGTCGCGTACCGTGGCGGCATGGACGCAGGAATCGACCGTGGCCGCCACGCTGGGTGCTGTCGAAAAGGCCCATCCCGACGCCCAGATCGGCAGTTATCCGTTCTGGCGCGAGGGGCGGACGGGCGCCAATTTCGTCATCCGCGCTACCGACCCCGCTGTTCTCGACAGCGTTGCCATCGCCCTGCTGGCGGCCTTGCGCGATATCGGCATCGATCCCATTGATGGCGAATTGTGAACTTGCTGTTCATTCATGCCGACTGTGTTAACCTGCCCACCGGGCAATGGCCTCGGGAGGGGCAATGACGATCCTGCGGTGGATTTTGGCGACGGCGCTGGCCGTTGCGTTCCTGCTGCTTTCCGTTGCCAACTGGACGCCGGTGCCGTTCCGGCTACCCGATGGCGCCATCGTCAATGTCCAGTTGCCGTTGCTGCTCGCCGCGGCGTTCATCGCCGGCTGGCTGCCGACCTGGCTGGTACACATCGGCACCAAGGCGCAGCTCAACCGCCGCCTCGTCAAGGCCGGGCTTGTCGATCCGGCACGCCCATCGGCATCGGCGGCGCCGCTGGTCGGGGCGTCTGCACAGGCCCAGCCGACAATCGTGCCGCCGGCCGGCGTCTGACCGCATGACCAATCCGGTATTCGTTGCGGTGGACACGCCGACGCTGGCGGGTGCGCAGCGCCTTGTCTCGCTGGTCGCGCCGCATGTCGGCGGGGTGAAGCTCGGCCTCGAATTCTTCTGCGCCGAAGGGCCTTCGGGGGTTGCGGCAATTGCTGCCATGGGCCTGCCGGTGTTCCTCGATCTCAAGCTCCACGACATCCCCAATACCGTTGCCGGCGCGCTGCATTCGCTGGGGGGCCTGGCCCCTGCCATCATCACCGTCCACGCCGCCGGTGGCCATGCCATGCTGGCGGCGGCACGTGCCGCAGCGCCGGCGGCATCCCGTGTCATCGCCGTGACGGTGCTGACCAGCCTCGACGACGATGATCTTGGCGCGATCGGCGTCGGCGGTGGCAGCGCTGCACAGGTCGCCCGCCTTGCGGCGCTGGTTCGGGGCGCGGGCCTCGATGGCGTCGTCGCCAGCCCGCACGAAACCGCTGCCGTGCGTGCCGCCTGGCCGCAGGCGTGCATCGTCGTGCCCGGCGTGCGGCCCGAAGGCAGCGCCACCGGCGACCAGAAACGCGTCATGACACCGCGCGCCGCACGCGATGCCGGGGCATCGGTGCTGGTCATCGGCCGGCCGATCACCGCCGCCGATGATCCGGCTGCGGCCGCGGCCGCAATTGCACGGTCGCTCGGCTGATGGCGACGGCGATCAAGTTCTGCGGCGTCAACACCAACGACAGCGTCGATGCCGCAATTGCCGCCGGTGCGCGCTGGCTGGGGTATAATTTCTTCGCGCCCTCGCCGCGCTATGTGCCGCCCGAGCGCGCTGCCGGGCTGATCGCACGGGTGCCGGCCGGCGTCGGCAAGGTCGCGGTGCTGGTCGATGCCGATGACGCGCTGATCGATGCCGTGATTGCCGCCGGAATCGACACGCTGCAACTTCATGGCAGCGAAACCCCGGAAAGGCTGTCGGCGGTGCGGGCTCGCACCGGCAAGCCCGTCTGGCGCGCCACCGGCGTTGCGACACGGGCCGATATCGCGGCGGCGATTGCCGGTGCCGGGGGTGCCGAACGGTTGCTCCTCGATGCCAAAGCGCCTAAAGGAGCGACCCTTCCCGGTGGCAATGGTCTGGCTTTCGACTGGCGGTTGCTGGACGGGGTGGCGATGCCGATGCCATGGGGGCTTTCGGGTGGTCTTGATGCCGGCAATGTCGGGGCGGCACTGGCGCTGCTGCGGCCCGAATTCGTCGATGTGTCTTCAGGAATAGAGGATCAACCAGGCGTGAAATCGACTGCCAAGATCAAGGCTTTCGCTGCTGCGGTGCGCGGCGCGTGAATATCCACACGCCCTCGCTTCGGGCTGGACCGGACGCCAACGGCCACTTCGGCACCTTCGGTGGCCGCTATGTCGCCGAAACATTGATGCCGCTGATCCTCGACCTCGAGAAAGCCTATGTTGCCGCCAAGGCCGACCTGGCCTTCAAGGCCGAGTTCGATTATCTGCTGCACTATTACGTCGGCCGGCCGAGCCCGCTCTATTTCGCCGAACGGCTCACGGACCATTTGAAGACGGTTGCGGCCGACCAGGGTCGGCCTGGGGGCGGCGCGAAAATCTACCTCAAGCGTGACGAGCTCAATCACACCGGCGCCCACAAGATCAACAATTGCATCGGCCAGATCCTGCTGGCCAAGCGCATGGGCAAGACGCGGATCATCGCCGAAACCGGCGCCGGCCAGCATGGCGTCGCCACCGCCACCGTTGCGGCGCGTTTCGGCCTGCCCTGCGTCATCTACATGGGCGCCCGCGATATCGAGCGGCAGGCGCCGAACGTGTTCCGGATGAAGCTGCTGGGCGCCGAAGTGCGTGCCGTCGAATCAGGCTCGCGCACGCTGAAGGACGCGATGAACGAAGCGCTGCGGGACTGGGTGACCAACGTCCACGACACCTTCTACATCATCGGCACCGCCGCCGGCCCGCACCCATACCCCGCGCTGGTCCGCGATTTCCAGAGCGTGATCGGCACCGAAGCCCGGGCACAGATCCTCGAAGCCGAGGGCCGGTTGCCCGATATGCTGGTCGCGGCCATCGGCGGCGGCTCCAACGCCATCGGGCTTTTCCATCCCTTCCTCGACGATCCGGTCAAGATGATCGGTGTCGAAGCCTCGGGGCATGGGCTTTCGACCGACAAGCATGCGGCGTCGCTGGCCGGCGGGCGCCCGGGCGTTCTCCATGGCAACAAGACCATGTTGCTCCAGGACGAGGACGGCCAGATCACCGAAGCGCACAGCATTTCGGCAGGTCTGGATTACCCCGGCATCGGCCCCGAACATGCCTGGCTGCATGCCATCGGCCGGGTCGAATATCAGTCCGCCACCGATACCGAGGCGCTCGATGCCTTCCGGATGCTGTGCCTGACCGAGGGCATCATCCCGGCGCTGGAACCGGCGCATGCGCTGGCTGCCATCGCTCGCATCGCCCCGACGATGGCAGCGGACCAGCTGGTGGTGATGAATTTGTGCGGGCGCGGCGACAAGGACATCTTCACCGTTGCCGAAGCGCTCGGGGTGAAGCTGCTGTGATTATTGACGCCGGGACCCCCACCCCGACTCTCCCCACTCTCCGGCTGCGCCGGGGGGGGCGGGGGACCGTACAATGACCGATCGCCTGTCCACCCGCTTTGCCGCTTGCGCCGCCCAGGGCCGCGCGGCGCTTGTCACCTTCGTCACCGCCGGTGACCCCGATCTCGCGACCTCGGCCGGCGTGCTGCGCGCGCTCGTTGCCAATGGCGCCGATATCGTCGAGCTGGGCATGCCCTTCACCGACCCGATGGCCGATGGTCCCGCCATTCAGCTCGGCAATATCCGCAGCCTCGGCGGCGGCCTCAAGCTGCGCGATCTCCTCGCCATGGTCGCCGATTTCCGCCGCGAGGACGATGCGACGCCGATCATCCTGATGGGCTATTTCAACCCGATCCTCGCCTATGGCCCCGCGAAGTTCGCTGCCGATGCGAAGGCCGCCGGCCTCGATGGCACGATCGTCGTCGATCTGCCGCCCGAGGAAGCCGCCGAACTGGCCCCCGATCTGGCGGAGCACGGCCTTCACCTCATCCGCCTCGCCACGCCCACCACCGATGCAGCGCGGCTGCCGCAGGTTCTCGCCGGCGCGTCGGGCTTTCTCTATTATGTCGCGGTTGCCGGGGTGACCGGCGCCAATGCCGCGACCGCCGCCGATGTGGCCGCGGCCGTGGCGCGGCTGAAGGCATCGACCGATCTGCCGATTGCCGTCGGCTTCGGCGTCCGCACCCCCGATCAGGCCGCCGCCATCGCCGTTCATGCCGATGCGGTCGTGGTCGGATCGGCCATTGTCGATACCATCGGCGCCGCTGCGGAGGCGCGCGCCAACGATATTCCCGCCCGCGTCGGCAGCCTTGTCGCCGGGCTTGCCACCGCCGTTCGCAATGCCCGCAGGAGAGAAGCCGCATGAGCTGGTTGACCCGCACCCGCCAGCAACTGACCGGGTTCATGTCGCGGCGCGAAACCCCCGACAATCTGTGGACCAAGTGCCGTGCCTGCGGGACGATGGTCTATACCCGCGAATATGAGGAAAACCTGTCGGTCTGCCCGCGCTGCGACCATCATGAACGCATTGGCCCCAAGACGCGCTTCGCCCAGGTGTTCGACGGGGATAACGGGGGCGATTATACCACCGTCGCCGTTGCCCGGGTTGCCGAGGATCCGCTGAAGTTTCGCGACCAGAAACGCTATGTCGATCGCCTGAAGGCGGCCAAGTCCGCGACCGGCGAGCCCGAGGCGATGACGGTGGGCGATGGCCGCATCAATGGCGTGCGGGCGATCGTTGCCGTGCAGAACTTCGCCTTCATGGGCGGGTCGATGGGAATGGGCGTCGGCGAGGCGTTTCTTGCCGGGGCCCGCGCCGCCGTTGCCGCCCGGGCACCCTTCGTCATCTTCACGGCCGCTGGCGGCGCCCGCATGCAGGAAGGCATTCTCAGCCTGATGCAGATGCCGCGCACCACCGTCGGCATTTCCGAGCTGAAGGAAGCCGGCCTGCCCTATGTGGTGGTGCTTACCGATCCGACCACCGGCGGCGTCACCGCCAGCTATGCCATGCTCGGCGACATCCAGATTGCCGAGCCCAAGGCACTGATCGGCTTCGCCGGGCAACGCGTCATCGAACAGACCATCCGCGAGAAATTGCCCGAAGGCTTTCAGCGCGCCGAATATCTGCTCGATCACGGCATGCTCGACATGGTCGTCCACCGCGCCGAGATGAAGGAAACGCTGGCACGGGTGCTTGGCCTGTTGATGGCGCGCAGGCCAGCGCGGGCCGCCTGATGAAGCAGGGGGAAGGGTCTGGCAGCACCGGCCCCGAAACCGGTGCCCGAATGGAGCGGGCGACGTCGGACAATGCAGTGCTCGACGCCCTCCTCCAGGCCGCGTTTGCGCTGCACCCCGTCGAAATCGAGCTCAGCCTCGGCCGGCTCGAGCGCCTGCTCGCCCGGCTCGGCAACCCGCAGAACAAGCTGCCGCCGGTTTTCCATGTCGCCGGGACCAATGGCAAGGGCTCGACCTGCGCCTTCCTGCGCGCCGGGCTGGAAGCTTCGGGGCGGCGGGTCCATGTCTATACCTCGCCGCATCTCATTCGCTTCAACGAGCGGATCCGCGTGGCGGGCCAGGTCATCAGCGACGATGCGCTGGCCGAACTGCTGCGCGAGATCCTGGCACGCAACGCCGGCCAGCCGATCACCTTCTTCGAACTGACCACGGCGCTGGCGTTCCTCGCCTTTGTCCGTACCCCGGCCGATGCCGCGATCATCGAGGTCGGCATGGGCGGGCGGATGGACGCCACCAATGTCATCGCGCACCCGCTGGTCACCGGCATTGCCCAGCTCGGGCTCGATCACCAGCAATGGCTCGGCAACACCATTCTCGATATCGCCCGCGAAAAGGCCGGCATCGCCAAGAAGGCCAGCCCGATGGTGGTTTCGCGCTACCCCGCCCCCGTTACAGCACGAATCGCCGAGGTGGCGGGCGTTGCCGGCGCGCCGCTGCTGGTGCGCGGCGACGATTGGGACATTGCCGTTTATGAAGGCGCGCTGCATTTCCGCGATGCGGCCGGGCGCATCACCTTGCCGCTACCGCGCCTCGCCGGTGCCCACCAGATCGACAATGCCGGCCTCGCCATCGCCATGTTGCGCGCCCAGGACCGTCTGCCCGTTGGCGAGCCCGCATTGCGCGCCGCGATGGGCTGGGCGGAATGGCCGGCGCGGTTACAGCGCCTCGAACCCGGCCCGCTCAGCAACCTGCTGCCCGAAGGCGCCAGCCTGTGGGTCGATGGCGGGCACAACCCCGCGGCGGCCCGCGCGCTGGCCGAAAGCCTGGCCGGCATCACTGCCGGTGGGCAGCCGGTGGCGCTTGTCGCCGGGCTGCTGGCAGCCAAGGATGCCCAGGGGTTTCTGAAGGCCCTCGCCGGACGGGTGGCAAGCGTTCACACCGTGCCGGTACCCGGCCATGCCCACCACGACCCGGCAGCGCTGGCGACGGAAGCGGCCAGTTGCGGGCTGGTGGCGCGGCCGATGACGGGGCTTGTCGCGGCGCTGTCGGCGGTGGCTGCGGCGGCCGATCCGGCACAGCCCCCGCTGGTGCTGATTGCCGGTTCGCTCCACCTCGCCGGGCATGCGCTGGCGCTCAACGAGCAAAGCGCGGGATAGCGTTGTCGCCGGAGGCCCTTAAGCCTCCTCCTCCATCGGAATCTCGCCCAGCGCCGACGGATCGAAGTAGAGCGCGCCGCGGATCAGCGTTTCGGAGCCTGTCGTCGGATCGTCACTGCACAGCTGCAGGTCGAGTCGTTCGACATCACGGCGGCGGAATTCGGCTTCGATGGCATCGACCATCGGGTCGGGCGTGCCGAGCACGGCAAGCGCCTCGCGGCCCATCGCCACCCCGCTTTCGAAGGTTTCGCGCAGTACCGTTTCGACGCCGGCGCGGCGCAGTGCCAGCAGGTGCATGCGATCGAAGGCCCGCGCCAGGATCGGCAGTTCGGGCCTTTCGGCGCGAATCGGACCCAACGTCGCCACCGGATCCCAGGGGCCGTCGATGGCATAGATGAGCAGCCCCGCCTGCTGGATGCCGGCGGCGCGCAGGATGTCCATGCGCCGGCCATCGCCCCAATAGACCTTGACGCCGAAGCGCTGCGACCGGTCGATCAGTTCGGCATCGAGATCGATCGTCGTCACCTGGACGCCGCGCGCCGCGAGCATCTGCGCGACGACCTGGCCGAAGCGGCCGCCGCCGACGACAATGGCCCGCCCGGCTTCGGCTTCGACCTCGATGCGGGTTTCGGGGCCGTCACGCGCCAGATCGGCCACCGGGCCGCCGACGGGAATCCGCGATGCCAGCATGAAGATCAGCGGTGTCAGCGCCATCGAGACAGTGACGACGGCCCCGAACAGCTGCGCGGCGCTGTTGGTGATGAGCAGGCCCTGCGCGGCCTCGGCGAACAGCACGAAGCCGAATTCGCCGCCCTGGCTGAGCAGCAGGCCCATCTGGAAAGCACGGGTGACGCCGGTGCCGAAGGCCCGGGCCAGAACGAAGATCACCGTTGTCTTTACCGCCATGACGCCGACGACGAGGGTGATGACCAGCGCCCATTGGTCGCGCACCACCGACAGGTCGAGAGTCATGCCGATGGCGACGAAGAACAGCCCGAGCAGCAGCCCGCGAAACGGTTCGATGTCGGCCTCGAGCGCATGGCGATACGGCGAATCGGCAAGCATGACGCCGGCGACAAAGGCCCCAAGCGCCATCGACAGGCCGAGCGACGCCATCAACAGGGCGCTGCCGAGGACTGACAGCAGCGCCGCCGCGACGAACGCCTCGCGAGCGCCCAATTGCCCGATGATGCGGAACATCGGCGGCAGCAGATAGCGGCCGACGAGGACAAGAAAAGCCAGCGCCGCCACGGTCATCAATGCCAGCTGCCAGCCCGGAAGCGCATTCGGATCAGGAACCCGCGACAGCGCAGCGACAATGGTGAGCAGCGGCACGATCGCCAGATCCTGGAACAGCAGCACGGAAAAGCTGCGCTCCCCGAAAGAAGTGCCGGAAATATTGCGCTCGTTGAGCAGCTGGATGACCAACGCCGTCGACGACAGGCCGAGCGGCAGCCCGACGACCAGCGCCGCCTGCCAGGTGAAATTGGTCAGCAGCATGATCAGCCCGGTCAGCGCCACCCCGCACAGAATGACCTGCGCCGCCCCCAGCCCGAAGATGTCGCGCCGCAGCGCCCATAATCGCGACGGTTGCAGTTCGAGCCCGATGACGAACAGCAGCAGGACAATGCCGAACTCGGCAAATTTGAGGACCTGCTCGGGCTCCGACACCAGCCCAAGCAGCGATGGCCCGATGACAAGCCCGGCAGCAAGATAGCCGAGCACGGCGCCGAGGCGGGCGCGGATGAACAGCGGCACGAGGACAACCGACGCGCCGAGATAGACGACGGCTTCGGGCAGGAAGGCAGGTGTCTCGCCGCTCGCCAAGGTCAGTCTGCAGGCGCCAGGGCCGCCGCTCCCGCGGCAGCGATGGCGGCATCGAACGCCAGCAGGATCGACGGGTGGCGGGCGCGGTGCGGACGGGCCGGCGCGAAAACCTCGACACCGGGCCAGGCAGGCACCGCCTCGCGCCGCCCGGCGAGCCAATCGGCGATATCGGCGCGGGCGGCGACGAGCGCTTCGCGCGACTGGCCGATGATTTCGGCGGCAACGATCGTCGCCGCCGCCTGGCCGAGGGCGCAGGCCCGCACCTCCTGGCCATGGCGCAGGATCTGGCCCCTCGCATCGAGATCGATATCGGCGGTCACCTTGCTGCCGCAGATGGGCGACACCCGGGTCGCGCTGCCCTGCGGCGCCGCCAGTCGTGACAGCGCCGCCGTATCGGCCGCGAGGCGCAGGATGCGCGCGTTGTAAAGCGTTTCGGACATCACAACGGATATAGGCGAGACGGTCGCCCGTGGCGAGAGGGCGCTACCGGGAAGCGACCGGCTCTGGCCCGAACAGATCGACGCGATAACCGGGTTTGACGAAGGGTTTGACGGCTTCGGGCCAAATGACCGTGACGAGATAGGCGCCTTCGGCATAGCTGCCCGCGACATAGGGTGCCACCAGCACCCGGAACTGGCTTGCCACCGGCGCCAGGCCGGCGAAGGGCACGACCGGCTGTTGGGCAAGCGCCGGGCAGGCGTGCATGTCGTCCGTAGGGGCAGCACCCAGCCGCTGCGCCTGCATCTCGGCAAGGGCCTTGCAGAAGGCCGGCTCGAGCAACTGGCGGGCGCGCGGCCAGTCGTTGAACAGCGCCTCGAAGCCGATGCTGCGCCGTGCTGTCTTGTCCCACAGCCGCGCGGCGTAGCCCGTGTTGCCATGGGCACCGCCGGTGAAGCTGTAGCTTTCGCCGGCCAGCGCCAGCAGGTGCGGCGTGTCGGCGGCAAGGCTCCAGTCCGCGAGGCTTTCGTGGCGGCGGAATGGAAAACCATGCTTGCCGGCTTCGAGCGCATCGCTGGCGGCAGCGGCGCGGGCCTTGGCAGCATCCTTCAACGCCTCATTTCGCATGGCCGCCAGCAGCGCCGGGGCCGTTGCAGCCTCGGGGGCGACGCGCCAGCGCCAGCCGATTTCGGCAGTGGACTGGCGCACCAGCAGTTCGGACGCGGGAATGACGGGTGCCGGCTTCGACCTGGGGGCTGCGGCGGCCGGAGCTGCGATCAGCACGGCAATGAGGAGACGTTTCAACGATTGTCTCCATCGAAGAGACCGCGACCAACTTGCCGCCCCTGTAACATTTGCGCCGTCGATGCGCGAATCAGCCGCGCCGCCAGGTCGTGCCGCCGGGGCCGTCTTCGAGGATGATCCCGGCGGCCAGCAGCGCATCGCGAATGCGATCCGATTCGGCAAAGTTGCGCGCGGCGCGGGCGGCAGCGCGGGCCGCCAGCTGCGCGGCAATGTCGGCCGGTGACAGTGGGGCGGCGCCCGTCGCCTCATGATCGGTCCGCAACGGCTGGCCGGCGTTCCTGAACCAGTCGGCAGGGTCATGCCGCAACAGGCCGAGCAGATTGGCCGACGCCACCAAGGCGTCGCGGGCGCCGGCCTTGGCCAGCGCCGACAGGTCGGCAATCGCCATCGGCGTGTTGAGATCGTCCGACAGCGAAGCGACGACGCGGTCGACCGAAACCGGGGCGCTGTCGTTGCCGCCACCAGCGACACGATACCAGCGATCGAGCTTGGCCTTCGATTCCTCGAGCAGCGCTGTCGTCCATTCGAGCGGCTGGCGGTAATGGGCACTGAGCAGCGCCAGCCGCAGCACTTCGCCGTGCCAGCCCTGGGCGAGCAGATCGGCAACGGTGACGATATTGCCGAGCGACTTCGACATCTTGGCGTCGCCGCCCATGTTGAGGAAGCCGTTGTGCATCCAGATCTGCGCCAGCGGGGCACCGTCGTGCGCGCAGACCGATTGCGCCAGCTCGTTTTCATGGTGCGGAAACTGCAGGTCCTGGCCGCCGCCATGGATATCGATGGTGGTGCCAAGGCTTTCGGCGATCATTGCCGAGCATTCGATGTGCCAGCCAGGGCGGCCGCGGCCCCAGGGCGAGTCCCACCCCGGCTGGCCCTCGCTCGATGGTTTCCAGAGCACGAAATCGGCCGCGTTGCGCTTGTAGGGCGCGACTTCGACGCGGGCGCCGGCAATCATCTCGTCGAGCGGCCGGCGCGACAGCGCCCCATAGGCCGCAAAGCCGGCCACATCGAAAAGCACATGGCCTTGCGCCACATAGGCCGAACCGCGAAGCACCAGCGCGTCGATCATGGTGATCATCGCCGGGATGCTGGTGGTCGCCTGGGGTTCGAAATCGGGGCGTTCCACCCCCAATGCCGCCCCATCCTCGCGATAGAAGCGGGTGTAGCGCTCGGTGATCGCCTCGATCGAAGCACCATCGGCGGCGGCGCCGGCGATGATCTTGTCGTCGATATCGGTGATGTTGCGGGCGAACAGCACCTTGTCGGCGCCAAACTGGTGGCGAAGCAGACGTTGCAGCACATCGAAGACAACGGCGGGTCGGAAATTGCCGATATGCGCCCGGCCATAGACCGTCGGCCCGCAGACATACATCGTCACCCGATCGGGATCGAGCGGGACGAGGTCGTCCTTGCGGCGGGTCAGGGTGTTGTAAAGTCGGATCGACATCAGATCGGGGTGGCGGGCGACGCCTTCTCCTGTTCGTCGAGCAGCTTGTCGAGGGCGCTGCGTTCGGCGGGGGCATAGCCATCGCGCGCCGGTGGCAGGCCGAGCCCGGCATGGGGATCGTCGATGGCGGCGGTATCGGGGGCGATGCGGCGGCGTTCCTCGACGAAATCGACCAGCGCCTTCGAAACCATCGCCAGCGTCGGTGCGGTGCGGGCCGTGGCGATCCAGTCGGGCGATGGCGCGCCGGGATCGACGGTATCGAAGACCAGATTGACGAGCAGGAACAGCAAGGCCGCCGCCAGCACACCCTTGGCCGCGCCGAAGCCGAGGCCGAGGACACGGTCGATGGGGCCGATGATCGATGCCTTGGTGCCGGCACTCAATTGCCCGCCGATGACACGCACGGTGATGAAGGCAGCGAGGAAAATCACGACCAGCGCCAGGATCGCGGCGCCCGCCTCGGTGCCGGTCAGCTGCGTCGCATAGGCCTTGGCCGGGGTGTAGAAGAAGCGCACCGCGACGATGCCCGCCACCCAGGCGAGCAGCGAAACGACCTCGCCGACAAAGCCGCGGGCAAGGCCGCCGAGCGCTGCGAGCACGACGATGATCGCAACGACAATATCGAAACTGGTGAGGGCGCCCATATCAGGCAGCGCTTAGAGCAGATTCCGCGAAAGGGGAATCGCCATCCGCAGGGGGACCGTCATTCCGGGCGTGACCCGGGAACCGGCTTCACGGCCTGCACGAGAAAAGCTGGGTCCCGGGTCGAGCCCGGGATGACGAAGGTTGATGGAATCAATCGCCCGGTGCCAGCCGGTCGACCAGCGCCGCCAGCGTCGGCAGCGCTTCAACGCGCAAGGCGCCGCTGGCGGTGCCCTTGGGGGCAAAGGCCGACGCAAAGCCCAGTTTCGCCGCTTCCTTCAGCCGCAGCGTGGCCAGCCCGGCGGGGCGCAGTTCCCCCGACAGCGCCACTTCGCCGAAGGCGACGCAATCGGCGGGCAACGGCCGGTCCGTCAGCGCCGAGACCAGCGCTGCGGCCACGGCAAGATCGGCAGCCGGATCCTGCACCTTCAGCCCGCCGGCGACGTTCAGATAAACTTCGTGCGTCCCGAACCCCAGCCCGCACCGCGCCTCCAGCACCGCCAGCAGCATCGCCAGCCGCCCCGAATCCCAACCGACGACGGCGCGCCGCGGCGTGGCGCCGGACGGGATCTTCACCACCAGCGCCTGGATTTCGCACAGCACCGGGCGGGTGCCCTCCATCGCCGGGAACACCACCGCGCCGGTAACCGCGGCTTCGCGATCGGTAAGGAACAGCGACGACGGGTTGGTGACTTCCTCCAGCCCTTCGGCACCCATCGCGAAAACGCCGATCTCGTCGGTGCCGCCGAAGCGGTTCTTCACGGGGCGCAGGATGCGATACTGGTGGCTGCGCTCGCCTTCGAAATAGAGCACGGTATCGACCATATGCTCGAGCACCCGGGGCCCCGCCAGCTGCCCGTCCTTGGTGACATGGCCGACGAGAATCAGCGCGCACCCCGAGGTCTTGGCATAGCGGATCAATTCCTGGGCGCTGGCGCGGACCTGGCTGACGGTGCCCGGCGCCCCTTCCAGCGTGTCGCTGTGCATCGTCTGAATTGAATCGATGACCAGAAGCGCCGGCGGCGGGCCGGCGGCGAGCGTCGTCAGGATATCGCGGACATTGGTTTCGCTCGCCAGTTGCACGTCGGCCCTGGCCAGCCCCAGCCGCCGCGCCCGCAGCCGGACCTGGTCGGCAGCTTCCTCGCCCGACACATAGGCGACGGCATGGCCGGCCCGCGCCATCCGCCCGGCCGCCTGCAACAGCAATGTCGATTTGCCGATGCCGGGATCGCCGCCGATGAGGATGACACTGCCCGGCACCAGCCCGCCGGCGTTGGGGCCACCGATGGTGCCGCCCCCCTCGGCGGCGCCGACAACACCTCCTAGCGCCCGGTCGAGCTCGCCGATGCCCGTCGAAAGCCGCTCGGGGAGTGCCACGTCATCGGCAAGCGACGCCATCGCGAACTTGCGGCCACCGCCGGCAAGCGAGTGTTTCGCGGCAAATGGTGTCGCCGGGGCCGAAGCTTCGGCCTGGATGGTATTCCAGGCGCTGCAATCGCCGCACTGGCCCTGCCAGCGGCTGCTGACGGCGCCACACGCCTGGCAGACATAGCGAGTGGCAGTGCGTGCCATGGCGACTCCGAGTGGAACGAACGAGGAACGTAATCGACGCTCCCACGGTCGCGGTCAAGCGCTCTGTCGGCTTGATTTGGTCTGCTGGCAAATATAGCGTGCCCGTAACATTGCGCGGCCCAAGCCTGTCGGTCAGGCCATCTGGAGTGCTCGAATGAGCGAGGCAGAGTATCAACGCAAATTCAACGCTGCCTTGGCAGAACTGGAAAAGGCCGGCGTCTCGTACGCAGACGCAAACCCACCTTATGTCAGGCATGGGCGTTGGCTGGGCTTCAAGCCCCGCCCGCTTTACTATGTATCGTCGGTCAAGATCGCCGTCTGGTTTGGGCTGTCTTTCGCGTTGGGCATGGGGCTCGTGTCTTTTGTTTCTCTGACATTTTTTCCAAGCGAGAGGGTGACGTCCCTGCCAGCAAAGGCGGTCGCTTCATTTGCGGTCGGTCTCGCGTGGGGCTTTTGGTGGGCGGCCTGGCATCGCAATAAGCGCAAAAAGCTTGGCCTCTCGTCGTGGGAAACGCTGTAACCCCGAATAACCGGCGACAAATGCCCTGAAATGGCAATGCGCCGATGCGCTGGCGTCAATCCTTGCCCGGCAGCAGCAGCTGACTGCCCTGCCGGCGCACGGCGGCGGAAATCGCATCGGCCATGAAGCCGAGCGCGCCGGGCAGCATGAAGCTGGCGCGCACGCTTGCGTCGCCGACATCGAGGGTGATGTTCAACCGTTGGCCCATCGCGACCAGCTCGATGGCCATGCGATCGGGGCTCGGCCAGCTGCTTTCCAGCGCCGCGACGCCCCCCGGAATATGGGCCCCCAGCGTGCCTATATTGGCGCGCAGCCGCGCCTTGGAGGTCTCGCGGCCAAGATTGTGCGGGATATCGACGATGGTGGGCACGGCCATGGCACCGGTTATGCGCCGCCCGGCCTGGCGCGGCAACCGTGTCGCAGCTTGACCCGTCGCGCGATGGCGGCCGATATGCCCGCGTCCTGGTGGGGGAAATCGAAAATGCGATTGCAAAAGGCGGGGCTGGCGCTGCTGTTGGGCCTGGCCAGTATCGCCGCCGCGCCGCTGCGCGAGGATGTCGACCGGTATCGCCGCGCCCATGAAGCCGCCATTGTAGGGCAATTGGCCGATATGCTGGCGGTCGAAAGCGTCGCGGCCAACCCGGCCGCGTTGCAGAAACAGGCCGACCAGCTCGTTGCCGCCCTCAAGACGCGCGGTTTCGAAGCGCAACTGCTCGATGGCAAGGGCGGCCCGCCGGTGGTTTTCGGGATGCTGAAGGCCCCCGGGGCGACGCGAACCGTGGTATTCTATGCCCATTATGACGGGCAACCGGTGGTGCCGGCGCAATGGGCGAGCCCGCCATTTGCCCCCACAATGCGTGACAAGCCGCTGGCAGCGGGCGGCAAGACCGTCGACTGGCGCGCCGAGGGGGTGAAGATCGACCCCGAATGGCGGCTTTACGGGCGTAGCGCCGGCGACGACAAGGCCTCGATCGTGGCGTTTCTGGCAGCGTTCGACGCGCTTCGCGCCGCAAAACGGTCTCCCAGCGTCAATATAAAGGTGGTCTGGGAGGGCGAGGAGGAGGCCGGATCGCCGCATCTTGCCGACATCCTGCGCGCCAACAAGGCGCTGCTGGCGAGCGACCTGTGGCTGATCGGCGATGGCCCCGTCCACCAGTCGCGCAAACCGCTGATCAGCTTCGGCGCGCGCGGCGTCATGGGGCTGGAAATGACGATCCATGGCCCGGCACGCGCGCTTCACGATGGCCATTATGGCAATTGGGTGCCCAATCCGGCGGCAATGGCGGCCAATCTTGTGGCGGCGATGCGCGATGACGACGGGAAAATCCTCATTCCCGGCTTCGGCGACGACGTGCGCGCATTGATTCCGGCCGAAACCGCGGCAATCGCTGCACTTCCGCCGGTTGAAGCCGAGCTGAAAGCCGATCTCGGCATCGCGCGGAGCGAGGGCAGCGAGGGCCTCACCGCCAGCACGATGCGCCCTGCCCTCAACATCCGGGGCATCACTGCCGGCAATACCGGCGCCAGCGCTGCCAACGCCATCCCGACAACGGCGGTGGTTTCGATCGATTTTCGCCTCGTTCCCGGCCAGACACCGACGGCGGTACGCCGCAAGGTCGAAGCGTTCCTCAAGGCGCGCGGCTGGACGCTTGCCGATGGCGTTCCCGATGCCGCCGCGCGTGCTGCCAATCCCCGGCTGATCGGCCTGGAATGGGATGGCGGCTACCCGGCGTTTCGCGCCGACATGACGACGCCGGCGGCACGCGCCGTGATCGCGGCTGCCAGCACCGCCGCCGGCCAGCCGGTCGCCATCCTGCCGATGATGGGCGGCAGCGTGCCGCTGACCATGTTCGATGACGTCTTCGGCGTGCCGATCATCGGGCTGCCCATCGCCAACCATGACAATAGCCAGCATGCCGCCAACGAGAATTTGCGCCTGCAGAACCTGTGGGACGGCATCGGCGCCTATGCAGCAATGATGGCAGGTCTCGACTGGTAGGATGCGCGAGAAGGAACTGCGGCTGGCGCTTGTCTGCTACGGCGGCGTCAGTCTGGCTGTCTATATGCACGGCACCACCAAGGAGGTCTGGAAGCTCGCCCGCGCTTCGATGCGGCGGCGGATGCCATCCGGAACGCCGCTGCCGCCTGCCGACGACAGCGAGATCGTCTATGGCGCGCTGCTCGACGCGATGCGGCCGCAGTTCGATTTGCGGGTTCTCGTCGATATCGTCGCCGGGGCCTCGGCGGGCGGCATCAACGGCATCCTGCTTGCCCAGGCGATCAGCCAGGGTTCGGACATGGAGCCGCTGCGCGACCTGTGGCTCGATGGCGCCGACAGCGACCGGCTGCTCGAACCCGAAGGCGCGGCGGAACGCTTTTCGAAACTCTGGGCCACCCCGCTGGTGATGTGGGCCAAGCGCCGCGGCCTGGTCATGGAGGAGATGCCCGACCCGACCACGCGCGCCGAAGTGTCGCGTAAATTGTCGCGGCTGATGCGGTCGCGCTGGTTCACCCCGCCATTTTCGGGCCGGGGCTTTTCGGCGATGCTGTATGACGCGCTGGCAGCGATGGACGCCGGGGTGCGGACCCCGCCGCTGATCCCGCCGCTGCAACCGCTCGACCTGTTCGTGACCGTGACCGATTATCATGGCGCGGCCCATAGCCTGCGGCTCAATTCCCCCCTCGAAATCATCGAGAACGAACATCGCCTGGTCATCGGCTTTAGCGACAAGGGACCGGGGCCCGACGGGAAGCGGCACCTCGGCGCCATCGCCGAGCTGGCCTTTGCGGCGCGCGCCACGGCGTCGTTTCCGGGCGCCTTTCCGCCGGCGCGCATCGGGGAGATGGACAGCGTCGTGGCGTCGCGCGGCGGCGGCTGGGTGGGGCGCAGCGCCTTTCTGGAACGCATCTTTCCACGCCACGCCAACCCCGAGACGGCAACGCTGATCGATGGCGCCGTGCTCAACAACCGCCCTTTCGGCCCGGCGATCGAAGCCCTGTCGCAGCGCCCGGCGCATCGCGAGGTGGATCGGCGCTTTGTCTATGTCGATCCAAAGCCCGGCATGCATGGCCAGGGCAGCCGCGATACGGTGCTGCCCGGCTTTTTTTCCACGGTGCTGCGCAGTCTTGCCGATCTGCCGCGCCAGCAGCCGATCCACGACAGTCTGGCGGCAATCGACGCCCTGTCGACGCGGGTTCGCCGCCTGCGCCACGTCATCGAGGGCATGACCCCCGAAGTCGATGCCGCCGTCGACAAGGCGATCGGCCTGCGCGTATTCATGTTCGCGCCGACGACGGCAAGGCTCGCCGAGTGGCGATCGCGGGTGCAAAGCGAGGCGGCGCGTGAAGCCGGCTTTGCCTATTTCGCCTATGGCCAGCTGAAGGTGGCGCAGATCGTCGAAACGCTGGCCGAACGTCTGGCGGCGCTCGGCTCGGTGTCGATCGAGGCCATGCGCGTGCTGGTATGGGGCCATGTCCGGGCGCGGGGAATCGATCATCCCAAACAGGCCCTCGAACGCGCTGGCGCCAGCTCCGATTATGTCGGGTTCCTGCGCAGCTTCGATCTCGATTTCCGCATTCGCCGGCTTCGCTTCGTCATCCGCCGCGTCAATACACTGGCCGGCACGACCGAGGATGACAGCGAGCGCCAGAGCCTGGAACGGATGAAGGCGGGGCTGTACCGCATCATTGCGCCGCATCTGGCGCGGCGCCGTACCGATTATCTGGCGCGCGCCATCGGCGCCTTCGATCACACCGCCGGCGTCGAAGCCCTGCTCGGGTCGCTTGCCGCGGCCTATGATCTGAAAAGCCTCGATACCGCCAGCGACGAAGCGCTTGTGAGCCTGTTCGCGCAGCTTTCGACGCGCAGCCTGCAGCGCACCCTTCTGAGTGCCTATCTCGGCTTTCCCTTCTTCGACATCGCCATGCTGCCGCTGGTGCAGGACGATGGTGTCGACGAGTTCGAGGAGATCAAGGTCGATCGCCTGTCCCCCGACGATGCCAAGTCGCTGCGCCATATCGGCGGAGCGCGGCTGCAAGGCGCCCAGCTCAATGCCTTTGGCGCCTTTTTCAGCCGTGCCTATCGCGAGCATGACTATCTGTGGGGTCGGCTGCACGGCGCCGAACGGCTGATCGATATTGTTGCCTCGGCACTGCCCGAAGATAGCATGTTGCCCGGCGCCGAGCTGGCCGCGATCAAGAAAAGCGCCTTTCGGGCGATCATCGACGCCGAACGCCGCCACCTGCCGACCCTGGCGGGGGTGATCGCGGATATCGAACGATGGTGCGACGCGCCGGCGGCAGACCCGGCGGGGGCATGACACCCCGCCGCGGCTCGGCTCAGGCGCGGATCGCGGCGCCGGTTGCGGGCCGGCGCAAGTAGCGGGCAATGATGCCGACGCCGATCACTGTCGGCACCGCCCAGATCACCGGGTTGAAGGCGTGCTGCGGGAACATCTCGATCAGCCCGACCGACAGGAAGGCGGTGTAGGCCGCGATCCCCGTCGCCACCATCGCCTTCAGATGTTCGGGGATATAATCGCTGCGGCCGGGGCTGGGCCGGAACATGTACCAGAGATAGGTCAGGGTCGTGCCGAAACCGATGATCGACACGGCGATCATCAGAGGCTGTTCGAGCAGGATACCCTGCCAGGCGCAGTTGATGGCCGCGGCCAGCACGAGCAGTTGCAGCGCCACCATGGTCCAGTGGCGGTTGGCGGCATGGTCGCGCTTGTTGGCGATCATCATCAGGCCATAGCGCGTCATGCTCATGGTCAGCAGCGCCAGATAGACCATCATCCAGCCGAGCAGGCCGCGATACAGCGCTTCGTCGGTCAGCCCCTCGTGCATCGCCAGCGGCCAGAACAGCGACAGCGTTCCCATGCCCATCGCCATCCAGGCGGCGGCATAGATGGCGCCGGCAAAGACATGCCCCCAGCGCCGGTGCGCCGTGCCGCCTTTTGCCGTGATGACGGCGCCCCAGAAGCTGGTGAGCGCGACGATTCCGGCGCCGACATGGGCGGCGAGCACGAGTTCGAACAACCAAGGCATCGCCGACCCCCTGCGCACGATTTATGAGTGAAGTGGGTTAGTGTAACAATGGGGCGCAGGCTGCAAGTCTTGCCTCGGGCGGCTTCGGGCACGGCCCGGAAACAGGGGGGCGCGGGTGATGGGCAGGGCAGTGGCCGCCGGAGTCCGCTATGCGGGCATCATCTTCGTGATCGGCTTTGCCCTCGGCGCGCTGCGCACGCTCTGGGTTGCACCGCGCACCGGCGACCTGATCGCGGTGGCGCTCGAACTGCCGCTGATGCTGGCAGCGTCATGGGCGGTGTGTCGCCGTCTGGTGCGGAAACTGCCGCTGCCGGGAGCCGCGCGCCTCGCGATGGGCGGCACCGCGCTTGCCGCCCTGCTCGGCATCGAGTTCACGACGGCTGTCGGCCTTTTCGGCCAGGCGCCGACGGCCTGGCTGGCCGCATTTGCAACTCCGGCGGGCGGGCTCGGGCTGGCCGGGCAGATCGGCTTCGGCCTGATGCCGCTGCTGGCGTGCCGGCGGCTGGACGACTGATCATATCGGGCGGCCGAACCGGTTGCTGCCTTGCAACATTGGCCGGTGTCTGCTAGCCGCCACCGCGTCCGGTGAGCTTGCGCTCCCGGTGTTTTTCGCAAAGCTCGCCCTCTTGTCGCTGGACCCTGTCCGTTGGAACCCAATTCTGCGATTTCCCCGTCGCCAGCCCTTTCCCGCTCAAGCGTCGCGCTGGGCCTGTCGGGGCGCTATGCCACGGCGCTTTTCGACCTTGCCGTCGAAGCCCGGACGCTCGATGCCGTGGCCGCCAGCCTGGCCAGCCTCAAGGCAGCGCTTGGCGAATCGGCCGATCTGAAGACGCTCGTCACCAGCCCGATGGTATCGCGCAGCGCCGCGGCCGCCGGAATCAAGGGCGTCGCCGCCAGCCTTGGCGTCGATCCGCTGACGACGAATTTCCTTGGCGTGCTGGCGGCCAACCGCCGGCTGGCGGCGCTGCCCGCCATCATCCGCGATTTCAACGCCCTTGCCGCTGCCCGGCGCGGCGAGATCACCGCGCAGGTGACTTCGGCGCATGTCCTCACCGATCCGCAGCGCGAGGCGCTGGCGGCCAAGCTGAAGGCAGGCCTTGGCCGCGACGTGGCGCTCGACATCACCGTCGACCCGGCAATCCTTGGCGGGCTCATTGTCCGTGTCGGTAGCCGGATGATCGATTCATCATTGAAAACCCGGCTCGATTCGCTCGGCCAGGTTCTGAAGGCCTAGGAAAAGGTACCCACATGGACATCAACGCCGCAGAAATTTCGCGGGTCATCAAGGACCAGATCGCCAATTTCGGCAACGACGCCGAAGTGTCCGAAGTCGGCCAGGTGCTGAGCGTCGGCGACGGCATCGCCCGCGTCCATGGTCTCGACAATGTCCAGGCCGGCGAGATGGTCGAGTTCCCGGGCGGCATCAAGGGCATGGCGCTCAACCTCGAAGCCGACAATGTCGGCGTCGTCATCTTCGGCTCGGATTCGGGCATCAAGGAAGGCGATACCGTCAAGCGCACCGGCACCATCGTCGATGTGCCGGTCGGCAAGGGCCTGCTGGGCCGCGTCGTCGATGGCCTTGGCAACCCGATCGACGGCAAGGGCCCGTTGACCGACGTCAAGCGCATGCGCGTCGAAGTCAAGGCGCCGGGCATCATCCCGCGCACGTCCGTCCATGAACCGATGCAGACCGGCCTCAAGGCGCTCGATGCGCTGGTTCCGGTCGGCCGTGGCCAGCGCGAGCTGATCATCGGCGATCGCCAGACCGGCAAGACCGCTGTCGCCATCGATACCTTCATCAACCAGAAGGCTGCCAACGCCGGCACCGATGAAGGCAAGAAGCTTTATTGCATCTATGTCGCTGTCGGCCAGAAGCGTTCGACCGTCGCCCAGATCGTCCGCGCACTCGAAGAAAATGGCGCGATGGAATATTCGATCGTCGTCGCCGCAACCGCGTCGGAGCCGGCGCCTCTGCAGTTCCTTGCGCCCTATACCGGCTGCACGATGGGCGAATTCTTCCGCGACAATGGCATGCACGCCGTCATCGTCTATGACGATCTGACCAAGCAGGCTGTCGCCTATCGCCAGATGTCGCTGCTGCTGCGCCGCCCGCCGGGCCGCGAAGCCTATCCCGGCGATGTCTTCTATCTCCACTCGCGCCTCCTCGAGCGTGCGGCGAAGATGAATGCCGACAATGGTTCGGGCTCGCTGACGGCGCTGCCGATCATCGAAACCCAGGCCGGCGACGTTTCGGCCTACATTCCGACCAACGTGATTTCGATCACCGATGGCCAGATCTTCCTTGAAACCGAGCTTTTCTACCAGGGCGTCCGCCCCGCCATCAACGTCGGCCTTTCGGTGTCGCGCGTCGGTTCGGCGGCGCAGACCAAGGCGATGAAGAAGGTGGCCGGCACCATCAAGCTGGAGCTGGCCCAGTATCGCGAAATGGCGGCCTTCGCCCAGTTCGGTTCGGACCTCGATGCGTCGACCCAGCGTTTGCTCAACCGCGGCGCGCGGCTGACCGAACTGCTCAAGCAGGGCCAGTACAAGCCGATGCCTTTCGAGGAGCAGGTGGTCTCGATCTTCGCCGGTGTGAACGGCTATCTCGACACTATTCCGGCCAAGCAGGTGACGCGTTTCGAAACGTCGCTGCTGGCGCATGTCCGTTCGGCGCATGCCGATGTGCTGACCGACATTCGCGACAAGAAGGACCTGAGCGCCGACACCACCGCCAAGCTGAAGGCGCTGATCGGCGATTTCGCCAAGACGTTCGCGTAAGATTTAGCACCGTCACCCCGGGCTTGACCCGGGATCCGGATTTTCCGGGGGTCGGCGCAAGGAAACTGGGTCCCGGGTCAAGCCCGGGATGACTGCAAGGACAAGATGGCAAGCCTCAAAGCCCTCAAGATGCGCATCACTTCGGTGAAATCGACGCAGAAGATCACCAAGGCGATGAAGATGGTCGCCGCGGCCAAGCTGCGCCGTGCCCAGGAAGCCGCCGAGGCCGCACGCCCCTATTCGGAGCGGATGGCAGCGGTGATGGCATCGCTCGGTGCGCGGGTGCAGGTCGGGCCGGAATCGCCGCGCTTGCTGGCGGGCACGGGCAAGAACCAGGTCCATATGCTCGTCATCGCATCGTCGGAGCGCGGCCTGGCCGGCGGTTTCAACACCAATATCGCCCGGCTGGCGCGCAAGAAGCTCGAAGCGCTGCTGGCGGAAGGCAAGACGGTCAAGCTGATGTTCGTCGGCAAGAAGGCGCGCGCGCCCTTCATGCGGACGCACAAGGATCTGATCGTCGGCACGATCGACCAGACCCACATCAAGAATGTCGCCTTCGCCGATGCCAAGGCGATTGCCGATGACATCACCGCGCGGTTCGAAGCCGGCGAGTTCGATGTGGCGCACCTGTTCTTCGCCCGCTTCCGCTCGGCACTGGTGCAGGAGCCGACCGAGCTGCAGATCATTCCGGCCGCGCTGCCGCCCGCCGTTGTCACGGCGCCGCAGGCCGATGCGCCGGCAGCGATCGAGTATGAGCCCGACGAGGAAGCCATCCTTGCCGAATTGCTGCCGCGCAACCTTGCCGTCCAGGTGTTCCGTGCGCTGCTGGAGAATGCCGCCTCCGAACAGGGCAGCCGCATGACCGCGATGGACAATGCCACGCGCAATGCCGGCGACATGATCAACAAGCTGACCATCACCTACAACCGCACGAGACAGGCCGCGATCACCAAGGAATTGATCGAGATCATCTCGGGCGCCGAAGCGCTTTAAGGAGCAAGCCTCATGGCAAACACCACCAACAATGTCGGCCGCGTTTCGCAGGTCATCGGCGCCGTCGTCGACGTGCATTTCGACAGCGACCTGCCGGCCATTCTCTCGGCGCTCGAAACCCGCGTCGGCGGCAATCGCCTGGTTCTCGAAGTGGCGCAGCACCTTGGTGAAAACACCGTCCGCACCATCGCCATGGACGCCACCGACGGCCTCGTTCGCGGCCAGGAAGTCGTCGATACCGGCTCGCAGATCCGCGTCCCCGTCGGCCCCGCCACGCTGGGGCGCATCCTCAACGTCATCGGCGAGCCGATCGACGAAATGGGCCCGGTCAACGCCGAAACCACCATGCCGATCCATGCCGAAGCGCCGTTGTTCATCGACCAGTCGACCGAAAGCGCCATTCTGGTCACCGGCATCAAGGTCATCGACCTCATCGCCCCCTATGCCAAGGGCGGCAAGATCGGGCTGTTCGGCGGTGCCGGCGTCGGCAAGACCGTGCTCATCCAGGAACTGATCAACAACATCGCCAAGGGCCATGGCGGCACCAGCGTGTTCGCCGGCGTCGGTGAGCGCACCCGCGAAGGCAATGACCTGTATCATGAGTTCCTCGAAGCCGGCGTCATCGCCAAGGACGAGAACGGCAATGCCACGTCCACAGGCTCCAAGGTCGCGCTGGTCTTCGGCCAGATGAACGAGCCGCCGGGCGCCCGTGCCCGCGTCGCGCTTTCGGGCCTGACCAACGCCGAATATTTCCGCGATGTCGAAGGCCAGGACGTGCTGTTCTTCGTCGATAACATCTTCCGCTTCACCCAGGCCGGCTCGGAAGTGTCGGCACTGCTCGGCCGCATTCCCTCCGCCGTGGGCTATCAGCCAACGCTGGCGACCGACATGGGCGCGCTGCAGGAGCGCATCACCTCGACGACCAAGGGCTCGATCACCTCGGTGCAGGCGATCTATGTGCCTGCCGACGATCTCACCGACCCGGCGCCGGCCACCTCGTTCGCCCACTTGGACGCCACGACGACGCTCAGCCGTTCGATTGCCGAACTCGGCATCTATCCGGCGGTCGATCCGCTCGATTCGACCAGCCGCGTTCTCGAACCGCGCACCGTCGGCGAAGAGCATTACAATGTCGCGCGTTCGGTCCAGGAAGTGCTGCAGAAGTACAAGAGCCTGCAGGACATCATCGCCATTCTGGGGATGGACGAGCTGTCGGAAGAGGACAAGCTGGTCGTGTCGCGCGCCCGCAAGATCCAGCGCTTCCTGTCGCAGCCCTTCCATGTCGCCGAAATCTTCACCGGCACGCCGGGCGTGTTCGTCAACGTTGCCGACACGATCAAGGGCTTCAAGGCCATCGTCGCGGGTGAATATGATCACCTGCCCGAAGCGGCCTTCTACCTTGTCGGCACGATCGAGGACGCCGTCGCCAAGGCCCAGAAGCTGGCTGCTGAAGCGGCATAATATTCTCCCCTCCCCGGTGGGGAGGGGACAAGGAACAAAAAGATGGCTGATCTTCTCAACTTCGAACTCGTTTCGCCCGAACGGCTGCTGTCGTCGGGCAAGGTCGCCATGGTCGTGGTACCGGGCAGCGAGGGCGATTTCGGCGTCCTTCCCGGCCATGGCCCGATGATGAGCACCATCCGTCCCGGCGCCATCGCCGTGTACGAGAGCGATTCGAACACCGTCACGCGCCGCATCTTCGTCGATGGCGGCTTTGCCGAAGTGACACCGGAAGGCCTGACCATCCTCGCCGAGAGCGCAACGCCGGTTGGCGAAATCGATTCGGCCAAGGTCGCGGCCGATCTCGCTGCCGCCCGCAGCGCGGGCGATGAAAAGGCGGTCGCCCGGTTCGAAGCCATGCAGGTCGCCGCAGCGAACTGAGACCGGGCATCGGTTCGGGCACCAGACCGGGTACCGGGGCATTGCGCCCGCTTTCGCCGCGCCGGAAAAGCCTCTAACACAGCTTCAGGGGCAGCCTTTGCCATGGAGCCACGACCGACATGCGCGTACCATTGCTTTTGATGCTGAGCGTGGCGGCGGCGCCGGCATTCGGCCAGATGGCACCACCGCCGGAACCGGCTGCCGAAATCACCACCCTGCCCGCCGGCGCGCCGTCGATGCTCAAGCCCGCCCCTGAAGCGGTCGGCGATGGCAGCAAGCCCCGCCAGCGTCTGGTCACCGTCTTCGGTACCGAGCCCTGCCCCAAGCCGACCTCGGCCGATGAAATCGTCGTCTGCGCGCGGCTGCCCGATTCGGAACTGTACCGGATTCCGGAAAAGCTGCGCATGGCCGAGCGCCGCGTCAGCCCTTTCCAGGCCAATCGCAACCTGTTGCTCGGCGATGCCAGCGGTGGCGCCGGCGGTTCAATCGGCAGTTGCTCGGCGGTCGGGGCCGGCGGCATGATCGGCTGCGACCGCAAGATGATCGATGCCTGGGCGCAGGACCGCGCCAACCGCATGGGCACCGACGAAGAAGTGCCGCGGTAAATGGATTTCGACCTCGCCGACGAACACCGGATGCTCAAGGATCTGGTCGAGCGCTTCGTCCGCGATGAATTGCTGCCGCTCGAAGCCGGCGTGCTGGCGCGGGAGGCCGCGGGCGAGAATGCGGCGATTCCGGCCGCCGACCGCGCCCGGCTCGATGCGCGGTCGAAGGCGCTCGGGCTGTGGAGCCTCGATGCGCCTGAGGCCGAGGGCGGTTCGGGAATGCCGCATGTCGCGCTGGTCGGCGTCAACGAGGCGCTGGGCAGCACCATCGCCACCTATGTCCTGCCGCCCGATTCGCCCAATCTGCGGATGCTGGCCGCCACCTGCGATGAACGCCAGCGCGCCGCCTATCTGGCGCCCTATGCCCGCGGCGAAACGATTTCCGCCATCGGCATTTCCGAACCCGGCGCCGGCGCCGACCCGGCGGGAATGCTGACGAAGGCTGTCCGCGATGGCGACGATTATGTGATCAACGGCCGCAAGATCTGGATCACCCGCGCCGCCGAAGCCGATTTCACCATCCTGATGGCGCTGACCGACCCCGCAAAGAAAGCGCGCGGCGGCATGTCGGCCTTCCTTGTCGACCGCGATACCCCGGGGTTCAACGTGCTGCGCCGAATCCCGATGATCGGCGGCGAATATACCTATGAAGTGGTGCTGGAGGATTGCCGGGTGCCGGCCTGGAAGCTTCTGGGGTCCGAAGGCGGCGGTTTTGCGCCGATGCAGTTGCGCCTCGGCACCCGCCGCATGGAAATGGCGGCCTGGTGCATCGGTGCCGCCCAGCGCGCGCTCGACATGATGCGCGATTATGCGCCCCAGCGCAGTACCTTTGGCGCCCGGCTTTCCGAACGCCAGACCGTGCAATGGTGGGTGGCCGATGGCGCCACCAAAATCCACGCCGCGCGGCTGATGGCCTATGATTGCGCCTGGAAGCTCGACCAGGGCCGCGACGTCCGCAACGAGATCTCCATGCTCAAGGTGTTCGCCACCGAAATGGCGCAAAGCGTCATCGACACGGCGATGCAATGCTTCGGCGCGATGGGAATGACTCGCGAAATGCCGCTTCACCTGCTCGCGGGGCGGGTGCGCAACATGCGGATCTACGATGGCCCATCGGAAGTGCACCGCATGGTGGTGGCGCGCAATCTGATGAACACGCGGGCTTGAAAAGCCAAAGGGCCTCCGGCGGCCGGGGCCGGCGGCCCCGGACCCCATTCGATCTGGCAGCCTGATCCGAGGCGCCTGCATGAAGCCCGATAAATGGGGTCTGGGGCCATCGGCCCCAGCCGCCGGAGGCTCTAAAGCAACGCTTTCGCCGTCCAGTAGGTCACCCCGGCCGCCACATAGGCCGCCGCGAACAGATAGGTGAACATGAAAGCCGGCCAGGCCCAGCCGCCGGTTTCGCGCCGTGTGACCGCCAGTGTGGAGATGCATTGCGGCGCGAAGACGAACCAGGCGAGAAAGGCCAGCGCCGTCGGCAGTTCCCATTGCCCGCGCAGCTTTTCGATCAGCCCTTCGGCATGATCCTCATCGGTGCCCTGCAGTGAATAGACAGTGCCCAGCGCCGAGACCGCGACTTCGCGGGCTGCCATGCCGGGCACCAGCGCCAGTGCGATTTCCTTGTTGAAGCCGATAGGGCGGAACAGCGGCTCGAGCGCCAGGCCGATGCGACCGGCATAGCTGTATTCGATTGCAGGGCGGTCCCAGTCTGCCGGCGGCTTGGGCCAGGTGGCGAGTGCCCAGAGCGCGATCGTCGAGACGAGGATGATGCCCCCTGCCCGCGCCACGAACGCCTTGGCACGCTGGTAGAGGCCGATGCCGATGTCGCGCGGCGCCGGCCATTGGTATTTGGGCATTTCCATCAGGAAGGTCGGGCTCGGCCCGCGGGTGACGGTGTGGCGCAGCGCCCAGGCGGCGACGAGCGCGCCGACGACGCCGGCCACATAGAGCCCGAACAGCACAAGCCCCTGCAAGCCGAAAATGCCAACGTTGGTTGCCGGAATGAACGCCCCGATGACCACGGCATAGACCGGCAACCGCGCCGAACAGGTCATCAAGGGGGCGATGAGGATCGTCGTCAGCCGGTCCTTGGGCGAATCGATCGACCGCGTTGCCATGATGCCGGGAACGGCGCAGGCGAATGACGAAATCAGCGGGATGAAGGCGCGGCCATTGAGCCCGACGCTGGCCATCAGCTTGTCCATCAGGAACGCCGCGCGGACCATATAGCCCGATTGTTCGAGACACAGGATGAAGAAGAACAGGATGAGGATTTGCGGCAGGAACACCACCACCGCCCCCACCCCGCCGAGCACGCCATCGACGATCGCCGAGCGCAGCACGCCATCGGGCAGCGCCGCGGTGGCGGCAGCCTGCCCGGCCATGACCAGGCTTTCGAGCCATTGCATCGGGGCTTCGGCCCAGGCGAAGACGCCCTGGAACATCGCGAACAACAGCCCCGCCAGCAGCAGCGGCCCCCACAGCGGGTGCAGCGCCACGGCATCGAGCCGCGCCGACCAGCGCCGCTGCGCCCCCTGCGCCAGCGTCACCGTATCGGTGATCACCCGCGCCTCGCGTTGTAGCAGGGTGATGTCGGCGCCGCCCGCAGCGGCCGCGACGGCCGGGGTGTTGCGCAGGGTCGCCGCCACGGCCTCCCCCAGGTCTTCCAGCCCGCGCCGGCGGACGGCAACCGTCGCCACCACCGGCAGCCCGAGGATCGTCGCCAGCCGATCGGCATCGATCCGGGTGCCGTCACGTTCGGCAAGGTCGATCATGTTGAGCGCGACGACGATCGGCAGGCCGAGCCGGCGCAGTTCGAGGACGAAGCGCAGATGGTTGCGCAAATTGGTGGCATCGATGACCGCGATGATCGCATCGAGCCGCTTTTCCCCGGGCAGCGTCCCCAGCACGGCATCGCGCGTCACCGCTTCGTCGGGGGAGCGAGGCGTCAGGCTGTAGGTGCCGGGCAGATCGATCAGCTCGGCAAGACGGCCATCGGGCAGCGTCAGCCGCCCGGCCTTGCGCTCGACGGTGACGCCCGGATAATTGCCGACCTTCTGGCGGCTGCCTGTGAGCGCGTTGAAAAGCGAGGTCTTGCCGGCGTTGGGGTTGCCCACCAGCGCCACCACCGGATTGGCGAGGGGCAAATTCACGGGCGGGGCGACGCCCCAGATTCGGTGTGGGCTGCCTGGTCGATCTCGATCAGCCGCGCCATCGAGCGGCGCAGCGCGACGACCATGTTGCCGACCCGAACCGCGAGCGGATCGCCGCCGAACGGGGCCCGGTGGAGCAATTCGACATCAACCCCTTCATCGAAGCCCAGTTCGTGCAGCCGCCGCGCCGTATCGGGGTCGATCCCGCCGCGATCGATCGCGGTGATCACCGCCGGGGTTGTGGCGGGCAGGTTCACTAGCAGGGTTGCAGGGCTCATTCTTGCGAACAATTATCATGTCATCGGCAGCGGCGCCAGTCGCATCGACAGGCCGGTTCCAGTGCCGCGATTAGACTTTCAATATCTGCCGCCCTGTCGGGCCCTCGGGCGTGCATTGCGGCAGTTCGGCATAGGTGGCGCGGCGCCCGTCGCGGCTGATCCAGATCCGCAGCGATGCGCGTTCCGGGCAGGGGCGATAGCGCCAGCGGAATTCCCAGCCATCGGCCCAGCGCGCATCCTCGCGGCGTCCGAAATTGGACCGCGGGTCGCCGCTGCCACGGGTGTATTGCAGTTGCAGGCGATCGGCGATCTTGGCGGCAGTCGGGGCATCGATCTCGCGCTGCCACAACAGCGCCACAGCAGCGACGACGAGGCCGATGCCGACACCGACAAGAAGCATTCGCCGCCGGCGCGTGGCAGAGGGGGCGTTGATGGCCATCATGGATGTTCTAGCGGGCCACTCGGGCAATGACGAGAGGCGCCGAACGCGCACTGCAAGGCCAAGGAAACCCCGGCTCGAAGCGAGGCGCATTCCAGACGCATCCCAGACGCATCCCAGACGCATCGTTGACACGCCGGCCACCTTCGACTACGCGCTCCGCTTCGCATCGGCAGGGTTTTCGAGTCCCGCCGCTCTCATGATTTGTATCCAAGGTCCAATCGATGTTCGCAGTTGTGCGCACCGGCGGCAAACAATATCGGGTCGCCACCGATGACAAGATCCTCGTCGAGAAGATCGACGGTGAAGCCGGCACGAGCGTCACGCTCGAAACCCTGATGTCGGGCGATGCCGGCACGATCAACGCCGGTGGTTCGGTCACTGCGGAAATCGTCGCGCAGACGAAGGGTGACAAGGTCATCATCTTCAAGAAGCGCCGTCGCCACAACTATCGCCGCAAGAACGGTCACCGCCAGCAGCTGACCGTCCTCAAGATCACTTCGGTCGGCTAACAGCCGCATTCGCTTCGAGTAGGTTAAGTCTCATGGCACATAAAAAAGCAGGCGGCTCATCGCGCAACGGTCGCGATTCGGAAGGCCGTCGCCTTGGCGTGAAGCGTTTCGGCGGGCAGGAGCTTCTGGCCGGCACGATCATCATTCGCCAGCGCGGTACCCGCGTCCACCCCGGCCGCAACGTCGGTCTGGGCAAGGACCACACCATCTATGCCACCTCGGATGGCGTCGTGGTTTTCCACCAGGGCAAGCTCGGCCGCAAATATGTCAGCGTCGACCCGGCGCCGGTCTCGTCCGAAATGGCGATTGCCGCCGAATAAGGCCGTCCGGCCTTCGCCTTTGCGATAAAGAAGGGGGGAGCCGGGCAACTGGCTCCCCCCTTTGTTTTGAACTGACCCAAAGCGATGCAATTCCTCGACCAGGCCAAGATCTTCATCGCGTCCGGGCAGGGCGGCGACGGCAGCGTGTCGTTCCGGCGCGAAAAGTTCGTCGAATTCGGCGGCCCCGATGGCGGTGACGGCGGCAAGGGCGGCGATGTCGTGTTCGAATGCGTCGATGGTCTCAACACGCTCATCGATTTTCGCTATTCGCAGCATTTCAAGGCCGGTCGCGGCCAGCACGGCATGGGGCGCAACCGCACCGGTGCCGGCGCCGACGACCAGGTGATTCGCGTTCCCATCGGCACGCAGATCCTGGCCGATGATGACGAGCGCAGCCTGATCGCCGACATGACGCGCTCCGGCCAGCGCGTCGTGTTGCTGCGCGGCGGCGATGGCGGCAAGGGCAACAGCCATTACAAGACCAGCACCAACCGCGCCCCGCGCCAGTTCCAGCCAGGCTTTCCCGGCGGCGAGCTCTGGGTTTGGTTGCGGTTGAAACTGCTCGCCGACGCGGGGCTGCTCGGCGCCCCCAATGCCGGCAAATCGACCTTTCTCAATGCCGTTTCCAACGCCGCTGCCAAGGTCGGCGCCTATCCCTTCACCACCCTGAAGCCCCAGCTCGGCGTTGTCGCCCACAAGGGCAAGGAGCTGGTGATGGCCGATATTCCGGGTCTGATCGCCGGCGCGGCCGAAGGCATCGGCATCGGTGATCGCTTCCTCGGGCATATCGAACGCTGCCGGGTGCTGCTCCACCTTGTCGATGCCAGCGCCGCTGCGCCCGTCAAGGCGTGGCGAACCGTGCGCGACGAACTGGAGGCCTATGGCGGCGGGTTGATCGACAAGCCCGAAGTGCTGGCGCTGACCAAGGCCGATCTGGTCACGCCGCGCAGCCTTGCCGCCAAGCGCCGCGCGCTTGAAAAGGCCAGCGGCTGCGAAGTCCATGTCATTTCCGCTGCCACCCGCCAGGGGGTCGATGGCGTCCTCGACGCGCTGATCATGCTCGCCGGCCGCGATCTTGGCGCGGTCAAGGCCGAAGGCCGGGCATGGACGCCGCTCTAGACCGCTTCGCGCCGGCGTCGTGCTCGCGGCTGGTCATCAAGATCGGCTCCTCGCTGCTTGTCGATGGCGCGGGCGCCGTCCGGCGCGACTGGCTGGCGAGCGTTGTCGACGATATCGCGGCGCGCCGTTCGGCCGGCCAGCAGATCGTCATCGTCTCGTCGGGGGCAATCGCGCTGGGGGCACGGCGGCTGGCGCTGGAAAAGGGCGGCCGCGCCAGCCTCGAGGATGCACAGGCCGCTGCCGCCGTTGGCCAGGTGGCGCTTTCGGCGGTCTGGGAGGCGCTGCTCTCGGCCGCCGGGCTGACGATGGCGCAAGTGCTGCTGACACTCGGCGATCTCGAGGACCGGCGCCGCTATCTGAATGCGGCCGCGACCATCGATCGGCTGCTGGCGCTTGGCGCCGTGCCGGTTCTCAACGAAAATGACACGGTGGCGACGTCCGAAATCCGCTTCGGCGACAATGACCGGCTGGCGGCGCGAGCGGCGCAGGCCGCGGGCGCCGGCGGCGTCATCCTGCTCAGCGATGTCGATGGGCTCTACACCGCCAATCCGGCGCGGGACCCGGCGGCGCAGCTGATCCGCCAGGTCGACAGGATCACCCCCGAAATCGCGGCGATGGCGGACGGCGCCAGCAGCTCGGGGCTGGGCTCGGGGGGCATGGCGGCCAAGATCGCCGCGGCACGAATCGCAGCGGCGGCGGGCATCCACCTCGCCATCGCCGATGGCCGCATCGCGCATCCGCTGGCCCGATTCGCAGCGACCGGCCATGGCACGGTGTTCGTCGCCGGCGACGGTGCCCGCGCCCGCAAGGCCTGGCTGGCGGGGCGGCTGACCGTGGCCGGCACCCTGACCGTCGATGCCGGCGCCGTGGCGGCGCTGGCGCGGGGCAAGAGCCTGTTGGCCGCCGGCGTGACCGGCGTCTCGGGCAAATTCGCCCGCGGCGATGTCGTTGCCATTGCCGGGCCGGACGGCACGATTGCCCATGGCCTTGCCGGTTATGACGCCGCCGATGCCGACGCGATCAAGGGCTTGCGCGGCGATGTTCAGGCCGGCGTGCTCGGCTATGCGCCGCGCGCTGCCATCGTCCATGCCGATCATCTGGTGCTGCTGTGACCGCAGAGGCGGGCATCACCGCGCTGGCAAAGGCGGCACGGGCAGCCTTGCCGCTGCTGGCTGATGCGCCGACCGCCCGGAAAGCTGTCGCGATCACTGCTGCTGCTGCCCTGATCCGGGCCCGCCGCGACGATCTGCTTGCCGCCAATGCCGCCGATGTCGACGCTGCCCGCGCCGCCGGCATTTCAGCGGCGCTGCTCGACCGTCTGGCGCTCGACGAGCAGCGAATCGAGGCCATTGCCGCCGGCCTCGATGGCGTCGCTTCCCTGCCCGATCCGGTCGGTGTTTCGATGAAGCGCTGGTCCCAGCCCAATGGCCTGGCCTTCGAGCGGGTGCGTGTGCCGCTGGGCGTCATCGGCATCATCTATGAAAGCCGCCCCGGGGTTACCGCCGATGCGGCGGCGCTGTGCGTGATGTCGGGCAATGCCTGCCTGTTGCGCGGTGGCTCCGAAGCGGTGCGATCGAATAGGCTGTTGCTTGAATGTGTCAGCGCGGGCCTGGCAAGTGCCGGTCTGCCGCCCGCCGCCGTCCAGATGGTTCCAGCCGGCGACCGCGCGCTCGTCGGCGCCATGCTGGCGGCGCATGGCCTGATCGATGTGATCATCCCGCGTGGCGGCAAGGGGCTTGTCGCCCGCGTCCAGGCCGAGGCGCGGGTGCCGGTGCTGGCGCATCTCGATGGGGTCAACCATGTCTATGTCGATGCCTCGGCCGACCCGGACAAGGCCGTGGCGATCGTCGTCAATTCGAAGCTGCGGCGGACAGCGGTATGCGGCGCCATGGAGACCCTGCTGATCGATCGCGCCGCGCCCGCGGGCTTGCAGAAGGCGCTCATCATGGCGTTGGTCGACGGCGGGTGCGAAGTCCGCGGTGACCCCGATGTGCTCGGACTCGACCAGCGCGTCGGCCCGGCGGGCACGCAAGACTGGGACACCGAATATCTCGATGCAATCGCTTCGGCCCGGCTTGTCGATGGCGTCGAGGGTGCCATCGCCCATATCGCGCGACATGGTTCGGCGCATACCGAGGCCATCGTCGCCGAGGACGCCGGTGTTGCCGAGCATTTCCTCGAGCAAGTCGACAGCGCCATCGTGCTGTGGAACGCCTCGACCCAGTTCGCCGATGGCGGCGAGTTCGGATTCGGCGCCGAGATCGGCATTGCCACCGGCCGGCTCCACGCCCGCGGGCCGGTGGCGCTCGAGGAGCTGACGACCTACAAGACCCTGGTGCGCGGTGCCGGCCAGGTTCGGCCTTGAAGCGGGTCGGTCTTCTGGGGGGCTCGTTCAACCCGGCCCATGCGGGGCACCGTCATATCAGCCTCGAAGCGCTGCGGCGGCTCGATCTCGATGAAGTCTGGTGGCTGGTCAGCCCGCAGAACCCGTTGAAGCCCGCGGCCGGCATGGCGCCGCTGGCGGCGCGGCTGGCTTCGGCGGAGGCCGTCGCGCGCCATCCGCGCATTCGGGCGACGGCCATCGAGGCGAAGCTGGGCACGCGCTACGCCATCGATACCGTCACCGCGCTTCAGAAACGATACCCTGCAAGCCGCTTCATCTGGCTCGCCGGCGCCGACATCCTGCCCGAGCTCCACAGGTGGCACCGCTGGCGCGACTTGCTTGCCCGGGTGCCGATTGCCGTTCTGGCGCGGCCGCGCTACATGGGGGCGGCAATGCGGTCACCGGCGATGGCCTGGGGACGGCGCTGGCGCCACAGCGAGCGCGCCGCCGCGCAATGGGCCAACTGGCTGTTGCCGGCCATCGTGGTGCTGGCGACGCCCGCCAATCCCTTGTCGGCAACGGCACTCCGCACGCTTGACCCGCATTGGGCCGACCGCTTTGTTGACTGAAGATCGGACGCGTTTTTTGACTGAAACCAAAACCACCCGCGCTGCGGAGATCGACGCCCATATCGAGGCGCTGCATGCGATGGTGATGAAATCACTGGATGACGACCAGGCCGTCGAGGTCGTCTCCATCCCGCTTGCCGGCAAGACCAGCATTGCCGACTACATGGTCATCGCCAGTGGCCGGTCGGGCCGCCAGGTGGCGTCGATGGCGACCAAGATCGCCGACCGGTGCAAGCAGGAGTTCGGCCGCCCGGCGCGCGTCCAGGGCCTGCCGACCGCCGACTGGGTGCTGATCGATGCCGGCGATGTCATCGTCCACCTGTTCCGCCCCGAAGTCCGCGCCTTCTACAATCTCGAGAAGATGTGGGCGTTCGGCGAGGACGCCAACCCCGGCGAGCCCCGCATGGGCGTGCTGGCAAAGCCCTGATGGTCTGCCCCTGAAGCTGGTCATTGTCGCACGCGGCCGGATCGGCGCCAGCCCGGAGGCGGCGCTGGTCGAACGCTATGCCCTGCGCCTGAAAGGCGTGCTGTCGGTCGTCGAGATCGGCGACACGGCGCCCTGGCCGAAGTTCGGCGGCGGCAAGACCGTCGTTCTCGATGAAGGCGGCAGCGACCTGTCCTCCACCGCCCTCGCCGATCGCCTGCGTGGCTGGCAGGACAGCGGCACGCGTGAGGTTCGCTTCCTGATCGGCGCCGCCGATGGCCATGACCCTGCCACCCGCGCCGACGCCGATCTGCTTCTCGGCTTCGGCCGCGCCACCTGGCCGCACATGCTGGTGCGCGGCATGCTCGCCGAACAGCTTTACCGCGCCACGACGATTATCGCCGGCCACCCCTATCATCGGGCCTGATACCGGGCGTTGGTTGAGAAAGGGCCTCCGGCGGCCGGGGCCGGCGGCCCCGGACCCCTTTGATCAGACAGCGCCACCCGGCTCATATGCGCGGGCCCACTAAAAGGGGTTTGGGGCCGCCGGCCCCAACCGCCCCCGGCCTTCGCCGGGGCAGGTGGAGGCCCCGTATCCACGCCGATGCGATTCTACAGCCACCCACGCCAGCGGAAAAAGGCATAGGGCAGGATTGCCGATGCCAGCATCACCGCCAGCGACCAGGGGTAGCCATAGGTCCAGTGCAGTTCGGGCAGGATATCGAAGTTCATTCCGTAGATGCCCGCCACCAGCGTCGGCGGCATGAACACGATGGCACTGACCGAAAAGATCTTCAGCACGGCATTCTGCTCGATCGAGATCAGGCCGAGCGCCGCATCGAGAAGGAAGGTGATGTTGCCGCCCATATAGGTCGCATGGTCGGTGAGCGACGCCAGATCGCGCGTCAGCGACTTGATGCGCGGGCCCAGATTGGCATCGCGCGGCGCGGCAAAGGCCATGAAGCCGAGCGCGCGCGACAGGCTGACAGCCGAATCCCGCGCTTTCGACAGGGCATCCTGTGCCGAACCCAGCCGCGCCAGCAGCGATTGCAGGACAAGGTTCGACATGCGCTGGTTGCTGTCGGCACGCGATCGCCGGAACGCCTGCCGCGAAATGGCGTCGACCTCGCGGCCGATATGCTCGATGCTGTCGGCCAGCCGATCGATGATCGAATCGAGCAGGCTGATGAGCGCCATGGCGGGCGTTCCGCACAGATCGGGCGAGCGCTGGGCCTGGGCGGCGAAGCGATCGAAGGACAGGATGGGGGCGTAGCGCACCGTCACCAGATGGGTCGGCGCCAGCACGAAACTCACCGACACGCTTTCGGCTGCCTCGCGCATGATCCCGGTCGCCAGTGTCGCGGTCATGTAGATGACGCCGTTTTCGGTGTACAAGCGGCTCGATGCTTCGATTTCGGCCATCTCGTCGCGCGTCGGCACCATGATTCCCGTCGCCGCCTCGACAAAGGCTTCTTCCGCCGCGGTCGGCTCGAACATGTCGATCCACACGGCGTCGGCCGGCAGCCCGCCGGCGGTGACATCGATATCGACCAGCGGTGCCGCCTGGCCCTGGAGGAAGACTTTCAACATGCGCCCTGCCTTAGCCAGTCCCGTGCGACCGTGAAAGTCATCCGCCATCTGACGCGATGTGCCGCGCCATCGACGAAGCCGTGTAACCATGCGGCCCGCCGGCCCGAAATGCGCGTGACGCGAGGGGGATGTTGACGCGGATGACAACTGCAGATGCCGGAACGGCAATGGCACGGGCGCCGGCAAAGCCCTATGCCTTTCACCGCCACAGCCTTGCGGTACGGGTGACCCACTGGGTCAACGCGCTCGCCATCTTCTTCCTGCTGATGACGGGCCTCAACATCTTCAACGCCCATCCGATGCTCTATTGGGGGAAATATGGCGCCAATCCCGCCGAGGGTGCCGATCCTTCCTGGCTGATGATCAGCAGTACGGCGGGGGCCAACCCGCGCGGCTTCGTCCGCATCGGCGACCTGACCGTGACGACGACGGGCGTGCTCGGCCTGTCGGCTTCGAAGGCCGGTGGCCGCCAAGCTATCGCCTATCCGCACTGGGCGACCTTCCCCAGCTATCGCGACCTTGCGACGGCACGCAACTTCCACTTCTTCTTTGCCTGGGTGCTCGTCATCAATGGGCTGGTGTACCTGATCTACAGCATCGCCAGCGGCCATGTCCGCCGCGACCTGCTGCCCAGGGCGGCCGAGCTGGCGCCTTCCAATATCGCCCATGATATCGTCCAGCACGCCAGGCTGAAGTTCCCCAAGGGGGAGGACGCCAAGCGCTACCACATCCTCCAGAAGCTGGCCTATGGCGGGGTGATCTTCGTGCTCGTTCCCGGCATCATCTTCACCGGGCTCGGCATGTCGCCCGGCATCAACGCCGCCTGGCCGATCGTTGTGGATCTCCCCGGTGGCCGCGCGACGGCCCGGTCGCTGCACTGGGTGATTGCCAATCTCATCCTGGCCTTCATCCTCGTTCATCTGCTGATGGTCATGCTGGCAGGGCCGATCAACGAAATGCGGTCGATGATCACCGGCAAGTTCCGTGTCGATCCGGAGACGGCGAAATGAGCCTGATCCTGCCGGACGTGTCGAGACGCAATCTCCTGGCGCCTACGCGCCGGGGCCTGTTCAGTCTTGGCGGCGGCCTGCTCCTCGCCGGCTGCGACGGACTGGCGCGCAACGACAAGTTGCTCGCCATCGTCCGCGCTGCCGAAGGCACGTCGAAAGGCTTTCAGCGGCTTGTCGGCCGCGATGCGCTCGCCGAGGAGTTCAGCCGCGCCGACCTGTCCCCGCATTTCAAGGTCAACGGCACCCGTGAGCCGGTGGAGGCCGAGTATCAGGCCCACAAGGCCGAGAATTTTGCCAATTGGCAACTGGCCATCACCGGGCTGGTCAATCGCCCGATGACCCTCAGCCTCGCCCAGCTCAAGTCGATGCCGGCGCGGACCCAGATCACCCGGCACGATTGCGTCGAGGGCTGGAGCGCCATCGGCGAATGGACAGGGCCGCAGCTGGCGACACTGCTCAAGGCCGCCGACATGAAGACCACTGCCCGCTACATCGTATTCCGCTGCGCCGACAATTATGGCGGCGAAGCCTCGAAGGGCGGCGCGCAATCCTCGTCGCTCTATTATGAAAGCATCGACCTCGTCGACGCCTTCCACCCCCAGACCATCCTGGCAACGGCGATGAACGGTGCGCCGCTGAGCGTTGGCCATGGCGCCCCGGTGCGGCTGCGTGTCGAGCGGCAGCTCGGCTACAAGCAGGCGAAATATGTGATGGGCATCGACATCGTCGACAGCCTGGCCGGCTATGGCAGTGGCCATGGCGGCTATTGGGAAGACCGCGGTTACGAATGGTACGCTGGCATCTGACCGGCTGATCGACGCACCGAGCGGTATCGTTACGGCTCCGTTTACAGTGGCGCGCCTTGGCGCTAGCGTCGGGCGAATTGTTGCAGCGGTGGCCTTGGCAGGACCGGCGACAGCGCTCGGGGGGACGGCCATGAAGGCATCGATTTCCATCGCCAAGTCGGTTGGCAAGAACGGGGCGAACCTGTCCAAGGACGTCATCGTCATCCAGAAGCGGCTCAACGAATGGATCGCCGCGAACAAATTGCCAGGGCTGGCGCCACTCGTCACCGATGGGAAAAGCGGCACCAAGACCCGGCAGGCGATCGGCGCCTTTCAGATCCGCTACCTCTGCTTTTCCAAGCCCGATTGTCGCATCGATCCCGGTGGCCAGACAGTGACGATCCTGGCCATGGACTATAGCCAGGGCTCCAAGCCCATCGGCGATCCGGTTGTCTACAACGGCTGGATGAATACCCCGAAGGACAATAGCCAGGAACCGCCCATGTGGGAGAAGCGTGGCATGTTCTGGTACGGCGTTGGCGCAAAGGCTGGCGCGGGAAACATCATGCTTGGCGGCAGCGGCGTCGATATTGCATCAGCCAAATTGTGGAACCTGAAGGATGAAGCCAATAACTTCTCCATCTCGGCCGTCACGGAGCGACGCTTCGGCTTTGGCGGCGGCGTCTCCGCAGGCTTTGTTCTCTGTTTCGCGACGGGAATGTATTATCCCAACGAGTTCAACCGGATTGAGACAACCGGCTTGGACTGGGGTTTCTCGATCGGCGCGAAATGGCTGAGTTTTGCTGGCTGGGTCGCAAAATCACCCAAGCTCGGCAAGCTGGTTCCGGCGATCGTGGCCGCCAAATATGCCAATGGCGACGCCTTGAGCGAAATCGCCTTCATCGTGAAGAACGGCCTTGGCGCCTTGGGATTGAGCCAGGACGACACAGCACCCGGCTTCGTCACCATCGACCTGCCGTTCGGCAAGGGCATCGAAGCGACCATTTATTATGGTGTCACCAAGTACAAGGTCTGGTCCGTCAACCTCGTTTGATCTCCGGCAGCACCACTCCACGGCCTATCCCGTCCAGCGCAGCCCCAGCCAGAATGTCCGCGGCTGCGCACGGTCGATCAGCCCGTCGGCCGAGACCCCCGACACGACCAGCGCATCGGTGAGATTTTCGGCGCGCACCTCGAGTGCGAAGCCGCCCGCGATCGCCAGCCGCGCACTGGCATCGAGCGTCGTTGCCGGCGCGATGCGGCGCAAATTCTGGTCATCGTCGAACTGTGCGCCGAAGTGGCGAAGCGTGACATTGCCGCCCAGCCGCGAATTGCTCCACGCCAGCGTCCCCGAGGCGTTGAACTGTGGCGACGCCGCCGGGCGCAAGCCATCGAGCGATGCCGACTGGCCCGTGGCCCGCACCTTGGGATCGGCCCAGGCGAGCGAGCCCTGCGCGCTCCATTGGCCCAGCGTAACCGACGCATCGGCTTCGACACCGCGCACGACGATGGCATCGAGGTTGAGCCGCTGGCGGAACGACCCGGCGCCTGAAACAAAGCCGACCTGGGGAAAAACCCCCGGCCCGCGCGCCAGCGTGACGTTGGAAACAGCGCCGGCGAGTTCATTGGCGAAGCCCGTGACCGACAGCCGCGCCGTCGGAATCGGCCGCCAGTCGAAACCCGCTTCGACCCCCCTGGCGCGTTCCAGATCGAGCGCCGGATTGGCTGCGGTCGCATCGGCACCGACGCGGAAGGGCCGGTAAAGCTCGTTCGGCGTCGGCACGCGGAAGCCGGAATAGGCAGCGCCGCGCAGCGCCAGCGCTGGCACCAGCGTTACCACGGCGCCGCCGCGCGCCGTTGCCCGCCAGCCGCCGCGGGCCGGGGTGTTGATCGCCAGCGTGCTGGCCCCGGTGTCCGAATCGCTCTCGCTCAACTGCCCCGCTGCAATGTCCCATCGGTCGGCGCGCAGACCCCCGGTCAGGGTCAGCGCGTCCGAGATTTTCCAGCTGTCCTCGATATAGGCGCCGATGGTCGAAGTGGCGCCGCCTGCCACCCTGATGCGCGTGAACTGGCCATTGATCGGCCGGAAACGCTCATTGCTGGCACCATCCCCGCGCCGGGCATCGACACCCAGCTGCAGATCATGGGAAGCGCCGAGCGGCGGCCGCAGCTCGAACTTGCCGCCGATGCCCGTCGCCGGCGTGCGAAACTGGTCGAGCGTTGCCGTTGCCACCGTCCGCGCCGCGTTGATCGATGCAAAACCCGCTGCGAAGTCGCGGGTCTGGACGTAGGCCAGCGCCTCCGCCCCCCAATCGCCGCGATGGACGATCCGCGCGCTGGCATCGGCACCGCGGATGCGCGAATTGACCAGCTCGAGCCCGCGTACCCGCTCGTCGTCAAAGGCCCGCCCCGCCACCTGGACTTCGGTCGCCTCGCCGACCGGCATGACGGCGCGGATGCTTGCCCCCCAGCTCTTGTAGCGCGCCGGGATATCGGCCGGCCCGCGCTGGTTCTCGGGGAGCAGGAAGAAGCCATCGCCTTGGTCATAGCGCCCGCTGACCGAGACAAAGCCCTGGCCGAGCGGTGCTGTCAGCCCGCCGGCCGCCTCCCATGATTGGCGCGAACCGCCCGCCAGCGACAGCGTGACAGGCGCCAGCGTTGCCGGCGTGCCACTGTTGAGATTGAGCGTCCCCGCCACCGCCCCGGCGCCAAACGCCCCGGAGCCACCGCCGCGGGTAACACTCACGCTGCCCAGCCGCGACGGATCGATCGAACTCCACGGGATATAGCCGGCAAAGGGATCGGCAATCGGCACGCCATCGAGCAGCACCAGCGCTCGCGACGCGGCATTGCCGCCAAGCGCCCGCAGGGTCACCCCCTGCGACGTCGGGTTGGCCGATCGGCTGTCGGTGCGCCGGAAAGCCACCAGCCCGGCAACATCCTTCAAGGCATCCTCGATGCGGCCACTGGCGGTCGTCGCCAGCCGGGTGGCGTCGATGGTGACGGTCGAATAGGCGGCGGCACCGGCGGGCGCCGGAAGCGCCTGACCGGTCACGACGATTTCGGCGGCGCCGGTTGGAGCGGGGGCGATTTGGGCCGGGGGGGCATCGATCATCGGGTGCTGGTGGCGGCACAGGGCCGGGCGCGTCAAGCCCGCTGGCGCATTCACCGGCACAGGATTATCGTTTTCCTTGCGAATATCAGGAGCCTTGAAGCATGGACGCCGTCATCGTCGCCACCGCCCGCACCCCGATCGGCCGCGCCTACAAGGGCAGCCTCAACGACACCGAAGGCGCCGTGCTGGCGGGCCATGTCATCCGCGCCGCGGTCGAGCGCGCCGGTGTCGCGGGCGATGAAATCGAGGATGTGCTCCTCGGCAGTGCCCATCCCGAAGGCGCCACGGGCAACAATGTCGCCCGGGTTGCGGCGATGGCCGCCGGGCTGCCGGTCAGCGTTGCCGGCACGACGATCGATCGCAAATGCGCCTCGGGGCTGCAGACGATTGCCTTCGCCGCGCAGCGTCTGCGCGCCGGCGAGGATGGGATCTATGTCGCGGGCGGCCTCGATTCGGTGTCGCTGGTGCTGCCCCACAAGAACCTCACCCGCTACCGGTCGGACGGAATCGCCGAAACCATGCCGGCGCTCTACTGGCCGATGATCGAGACCGCCGACCATGTCGCGACGAAATACGGCATCAGCCGCGACGCCCAGGACGAATACAGCCTGCAAAGCCAGCAACGCACCGCGGCCGCACAGGCGGCGGGGCGCTTCGACGCCGAGATCGTGCCGATCAACGCGAAAAAGCGCCTGGCCGCCAAGGACGGCACGACCAGCGGTTTCGAGGAGGTGACGCTGGCAATGGACGAAGGCAATCGCGCCGATACCAGCCTCGCAGGCCTTTCGGCGCTGAAAACCGTCCGCGACGGCGGCTTCATCACGGCCGGCAATGCCAGCCAGCTTTCGGACGGTGCCAGTGTCTGCGTGCTGATGTCGGATGGCGAAGCGGCGCGGCGCGGGCTGGAGCCACTGGGGGTGTTTCGCGGCTTTGCCGTCGCCGGCTGCGGGCCGGAGGAAATGGGCATCGGCCCGGTGTTCGCGGTGCCCAAGCTGCTGGCGCGCCACGGGCTTACCGTCGACGATATCGACCTTTGGGAGCTAAACGAGGCTTTCGCCGTGCAGGTGCTCTATTGCCGCGACTTCCTGGGCATCGACCCCGCGAGGCTCAATGTCGATGGCGGCGCGATCTCGATCGGCCACCCGTTCGGCATGAGCGGCTCGCGCCTGACCGGACACGCCTTGATCGAAGGCCGGCGGCGCGGCGCCAAGCGTGTCGTGGTGACGATGTGCGTCGGCGGCGGCATGGGCGCCGCGGCGCTGTTCGAACTCTAGGCCTGGGGCAGCCCGAGGCGGGTGCAAAGGCTTGTCACGTCGGTCGCCTTGCGGACGACCAATATCGTCCCCGGTGTCTGCGAATCGACCATGGCCACGGCCCCCTTGGGGCACAGGTCGAGACACGCCGTGGTCATCACCCGCACCGATGCGCGCTTGCCACGCGCGCCGACGACGGTGCGTTTCAGCAGCTTGGCAAGGGTCTTGTCACCATCGGCGCCAAAACCCCCGCCCAGCTTCTTGCCGCATTTTCCGCAAATGCCGATCAGCCGTGTTGCAGCCGTGGCAATCGTGCGGATTTCGGGTGCGTCGCGGCTCAAGCGTCGCTGCGCACCAGTTCGGTTTCGGCCAGATGTTCGGCGATGAACCAGACCTGGAGTTCATTGGCGCGAACGACTTCGCTGACCAGCAGGTCGTTGGTGCCGTCGTCACCCGCCTCGTCGGCGATGCCGGCGCCTTCACGGGCTTCGCGCAGGATGATCTCATGGGCCTCGAGCAGCCGTGCGAGCTGGCTCGGCACGTCTTCGCGGCCCTTGGGCGGGCGCGGCACCTTGGTCAGTTCGGCGACATCGGGCGCCATGGCAATGCTGATACCGCCCAGCGACATGATGCGTTCGGCGATTGAATCGACGATGGCGGCCTGTTCCTCGTAATGCTTGTCGAGCAGCAGATGCAGTGAATAGAAAGTCGCGCCCGACATCTGCCAGTGATGCTTCTTGTACAGATCGCGCAGCGTCATTGTATCGGCCAGCACCTGGTTCAGGATGTTGACGCTCTGCTTGCGGGCATTGTCTTCCAGACCCAGCGGCAATTTCTTCAGCGTGCCGAACGGCTGGATTTCGCGATATTCGACCTTATACTGCGGTTGGGCTTCGTCACTGACCTTCATGGCATTCTTGGGGGGCATATCGGCTTCCTGTGTTGGGCGCCTTGCAAGCGCCGGCGATGCCTGAATAACGCCGCAGCCTTCCGGAAGTTCCGGAGCCGAAAGTGAAGTCAATGCCGCAGCCAGGCCAGGTTTGCGCTCAGATTTCGACCTGGCTGCCCAGTTCCACCACGCGATTGGTGGGCAGTTTGAAGAAGTCCATCGCGCTTTCGGCGTTGCGCATCATCCAGCTGAACAGATGTTCGCGCCACAGCGCCATTCCGGGCCGGTCGCTGGCGAGCAGCGTCTGGCGCGACAGGAAGAAGCTGGTTTCCATCATCTTCAACTGCGGCCCGCAATTCTCGACCTTTTTCAGCACCGAGGGAATGTCGATTTCCTGCATGAAGCCATAGCGGATGAACAGGCGGTAGAAATTGCTCCCCAGATCGAGCACCCCGATGCGGTCCTCGTCCGACACATAGGGGACTTCATCGATCAACACCGTCAGGATCATGATGCGGTCGTGGAGCACCTTGTTGTGCTTGAGGTTGTGCAGCAGTGCCGGCGGCACCCCCTTGGGGGATGTCGTCATGAACACCGCCGTTCCCGACACCCGCGTGGCCGCGCTCGCTGCCGATTTGATGAAGACCTCGATCGGCATGGCGCTTTCGCGCAGCCGTTCCTGCATCAGCGACCGCCCCTTTGCCCAGGTGGTGAGGAAGGTGAAGGCGAGCGCCCCGACCAGCAGCGGGAACCAGCCACCATCGGGCACCTTGGTGACGTTCGACAGGAAATAGGCGAGATCGATGATCAGGAACGCCCCCACGAAACCGATCGCGGCGACCCGGTTCCATTTCCACACCGTCAGCACCAGGACCGCCATCATCAGCGTGGTAATCAGCATCGTTCCCGTCACGGCGATGCCATAGGCGGATGCGAGCGCCGATGAGGTGCCGAACGCCACGACGAGCAGGATCACCATGGTGAGCAGGACCCAGTTGACCAGCGGGATATAGATTTGCCCCGCCGCCGACGCCGATGTGTGGTTGATCTTGATCCGCGGCAGGAAACCCAGCTGCACCGCCTGCTGAGTCACCGAAAAGGCACCCGAAATGACAGCCTGGCTGGCAATGATCGTCGCCATCGTCGCGAGCAGCACCAGCGGCAGCCGCGCCCATTCCGGCGCCATCAGGAAGAATGGATTGGCAACCGCTTCGGGGGTGGAAAGCAGCATCGCCGACTGGCCGAAATAATTGAGCATCAGCGCCGGCATGACGAACCACAACCACGACCGCGAAATCGCGCGGCGGCCGAAATGCCCCATATCGGCATACAGCGCTTCGGCCCCCGTCACCGCCAGCACCACCGACCCCAGCGCCAGAAAGCCGAGCATCGGATCATAGGCAAAGAACCGCCACGCCCATATCGGATTGATCGCCTGCAGGATCGCCGGGTTGCCGATGATCTGGTTGATCCCCATCACCGAGATGACGACAAAATAGACCAGCATGACAGGTGCGAAAACCGCCCCGACCTTGGCCGATCCACGTGCCTGGATGAGGAAAAGCATGATCAGGATGCCGATCGAGATCGGCACGATGAATTGCTCCATCCCCGGCCCGACGACCGTCAGGCCCTCGACCGCCGACAACACCGAAATCGCCGGGGTGATGATGCAATCGCCGAAGAACAGCGCCGTCGCCAGAACCCCCAGCAGTGTCAGATAGCGCGCCCGGCTGTTGACCGGCGACAGCCGGGAAATCATCGCCAGCAGCGAAAGACTGCCACCTTCACCGCGATTGTCGGCGCGCAGGATGACAATCACATATTTGATCGTGACGATCAGCGTCATCGTCCAGAAGACGAGGCTCATCACGCCGAAAACGTGCAACGGATCGACCGCCAGCTTGTGATGGCCGCCGAAGGTTTCCTTCAAGGCGTAAAGCGGGCTGGTGCCGATATCGCCAAAGACGACACCGATTGCCCCGATCGCCAGCCGTGTCGTGCCCTCGGGCGCATGGGGGTCGCCAGCATGGGGGTCGCCAGCATGGGGTGTCGTCGTCGCGGTCGTGTCGCTCGACATTCTCAATCAGTTCCTGCTGCGACGCGGCGCGGGCGTTAGCACAGCCGAAATCTTGCCGCAATGCAACACGGGCACCCGGTCACGCGAGGCGCTGCAGGCGTTCGGCGACCAGTGCCAGATCGGCGATGAAAGCGGCCCGTTCGGTCGCCGCTTGCGCCGGATCCTCGATGCGCAACAGGTAACTCGGGTGGACCGTGATCCACAGTTCCGATCCATCGGGCTGAACGATGGCACGGCCCCGCTCACGCGAGATGGTCACCGCCTTGCCGGTGATTCCCCGCGCTGCGGTTGCCCCCAGCGCGACGATGATCCGGGGCTTCACCGCCGCCCGCTCGGCATCGAGCCACCAGCGACACGCCGTCACCTCACCTGTATCGGGCCGCGCATGGATACGCCGCTTGCCGCGCGGTTCGAACTTGAAATGCTTGACGGCGTTGGTGACATAGGCAGCGCTCCGGTCGATACCGGCTGCCGCCAGCGCTGCATCGAGGACCTGCCCCGCCGGCCCGACGAACGGCCGTCCGGCCAGATCCTCCTGGTCCCCGGGCTGTTCCCCGACCAGCATGAGCGACGCATCGGCCGGGCCTTCGCCGAAAATCGTCTGTGTCGCGGGCTGCCAGAGCGGACAGCGCTGGCACGTCGCGGCATCGACACGCAGCTGTTCGATGCCGTTGGCCGCGACCTGAGGCGTCACATCGCTCGCCACGCTGCCGCCATCGTCGAGCATGGTGCGTGTTCGCTTGGCAGCACCGGCGATAAGCCCGGGGATCAGCGCGGCTTCGGGCAGATTCTTCCAGTATTTGCGCGGCATCTCGCTTGTCATCGCATCGATCTTCAACCGCGCCGGGTTGAAGATGTTGGCGTAATAGGTCTTCCACGTCGCCTCGATCGGGTCATCGTCGGGCACATCGGCCTTCGCCGCGCCCGGGCTGAAGCTTGTCTCGGCGCCATCCCAATGCATGCAGAGTTCGGGCGTCAGGATGGAAAACCGCATCGTCGTGAAACGCCGCACGAAAAAGCCGGCGTTGAGCCGCACGATATGATGCTCAGGCTCGAACCAGGCGGCAAATCGCTCGCCGGCCGGGTCGCCAGGCAGTGCCGGCACCTCGCGAAAGCGCACAAAGGCCCGCATCTTGTGAACATCGCGCCCCACCGCCTTGGCCAGCATGTCGAGCCGTCGCACCAGCGGGTCGGCGCTATCCTCCAGCAGCTTCGGCCGCGCCTGCAATGCCACCAGCGCCCGATGCAGCAGCGCAAAACGCTGCGGATCACTGTGGCAGATCACCCGCTTCGCCAGTTCGGGAAAAGCCTTGGGCACCCGCAATTCGGCGGCGGTTTCGGGCGGTGGCGCAGCGCCGAGCAGATCGCCGCTCTCGCCTTCGATACGCCATGTCACCGTTTCCGGCGCGATGCCGGCGGCGATCAACCGCCGTACCGCCTTGCGAAAACCATCGAAATCATCGGGCGCGGACAGGACAATGGTCGTCATTTGCAAAACCAACGCATCATCGGCCCCGGTTGTTGCCAGGGCTGCGACGCCGGGGCGTCACCCGAAAAGTTCGAGCTGCGAGACCGTCGGCTTGACCAGCTGGCCGCGCAGATCGCCCCTGTCGGCGAGCGCCACCGGCCGCCAGTCGGCAGCGATCACGAAGGGCCGCAGCTTTTCGATGCCGCGCGTCAGCCGGCCCAGATCGGCAAGCTGCAACCGCCGCTGGCGCCGCACGCGCAGCACGGCGTTGACCGATTTGACCCCCAGCCCCGGGACCCGCAGCAGCATCTCCCGCGGCGCCCGGTTGATATCGACCGGAAACTGGTCGCGGTGCTTCAAGGCCCAGGCTGTCTTGGGATCGATATCGAGCGGCAGATGTCCGGCGTCGGTGGCATCCTGCACTTCGGTCACGCCGAAGCCGTAGAATCGCATCAGCCAGTCGGCCTGGTACAGCCGGTGCTCGCGAAGCAGCGGCGGCGATACCAGCGGCAGCACGGCGCTGGCATCGGGAATCGGCGAAAACGCCGAATAATAAACCCGGCGCATCCCGAACCGTCCGTACAGCTTGCTGGCTGTCGCCACGATGGCGCTGTCATCGGCGGCATCGGCGCCGACGATCATCTGCGTTGATTGGCCGGCCGGCGCGAATTTGGGCGCCGAGCGATAATGTTTGCGGGCATCCTTGTTGTCGTCGATCGCTGCCTTCATGCCGTTCATCGCGCCGCGGATCCGCGTGCCGTCCTTGTCGGGCGCCAGCGCCTTGAGGCCGGTTTCGGTCGGCAGCTCGATATTGATCGACAGCCGGTCGGCATAGAGCCCGGCCTCCTCAAGCAGTTCCGGCGCCGCATCTGGAATCGTCTTCAGATGGATATAGCCGCGGAAATCATGATCGAGCCGCAGCGTGCGCGCCACCCGCACCATGGCTTCCATAGTGTAATCCGACGATCCGATGATGCCCGACGACAGGAACAGGCCTTCGATATAGTTGCGCTTGTAGAAGGACAGCGTCAGCCGCACGACCTCGTCAACGGTGAACCGCGCCCGCCGCACATTCGATGACTTGCGGTTGATGCAATAATGGCAATCGAAGATGCAGCTGTTGGTGAGCAATATCTTGAGCAGCGAGATGCAGCGGCCATCGGGGGCATAGCTGTGGCAGATGCCCATCCCTTCGGTGCTGCCGATGCCCTTGCCGCCGAGCGACGAGCGTTTGGACGTGCCCGACGAGGCGCAGGACGCATCATATTTGGCCGCATCGGCAAGGATGGCGAGTTTTTCGCGGGTGTCGAGTTGCGCCATGCGTTCAGTATATGTTCCGCGATGGCGCGCTGCAATGCGGCGTTTGGCCCGCGTGGCGGACAAGACTATTTCTTGTGGAGGGCAGCTTCGACCGCCGTCCTTTCATTGTCCATGCGCTCAAGCGCTGCGGGCGAGAAATTGAAGGTGCGTTTGGACAGGCGGGTCGATCGCGCTGCCTCTTCGGCGCTCACCGGCTTAAGCGATTCGGCCGCACATTTGCGAAGCTCGGCACGCTGTTCGTCAAAGCTCTTGTTCATGCGTCCACCTCTCGTTGGCCCAGTTCGATCACGATCGCCGCCAGCGATGCTGCGCGTTCGACAAGCGAGCCGAGAAACACTTCGTCATCATATTCGAATTCGAGATTCTCGTCACTATCGACACACAGGACACCGATCGGCAACGCGCGATCTTCGGCCTGAATTTCCCATTGCGACGGGTCGGCGAAAATGGGGACGGCGATCAGCGATGCAAGCCCGGGGCGCACCAGCGCAAATTCATATTTGGTCATGTGTCGCCCGGCGCGTCCGATGTCGGCAAAAAGCGTGAAGGCGATGTCCCTGGCCTCATAGGCCTGCGGTGCCCCCGGCGCGCGCCAGTCGAGCGACAGCCGGTCGTCGGCGTCATCGTCCATATTGGCGGTCACCCGCAGCCGCAGCGACGTGGGGGTGGCCCTGGGACCGAAGGGAACGGCCAGCGCCATCCGCATATGGGCGATCGGCGTCTGGCCACTGGCGGTTCGCTGCGCCTGGCTGATTGCCAGCATCTCGTCGAGAAGGGCTTCCAGCCGCTGCCGTGCGGCTTCAGGCGCGTTGCGCAGGTCGCGGCGGAGCACCACCAGCGCCTTGTCATAGCCGGCCATATAGGCAGCGGTCGCCGCCGGGCGCTGGCAATCGAAAGCGAGCGTCGAGATGGGGCTCGGCAGATCGAGCAGGAAGAGATCGGGCACCAAAGATCGCACCACCGTCTGGCTGCCGAACACACCCGTCTGCAAGACGTTGCCCAGATAAGCCGCCGCCCGCGCCAGCCACCCCCGGGCGCGCCCGGCTTCACCGTCGGCCAGGGTGAACGCTACGATCGCCAGCGGCGGGCGGTTGATGCGGTCGCGCTCCAGCCGGCGCTTTTCCTCGTTGAACACCCAGATCGGCAGATTGCCCACCAACCCGCCATCGACATAGCGGGCGGCAGGATCGGCAGCGCCGCGCACCTTCGCCGGACGGAACACGAACGGGATGCTGAACGACGCCACGACGGCATCGGCCACCGCAACATCGGGGGTTGCCGCATCGAAAACGTCGAGGCCGCGCCGATCGAGATTGGTGGCGACGATCTTGAGCCGGATCAGCCCCGCATCATCGGCCGGATCGATGTGGCGAAAGCACAGCGGCGCCGGAATGGTGTCGAGCGCAACCCCGCGGCCGCGGGCAACTTCGGTCCGCAGCACCCGATCGAGCAGATCACGCGCGCCTGTCGAATCGAAGAAGCCGAAGCGCGTCAGCAGCCGCCACGGCCCCTCGAAGCCGAGAAACACCGCCACCATGGCCGCGATCGCCAGCAGCAACAGCGTCAGGACGAATGGCACGACCGCCAGCGGCAGGAGCAACCAGCGCAGCCGCCAGAGCGCGCGGAACGCCCGCCAGTCGGCGGCCCCGAGCAGTGCCACCGGCGTCTGGCCATAGGCCGAAAAGATATTGCCGCCACCAGGGCCGGCATCGAACAACCGGTCGGCCTTGACCCCAACGGCAACCAGCGCCGCCACGATGGCACCCGCCGACGTCCCGGCGACGCCAAGAAAGTCGATGCCCACATCTTCGGCAGCCTTGATGGCGCCGACATGGGTGATGCCCTTGGCGCCGCCACCTTCGAAAATCGCATAGACCGGCCGGTTCTCGACCTCGGTCGTACCTGCTGCTGTCCGTTCAGTTGCGGCTGCGTCCATCATCCGAACAACCAGTGGCCGAGCATCCGGTCGAACGGGAAGGTGAAGAAGCCGGCGACAAGCAGCGCACCGATGACAAGCCCCCGGATGCCACTTTCATGGCCGGCGCGGTCGTGCCGGCGCGCCGCCAGCACGATCCGCGGCACCTGGATCGACACGAAAATCGACAGGAGGTGGATCGGCGAAAAATCGCCGGAGAACACGCCGAGGTTTGCTTGCCCATCCTGACGCGCATTGAAAAACAGGCTCGTCATGGCCGTCAGCAGCATTGCTGCGACCCAGACATAGCCCAGCCGGCGGTGGCGCCCGTCGCCCTTCCGGCGCAGCAGCATGATGGGCGTCAGCCCGGTGGCAAGCAGGATGCTGAACAGGTGGAGCCAGACCAGCGGCGGCACCCGCGGCCAGTCGGAGGCACCGCGGGCAATCGCCAGCAGCGCGGCGACAAGCAGAACAACGCTTGCCGCCGCCAGCAGCCGGTTGGGCAGCAGGCGCTGGCCGAGGGGGACTGCATCTGCCGCTGTCGCCATGGTCTTCCCCGCCTTCAGTGACGTCCGGCGAGAGTGCAGCATAGTGACGTCGGCAAGTCACGCCATAATGATCGGCAGCCGTTTCGGCGCCCGTTCAGGCCGGCCAGCCGGTCGAATACTCGTTGGTTTCAACAGCCCAACCATCGCAGTCAGCTACGCATTGTCGCCGCTCTGGAACCTTCGCCCGGAACATGCATTATCGCTCGACTGCAGAGTTGGGAAATGATGATGATTGGACGATTGATCGGCGCCGCTGCAACATCGATGGTTGCCCGCAAGATCGGCGGCACCGCAGCCGGCCCAGCCGGCGCCGTGATCGGCATGGCGCTGCCGATGGTCGCCCGCCGTCTCGGGCCGCTCGGCATGGCCGCCATGGCCGTCGGCGCCTGGGCGGTGACGCGGCAGATGAAGGCGCCGGCGGACACGAGCGCGGTTCCCGGCATCGATCCCGTTCAGATCAGGGACCGCCGCTCACCCGCCAAGTTCTGAAGCCTGTCGTGGCTGGCGCCGGGACAGACCCGGCGCCAGCAGGTATCACTTTGCCTTGGCGACGCTGACCAGCGCCGGGCGCAGCAACCGATCCTTGATGACATAGCCGGCCTGCAATTCATCGACGATCGAGCCCGGCGGCAGGCTGTCATGCTCGACTTCCAGCATGGCCTGGTGACGATTCGGATCGAGCTTTTCCCCTGCCGTCTCGACGCGGGAAATACCGTGACGGCCGAAGATCGTCATCAATTCGCGCCCCGTGGCCTCGATGCCGGCCCGGACATTGTCGAAACCTTCGGTCGGCAGGGCGGCAACCGCCCGCTGCAGATTGTCGGCCACCGCAAGCAGGTCACGGGCAAAGCCGGTCATCGCATAGGCCGCCGTATCGGCCTTGTCGCGCTCCAGCCGACGCCGGGTATTCTCGGTTTCGGCAGCCTGGCGGAGCAGGCGGTCCTTCAGATCGGCGATTTCCTTTTCGCGGGCCAGAAGTTCATCGGCATAATTGATTTCGGGCGTTGCCGCTTCTTCATTCTCGACTTCCGGAGCGTCATTCATTTCGGTCATGCTACAAGCCTGCTTAAAGTTCGTGCGGTGTAATCCACCATGGGTATCACCCGCGCATAGTTCAACCGTGTCGGGCCGATAACCCCGACCACGCCGATGACCTGCCCGCCTGGCCCCCGATAGGGCGCAGCGATCACGCTCGACCCCGAAAGCGAGAACAGCTGCGATTCGGCGCCAATGAAGATCTTCGTGGCTTCGGCGCCGCGCGCCAGTTCGAGAAGGCGAATGAGTTCTTCCTTGTCCTCGAGGTCGCCGAGCAGTTGGCGGATCTGTTCGAGATCGAAGCTCGGTTCGACGAGATTGGCCTGACCGCGAACGATCAGCACCGGCTGCGCCGCCCCGTCCGACGACCAGGCGGCCAGCCCCGTCGCCACCGCCTGCGCCGTCATCGCGTCGAGCGCGGCGCGGTCGGCGGCGATTTCCTGTCCCAGCCGGTCGAGCGCCCCGGCCAGCGTCAGCCCCGCCAGCCGGGCATTGATGAAATTGGCAGCAGCTTCGAGCGCCACCGGCGGCACGCCTTCGGGAAGCTCGACAACGCGGTTCTCGACACTGCCATCGACGCCCACCAGCACCACCAGCGCCCGCTGCGGCGACAGCGCGACAAAGCTGACCTGGCGGATGAGGATTTCGCGGCGCGGCACCAGCACCAGCCCGGCACAGTGTGACAGGCCCGAAAGCACCGCCGTGGTGCGGGCCAGCACATCCTCGATTGCGGCGCCATGCACGGTCCCCCCCGGCACGCCCAAGCCGTTTTCGATGGCGGCGCGCTCGTCGTCGGAAGGCTCGCTGGCCTGCAGCATGCCATCGACGAACATGCGCAGCCCAAGCTGGGTCGGCAGCCGCCCCGCCGATGTATGGGGCGCCGCAAGCAGGCCGAGTTCTTCCAGGTCCTGCATGACATTGCGGATCGAAGCCGGCGACAGGCCGAGCGCGCCGAGTTTCGACAGGGTGCGCGATCCGACGGGCGCGCCGCTGGCGAGGTAGCTGTCGACGATCTGCCGAAACACCTCGCGCGCACGGTCATTCAGATCGGCGGCATTGGGGGACTGCATGGGGCAAATATAGACGCTCGCGGCTTTGTCCGCTACCCACCCCACGATACCCCGAAAAAGGACTTTTCCCATGCGCCCCAGCGGCCGCGCCCCCGACCAGATGCGCCCCATCGAAATGATTCCGGGCTTTTCCGCCCATGCCGAAGGCTCGTGCCTGATCAAGTTCGGCCAGACGCATGTGCTTGTGACCGCCAGCGTCGAGGAACGGGTACCGCCTTGGCTGCGCGGCAAGGGCAGCGGCTGGGTGACCGCCGAATATGGCATGCTGCCCCGCGCCACCCATACCCGCGGCAGCCGCGAGGCCGCCAAGGGCAAGCAGTCGGGGCGCACCCAGGAAATCCAGCGGCTGATCGGACGCTCCCTGCGTGCCGTGACCGACCTGAAGCTGCTCGGCGAGCGCCAGATCACCCTCGATTGCGACGTCATCCAGGCCGATGGCGGCACCCGCACGGCGTCGATTTCGGGCGCCTGGGTGGCGCTGCGGCTCGCCATCGACGGTATCATGGCGCAGGCCGCCGCCAAGGGCACGCCGCTCGCCGGCGACCCGCTGGCCATGCAGGTCGCAGCGATTTCGTGCGGCGTCCATGCCGGACAGCCGGTGCTCGATCTCGATTACATCGAGGACTCGGATGCCGGGACCGATGCCAATTTCGTGCTGACCAGCAATGGCGGCATCGTCGAGGTCCAGGCCACGGCCGAAGGCGCGCCGTTCGACGAGGAAACTTTGCTCCGCCTGCTGCGACTGGCACGGATCGGCTGCAATGATGTCTTTGCCGCGCAATTGAAGGCCACGGGTCGCTGACAATGGCGCGCCTGCTCGCCCCCGGTCGGCTCGTGCTGGCGACGCACAACCCCGGCAAGGTCATCGAACTTGCCGAACTGCTGGCCCCGCACGGGCTGGAAGTGGTTTCCGCCGGCGATCTGGGGCTTCCCGAGCCCGAGGAAACCGGCGAAACCTTCATCGCCAATGCCGAATTGAAGGCGCTGGCATCGGCAACGGCGTCGGGATTGCCGGCGCTCGCCGATGATTCGGGGCTATGTGTCGATGCGCTGGGCGGCGCGCCGGGCATTTATTCGGCGCGCTGGGCCGGTGCGACCAAGGATTTCGACATCGCCATGGCGCGCGTCAACGACGCCATGGGTGCCGATGGCTCGAAATCGGCACATTTCATCTGCGCCTTGAGCCTCGCCTGGCCAGATGGCCATGTCGAAACCGTCGAAGGCCGCTGCGATGGCCGCCTCGTCTGGCCGCCGCGCGGAGACAAGGGCTTCGGGTACGATCCGATGTTCGTCATGGACGGCAAGTCGCGCACCTTCGGCGAGATCTCGCGGGAGGAAAAAGAGGCCGACAACCACCGGGCGCGGGCCTTTGCCCAACTGTTGCCGCTGCTGCCACCGCGGCAATGACCGCTGCAGCGGCAACAATCGCGACCGCCGCTGCGGCCAAGGCGACTGGCGAGCCGCTGGCGCTTTATGTCCATTGGCCGTTCTGCGTCACCAAATGTCCCTATTGCGACTTCAACAGCCATGTCCGGGCCACGATCGACGATGACCGATGGCGCGCTGCGCTGCTTACCGACCTCGCTTTCGAGGCGGAAAAACTGCCCGGACACCGGCTCGCCAGCATCTTTTTCGGCGGTGGCACCCCCAGCCTGATGCCGCCGGCCACGGTTGCCGCGATCATCGACGCGGCGACAACGCACTGGCAACCCCTGCCCGACATCGAAATCAGCCTCGAAGCCAACCCGTCTTCGGTGGAACGGACACGTTTTGCCGGCTTTGCAGCGGCCGGAATCAACCGCCTCAGCCTCGGTTTGCAGGCGCTGGACGATGCAGACTTGCGCGTTCTGGGCCGCCCGCATGACCTGGCACAGGGGCTGGCGGCGCTCGAAACCGCGCAAAATACCTTCGATCGCGTCAGTTTCGATCTGATTTATGACCGGCCGGGCATGACGACGACGTCATGGGAAGCCGAATTGGCGCGGGCAATCGGCTTCGGCACCAGCCATTTGTCGCTTTATCAACTGACATTGGAGCCCGGAACACGCTTCACATCGCTCCATGCCAAGGGAAAACTCACGCTCCCGCCGCCCGAAACCTCGGCCGATCTGTTCGATCTGACGCGCGAAATGACCGAAAAAGCCGGGCTTTTTGCCTATGAAGTTTCCAACCATGCCCGGCTTGGCGCCGAAAGCCGGCACAATCTGGCCTATTGGACCTATGGCGACTACGCCGGAATCGGCCCCGGCGCCCATGGCCGGCGCGAAGGAGTGGCCACCGAACGCCTGAAAAAGCCCGAAACCTGGCTCGCCGCGGTCAGCGCGAACGGCCATGGCATGGCGTCTTCGGTGGCATTGACCCCCGATGAGCGCGCCACCGAGGCGCTGGTCATGGGCCTGCGGCTCGCTGCGGGCATCGACACGGCCCATTTTGCCGCCCGCACCGGCCGGTCGATCGATACGATCCTGCGCCCCGACCGCGTGGCGAGGCTGGTCGATCAGGGTCTTCTGGCGCACGACGCCCGGTGTCTGCGCCTTACCCCCGCGGGTCAGCCCTTTGTCGATGCCGTGCTGCGCGAGATTGCCGCCTGAACGGCGCTATTCCCACTCGATCGTCCCGGGCGGCTTCGACGTGTAATCATAGACGACCCGGTTGATGCCCTGCACTTCGTTGACGATGCGGGTGGCGACGCGCGACAGGAAACGGCTTTCGAAGGGGTAGATATCGGCGGTCATGCCATCGACACTGGTCACGGCGCGCAGCGCGCAGACCTTGTCATAGGTGCGGCCGTCGCCCATCACCCCGACAGTCCGCACCGGCAGCAGCACGGCAAAGGCCTGCCAGATCTCGTCATACAGCCCCGCCTTGCGGATTTCGTCGAGGTAGATGGCATCGGCCTTGCGCAGCGTATCGCAGGCCTCGCGCGTCACCTCGCCGGGAATGCGGATGGCAAGGCCAGGGCCCGGGAACGGGTGGCGGCCAACGAACGCCGGGGGCAGGCCGAGCTCGACACCGAGCCGGCGCACCTCGTCCTTGAACAGTTCGCGAAGCGGCTCGACAAGCGCCATGTTCATCCGCGCCGGCAGGCCGCCGACATTGTGATGGCTCTTGATGGTTACGCTCGGCCCGCCGGTGAAGGACACGCTTTCGATGACATCTGGGTAAAGCGTGCCCTGGGCGAGGAATTTGGCGCCGCCAAGCTTTCCGGCTTCGGCCTCGAACACGTCGATGAAGGCGCCGCCGATGAACTTGCGCTTCCTTTCGGGGTCGGTGACGCCCGCCAGCCCGGCCAGGAACGTCTCGCTGGCGTCCACATGGACGAGCGGGATGTGATAGTGTTCGCGGAACAGCCCGACGACCTGTTCCGCCTCGCCCTGCCGCAGCAGGCCGTGATCGACGAAGACGCAGGTGAGCTGGTCGCCGATGGCTTCATGGATCAGCAGCGCCGCGACCGACGAATCGACCCCGCCCGACAGGCCGCAAAGCACCTTGGCATCGCCGACCTGTTCGCGGATTTCGGCGATTTTTGCGGCGCGAAAGCCCGCCATGCTCCATGTCGGCGCCATGCCGGCGACCCTGGTGACGAAATTGGCAAGCAGCGCCGCGCCTTCGGGGGTGTGAACGACTTCAGGGTGGAACTGGACGCCGTAGCGCCGCCGCACATCGTCGGCGATGGCCGCAAAAGGCGCCCCTTCCGACACCGCGACGGGCCGAAAACCGGGGGGAATGGCCTCGATGCGGTCACCATGGCTCATCCACACCTGGCGCTGCTCGCCCTTGGCCCAGACGCCTTCGAACAAAGCGCAATCATCGATGATCTCGATTGCCGCACGCCCGAACTCGCGGTGGCCCGACGGGCCGACCTTGCCGCCCGTCTGCTCGCACAGCACCTGTTCGCCATAGCAGATGCCCAGAATCGGCACATCGGCGGCCAGCACGGCCTCGGGCACCCGCGGGCTGTCGGGATCGGTCACCGAAGCCGGGCTTCCCGACAGGATGATTGCCTGTGGCTGAAGCCGCTCGAACGCCTCGCCACCTTTCGCGAAAGGCACGATTTCGGAATAGACGCCGGCTTCGCGAACTCGCCGGGCGATGAGCTGGGTCACCTGGCTGCCGAAATCGAGGATCAGGACAGTGGCGCCAGTTGGCGTTACGGGGGGATGCGTCATCGCCGGGGCGTAATTTCTCGGCGGCCAACTGTCCAGTGTCGAAAGGGCCTAGACGACCAGCGTTTCAAGCCGCGCCCGCCATGCGTCCGGCACAGCCGTCGGGCGGCGTGTCGTTCGATCGACATAGACATGGACGAAAAAGCCTGTTGCTGCCGGGGCTTCGTGCCCGCCGGTGAAGATCGCCAGTTCCCAGCGCACGCTCGAGGTGCCGATCGTGCCGATGCGAATGCCGACCTCGACGATTTCGGGAAATGCCACCGATCGATGGTAGAGACAGCCGGTTTCGACGACGAGACCGATGGGGGTGCCAGCCTGGATATCGAGCAGCCCCCATTCCACGAGCAGCGCGTTCACCGCTGTGTCGAACCAGCTGTAGTAGACAACATTATTGACATGGCCATAGGCGTCATTGTCCGACCAGCGGGTGGGGATCGTGCGGATGACCGGATAGTCGGCGCGCGCCATCAATGGTCGGCAGGCGCACCGCTGTCAGCCGCCAGCACGAAGCGCCGGTCGCAATAGCTGCAATCGGCAAAGCCGGCATCGCCGATTTGCAACCAGACCCGCGGATGGCCATCGCCGCGATGTTCATCGCCATCGCAGAACACCCGCGTCGATGCGACGGTAGTGATTTCGGGCACGTCATTACTGTCCATGCGACGGACTTACCAAGACGGACGGCCAAAGTCACGGTGCGTCGGTGTACCGCCCAACTGACGCAAATCTTTCATAATTCCACAACCGCCCCGTCACATCGACGCGTCAGACGCCGCGGCGCTGCATTGCAACACAATCGGTTTACAGGGGCTTTCAATCGTCATGCGCCATGTTCTTCTCGCATCGGTCGCCGTTTTTGGCATCGTCTCATCCGCACCGCTGCTCGCCCAGACGACGGCCATGGCCAGTGCCGACGCCGCTGCCGCCGCCAGCAGCGACGACGAGATCATCGTCACGGCACAGAAGAATGCCCAGAAAATTTCGGACGTGCCGATCACCATCACCGCCATCACCGGCAAGAATCTGCGTGATATCGGGGTGACGCAGTTCGACCAGCTTGCCGCCTATGTCCCGGGGCTCAACGTTCAGGAACAGAGCCCCAACAACCCCGGCTTCGTCATCCGCGGCGTCACCTCCGATTCAGGCTCGTCGCAGGGTGCACCGGCCGTGACCGTCTATCTGAACGGTGTCGATGTCAGCCGTTCGCGCGGCTCCTATTTCGATCTTTATGATCTCGAACGCGTCGAAGTGGTCAAGGGGCCGCAATCGACACTGTTCGGCACGGCCGCAGCGGTCGGCGCGGTTTCGGTGATCACCGCCAAGCCACGCGCCGGGGCGTCGGGCGAAATCCGGCTGGGCTATGGCAATTACGACCAGCGCCGCATCGATGGTTTCGTCAATATCGGCAACGACATCATCGCCTTGCGTGTCGCCGGTGCCGTGAAGCTGCGCGATGGCGTTGTCGAAAACATCGCCGGCCGCCCCAATTCGCAGACGCCCAACGGTCCGCGGATCGACGATCTGAACGGCCAGGGCCAATATGGCGCGCGGGTTTCGCTGCGCTACACGCCGACCGACGCCTTCACCATGGATGTGATCGGCACCTATGACGGTCAACGCGCACCGGGCACCGCTTTCTCGTCGGGCACCTTTGCACCGACCGGCGGCGACACCAGCGCCTTCACCTTCAAGGAAGCCGCCGGTTCGCCGTTCAGCCTGTCGGCGCTGGGTGCCGACCAGCTGGGCCTGACGCGCAACGTCTATGATCTGAACATGACGGCCAATTACGAGCTCAGCGACGACTGGAGCCTCACCGCCGTCGCCGGCTACCGCAATTTCGACAGCCTCGAAGTGTTCGACGCCGATGGGACCCAGGCCTGGTATCTGGAATTCGCCGAAGATTCGCGTGGCGAACAGCTGAGCTTCGAAGGCCGCGCCAATTATGGCAACGAGACCGTGCGGGCGTTCTTCGGCGCCAATTATTTCTGGGAAACCGGCTTCCAGCGGGTGCCGTTCAGCTCCGAAGAAGGCATTTTCCTGCAGTGCGCCGCCCGGCTCGTCCCGGGGCTGGCCTGCATCAATAACGCCACCGGTGTCGTCGAGGCCTCACGTGCCACGGCAATCCTGACCGGCGGCGCCGCCACGCAATTGCCCTATGCGGCCGAGCTGTTCCGCAATTCGGCGACAATCGACACCTTCAGCGTTTTCGGTGACGTTACCCTGGTTGCGACACCGCGCCTCGAATTCAACGTCGGCGTGCGCTGGCTGACCGAAAACCGGTTCAGCGGCATTTCGACCAATATCCCCAACACCGTGATCACCCGCGCGCCGCTGATCCCGGGCGGGATCAACACCGCCGGGCAGGTGCTGTCGTCCTCGGGCCGCTTCAATGCCTTTCTGCCCCGCGCCAACGTGCTGTTCCGGGTGAATGACGATGTGAACCTTTATGCCACCTATTCACGCGGCCGCCGTTCCCCCGTGGTGCAGGTCAATGCCGGGCGCACCGGTGGCGTCCTGACGCCGGCAATCCGCGTTTTCCCGGCCGAAATCCTCGACAATTACGAAGCCGGGGTGAAGGGCAATTTCGGCATCATCAGCTTCAGCCTTGGCGCCTATATCATCAAGTACAAGGATTTCCAGATCAGCGTCCTGCAGCCTGGCCTGCCGGCGCGTATCGAGAATGCCGATGCCACCAACAAGGGGGTCGAAGTCGAATTCAACGCCAATGTGTCGGACAATCTCAACCTGTTCGCCAACGGCGCCTATATCGACGCCCGCGTCAATGATGATCCGCGCTTCGGCCAGTTCGCCGGCGATCGCTTCCGCCTGCAGTCGGAATGGCAGGGTTCGGCCGGGGGCACGGTGCGCGTGCCGCTGGGTAATGCGCTCGAACTCTTCGCCACGCCCACCGTCACCTATCGTTCGAGCGTGACCTTCGAGCTGCCGAACAACCCGGTGACAAGCCAGGGGCCGGTGACGCTCGTCAACCTGCGTGCCGGCATCCGCCACCCCGACGCCAAATGGGAGCTGATCGGCTTTGCCAACAATCTGTTGAACAAGGAATATCTGCTCGACGGCGGCAACACCGGTGGCGGCTTCGGCATCCCGACCTTCATTCGCGGCCTGCCGCGGCTGTTCGGGGTTGAGGGTGTTGTAAGGTTCTAGTCGCAGCGCAGCGCCGCGAGCGCGCAGCGCAGCAGCGCGCCGACAGGCGCAAGACAGGCCAGCGAGGCGGTCGCCCCTTCGTCGACCGAACTCGTCTGACGTCAGCATGGGCTTTGCCGCGGCCCTTGCTGCCTTGCTCTCTTGCTTCCTTCACCGTCATCCCGGGCTTGACCCGACGGGAGAAAAGCTGGGTCCCGGGTCAAGCCCGGGATGACGGGCGCTGGTAACCCCGCTACCATGTCGCGCTTGCCCGCCCCGCCCCCGGCGTCTATCGCAACGGCATGTCGCAAGCTGCCATTACGATCCGCGGGCTGGAAAAAACCTATGCCGGCGGCAAGCAGGCGCTGAAGGGCATCGACCTCGAAATTCCGCGTGGCAGCATGTTCGGGCTGCTCGGCCCCAATGGCGCCGGCAAATCGACGATGATCAATATCCTGGCGGGGCTGGTGAACAAGACCGCCGGCGCGGCCAGCATCTGGGGTTTCGATATCGACGACCACCCGCGCAATGCCAAAGCATCGATCGGCATCGTGCCGCAGGAGCTGGTGTTCGACGCCTTCTTCACCCCGTTTGAAACGCTGGAACTGCAGGCCGGGCTGTTCGGTGTTCCCAAGGCGCGGCGGCGCAGCATGGAATTGCTCGAAGCCGTTCACCTTGCCGACAAGGCACATGTCTATTCGCGGACGCTTTCGGGCGGGATGAAGCGCCGGCTGCTTGTCGCCAAGGCGCTGGTTCACAACCCGCCGGTGCTGGTCCTCGATGAACCGACCGCGGGCGTGGACATCGAGCTTCGCCAGCAGCTGTGGGATTATGTCCGGTCGCTCCATGCCGAAGGTACGACGGTCGTGCTGACGACACATTATCTGGAGGAAGCCGAAGCGCTGTGCGACCGGATCGCCATCGTCAACAATGGCGCGATCGTCGCCAATGATTTCACGTCCGTGCTGCTGGCGACGGCCGGCGACAAGAAGCTGATCGTCACGGTCGATCGCGACCTCGCCGATGTGCCGCCCGGCCTTGGTGACCGCGCCGAGCTGAAGAACGGGCGTATCCTGTCACTGACCTATGACAAGCGCACCAGCAACGCCGGCCAGGTGCTGGCAGCCGTAGCGGCAGCGGGTCTCGGCGTCGTTGATGTTTCGACCCAGGAAGCCGATCTCGAAGATGTGTTTCTGGAGTTGACGCGTTCCAATGGCTAGACGCGCACCGGCGGAAGCCCGGCACTTCGATGTGGTCATTATCGGATCGGGTGCGGCGGGGCTTACCGCCGCACTCAACCTGGCGCCGCGCTTCAAGGTCGCGGTGCTCGCCAAGGGCGGGCTCGATGGCGGCTCGACCGCCTGGGCCCAGGGCGGCATCGCGGCGGTTCTCGAACCCGGCGACACGTTCGAAAGCCATATCGAGGACACGATGGTGGCGGGCGCCGGGCTCAACCACCGCGCCACGGTCGAGTTCGTCGTCGAAAACGCTGCTGCGGCGATCGACCGGCTGGCAGCGCTGGGCGTGCCGTTCAACCCCGGAGAAAACCTCTCGGAACGCTGGCACCTGACGCGCGAGGGCGGCCACAGCCATCGCCGCATCGTCCATGTCGATGATGCGACCGGCTGGGCGGTGCAACAGGCGCTGCAGACTGCGGCGGTGGCACACCCCAATATCACGCTGGTGCCCAACATGGTGGCGATCGACCTCGCCACCGAGCGCCATGTCGAAGGCGAACGCTTTGCGGCGCGCGGCTGCCACGGCGTTTATGCCGTCGATGCGGCATCGCGCCATGTCGAGCGCTTCATCGGCAAGGCCATCGTTCTTGCCACCGGCGGGGCCAGCCGGGTCTATCAATATTCGACCAACCCCGATGGCTCGACGGGCGATGGCATCGCCATGGCGTGGCGCGCCGGATGCCGGGTGTCGAACATGGAATTCAACCAGTTTCACCCGACCTGCCTGTTCCACCCGACGGTCAAGAATTTCCTGATCACCGAGGCCTGCCGCGGCGAGGGCGGGCAGCTCAAGCTGCCACCCAGCGTCAGCGAAGAGGCAAGCGGCATCAAAAGCGGCACGCGTTTCATGCAGCGCTACGACGAGCGGCTCGAACTGGCGCCGCGCGATGTCGTGGCACGCGCGATCGATGCCGAAATGAAGCGGCTGGGCCTTGCCCATGTGCTGCTCGACATCACCCATCTGGGGCGTGATTTCATCCTTCACCATTTTCCGATGATCCACGCCCGGCTGCTGGAGCTGGGGATCGATTGTGCCGAGGTGCCGATCCCGGTGGTGCCCGCGGCGCATTATTCCTGCGGCGGGGTAATGGTCGATCTGGCAGGCCGTACCGATGTCGCGGGGTTATGGGCGGCCGGCGAAGTCACCCAGTCGGGGCTGCATGGCGCCAACCGGCTGGCGTCGAACTCGATTCTCGAATGTCTGGTGTTCGGCCAGGCCGTTGCCGACGATATCGCCGCAAGCTGGGACGCCGAGGCGCCGGTGCCGGTGATCCGCCCCTGGGATGAAAGCCGCGTCACCGATTCCGACGAGGAGATTGTCGTTGCCCATAACTGGGATGAGCTGCGCCGCTTCATGTGGGACTATGTCGGCATCGTGCGCACCGACAAGCGGCTCGAGCGCGCGGCGCACCGCGTCAAGCTGTTGAGGAAGGAAGTCGCCGATTATTACGGCAATTTCCGCGTCACACCCGACCTCATCGAGCTGCGCAATCTGGTCACCGTCGCCGATCTGATCGTCCGTTCGGCACGGGCGCGGCGCGAGAGCCGCGGCCTGCATTTTACGACCGACTATCCGAAGCTGGCGGCAACGGCGAAGGACACGGTGCTCGATCCGGTGACGGCGCGTTCCTGATCGGGCGCTGCTGACGTGACTTTGGGCGGGGTCACCGCTAGACGACCCCCCGTGACCAGCAACCCAGCCCGTTCCGCCGCCCGCCTCGGAGCCGTCCAGGCCCTGTACCAGCACGAGATGCAGGGCGACCCGCTGCCCCGCCTGCTCCACGAATTCCACAACCACCGGCTGGGGCAGGAAATCGAAGGCGCCGATTATGCCGAGGCCGATATCGCCTTCTTCGACGATCTGGTCACCGGCACGGCGGCGCGGCAGGACGAGGTCGATGCGCTGATTTCGGGCGCACTGGCGACGGGATGGGCGATGGACCGGCTCGACCGGCCGATGCGGGCGCTGCTGCGCGCCGCGACCTATGAGCTGGTGGCGCGCGCCGATGTGTCGGCCGCGACGGTGATCGACGAATATGTCGAGGTGAGCCACGCCTTTCACGCGGAAAAGGAAGCCAAATTCGTCAACGCGCTGCTCGATACAGTGGCACGCCAAGTCCGTTAGTGAGCCGCATTGAACGCTTACGTCCGATGTGCGATGTTAAAGCAGGCTGTCCGGGAGATAGAAGGTGGATCGGGTCAGGTACCTATTTCCTCGTTTACTCGTGCTGCCTGTTGTAGCTTTTATTCTTGGCAGAATTGGTGCGCCGATAACCGTGATTGTGGCTATCACAACTATCGGAATTTCCTTTATTTTTACGAACTACCGTAAAATATTTGAAGAATAACACGTAAGTAGTGACTGAACGGGATTTCATCCAACATAATCTCGCGGCGCTGGCGACAAGCGCGGCGGCGCGCAGCCTCACTGACGATGCCGCTGTCTGGGCGCCGCCGCTGGGGCGCGAGCTGGTGTTCACCCATGATGTGCTGGCGTGCGGGGTGCATTACCTGCCAGGCGATCCGCCGTCCGACATCGCCTGGAAGCTGCTGGCGGTGAACCTGTCCGACCTCGCCGCCATGGGTGCGCGCGCCGATGGCGTGCTCCTGGGGCTCGGGCTGTCGGCAGCGGAGGGTGACGACTGGCGTGCCGAATTCACCGCTGGTCTGGGCCGGGCGCTGGCGCATTTCGGCGTGGCGTTATGGGGCGGCGATACCGTGACAGGGCTGGCGCAGGCGGTGCTGGGGCTGACGGCGATCGGCAATGTCGCGCCGGGCAAGGCCCTGGGGCGCAGCGGCGCTGTGGTCGGCGACGCGGTCTGGGTGTCGGGGCGCATCGGCGATGGCGGGCTGGGCCTGGCCATTGCGCGCGGCGAGGCGGCTTTCGACAAGGCGCTGCTCAACCGCTTTCGCCGCCCGACCCCGCGGCTGGCGCTCGGGCAGGCGCTTGTCGGCGTGGCGACGGCGTGCATGGATGTGTCGGACGGGCTGCTGATCGATGCCGACCGGCTGGGGCGGGCGAGCGGCGTCGAACTGGCCATCGACATCGAGGCTTTCCCCGTCAGCCGCGGCGCAACGCTGGACGACAGGCTTGCGGCGGCAACGGCCGGCGACGATTACGAGCTGCTGTTCACGGCCGCACCCGGCGCCCCGGTCCCGGTGCTCGCGGCCGCCGCGAAAACCCCCGTTGCCCGCATCGGCACGGTCGTTGCGGGCAACGGTGTGCGCGCTCTTGCCGGTGGTGCCGATATCACGCCGCGGCGCCTGGGCTGGGAGCACGGCTGAGACCCGTTGCTTTCGCGCTGCGTGCGGCCCATGCTTTCGTGAATGACCGCTGGGCAAGCGGCTGACATGGGGGGACGCCGGATGGACGTCGTGATGATCGCAATCCTGTGCGGGGTAGCGGCGGTGGCCTATGGGCTGTTCACGTCGCGGCAGGTGCTTGCCGCCGCCCCGGGCAATGCCCGGATGCAGGAAATCGCCAGGGCCATCCAGGAAGGCGCCGGCGCCTATCTCAACAAGCAGTACACCGCCATCGGCATCGTCGGAGCCATCGTGGCGGTGCTGGTCTTCGTGTTTCTGGGGGCGCTCCCGGCGGTCGGCTTCGTCATCGGCGCTGTCCTGTCCGGGGTGACAGGGTTCATCGGGATGAACATCTCGGTGCGCGCCAATGTCCGCACCGCCGAAGCCGCGCGCCAGTCGCTCCAGGCCGGGCTGACGATGGCGTTCCGCTCGGGCGCCGTCACCGGCATGCTTGTCGCCGGCTTGGCGCTGCTGGCGATCGCCGGCTATTACAGCTTTCTCCTTGCGCAGGGGCTCGAGGCCACCGGGCGCCCGATCATCAATGCGCTGATTGCGCTCAGTTTCGGGGCGTCGCTGATCTCCATCTTCGCGCGGCTGGGCGGGGGCATCTTCACCAAGGCGGCCGATGTGGGGGCCGACATGGTCGGCAAGAACGAACTTGGCTTCGACGAGGACGATGATCGCAACCCGGGTGTCATTGCCGACAATGTCGGCGACAATGTCGGTGACTGTGCCGGGATGGCGGCCGATCTGTTCGAAACCTATGTCGTCACCATCGGCGCGACGATGGTGCTGGTGGCGCTGCTCGTCGCCGGCGACAATGCCGCGCGGCTGATGACGCTGCCGCTGCTGGCTGGCGGCGTGTGCATCATTACCTCGATCATCGGCACCTATTTCGTGCGGCTTGGAGGCGGCTCGATCATGGGGGCGCTCTACAAGGGCTTCATCGCCACCGCCGTGCTGTCGATCCCGGCGCTGTACCTGGCGACCGCGATGATCTTTCCGGACATGAATGCGGTGATCAGCGTCAATGCATCGAGCGCCGAAGCCGCCCAGGCCGTCGCAGCACCGACCGATTTCACGGCACAAGCGCTTTTCTGGTGCATGATGGTCGGGCTGGCGGTGACCGGGCTGATCGTCTGGATCACCGAATATTATACCGGCACCGATTATCGCCCGGTGCAATCGATCGCCAAGGCGTCCGATTCGGGCCATGGCACCAATGTCATCCAGGGCCTGGCCGTGTCCATGGAGTCGACCGCACTGCCGACACTGGTGATTGTCGCCGGCATCATCACGGCGTTCCAGCTTGCCGGGCTGATCGGCATCGCCTTTGCCGCTACCGCGATGCTGGCGCTGGCCGGGATGGTTGTGGCGCTCGACGCGTATGGGCCCGTCACCGACAATGCTGGCGGGATTGCCGAAATGGCGGGCCTTCCGGCCGAAGTGCGCGAGCGTACCGATGCGCTCGATGCCGTCGGCAACACCACCAAGGCCGTCACCAAAGGCTATGCCATCGGTTCGGCCGGTTTGGCAGCGCTGGTGCTGTTCGCCACCTATACCGAGGATCTGCGCCAGTTTTTCGGCGATGTGCCGGTCGATTTCACCCTGTCCAATCCCTATGTCGTCGTCGGGCTGCTGCTGGGGGCACTGCTGCCCTATCTGTTCGGCGGCATGGCGATGACCGCTGTCGGGCGCACGGCCTCGGCAGTGGCGCAGGACATTCGCGCCCAGTTTCGCGAAAATCCCGGAATCGCCGACCGCAGCGTGCGCCCCGATTATGCCCGCACCGTCGGTCTGGTCACCGCCGGCGCCATCCGCGAGATGATCGTGCCGTCGCTGCTGCCCGTGCTGGCGCCGGTGGTCGTCTATTTCGTCATCGCGGCCGTCTCGACACAGGGCAACGGCTTTGCAGCGCTGGGTGCGTTGCTGATGGGCGTCATCGTTTCGGGGCTGTTCGTCGCCATCTCGATGACCAGCGGCGGCGGCGCCTGGGACAACGCCAAGAAGGTGATCGAACAGGGCGCCTATGGCGGCAAGGGCTCCCCCGCCCACCAGGCCGCCGTGACCGGCGATACGGTCGGGGACCCGTACAAGGACACCGCCGGCCCGGCGGTCAACCCGATGATCAAGATCACCAACATCGTCGCCTTGCTGCTGCTGGCGGCCATTGCCGGCGGGTAGTTGGCCGCAAGTCGCTTTCGGCAGCAACAATAGCGCGCTAGGCAGCGCGCCATGGCGCATCTCCCCCGATCGATCACGGCATTGCTGGCACTGGCGGCCGGTGCCGTTGCGGCGCTCGGCTTTGCGCCGACGTCGCTGTGGCCCGCTACCCTGGCCGGTGTCGCGCTGTTCGCGGGCCTGGTTGGTGCGGCACCGGGCCGTGGGCGGGCGTTCTTCATCGGCTGGCTGTTCGGCGTCGGGCTGTACAGCAGTTCGCTGACCTGGATCGCCACCGCCTTCACCTATCAGGCCAAGATGCCCGCGGCGCTCGGCTGGGTGGCGGTGGTTGGCCTGTCGATGTTTCTCGCACTCTACACCGGGCTCGCGGCGCTGCTCGCACGCGTCGTCGGGCGCGGCACCCTGGGCCAGGCCTTCGTGCTGGCAGCGGCCTGGATGCTCACCGACTGGTTGCGCGGCTGGGTGCTGTCGGGCTTTGCCTGGAACCCGCTCGGGGCGACCGCCCTGCCCGTTGCCGGCATGGCGCAGTTCGCCAGCTTCATCGGCGCGCTTGGCGTTTCGGGGCTGGTTGTTCTCGCCGGCGCCGCGCTCTGGGCAGCGCTCGAACCCGCAGCCGCGCCGCGCCAGCGCCTTGCCGGCGGCGCCATCATCGCCGGCATCGGCGCACTGGCCTTTGTCGGCGCGCGGCTCAACACGGTGCCGGCGGTTACAGGGAGCCCCGAGATCGTCGTCGTCCAGCCCAACATCGGCCAGGATGTGAAATATCTGCCCGGCGCCGAAGACCGGAACCTGCAAGCCTATCTCGACATGACCCGCGATGCCCGCGCCGGTGGCGGCAAGCCGGCACTTGTCCTCTGGTCCGAATCCTCGGTCTTCGGGCTCGCCGAGGAAGACCCCGGCCTTCGCGCCCGTCTTGCCGCCACGCTGGCGCCCGGTGACTTGCTGCTGTTCGGCGGCGTCGCTGCAATCCGCGATGGCGCGGGCAATGTCACGGCGCTGACCAACAGCCTGTTTGTCCTCGATTCGAGCGGCCGCTTGCTCAGCCGATACGACAAATCGCACCTCGTCCCGCTGGGTGAATATGTACCGGCGCGGGTGGTGATGGAGGCGATCGGGCTGGCCCGGCTGGTTCCCGGCGATCTCGATTTCCAGCCGGGCCCCGGCGCGCGGACCCTCGCCCTGCCAGGCTTTCCAGCCGTCGGCGGGCAGGTCTGTTACGAAATCATCTTTCCCGGCGCCGTCGTCGATCGTGCAAATCGCCCGCAATGGATCGCCAATATCTCGAACGACGCCTGGTATGGCCCCAGTGGCCCGCCGCAGCACCTCGACCAATCGCGCCTGCGGGCGATCGAGGAAGGCTTGCCGGTGGCGCGCGCGACGCCGACCGGCGTCAGCGCGATCATCGATGCGCGCGGCGATCTGGTGGCAGCAAGCGGGATGGGGGAAGCGGCGGTGGTGCGCGGCGCGCTGCCAGCGGCGCTGCCCGAGACGATGTTCGGGCGCTGGGGGCATGGCGCGAGCCTGGTGTTCGGGGCCGTGTTGCTGGGGGTCGGGGTGCTGCTGGGGCGTCGGGGGAAGGCGCAATAGCGAAAAACAAGTGCGGGCATGGGCAAAGCCCATGCTGACGTCGGACGGGTTCGAGGCGTGAAGGCCGCCTCGCCCCGCCGGCCGCGCTTGCGCCTGCCTGCCCCGGCGAATGCCGAGGTAAGCGCGCTGCTGCGTTGCGCGCTCGCGGCGCAGCGCATATAAAGCATTCTTTATACCCCTTGCACGCGCTCCCGCTGCCGCCTAGACGCCACGCCATCATTCCACTTGCCGGATACCTGCCCCAATGATGCGATCCTCATTCCTGTTCACCAGCGAATCGGTTTCCGAAGGCCATCCCGACAAGGTCGCCGACCAGATTTCGGACGCCGTCGTCGATCTGTTTCTCGGCAAGGACCCCCAGGCGCGCGTTGCCTGCGAAACGCTGACCACAACCAACCGCGTTGTCCTCGCTGGCGAAGTGCGCGGCGATGGCATGATCGACAAGGACGGCAACTGGGCACCCGGCGCGCAGGAAGAAATACAGAGTGTCGTGCGCGAAACGGTCAAGCGTATCGGCTATGAGCAGGATGGTTTTCACTGGCAGAACCTGGTGTTTGAAAATCACCTTCACCCCCAGTCGGCGCACATCGCCCAGGGTGTCGATGAAACCGGCAACAAGGACGAAGGTGCCGGCGACCAAGGCATCATGTTCGGCTATGCGACCGATGAAACCCCCGATTTCATGCCCGCAACGCTCTATTATTCGCACAAGATCCTCGAGCGCATGGCCGCCGACCGTCATTCGGGCGCCGCGCCCTTCCTGGAACCCGACGCCAAGAGCCAGGTGACGCTCGCCTATGAAAACGAAGTGCCCGTGCGCGCCACGGCGCTGGTTGTTTCAACGCAACATGCTGTCGATTACTGCCTCCCGTGGGAAAATACGAAAGCGGATGGCACGGTAGAAAGCGGTGGCGATGCCGCCAAATATAAGACACTGCGCGACTATGTGATCTCGGTGTTCCACGACGTCCTGCCAGCCGGCTTCGTGACCGACGACACCGTCATCCACGTCAACCCGACCGGCCGCTTCGAAATCGGTGGGCCGGATGGCGACGCCGGCGTTACCGGCCGCAAGATCATCGTCGATACCTATGGTGGCGCTTCCCCCCATGGCGGCGGCGCCTTTTCGGGCAAGGATCCGACCAAGGTCGATCGCTCCGCCGCCTATATCACCCGCTATCTTGCAAAGAACGTCGTCGCCGCCGGCCTCGCCCGGCGCTGCACGATCCAGCTCAGCTACGCCATCGGCGTCGCCGATCCCTTGAGCGTCTATGTCGATCTCCACGACACCGGCACGGTCGATGAAAGCAAGCTCGAAGCCATCCTGCCGACGCTGGTTCGGCTGACGCCGAAGGGCATCCGCACCCATCTCGGGCTCAACAAGCCGATCTACCAGCGTTCGGCCGCCTATGGGCATTTCGGGCGGACGCCCGATGCCGATGGCGGTTTCAGCTGGGAAAAGACGGATCTGGTCGAGGCGCTGACGGCGGCTGTTGGCGGGTAGGCATTGAAGAAAGGGCACGGGCAAAGCCCGTGCTGGCGCCGGACGGGTTCGAGGCGTGAAGGCCGCCTCGCCCCGCCGATCGGTCTTGCGCCTGTCGGCGCGCTGCTGCGCTGCGCGCTCGCGGCGCTGCGACTACGCCGCAGCCCCCAGATACCCCAATTGCGCCGCCTTGAAGATCGTCTGCGACCGGTTCACGGCATCCAGTTTTTCACCGGCGTTCTGGATGTGAAACCGCACCGTTGCATGGCTTCGCGACAGGATGAGGCTGATTTCCTTGTCGGTCTTGCCGATGCTCGCCCAGCGCAGGCATTCGACTTCGCGCTTGGTCAACTGGCAATCGCCAGGCAGCCAGTGGCGGGTGCGATGGGCCTTGGTGTAGCCGGCGACAAAACGATAGGCGAGGCCGCCGAGGACATCGGCATAGGCGGCATATTCGGCTGACAGGTCATAGCGCTCCTTGCGGCAGCAATTGAAGCTGACCGCGCCGATCTGGCCGAACGGCAGGTGAATCGGCATGACGATCGCGGCCTTGGTGAGGGCCCGCTTCTCGAAGTGATCGAGGCTGATCAGATCGAGATAGCGGTTCGGCTGGCGCAGGCGAAAGCCTTCGGCATTGACCCAGAAGGGTTCGGATTCATAGCGGCAGGCGCGCGGGATCGGTGACGACAAGGCCAGTCGCGTATCGGCCCACCAACGCTCGTCCTCGGCCGTCCAGCCGAACACATCGGCTGCAAGCACATTGCCATCGGCATCCAGCATCGTCGCCTTCGACGCGATATTGTCGCAAACCGCGACTCGCAGTTCTCCGCACCGCATCGCGATGTCACGCAGCCCCTCGGCGGCACCGCGCACATCGTCCATGGTCGTTATCGATACAGCAGCCAGGTCGGTCGCCAGATCCATCGCAATCTCCCACGCGACTGCCATCAGGCCTCTAATTTCGCAGCGGGACCACGCGCCTCCTCAAAAGTGAGCGGTGTCGCGAACTACGGCTTCGGGCCTAGTCTGGCAGGGTCGAAGTCGAGCTTACGCCTTGCGCGCGGGCTCTGCAATGCCGTGACTGTGCCGATGCGCCGCCAGCGACATTCACCAGCGTCATCCACCAGCGTTAGCGCCAGCGTCATCGGCAGCTTCAGAAGACGAAGATGTAGAGCAGGATGATGATCGGGAGCGGGATGCCAACCGCCCATAGTAAACAGCCCTTGCCCATGGTCACGATCCTTGCGGTGTCTCACCGATCAAACCGGCCACGCGCGCGCCAGTTCCGTCCTGCACATATGCGGAGTGGCGCTGCCCTGCGGTGGCCGCCAGAACTTGCGCCATGAATTTCGATCTCAGCGAAGACCAGACCCTGCTCCAGGCCGCCGTCGAGCGGTTCGTCGGTGATTGCTATGGTGGGGATCTATCCGCCCGTCGCGCCGCCCGGGCCACCCCGGCCGGGTTTTCGGCGGCCCATTGGCGGCGCCTTGCCGAGACCGGTGTCCTGGCCCTGCCCGCCAGCGCCGCGAATGGCGGGCTGGCGGGCAGCCATGTCGATCTGATGGTGGTGATGGAAGTGCTGGGCCGCGGGCTTGTCGCCGAACCTGTGCTCGAAGCGCTCGTTGCAACAGCGCTGCTCGATGCGGCCGGCGCGGCCGATGCGCTGGCACCGCTGATCGCGGGGGACGCCCTTGTTGTTCTCGCCCATGCCGAGCGCGAGGCGCGCTACAAGCTCGATGCCGTTACCGCCACGGCCACCCCGCATGGCGCCGGAATGCGCCTCGATGGCACCAAGATCGCTGTCAACGCCGGTGGCCCGGCGGACCGGATCATCGTTTCGGCGCGCTACGCTGGCGGCATCGGTTTCTGGCTGGTCGCCGGCGATGCACCGGGTGTCGATCGGCGGCCCTATCGCCTTGCCGATGGCTCGGTCGCGGCCGAAATCGCGCTGCGCCAGGTCGAGGCCGGCCCCGCGCTCGGTATCGGCATCGATCGGCTTCGCGCAGTGGTGGCGCTTGCACGGTTGGCTGCCGCCGCCGAAATGCTCGGGGCGATGACCCTGCTTTTCGAAACCACGCTTGCCTATGTGAAAACTCGCCACCAGTTCGGCCAGCCGCTCGGCAATTTCCAGGTCATCCAGCACCGGATGACCGACGCCTATGTGCTTGTCGAGCAGGCGCGTTCGCAGGTTGTGCGTGCGGCCCTCGCCCCCGAAGCCGATTTCGCCCGCGCGGCTGCCGGGGCCAAGGCCTATGTCGCCGACGCCGCGTTCACCGTCGCCCATACCGCCGTCCAGATGCACGGCGGCATGGGCATCACCGACGAACTGCTGATCGGTCATGCGTTGAAGCGTATCCGGGTGCTGGCACTGACCTTCGGTGATGCCGGCGCCGGGCTCGACGATTATCGCCGCGCGGCCTGAAGGGGATTTCGCCCATGGACATGCAGTTTTCGCCCACCGACCTTGCCTTTCGCGACGAGGTACGGGGTTTCCTGGCGGCCGAACTGCCGCAGCGGCTTCGCGACGGCATGAACGGCACGCCTTCGGTGTTCGTCGAGCCCGATATCGGCCTCGAATGGCAGCGCATTCTGCATCGCCAAGGCTGGCTCGCCTATCAATGGCCGGTTGAACATGGCGGGACCGGCTGGACTCCGGTGCAGCGCTATATTTTCGAAAAGGAGTGCGCCCTTGCCGACGCCCCGTCGCTGTCGGTGCTCGGGTTGAAGCTGGTGGGCCCGGTGATCGCGCATTTCGGCACGCCGGCGCAAAAGGCGCGGTACCTGGAGCCGATCCTTACCGGGGCAGAACTCTGGTGCCAGGGCTATTCGGAACCCGGATCGGGCAGCGACCTTGCCAGCCTGAAAACCCGCGCCGTCAGGGAGGGTGATCGCTATCGCGTCAATGGCAGCAAGATCTGGACGACCCATGCCCATTACGCCGACTGGATGTTCTGCCTGGCGCGCACCGACCCGGATGTGAAGCCCCAGGCCGGCATTTCCTTCCTGCTGATCAACATGCGCCAGCCGGGGATCACGATCCGGCCGATCATCGGCATGGCAGGCGACCATGAGGTCAACCAGGTGTTCCTCGACGATGCCGAGGCACTGGTCGAAAACCGCATCGGCGCCGAAGGCCAGGGCTGGACGATCGCCAAATTCCTGCTTGAAAACGAGCGTGGCGGCAGTTGCGCGGCGCCGCGTCTGCTCGCCGAGACCGATCGGCTCGAACGCCTCGCACGGACGCAGCCTTCGGGTGGCTCGGGCATGTTGAGTGACGATCCCGAGATCGCGCGACGACTGGCCCGGCTGCGCCTCGAAGCCGAAGCGCTGGAGATGACCGAGTTGCGCCTGCTCGGCGAACTGGCCCAGGGCCGCCAACCGGGTGCCCAGACCTCGCTGATCAAGCTGGTCGCCTCCAACCTGCGCCAGGCGATCGACGAGCTGGCGGTCGAGATCTTCGGCTATGACGGGCTGCAGCTCGCCACCGAACGCCCGCTTTACGGCAATGAAAGCCCCGAACCGATCGGATCGAAACCCGCCCAGCTGGCCATGCCGACCTATCTCAACAGCCGCGCCTGGACGATCTTCGGCGGCTCGAACGAAGTGCAGAAGAACATCATCGCAAAGACTGTTCTCGGCCTCTGATCAATCGTCGGGCCCGAGCGAAGGATCAAGATCCCGCGGCCGGATGAAATGTGTCAGCACCGCCCGCCCGCCATCGACCTGGGCCCAGCGATCGATGGCGATATCGAGCCGCGCCAGGGTCGCCGTCGGGAATTTCGCTTCGGCCTCGTCGCGCAGCGCGCTGCCCCGCGGCACCAGTTCGAGGAGCAGATCCTCGAGCCCCGGATTATGGCCGACAAGCAGGGCGTGATGATGGTGCTCGGCAAACCCGGCAACCAGTTCGACAAGAGTTGCCGAGGACGCGAGGTAGATGCGCTGTTCGTAGATCGGCGCCAGCCGTGCCTTCATCCCGCCTTCGACGCCTTCGATGGTCTGGCGGCAGCGCACCGCCGGTGACGCAGCGACATGATCGAACTCGGCGATGCTGCCGTTGCGCAATGTCGTCCGCAGCCAGGCACCGACGGTCGCGGCAGCGCGCCGGCCACGGTCGTTGAGCGGCCGATCGAAATCGCGCAACAACGGGTCATCATAGCCCGATTTGGCGTGGCGCAACAACGTCAGCGTCTTCACTAGGGCTCCCCGGGGCGCGTTTGAGCGTCACCATGCCTGCCGGTCATGGCGGGCGACAAGCCCTTATCACGCGATGCGACCACCGCCACTGCCTCGTCGAGCGTCACACGGTCAACCGGTGTCCCTTCCGGAAAGGCCGACAACAGGCGCGACGGCACGGCGGGGCCAATGAGCACGAAGGTGCCGCGATCGTCTGCCCGGCGGATCAGCCGCCCGAATGCCTGGCGCAGCCGCGCCATCGTGACCGCGTCGTCATGGGCGGTGCCGCCAGCGAGCGCGCGACGGGCTGCGTGAAGCACCGTTGGCCGCGGCCAGGGCACGCCTTCCATCACCACCAGCCGCAAGGAAGCGCCGGGCACATCGACACCGTCGCGAAGCGCATCGGTGCCCAGCAGCGAAGCGCGCGGTTCGGCGCGAAAGATATCGACAAGGGTGCCGGTTTCGATCGGATCGACATGTTGGGCATAGAGCGGCAGCCCGGCGCGGGCGAGAGGGTCGGCGATGCGGGCATGGACGGCACGGAGGCGAGCGATGGCGGTGAACAGGCCCAATGTGCCACCGCCGGCGGCTTCGATGAGGGCGCGATAGGCGTGCGCCAGCCCGGACATGTCGCCGCGCTTGACGTCGGTCACCACCAGGACCCGGGCGTTGCCGGCATAATCGAACGGGCTGGGGACGCTGAAATGTGTCGGCGGCAGCGGCAGATGGCGCGCACCGGTGCGCGCTTCGGCGCCGGCCCAGCCGTCGTCATTCCCGCCGGTCGTGCGCAAGGTTGCCGACGTAACAAGGACGCCATGTGCCGGTTCGAGCACCGCCTTTGCGAAGGGCCGCATCGGATCGAGCCAGTGGCGGTGGATGCCGATATCGATCTCGCGACCATCGATACGAGCCAGCGCGAACCAATCGACGAAATCGGGATCGGCGGCGCCGCCGAGACGCGCCAGCAGCCCGGTCCAGGCGGCAACGAGCTGGCAGCGCAATCGCAGCCCCGCGGCGGCGCCCTCGACGCGCGCGCGCCCGCCGCCATCGAGCCAGTCAGGCGGATCGTCGAGCATCGCCGCCAGCCGAGCCTCCAGCGCGGCCATCGGTGTCGCCAGCCTGGCCAGTGCAGAAGCCGCGGCGGCGGCGGCATCGATCACCGCCGGCACCACCTCGGCAATTTCGGTTTCCAGCCCATAGCCGGCATCGACGCCGGCCCCGGCGCCCGTCCTGTCGGTCGCCCGCGCCAGCACCTGGGCGCGCACGGCCGCCAGCAGGGTTTCGATGGCGCCTTCGGGTGCCGCATCGATGATTCGTGCCAGCCAGCCTTCGGCGGGGAGCAGCCTTGCGGCTGCCACCACCCGCTCGATCGCTTCGGCACCGGCATCGTCATAGCCGGCAAGCTCGGCAAGCCGTGCAGCCAGCCCACGCCGGCGGCCGGCCGAACGGCCATTCTCACGGTTGCTGCGATCGGGGCCGAGCAGCCAGCTGCGCAGTTCGACCGCCTCGCGCCCGCTGAGCTCGACGGCGAACGTCGCGTCGGCGGCGTCGAAAAGGTGATGGCCTTCATCGAACACCAGCCGGGTCATCGCCGCGCCTTCGGCACGCCCGCGCACGGCGTTGATCATCACAAGGGCATGGTTGGCGATGACGATGTCGGCGGCGGCCGACGCCCGGGTCGCGCGCTCGACGAAGCAGATGCGGTAGTGCGGGCAGCCGGCGTGGATGCATTCGCCACGGCGATCGGTCAGCCCCGAAAAGCTTGTCCGCCCGAACAGCGCCGGCAGCCAGCCGGGGAGATCACCGCCCACCATGTCACCATCGCGGCTGTATTCGGCCCAGCGTGCCGCGAGCTGCGCAAAGACCTGGGCGCGATTGGCAAAGCCCCCCTGCACCGCGTCTTCGAGATTGAGCAGGCAGAGATAGTTTTCACGGCCCTTGCGAACCACGACCTTGATGCGCTTGTCGGAGGGGTCGGGGTAGGCCCGCGCCGCTTCCTGGTCGAGCTGGCGCTGCAGGGCCTTGGTGAAGGTGGAAAGCCACACCGCGCCCTCGGCAGCCTGCGCCCAGCCACTGGCCGGTGCGAGATAGCCGAGAGTCTTGCCGATGCCGGTGCCGGCTTCGGCGAGGACCATATTGGGTGCGCCGGCGATCCGGCGCGGCTGGAAGGCGGCGGTCACGGCTTCGGCAAAGGCGCGCTGGCCTTCGCGCCGCTCCGCCCCCACCCCGAGCATCGAATCGAGCCGGTTTTCGATTGCTGCCGTTGGCAAGGTGATGACCCGCGGGGCCGGGCGGGGCGCCGCATCCTCCCATTTCGGCAGGGTGGTGAACAGCGAGCGCTCAGGGGCTGGCGGCTTGCGGATGCGCGTTGCCAGCAGCGGCGCCCATGGCCAGCGCTGACGGCCCAGCACCTGCAGGATCGCCCAGGCGCCGTGACGTTCGGGCCAGGCGGGATCATCGGCGGTGCCGAGCAACGCCGCCGCGGCGCGGTGCAGGAAACCCGCATCGCTGTCACGCACCGGCGGGTCGATCCCAAGGGCCGCCGCCAGACCGGCCTGGGTCGGCACGGCAAAGCGCGCCGGGTGGATGAAGGCGAAGAGTTCAAGCAGATCGAGCCCGGCCAGGGCGCCAAGGCCAAGCCGGCTGGCAACGACCGGCGCGTTGAGAACGAGATGCAGGGTATCGGCGGCCAGCCTTATGGCTTCGCCCCGCGAAACGGCCTGCGGCGCCTGACCGGGAAGCGCGATCCAGGCACCAGCGTGCGATGCCGTGAGCGCAGGTGCGTTCATGGCGCGCGCGACGGCGCCGGCGCCGGCGCCATGCGCGAGGACCGTCGCGGCGCCATGCGCCAAGACCGTCGCGGCGCGATGCGCCAGGGTTGCGCGCACGCGCTATCGCCGCCACAGAACATGGGCATCAACATAGACGGAACAGATGAGCAACGCCACCGACCTTCAGGCCGCAGCACAAGACAACAAGGCCTGGCCTTATGAGGAGGCGCGCAAGCTGCTGGCGCGCTACCCGAATGGCTTTCCCGACACCGGGGTGATCTTCGAAACGGGCTATGGCCCATCGGGGCTGCCGCATATCGGCACCTTCGGCGAAGTGGTGCGGACCACCATGGTCCGCCGTGCCTTCGAAACGCTTTTTCCGGGCGTGCCGACGCGGCTGATCGCGTTTTCGGACGATATGGACGGGCTTCGCAAGGTGCCCGACGGCATCCCCGACCCCGAACTGCTGCGGGCCAATCTGGGCAAGCCGTTGACGGTGGTGCCCGATCCCTTCGGCACCCACCCGAGTTTCGGCGCCCACAACAATGCCCGGTTGCAGGCGTTTCTCGATGGGTTCGGCTTCGATTACGAGTTCCTGTCATCGACCCAATGTTACCGGTCGGGGATGTTCGATGCGGTCTTGCTGCAGATCCTTGCGCAGTACGACGCGGTCATCGACGTCATCCTGCCAACGCTCGGCCCGGAACGCCGCGCCACCTATTCGCCCTTCCTGCCGATCGACCCGGTTTCGGGTATCGTCCTGCAGGTGCCGATCATTGCCCGCGATGTCGACGCTGGCACGGTCAGCTATCGGCGCCCGGAAACCGGCGAGACGGTGACCGTTCCCGTGACGGGCGGGGCCTGCAAGCTGCAGTGGAAGGTCGATTGGGCGATGCGCTGGGTCGCGCTCGGCGTCGATTATGAAATGGCGGGCAAGGATCTGATCGATTCGGTGCTGCTGTCGGGGCGCATTGCCCGCGTTCTCGGCGCCCAGCCGCCGGCCGGTTTCAACTATGAACTGTTCCTCGACGCCGCTGGTGCCAAGATTTCCAAGTCGAAGGGCAATGGTCTGACGATCGAGCAATGGCTCGAATATGGCACCGCCGAATCGCTGGCGCTGTATATGTTCCAGAACCCGCGCAAGGCGAAGCGGCTGCACGTCGATGTCATCCCCCGTGCCATCGACGAATATGCCGATTTCCTCGGGCGCTATCCCGACCAGCCGATCGAGCAGCAACTCGGCAACCCGGTGCACCATATCCATGAAGGCGCCCCGCCGGCAGTCGACCTGCCGGTGAGCTTTTCGCTGCTGCTCAATCTCGCTTCGGTGGCGGCAACCGACGATCCCGACAAGCTGTGGGCCTATGTGCGCCGCCAGGCACCCGGCGCCAACCCGGCGACGCACCCGCTGCTCGACCGGCTGGTGCGCCATGCCGCACGCTATGCCCGCGATTTCATCGTGCCGATTCTCGAGCGTCGTGCGCCCGGGCCCCGGGAGGCGGCGGCCCTTGCCGATCTCGACACGCGGCTGGCGGCCATCGGCCCAGGCGCCGATGCCGAAGCCTATCAGACCCAGGTCTATGAAGCCGGCAAGGTCGCCGGGTTCGAAAATCTGCGGGACTGGTTCAAGGCCCTCTACGAGACGCTCATCGGCAGTTCACAGGGACCGCGTATGGGATCGTTCATCGCGCTTTATGGTCTGGACCAGACCCGGGCGCTGATCGCCAACGCGCTCGCAAAGGAACACTGATGCCTTCGAAGACTGCGCTGCTGTTGACCGGCCTGGCCTCGCTGGCCCTTGCAAGCCCGGCCCTTGCCGATGCCGCAGCTTCGTTCCGCGACGGCAAATGGGCGGCAGCGGTGGCGCAGGGCCATGCCGAAGCGACGCCGGCGGCACTGGTCCTGGCCGGTCGATCGCAATTGTCGATTGCCGGCTATGAAACGCGCGACAAGGCGACGGCGCTGGCATTGGTACAGCGCGCCGAGGCCGATTTCGACGCAGCGCTTGCCCGCAAGCCCGGCGATGTCGATGCAACGATGCAGAAAGCCGTCGCGATCGGCTATCGGGCCAAGCTGACGCGGTCACCCGGGCTCGGGAAGGAGGCGCGGGCGCGCTTCGAAGCGGTGCGCGATGCCCACCCCGATTATGCCATTGCCTGGTCGGCGGTCGGCGGGTGGCATGCGGGTGCGATTGCAACTCTGGGCGGCTTCATGGCGAGTGCCATGCTTGGCGCCAAATCCGGCGAAATCGAGCGCAATTTCAGCCAGGCGCTCAAGCTCGACCCCAGCAGTCCGTCGATACGGGCGATGTACGCGATGACCTTGCTCGATCTCGACCGCGGCAATGCCAAAAAAGCCGCGGGGCTTCTCAACGGCATCGGCGCGCTGCCGGCGCGGGACGGCTTCGATACGCTGCTCCGCGCCCAGGGGGTCCAGCTGGCTACCGCGCTGAAAGCCGGCGACGCCAAGGCCGCACAAGCCCTGGCGCGCCGCTTGCAGGCTTTCGGCATGCTCGGCTGAAATCAGCAAGTGTCCGGGGGCGTCGCCCCAAGGGGCAGGTGTCCGGGGGCGCGGCCCCCAAGCGACAGGTGTCCGGGGGCGCAGCCCCCGGGTCTGCTACTTCTTCATTCTGGCGGCCGTGGCCTCGATTTCAATGAGATAGTTCGGCCCGGCAAGGCCTGCGACCTGCACGGTCGAGCGTGCGACGAGGTTGGGGTTTTCGGCCGTGCCGAAGAACTGCTTGTAGCCGTCGTTGAAGCCGGTGAAATCCATTTTGCCGTTCATCCCGGGGGCGGCAGTGACGAATACCGTCAGCTTGAAGACGTCCGACATCTTGTAGCCCTGCTTCTCCAGGATCCCCTTGATCTTGGTGAAGATGCTGATCGTCTGGGTCTTGGTGTCACCAAAGGCTTCGACACTGTCGGCGGGCTTCGAAGGGTCGATCGGCGATGCAAGTTGCCCCGACAGATGGAAGATTTCGGCGCCGGGTGGCACGATGGCGCCCGACAGGATGATTGCCGGCGGCGGGTTGGTGATGCGGTTGACCGCCTGGGCGGCGGCCGGGGCAGAAGCTGCGGCAAGGGCGACGGTGCCGGTGAGGGCAGCAAGCAAGAACTTCATGATATTCCCCTTTTCAAGCAGAAATGCGTGCGGGCGGCAGGATAGTCCCGCCGCCCGCAACTGCAACCTTTGAAGTCCTTAGAACCGCGCCGTCCCGCGCACGTACCAGAAGCCGCCCATCTGGCCGAGAGGCGCCGAACCGGGGTAGAGCGAACCATTGCCCTGGCCGCCGGTCGACGGGAAGGCGTTGCGGGTTTCACGGTCGGGGTAGGTGTTGAAAAGGTTTTCGGCACCGACCGCGAGGCGGTAGCGTTCGGCGAAGGTCAGCCCGACTTCGAGATCGAGGCTGACGTTGGCGCCGAACTCCTTGGGCCATTCGCCGACATTGCCGGCCGGGTTGGCCGCCGGATAGATCGCGTGGAACGCAGCGATCTGCGCTGGCGTGCTGCCGGCCGGCGGGTTCACCGGTGCGAAATAGGTGGTGAATTCGCCGAAATAGTTGAGGCGAGCGGTCAGGTCGAAGATGCCGCTGGTGAACGATTCCGACAGCACGGCGCGCCACCGGGGGTTCGAATCCTCGATGTTGCCGAGCCGGGTGTTGTCGATCAGCGACAGCACGCGGGTATCGGTCGGCCGGATAGCCGAAAGCGCGATGGTTTCGCGGCCCGTAACCTTGGTGCGGTTGTAGTTGACGGCAAGGGTGGTGTTGAACTGCCCCAGGCCGCCGCTGGCGCGATGGGTCGCGACGATATCGACACCCTGGGTGCGGGTGCGGAAACCGTTGGTGAAGTAGTTGACCTGGCCCAGATCGAAGGCGTTTGGCGCGCCGAGCGCAGCCAGCGCTGCCTGGTCGGCCGCGGTGACGTTGACGTTGCTGGTGATGCCGATACGGTCGCGAACCCGGATGTTGTAATAATCGACCGTGAGGTTGAAGCCGCCACCGGGCGTCAGCACGAAGCCGCCCGAAAAGCTGGTCGATTTTTCAGGCGTCAGCGGGATCGCGCCATAGAAACCGGCGACGATCGAATCGGGCCGTGCCGTCGCGACAGCCACCGGCACCGGGCTGCCCTGCGGGAACGCTGTCTGCACATTCTGGGTGAACTGCTGCCCCGGGGTCGGCGCACGATAGCCGGTCGAGGCCGCACCGCGGAGCGCGATGGCATCGTTGATCGCCCAGCGCGCGGTGAACTTGCCGTTCACCGTGCTACCGAAATCGTTGAAGTAATCATATCGCCCGGCAACGCCGATCGAGAAGCCTTCGACAAGATCGGCTTCGAAATCGAGATAGGCCGAATAGCTGTTACGGCCGCCTTCGACGACCGAATCGGGCCCGAAGCCCGGGAAGCCGTTGGCACCGACCGGCTTTGTTACGTTGAAGCGGGTGCCATCGTTGCGCTCGACGAGCTGCGACCCATAGATGCCGGGTTCCCACGACGCGCGCTCACCAAGGCCGACTTCATAGGCCTCGCGGCGGAACTCGAAACCGGCCGCGATGAACAGCGGCTTGGCGAGGCCGATATCGGTCTTGTAGGTGAAATCGAGGTTGGCGTTATATTCGGTCTGGACGAGCTTGCCGAGGTAGAAATCGGTCGGCGAATCGGGCCCGAGTGACGGGTTGAGCGTCTCGCTCATGTAATAGCGGATCTGGTTGCGGCCGTAGCTGCCCGACGCGTCGAAGGTGATGCCGCCCGCCGTTTCGCCCTTGTAGCCGCCGGTGATCGACATGTCTTCGTTGACGCCTTCGAAGAAGGGCACGAAGCCGTTCGGGAAGACCGACACGTCGTCGAAGGTGCGGCCTTCGGCGTCGAAAAGGGCACGGCCCGTCGTGACATCGGTGCCGATACGATCGAGATAAGCCGGGGTGCCGATCGACTTGCCCAAAACGCCGGTGCCGGTGCGCAACGGGATATCGGGCGCGACGACGCCGCGCGGGCGGCGATAGTTGAAATCATTGCCCTGGCGCTGCCAGCCATAGTTGCCGAAGGCATAGAGCTCGTCATCGCCGACCGGGATTGCCGAGTTCAGGACGAAGCGATAGGCGCGGTTCTCGGGCTGGCCGAGGCGGTTGCCGGTTGCATATTTGGGCGTGATGCCGGCGGCAACCAGCGGCGCGATTTCGGGCCGTGGCACTGAACGGTCCCAGACATCCTGGTCGATGAATTCGCCGGTGACGTTGAGGAAACCCTCGCCGAGCTTGAAACCGGCGTTCGCGGTAATCTGGATGTCCTTGCCATCGCCTTCATAGGTTTGGCCGTAGCGCCCCGAGATATTATAGCCATTGTCGGCGCGGTTGAGACCGATGTTGATGACGCCGGCGATCGCGTCCGACCCGTATTGGGCAGCGGCGCCGTCGCGCAGCACTTCGATCCGCGACACGGCCGGTGACGAAATCTGCGACAGGTCGGGGCCCTGCGAACCGACGTTGAGCGCATCGCCGGTGACGTTGACTAGCGCCGAACGGTGCATGCGCTTGCCGTTGATGAGGACGAGGATCTGGTCGGCCGGCAGGCCGCGAAGGTTTGGCGGCCGCACGAATGCCGAAGCGTCGCCGAGCAGGTTGCGGTTGGTATTGAACGACGGCACCAGCGTCTTGATGATCTGCGACAGCTGCGGCGATGGCTGGGCCTTGAAATCGTCTGCGGTGAAGACGTCGATCGGCACCGGGCTCTCGGCAACGGTGCGGTCGGTACGGCGGGTACCAGTGACGATGATCGTGTCTTCAGAGCCTGTCTGCGCGGTTTGAGTCCCGGCTGGCGCCGTCTGTGCCGAGGCGGTGCCGCCGAGGCTGGCAACTGCCAGCGCAAACAGCGAAACCGTCGCCGCGCGTTCAAGTGCATATCGTGTCGATGTCATGTCTGGCCCTTTCGAAATTAATCGCTGGACCTCCCCAAACCGTGGCAGCACCGACCTTGCTCTACGGCATGGTTCGACACCCTGATGTCCACACCGGCGTGTCCAGTACACGCCTTTTGAGAAGTGAACCCCGCATCCCGCCCTTCAACCCCGGCGTTCAGGCAACAAGAGTGCGTGCAAGGCGTCCGACTTGGCAAGATATTACCTTAACAGATGAAAAATCGAATGTTTACTGTAGCATTTTTACAACGCCCAGGCGGCCCGACACCGACGATCTTGACCGCTCGACGCGCGCACGGCAGCCTCGCGGTATGACCAGCGCCTATGATGCCGTCATCATTGGCGGCGGCCACAACGGCCTTGTATGCGGCTTCTATCTCGCAAGGGCCGGGCTGAAAGTGCGCATCCTCGAAGCGCGCCACATCATCGGTGGCGCCTGTGTCACCGAGGAATTTGCGCCGGGATTTCGCAATTCGACCGCGAGCTACACTGTCAGCCTGCTCCGCCCCAAGGTCATTGCCGACATGCGGCTGCACGACCATGGCTTTCGCATCATCGAGCGCACCATCTCCAACTTCTTCCCGCTCGAACGCGACTTTCTCAAGCTCGGTGGTGGCACGGCGCGCACACAGGCCGAGTTCGCACGGTTTTCGGCCCGGGACGCGGCGGCGTTTCCTGCCTATGAAGCGGCGCTCGAGCGCGTTGCCGGAGTGCTGCGGGCACTGGCGCTGAAGACACCGCCAAATGCCGGCGGTGGCCCGGTGTCGCTGCTGTCGGCGCTTGACCAGGGCCGCGCGTTGCTCGGCCTGTCGGTCGAGGCACAGCGCGATGCCGTCGAACTGTTCACGCGATCAGCGCGCGAATTCCTCGATGGCTGGTTCGAATCCGATGCGGTCAAGGCCGCTTTCGGCTTCGATTCGATCGTCGGGCATTATGCCAGCCCCGATACGCCGGGCAGTGCCTATGTCCTGCTCCACCATGTCTTTGGCGAAGTGAACGGCAAGCTCGGCGCCTGGGGGCACAGCGTCGGCGGGATGGGCGCCATCACCGAGGCGATGGCGACCGCGTGCCGCAACGCCGGCGCCGAGATCAGCCTTGAAGCGCCTGTCGAGCGTGTGCTGGTTTCGGGTGGCAAGGCGGTGGGCGTGCGGCTGGTATCGGGCGAAGAGATCGCGGCCCCGGTCGTCGCTGCCAATGTCGGCCCGGCGCTGCTGTTTCGCACGATGCTCGACACAGCCGACCTGCCGGCCGATTTCAACCGCCGGATGCAGCGGTATCGCACTGGATCGGGCACTTTCCGGATGAATGTCGCCTTGTCCGAACTGCCCGATTTCAGGGTGTTGCCAGGCATTTCGCGGGCCGAACACCACACTGCCGGCATCATTATCGCGCCCAGCCTCGACTATATGGACCGCGCTTTCAGCGATGCGAAGCTGCACGGCTGGTCCGCACAGCCGATTGTCGAGATGAAGCTGCCGTCGACGGTGGATGACAGCCTGGCGCCCTCCGGCCTGCACGTCGCCAGCCTGTTCTGCCAGCAATTCGCCCCCGAATTGCCCGATGGCCGATCCTGGGACGATGTCCGCGAAGACGTTGCCGACCACATCATTGCCACTGTGACCGCGCACGCGCCGAATTTCGCCCGATCCGTCATCGCCCGGCAAATCCATTCGCCGCTCGATCTCGAGCGCAAGTTCGGGCTGGTGGGCGGCGATATCTTCCACGGCCGGATGAGCCTGGACCAGCTGTGGGCGGCGCGGCCGGTGCTGGGCGCCGGCAATTACCGCGCGCCGGTCGAGGGCCTGTACATGTGCGGATCGGGCACCCACCCCGGCGGCGGCGTGACCGGCGCGCCGGGCCATAATGCCGCCCATGCGATCCTTGCCGACCGGTCGATCTGGCGCCGGCACCGGCGCCCCCGGGTATAGCCGGACAGCGGGTGAACTGTCCTTAACCTCAACAGGTTTTTACCACGAAAGCGCTGAAAACAACCGGGCCCCTTGTCGTTGTTGTGCTTGTCGATGGCGGCCACCTGCGGCTCGCGAATGTCTCAATACCGGGACCAGCCATCGCCAGGTTCGCGTTGCGTTGCTTTCAAGGAGATCCCGATCATGTCGAATACGATTACCGTTTGGAGTGGCGGTCACTTGATGTGGGCCGCCCGCGCGGCCAAGGCCGGCGACACAATCCTGCTCGCCCCGGGCAATTACGGCGACGTGACCCTGAGCCACATCAACGCCAAGGGGACCATCACCATCCGATCGGCCAACCTCGACAACGAGGCCGTTTTCCGGACCCTCGCTTTCACCAATGCTCACGGCATCGTGATCGAGAACATCGACGTCGTGCGCCCGCTGAACCCCGGCGAGAGGCACAACAGCACGGCGATGCAGGTCAACAGGTCGAGCAACATCACCTTCAGCGGCCTCGAACTGCACGGTTCACTGGATGGCAATGCCATTGGCGATGGTCATGGCATGTCGGTTTCGGGCAGCAACCGGATCTCGATTCTCAACTCCACTTTCCAGCAGCTGAACGCCACCGTGATCGTCGCCAACAGCAATGATTTTCTGTTTGCCGGCAACACGGTCAAGAATGTCCAGGAGGGCATCAGCATCAGTTCGGTGAACCGCGGCGTGTTCGAGCAGAATTACATGGCCGACTGGCAAGCCAATCATGCCGCTGGCGCTCACCCCGACATGTTCCAGGTGCACAGCGGCGGCAAAGCCGTGGCCAGCACCAACCTCATCTTCCGCGACAATGTCATGTTGCCCGGCGACAAGCCGGTCGGCGGCATCTTCATTCGCAGCGAAGGTGTCGGCCGCGGCATACGCCACGACAACATTCTGATCGAAAACAACTTTTACGAGGGCGCATATCGGCATGCCATCGGCGTCGGCAATAGCGACGATGTGATCGTCCGCAACAACACGGTGCTGATGGGCAACCATCAGGGGCTTGTGCCAGCCATCAACCTGACCGACATTCGCAGCGGCCTGATCGAGAACAATCTGTCGACGATGATCCTCGAACACCGGATTGCCAAGAACAGCGACATGACGTTTTCCGGCAATGTCGATGTCTGGGACTGGAAACAGCGGCGCGGGGTGGCAGTCAATGACCTGTTCGACGCGCGCGAATCGGGGGCGATCGATTTCGGCAGTCTCACAAGCAACGAATCGGCGAACCCCAGCCGTGCCGGCTTCGTCGCAGTCGCCAATATCGGATCGCTGTCAGGCAATGTCGCTGCCCAGATCGCCGCCTGGCTGCCGAGCTATGACCAGCAATTCGCTGTCTTCGGCTGACGTCGGCCCCCTATGACACCGTGATGGACAGGGCCGCGGCCCTGTCCATTTCGGCGATCATCGCCTATGCCCGGCGCGGCCATGGGGGCCGCAAGGAAAAGGCCGATGCGGCGTTGCGTAGTGGCAGGAGTTTTCATGATGGTTGCCGGCGCCGCTGCTGCCGCCCCTTTGCCGCCAGTGCGCCCGATCGCGCCGCCGGCGCCGCCGATCATCATCGCGCACCGCGGCGCCAGCGCCGACCGGCCCGAACACACGATTGCCAGCTACAGCCTCGCGATCGAACAGGGGGCCGACTTCATCGAGCCCGATCTGGTCGCCACCCGCGATCACCAGCTGGTCGCGCGCCATGAAAACGAGATTTCGGGGACGACCGATGTCGCTGCCCATCTCGAATTCGCCGGCCGCAAGGCGACCAAGGTTATCGATGGCCAGAGCATCAGTGGCTGGTTCACCGAGGATTTCACGCTCGCCGAACTGAAGACCCTGCGCGCCCGCGAACGGCTGCCGCAGCTTCGCCCGGCCAATGCCGGCTTCGACGGCCAGGAGACGATCCCGACCCTCGAAGAGGTCATCGCGCTGGCCAAGGCGGCGAGCGCCCGCACCGGGCGGGTGATCGGCATCTACCCCGAAACCAAGCACCCGAGCTATTTCAGCGGCCTCAACCTGCCGCTCGAGCCGGCACTGCTGGCAACGCTGAAGGCGGCCGGCTGGAACCGCGCCGACAGCCCGGTTTTCATCCAGTCCTTCGAGGTCGGCAACCTCAAGGCCCTGCGCGCCCAAACCCGGGTGCGGCTGATCCAGCTGATCGATTCGGGCCTTTCAGGCGATGGCCAGTCCTATGATGCGATGGTCACGCCGGCGGGGCTGAAGGCCGTGGCCGAATATGCCGACGGCATCGGCCCCAACCGCGATCGCATCATTCCGCGCCGGCCCGACGGTACGTTGCTGGCACCAACGACCCTGGTTGCCGATGCCCATGCGGCCGGGCTGCAAGTGCATCCCTATACATTCCGACCGGAGAATTATTTCCTGGGGGCGCAATTCCGCAGCGGCACGGAGCCCCGCACCCGCGGCGATGCGGCCGGCGAAATCAGGCTCTATCTCGAAACCGGGATCGACGGCCTGTTCAGCGATCTGCCTGCCGCAGCCCTTGAAGCGATGGCGCCGCCGCGCTGATTGCCAGGCGCTATTCCGCCGCTATCGCGCCCGTTTTCGGCCCCGAATAAACGAGGGCCCGATCGTCGAGATCGAGTGCCGGAAACTCATCCTTCTCGCGCCAGTAATCCTGGCTGTGCTGCCATTCGCGCTTGTCACCGCGCTTCGGCAGCGCATGCTGGCCGCGCAGAATGTAATTGGCGTTGAAATCCTCGGTGTCGATCCAGCTCGACAGCGGCATGTTGTGGTCTTCGGGCCGCAGCGCCGGTGCCACGCTGGCAGCGCCGCGCGCCTCCATATGGTCGAGCAACCGGCAGACAAAGGCGCTGACCATATCGGCACGCAGGGTCCAGCTCGCCCGCAGATAGCCGAATACCCAGACAAGGTTGGGCACCCCGGTGAACATCATGCCCCGCCAGGTGACGGTATCGCTCCAGTCGAGCGGCTTGCCATCGATGGCAAAGGCAATATCGCCCATCACGCAAAGATGGAAACCGGTGGCAGCAACGATGATGTCGGCATCGACATGGCTACCATCCTTCATCGCTAGCCCGGTTTCGGTGAAGCTTTCGATCTCGCCCGTCACCACGCCGGCCTTGCCCTCGCGGATGGCTTCGAACATGTCGCCGTTGGGAACAAAGGCAAGCCGCTGCTTCCAGGGCCGATAACTTGGTGTGAAATGCTTCATGTCGAAGCCTTCGGGGAGCAGCGACTTTACGGCCTCGGTCAGTTCGGCGGCAACCGCATCGGGTTCCTCGACGCAGCGGCGGACGGTGACGTCCTGATCGAAATTGATCTTGCGACGGGTGATTTCATGCACCCAGGCCTCGTCGACCTTGAGTTCGCGCAGCATGTCGGCGGTCTCGTTGCTGTTCGGCGCCGGGTAGAACCAGGTCGGCGACCGCTGGACCATCGTCACCTGCGCCGCGGTCTGCGCCATCACCGGGATCACCGTCGCTGCCGTGGCGCCCGATCCGATCAGGGCCACACGCTTGCCGGCATAATCGATGCTTTCGTCCCATTCCTCGGTATGGGCGATGGGTCCCTTGAACCGATCCATGCCGGGCCATTCGGGCATGAAGCCCTTGCGATGCTTGAAATAGCCTTGTGCCATCCACAGAAAAGCGGCTGTGAAATGCTTCACCTCGCCGTCGCCGCTTCGGGTTCGCAGTGTCCAGAGGCTGGTTTCGCTCGACCAGTCGGCGGTCTCCACGGTGATGCCGAAGCGCAAATGACTGCCGAGGTCGTTCTCTTCGACCATCTCGCCAAGATAGGCCTGGATTTCGGCGGCTGTCGCGATGGGGGGGCCGACCCAGGGCTTGAAGCGAAAGCCGAACGTGTAAAGGTCACTGTCGGAACGGATGCCCGGGAATTTGTGGGTAAGCCATGTGCCGCCGAAACTGGCTTCACGTTCCAGCGCGACAAAGGTCGTCCCGGGACGCTCGGTCTTCAGGTGCCAGGCAGCGCTCAGGCCTGAAATGCCGGCGCCAACAATCAACACGTCAAAATGCTCGGCATCCGCCATGGTCGATCTCCCTTGTGCCATATCAAACCGCCTGCGCTTCCCAAATGCAACCGAGCGGGGCTATGGCGGCGCCCATGCCAGTCAATAGTATCAGGAGCGACCCCGCAACGATGCGGCGGCTTTATGGCCGGCGGACGGGCCACAAGCTGCGCACCGGCCAGGCCGCACTCGTCGAAACCCGCTTGCCAGAACTCACCGTTCCTGACGGCCCGCTCGATTCGACCGGCCTTTTTGGTGATGATCGCCCGCTGTGGCTCGAAATCGGCTTCGGCCGCGGCGAACATATGGCGGCGCAGGCGGCAGCCAACCCGCAGGTGGGCATCATCGGCGCCGAACCCTTTCTCGATGGCGTTGTCGGCGCGCTGCTCGAAATCGAAAGCGCCCGGCTGACGAATATCCGCCTTCACAATGGCGATGCGCTCGATGTGATCGATCGGCTGCCGGATGCCAGCCTCGACAAGGTGTTCCTGCTTCACCCGGACCCCTGGCCCAAGTTTCGCCACGCCAAGCGGCGCTTCGTCAATCCGGGGCCCCTGGCGTTGCTGGCACGCGTCCTCAAGCCTGGCGGTGAATTCCGCATCGGTACCGATCACCCGGTCTATTGCCGCTGGGCACTCGCCCAGATGGCGCAGAGCCTCGATTTCGAGTGGCAGGTCGAGGCCCCGGCCGACTGGCAGCACCGCCCCGATGACTGGCCGCAGACACGCTATGAGGCCAAGGCAAGGGCCCAGGGCCATGAGGTCTGGTATTTCCGATACCGCCGGCGAAGCGCCTGATTGTTGACCGCCGCGGCAACGGCCTTTAGGCACGGCGCCTGTGAGCACCGCCCCCCTTGATTTCGAAAAGCCGATCGCGACCATTCAGGCGCGCGCCGCCGACTATCGCGCCGCTGGCGACGAAGCCGGGGCGCGGCACGCCGAAGGCGCGGCGCGGCGCCTGCTGGCCGAAACCTATGCACGGCTGACCCCGTGGCAGAAGACCCAGGTTGCCCGCCATCCGGAGCGGCCGCATTTCTGCGATATTGTGAAGGCGCTGGTCGAGGACTTCACGCCACTGGCGGGCGACCGCGCCTTTGGCGAGGATGCGGCAATCGTCGGCGGCCTGGGGCGGCTGCGTGGGCAGAATGTGCCGGTGATGGTCATCGGCCATGAAAAGGGCAACGACATCACCAGCCGGGTGAAGCATAATTTCGGCATGGGCCGGCCCGAAGGCTATCGCAAGGCGAGCCGGCTGGTCGAGCTTGCCGGACGCTTCAATGTGCCGGTGGTAACGCTCATCGATTCGCCCGGCGCCTATCCCGGCATGGACAGCGAGGAACGCGGCGTCGCTGAAGCCATTGCGCGATCAACGCAGGTCTTCCTCGACGCGCCGGTGCCGATCATCGCCGCCATTACCGGCGAAGGCATGTCGGGTGGCGCGATCGCGCTTGCCGCTGCCAACACGCTGATCATGTTCGAACATGCGGTTTACGCTGTCATCTCGCCCGAAGGCTGCGCCAGCATCCTGTGGCGCACGGCCGACAAGACCCCGGGTGGCGGCAACAGCCATGCGCCCGAAGCGGCCGAAGCGATGCGCGTCACGGCCGGCGACCTGAAGAAACTGGGTGTCATCGACACGATCGTGACCGAGCCCCTGGGTGGCGCACACCGCGATCCGGGTGCGGCCATTGCATCGCTCAGCATGGCAATCGCGGCTGAATTGACGCCGCTTCTCGGTCTCGATTCTGCCGCTCTGCGCAGCGCCCGGCGCCACAAGTTCGCCGAAATGGGCCGATTGCTCTAGCCACTCGTCATCATTTGTTCACCCGGCAATCCGTACAGGCCCGCATGCGCCACGCCCCGATTACCTTCGCCATTGTCCTTGGTGCTTGCACCGCGACCAGCGCGCAAGCCCCCGGCCTGTCGGCGTCCGACCGGCAGCAAGGGGCAGCGGCCAACCCCAAACTGATTGCCCAGTTCGGCGGCGAATACAAAGGCCCTCAGGCGGCCTATGTCCGCCGCGTCGGCCAGCGCATCGCGCTGCAGTCGGGAATGGCGGCACGGCCCAACGATTATACCGTCACCCTGCTCAATTCGAACACCAACAATGCGTTCGCGATCCCCGGTGGCTATATCTATGTCACCCGCCAGCTTGTGGCACTGATGAACGACGAAGCCGAGCTGGCGTTCGTGATGGGCCATGAAGTTGCGCATGTTGCCGCGCGCCATTCCGACAAGCGTGCCCAGCGGTCCGGGCTTGCCGGCTTTGGGGCGGCACTCCTCGGCGCGGTGACCGGATCGAGCATCATCGGCAATCTCGCCGGTACCGGGGCGCAGCTCTATTCGCTCAATTACTCGCGCGATCAGGAGCGCGAGGCCGACAAGCTCGGCGTGCAATATCTCACGCGCGCCGGCTATGATCCTGATGCCGGTGCCGATATCCTGGCGGCGCTCGGGGCGCAGACCACGCTGGAGGCTCGGCTGGCCGGCAAGGGCGGCAGGGAACCGGCGGCCTGGCTCTCCACCCACCCCGCCAATGCGGAACGCGTGCAGCAGGTCCGGCGCGACGCCGCAGCCGCGGCAACCGCAAGAGGCCGTGCCACCAACCGCGATGCCTTTCTCGATGCCATCGACGGCATGGCCTATGACGATGACCCTGCCCAGGGGCTCATCGACGGCGCACGCTTCCGCCACGCCGACCTTGGGCTGGGCTTCAGCGCGCCAACCGGTTTCACGCTGCAGAACAGCCCCAGCGCCGTCACCGGCACCAGCAAGACCGCCGGTCGCTTCAGCTTCGGCGGCGGTCGCGGCGCCGATCTCGACAGCTATGCGCGGGCAGTCTGGGAAGGGCTGGGTCTGCGGCCGCCCGAGCTTCGCACGCGCCGGATCAACGGGCTCGATGCCAGTGTCGGCCAATTTCGCGTCCAGCGGAGCGGCAGTAATGTCGATGTCTCTGTCGCCGCCTATCAATGGGCACCGGGCAGCTTCTATCATTTTGTCATGATCGCGCCGCTGGACGGTTTGCCGGCGTTCGCACCATTGGTCGATTCCTTCCGTCGCCTGCAGCCAGGCGAAGCCACAAGCGCCCGCGGCCGCCGGATCCGGGTGGTGCGGGTCGCACCCGGCGATACCGTGGCGTCGCTTGCGTCGCGCATGGCGTATAACGACGACAGGCTGGCGCGTTTCACGATCCTCAACGGTATCGATGCCAATGCACGGCTGGCACCGGGTTCACGCGTCAAGCTGGTCGTGGCCGAGTGACCCCGACGCTGTGACGCGGCTGGTATCGGTTGTTGCCGCTGCGCTTGTCGATGCCGATGACCGCATCCTCGTTGCCCAGCGGCCAGCGGGGCGCTCGCTTGCTGGCCTGTGGGAGTTTCCGGGCGGCAAGATCGAAGCGTCGGAAACACCCGAAGCCGCATTGGTGCGCGAATTGGGCGAAGAGCTGGGGATAAGCGTCGACATTGCCGCTTTGATGCCGCTCACCTTCATCAGCCATGCCTATGCCGATTTCCACCTGCTCATGCTGTTGTACCTGTGCCGGCAGTGGCAGGGCGCCCCGCACGGCCGGGAGGGCCAGCCGCTGCGATGGGAAACCGCATCGGCACTCGGGCACCTGCCGATGCCGCCGGCAGATGTGCCGTTGGTCGCTGTTCTGGAAAGGCTCTTGCACAAGGGTGCGTCAGATGCGTGACAGGCTGGCCACGGGCCGCTATTGGCGCTGACATTCCCAGGGGGCACCGAGCACAATGAAGATTCTCGCCGGTAACGGCAATCCGGAACTGGCGCAGGCAATTGCGCGCTATCTCGACATGGAGCTTACCCAGGCGTCCGTCCGGCGCTTTGCCGACGAGGAAATCTTCGTCGAAATTCACGAGAATGTCCGCGGCGAGGACGTGTTCGTCGTCCAGCCGACGGCAGCGCCGGCCAATGACAATCTGATGGAATTGCTGATCTGCATCGATGCGCTGCGCCGTGCCTCGGCACGCCGCATCACGGCCGTGGTGCCCTATTTCGGCTATGCCCGGCAGGATCGCAAATCGGGTTCCCGGACCCCGATTTCGGCGAAGCTCGTTGCCAATCTCATCACCGTTGCCGGCGCCGACCGCGTGCTGTCGGTCGATCTTCATGCCGGGCAGATCCAGGGCTTTTTCGATATCCCGACCGACAATCTCTACGCCGCACCGGTCATTGCGGCCGATGTCGAGGCGCGGCTCGGCAAGCAGGACCTGACGGTGGTTTCACCCGATGTCGGCGGTGTGGTTCGCGCCCGTGCCCTGGCCAAGCGGCTCGGCAATGCGCCGCTCGCGATTGTCGACAAGCGCCGCGAGCGCGCCGGCGAATCGGAAGTGATGAACATCATCGGCGATGTCGAAGGCCGCATGTGCGTGCTTGTCGATGACATCGTCGATTCGGCCGGCACGCTGTGCAACGCCGCGGCAGCGCTGATCGAGGCCGGTGCTGTTGGCGTTACCGCCTATGTTACCCATGGCGTGCTGTCGGGCGGCGCCGTCGCCCGCGTCGACGGCTCGTCCCTGACCGAACTGGTGATCACTGATTCGATCGCCAGCGTCGCGGCGGTAAAGGCGGCCAAGAAAATCCGGCACATCACCATCGCGCCATTGCTCGCCGAAGCGATGCGCCGCACCAGCGAGGAAAGCTCGGTCAGCTCCCTGTTCGATTGACGCAGCCGGAACCTGCCGGGCGATGGCGGGTTCAATGGGTATCCCCACAAACCGGAGCCCATCATGCATGACACGACGACCACTGTTCGATTTGGCGCGTCACCCCAGGTACAGCAACCGCTTCCCTTTGCCGATTCGGCACTGGAACCGGTGATTTCGGCCGAAACGATCGGCTTTCACTACGGCAAACATCACAAGGGTTATTTCGACACGCTTGCCAAGCTCGTGGCCGACAGCGAACTTTCCGATGCAACGCTTGAGGACATCATCCTCGCAACGCATGACGATGCCGACCGGGTGACGATCTTCAACAACGCCGCACAGTGCTGGAACCACAATTTCTACTGGAACAGCCTCAGCCCCGAAAAGCAGTCACCATCGGGCGCTCTGGCACAGGCCATCACCCGCGATTTCGGCAGCCTCGAGGCGCTTGAAAAGGCGCTCACCGACGCGAGCGTCAAGCAATTCGGCACCGGTTGGGGTTGGTTGGTAACCGACGGCGACGCGCTGAAGGTGATGAGCACCGAAGACGCCGATGTGCCGATCACGTCAGGCTTGACGCCCCTGCTAACGGTCGACGTCTGGGAGCACGCCTATTATCTCGACTATCAGAACCGCCGACCGGCCCATGTCGAGGCGGTTGTGAAGAACCACCTCAACTGGCGCTTCGCCGAGGACCAGTTCTCCCGCGCCTGAGCGCGGGAGCCGAATCAACGCAGCGGCGTGACCCTCGGGGCCGCCGCTGTGTCGGTCGGGTTGAAGCGAACGCGAACCGCCTGGCCATTGGTGCCGGGGAAATTGGTGAACATCGCACGCACCAGATTGGGCATCAGCGCTGGCAGGTTGCGGCTGCGGCTCGTCGTGTCGGCACGACCTTCGAAAAGGCTCTGCTTGTCGGCGGTTCGAACCATCTTCACGGCAACAACGCTGGTATATTCGGTCACCGAATATATTTCCGAGCCGCCCCAGCCGCCACCCCAGCCACCGAGGCCGCCGCCCCAGCCGCCCCAGTACGGGTTCCAGCCGAAACCGCCCAGGCCGCCGAAACCACCGCCCCAGCCGCCGAAACCGCCACCCCAGCCACCGCCCCAACCACCAAAGCCGCCCGGGCGGCTCTGGATACGCTGCTGCGGCGCGCCAACCGAATAATCGAGCAACACCGTCACATCCGACCCTTCGGCCGAACCGACTTCGGTGAAACCATTGGCAACAAGCTGCTGCTTGACGAGGTTGGCATAGGTGCCGAACTCAAGGCCGCCAGCGTTGGCCGCATCTGCAGGGGCGATATAGAAGGATTTAGCGGCCGGTACGGGCAAGGCCGTGAAACGCGAAACCCGCGCTTCGAACGTCGGGGCGCAGGCCGCCAGCAATGTGGCTGCCAGCAACGGCAAGGCGAGACGGCGCATGGCGCGCGAAGGCTTGGAAGAAACGGACAGGCTGGAAACGGTCATCGATCGACCCTTTTGAAAACGGACTTCGGAGATGGTGCCCCAGATAGCGGTCTGCAAGTGAATTGCCGCTGAACCTGTATTCATGCGTCAATCAGGCCGTGAAGCCAACGGCCCTGTGCACCTCGGCAAGAACAGGCTCGGCAATCGCCCGCGCACGCGCAGCACCATCGGCGAGCACGCCATCCAGCGTCGCGGATTCGCGACGCAGTTCATTGAAACGCGCCGTGATCGGCGCGATCGCCGCGACCATGACGTCGGCGAGTGCCGGCTTGAAGGCGCCAAAGCCCTTGCCACCGAAATCGGCGAGCACTGCGGCCACGCTGCGATCCGTCAACGCCGCCATCAGGCCGACAAGGTTCGCCGCTTCGGGCCGCCCGGCCAGTCCTGCCGCTTCGCTGGGCAGCGCGTCGGCATCGGTTCTCGCGCGTTTGATTTTCTGGGCAATCGCATCGGCATCGTCTGTCAGGTTGATGCGGGCCGCATCGCTGGGGTCGGACTTGGACATCTTGGCACTGCCATCGCGCAGGCTCATCACCCGCGTTGCCGGCCCTTCGATCACCGGTTCGGGAAGCGGGAACAGCTCGACCCCCATATCGGTGTTGAACTTCATTGCAATATCACGCGCCAGTTCCAGGTGCTGCTTCTGGTCGTCCCCTACCGGCACATGCGTCGCCTTGTAGGCGAGGATGTCGGCCGCCTGGAGGACCGGGTAGGTATAAAGGCCGACGCTGGCGCCCTCGCGGTCCTTGCCCGACTTTTCCTTGAACTGGGTCATCCGGTTCAGCCAGCCGACCCGGGCGGTACACATCAGCACCCAGGCCAGTTCGGCGTGGACCCGTACCTGGCTCTGCGGAAACAGGATGGCGCGGGCCGGGTCGATACCGCTTGCCAGCAGCGCCGCCGTCATCTCGCGAATGCCGGCGCGCAGTGTGGCCGGATCCTGCGCCACGGTGATGGCATGAAGATCGACGACGCAATAGATGCACTCATGCGCGTCCTGCATCGTCACCCAGTTGCGGATGGCCCCCAGATAATTGCCGAGATGGAGATTGCCGGTCGGCTGTATGCCGGAAAAAACGCGGCTCATGTAGCTGTGCCCTTGCGAGTGAATTGGCTGCGCAGCTCGGCGAACGTAAAGATGCCGAGGACGCGCGCCGTGACGAAATAGGCGATGCCGCCGACGCCGATCAAGACCGACAGCGCTGCAACGCGCGCCGGCCAGGATGCCCCTGTAAATGGCGCAACGAGCGGGTTGAACAGCAGCAGCACCCCGACCATCACCGCCGCTGCCGCCACCAGCCGCACCCCGGCGCGCCGCAGCCGGGCATCGATGGCGAAATGCCCGCGCCGGCGCAGGACCACGAACAGCGCCAGCGCATTGACCCAGGCCGCCATCGCTGTCGCCAGCGCGATGCCGACATGCGCCAGCGGCCAGATCAGCACCAGATTGCCAACCAGATTGACCAGCATCGACGCCACCGCAATCCGTACCGGGGTGGCGGTATCCTGCCGGGCGTGAAACCCCGGCGTCAGCACCTTGATGAGTACATAGGCGGGCAGGCCAAGCGCAAAGGCCGCGAGCGCTTCGGCCGTCGCAATCGTGTCGGCAGGCGTAAACCGCCCGTGCTCGAGCAGGGCACGGATCATCGGCGTTGCCGACACGGTCAACGCCGCGGCTGCTGGCAAGGTCAGGATCAGCACGAGTTCGATGGCCCGATTCTGGGTATGGACTGCAGCGACACTGTCGCCAGCGCCCAATTGTCGGGACAATGCCGGCAGCATCGCGGTGCCGACACCAATGCCGATCAGCCCGAGCGGCAGCTGGTTGAGCCTGTCGGCATAGTAAAGAAAACTTACCGCGCCCTCGGGCAGGAAACGCGCCGCCAAAGCCGTGGAAATGAGCAGGTTGAACTGGACAGCCCCTGCCCCGAGTGCTGCCGGCACGATCAGACGCAACAGCGTGCGCACCCGCTCACCCAGCCGCGGCCAGCGCAAGCGCAGGGTGAAGCCGGACTGCCGGCAGGCCAGCACCAGCCAGGCAAATTGCAAAATGCCCCCTGCCGTCACCGACAGTGCCTGGGCCCGGGCCGTTGTCACATTGTCGCCGCCGCTGAACAGCAGCAGCCCGGTGATCATGGCGACATTGAGCAGGATCGGCGCCGCCGCGTTGACTGAAAAACGCCCGACCGAATTGAGAATACCCCCCATCAACGAGACGAGGCTGATCAGCGCCAGATAGGGAAAGGTCAGTCGCGTGAAATCGACCGTCAGCGCGAACTTGTCGGCGCTCGCGTCCGGAAAGCCGCCGGTCAGCGCCCATACGACCGGCGCCGCCCCGGCGATCATCAGCGCCGTAAAAACAAGCAGAACCGGGAGCAGGATCGCCAGCGCGTCCTCGGCAAAGCGGATGGCATTGGCGCGGTCACCATTGTCGGCACCGACCTGGCGATTGAACATCGGTACGAAAGCCGCCGAAAATGCCCCTTCCGCGAACAACGCCCGAAAAAGATTGGGCAACCTGAAGGCAATCAGAAAGGCATCGGCGGCCGTGCCGGCGCCGACATACCGCGCCTGCAGCATGTCGCGAAAGAAGCCGAGAATGCGGCTGATGAGCGTGAGGCCGCCAATCGTGGCAGTGGCCTTCAACAGGCTCATTCAGGAGCCTCCGGACGCCGGGACCTGAGGTCCCGGAACCCATTTGAATTAAATGCCCTCTCCCGCATGGGGAGAGGGTTAATGTCAGGCATTGCCGACCATCTGGGCGCCACCGTTCTGCTGCTGCGCCATGTAGAGCGAAGCAAAATCGATGGGATCGAGCATCAGCGGCGGGAAGCCGCCATCACGGGTGGCATCGGCGATGATTCGACGCGCGAACGGGAACAGGATCCGCGGCGCTTCGATGATCAGGAAAGGCTCCAGCGCTTCCTCGGGCACATTGGCAAGGCCGAAGAGCCCGCCATAAACGAGTTCGACCATGAACGCGTTGTTGCCGTCATCGCCAGTCGCCTTGGCCGTAATCTTCAGCTCCGATTCAAAGACATTGTCGCCGGCGCGCTTGGCGTTGACTGCGACATTGACCTCGATCTTGGGCTGGCCCGTTGCCTGCAACGACATCGGCGCGTTGGGATTTTCGAACGACAGATCCTTCACATACTGCACCAGGATCGTCACCTGCGGCAGGGGCTGGTCGTCGAGTCCATTGCCTTCGAAGCCGTTTTCGGCAGTGGCACCAAGATCGATTTCATCGGCCATGATCGAAAATCCTTTATCGCGCGCGATTGAACGGTTTATTCGTCGCCGTCGAAGCTCTGGACCGGGCCGGAATCCTGACCCTTGGCGCTGGTATCGCGGTCGACGAGTTCGACAATGGCCATCGGGGTTGCGTCCGAACGGCGGATGCCGGCCTTGACGATCCGCACATAACCACCGGAACGATCGGCATAGCGCGCCGCCAGCACATCGAACAGCTTGAGCAGCTGGTCGTCATCGCCGAGGCGGGCATGGGCCAGACGACGGTTCGACAGCCCGCCATGCTTGGCAAGCGTGATCAACTTTTCCATGTAGGGGCGGATTTCGCGCGCCTTGGGAAGCGTCGTGGTGATCTGTTCGTGCTTGATCAGGCTGGCCGACATGTTGCGGAACATAGCGAGGCGGTGGCTGCTCGTGCGACCGAGCTTGCGATGGGCATTACCGTGGCGCATTTTTCGTCTCCGTTCGTTTCAAGGCCGTGTCAGGTACCTTGAGCCTGGCTGATACATGGGGTCAGCCGAAAGCCCCTTAGTGCAGGTGTGAGCCGCGGCAAAGCCGAGGCACCCGTCAGGCGAAGTCGATGGCTTGGAAACCGCCTCGCCGCGCCGGTCAGGCTGCTCAGAACTCCTGTTCGAGCTTCTTCGCCATTTCTTCGATATTCTCCGGCGGCCAGCCCGAAATTTCCATGCCGAGCCGCAGGTTCATGTGGGTGAGCACTTCCTTGATCTCGTTCAAGGACTTGCGACCGAAGTTCGGCGTGCGCAGCATTTCGCTCTCGGTCTTCTGCACGAGGTCGCCGATGTAGATGATGTTGTCATTCTTCAGGCAATTCGCCGAACGCACCGACAGTTCAAGCTCGTCGACCTTCTTCAACAGGAAGCGGTTGATGACCGTGTTGTCGTCAACTTCGATCGGACCGCCGGTCGGCACCGGCGCGGCCGCCGTCGTCACCACATCTTCGAAATTGACGAACAGCTGCAGCTGATCCTGCAGGATCTTGGCGGCATAGGCGAGCGCATCGTCGGGCGTTACCGAACCATCGGTTTCCACCTGCATCGTCAGCTTGTCGTAATCGAGCTCCTGCCCGACGCGGGTGTTGTCGACCTTGTAGCTGACCTGGCGAACCGGCGAGTAGAGCGCATCGACAGGCACCAGCCCGATCGGCGCATCGGCCGGGCGGTTGGCGCTGGCAGGCACATAGCCTTTGCCGGCTTCCACCGTCAGTTCCATGTTGAGCGTTGCACCTTCGTCGAGCGTGCAGATGACGAGACCCTTGTTCATCACTTCCATGTCGCCGGTGACGGCAATCTGGCCGGCCGTGACTTCGCCGGGGCCGGTCGCCGACAAATGCACTCGCTTGGGCTGATCGCCCTGCATGCGGATGGCGACCTGCTTGATGTTGAGAACGATGTCGGTCACATCCTCACGGACACCGGCCAGCGACGAGAATTCGTGCAGCACGCCGTCGATCTTGATCCCGGTGACGGCCGCACCCTGCAGCGAAGACAGGAGCACCCGGCGCAGGGCATTGCCCAGCGTCAGGCCGAAGCCGCGCTCCAGCGGTTCGGCAACGAACACGCCCTTGCGGCGTGAATCGGCCGACGGCCGCGATTCAAGCCGATTCGGCTTTTTCAGTTCGGTCCAGTTCTTGGCGATCACGGCCACAGGCACACCTCATTCTAGGGGAGGGGCAGGTCGTCACCTGCCCGTCCCCGGCATCAAATCGTTGAAAAAGCCGCGCCCCGGGGGACGGCACGGCCGCAGCACTGTGCGTCAGACGCGGCGGCGCTTCGGCGGGCGAACGCCATTATGCGGGATCGGCGTCACATCGCGAATTGCCGTGATCTGAAAACCAACCGCCTGGAGGGCCCGCAGTGCCGATTCGCGGCCCGAACCTGGCCCGCGCACTTCGACTTCAAGCGTGCGAACCCCATGTTCTGCAGCCTTCTTGCCGGCATCTTCGGCGGCCATCTGGGCCGCGAACGGCGTCGATTTGCGGCTACCCTTGAAACCCATGGTCCCCGCCGACGACCAGGCAATCGCATTGCCCTGCGCATCGGTGATGGTGATCATGGTATTGTTGAAGCTGGCGTTCACATGGGCAACGCCCGATGTGATGTTCTTGCGCTCACGGCGCTTGATGCGTGCGACTTCGCGTGCCATCGAAAAAATCCTGTATCTTGCAGTCGAACCGGGGAAAAAGTGCCGAAAGGCTTACTTCTTCTTGCCGGCGATCGGCTTGGCCTTGCCCTTGCGGGTACGCGCGTTGGTGTGGGTGCGCTGGCCGCGCACGGGGAGGCCCTTGCGATGCCGAAGACCGCGATAGCAGGCGAGGTCCATCAACCGCTTGATGTTCATCGCCGTCTGGCGGCGCAGATCACCTTCCACAGTCAATTCGCGGTCGATCAATTCGCGGATCGAAAGCACTTCCGAATCGGTCAGGTCCTGAACCCGACGTTCGACCGGAAAGCCGAGATCCTTGGTGATGCGCGAAGCGGTGGTACGGCCGATGCCGTGGATATAGGTCAAGGCGATTTCAACGCGCTTGTTGGTCGGGATGTTTACACCCGCGATACGTGCCACAGAATATTTCCTTCCAAGCTCCACGGAGTGCGCTGGGCAGGCACTCCATCTCAAAGCAAGAACCGGACAGCCGTGACGGCCGCCGGGTCAGTGATCCCGTTAATCGGAAAATGTGCGTTAGCTGCTGATCAATCGCCAGTCAAGCGGCGAAGCTCAACCGTTCGAAAGTCGTGCGCTGGCACCCGCCGTCGTTGCCGTGTCCGCCTGCCGGCCGACAATTCGCGTGACAGCGAGATCTGCCGTGACGTTCCCAAGCGTGCGGAAGATATCCGGCAGGGTCTCGATTGCAAGCAGTAATGGCAGCAAGGCCGTCGGCACACCCATCGCGATACAGACGGGCCCGATGACGGCAAAGAAAGACACTTGCGCCGGCAGGCCCACGGCAGCAACCGAAACCGCCGCGGCAACCAGCGCGCCGATGACAAGCAGGCCGGGACCGAGCGGGATGCCATGAACCCCTGCCAGATACACGGCGACAGCGACATTGGCAGCGGCGCTTGCGGCGCGGAACACCGAAACGGCGATGGGGAGCACGATGCCGGCGACATCGCGCGACACGCCAAGGCGCGGCGCGCTCTCGATCATGGCAGGAAGGGCAGCGAGCGAGGATTGCGTCGACATGGCAAGGATTTGCGCTGGAAGTGCCGCCCGCAGGAACGCCCCGGGCGATGTGCGCCCGGCGACCACCGCAAGCACGACCACCAGCAGCGTAACCGCGAGGCAGATTGCGATCACGATCACCAGATAATGGACAAGCACCCCGGCGGCGCCCAGCCCCGCCGTTGCGCCGACACCAAAGGCCAGGGCGAAAATGCCCAGCGGTGCCAGCCACAACACCCATCCGATGATGACGAGCATTGCTTCGCCCAGCCCCCGGATGACGGCAAGCAAGGGCAGCCGCAGCGCTGGTGCAATTCGCGCTGTGGCAAAACCCATGGCGAGCGCGAATACGACCAGTGGCACCATTGCCGTATCGGCAGCGGCCTTGATCGGATTGGCCGGGATGATGCCGGCAAACCAGTCCGAGGCTTCAGCCGTTGGCAGTGGCGCGCCGGCCACTTGCAACAAGGCTGCGCCACCGGGCACCGGAAACAGATCGAGCAAGAAGGCGGTAAAGCCGGCTGCCAGGACAGACACGCCGATCAGAGTCACGGCAAACCAGGCCAGCGCGCGCGGGGCGGCCTTGCCAGTGCTGGCGGCATCGGCGGCGCCGGCAATGCCACCGACGATCAGTGCGAACACCAGCGGCACGACGGTCATCGTCAAAGCGTCGAGCCACAGACTGGCAATTGGCCGGGTGACCATCAGCATGCTGGCAGCCAACGCTGCATCGACCAGCGCGCCGGTTGCAAGACCGAGCACCAGCGCCATCAGTATGGATGCGGACCGCCGATTCATCTGCTGTGCTTGTTGCCGGCACCAACCGCAGCATTGCGTTCGACATTGTCAGCGGCTGGCGATGCAAGTTCCTTGCCGAAAACATTGGCATCGAATTCAGGATCCCAAAGCGCACGAACAGACGCCGGTGCGGTGTCACGTTCGGAGCGCAGCATGACCTGACGGCCAGCTCGCAATGGAAAGGGCAGCGCCGGTACCCGGGGCTCCGGATCATCGCACGCGACAGCTATGCGGTTGAACTGAGAATCGGAAATCGCCACCACCGCAACCGCGCCCTTCAGGGTGCGCCGCATTTGTGCACCCGCACCGCAAACGCCCTGTTGCCCGAAACGCCGTGGCAAGCACAGCGGTTCCGGCGAAGGCTCGCCTAGCGATCGAGGATGGTATCGATACTGGCGGCTACGTCATCCATGTCGGCCATGCCGTCGATGCGGGCGACAAGACCCTGGGCGATGTAATGGGGCAAAATCGGTGCCGTCTTGGCGCGATATTCGGCCATCCGCGCCTGGACCGTTTCGGCATTGTCATCAGCGCGACGCTTGAAGTCGGTCGACCCGCAAACGTCGCAGACGCCCGATGCCTTGGGCAGCTTGTGTCGATCGTGATAGCCCTCGCCGCAGCGGGCGCAGGTAAAGCGCCCGGTTACCCGATCGACCAAAGCCGCTTCATCGACTTCGAGTTCGATCACATGGTCGAGATGCAGCCCCTTTTCGGCGAGCATCGCGTCAAGTGCCAATGCCTGGACACTGGTTCGCGGATATCCGTCGAGAATGAAGCCGCCGCGGGCGTCCGCTTCGTCAAGCCGTTCGCTGAGAATGCCGTTGACGATCTCGTCCGAAACGAGACCGCCGCTTTCCATCACAGACTTTGCCTGTAGGCCGACAGGCGTTTGCGCGGCAACGGCGGCCCGGAGCATGTCTCCGGTAGAAAGCTGGACAAGTCCTCGTTCTTTGACGAGGCGGCTTGCCTGGGTCCCCTTCCCCGCGCCGGGCGGACCCAGCAAGATCAAATTCAACGCCGCGCTCCCCCACGCAATTTCGATTTCTTGATAAGACCCTCATATTGATGCGCAAGCAAGTGGCTCTGGATCTGGGCGACAGTATCCATGGTCACATTGACGACAATCAGCAGCGAGGTCCCCCCCAGCGCCAGCCCGGTCCCGAGCCGCGCCGACAGAAATTCCGGCAGAAGGCAGATGACAGTCAGATAGGCGGCACCAATGACGGTGATGCGCGTCAGCACGAAATCGAGATATTCGGACGTCCGCACACCGGGCCGGATGCCGGGGATGAAACCGCCGTATTTCTTCAGGTTTTCAGCCGTTTCCTCGGGATTGAACACCACAGCCGTATAGAAGAACGAGAAAAAGATGATCCCGAGCGCATAGAGCGCCATGTACAGTGGCGCACCGTGCTGAAGCGAAGTCGTGACGGTCAGGAGCCATTCCGGCCCCGATCCGCCCTGCGCCGCGAATTGCGCGATGGTCAGCGGCATCAGCAGCAGCGACGAAGCGAAAATCGGCGGGATCACGCCCGCGGTATTGAGCTTCAACGGAAGATGCGAGCTGTCACCCTGGAACTGGCGCGTGCCGACCTGTCGCTTTGGGTATTGAATGAGGATTCGGCGCTGGGCCCGTTCCATCAGACAGATGAAGGCAATCGTCGCCAGCGCCAGCACACCGACCACGAGGATGAACACCGGGTTGAGCGCGCCGGTCCGACCCTGTTCGAATAACTGCCCGATCGACGACGGCAGATTGGCGACGATGCCGGCCATGATGATCAACGAAATGCCATTGCCGATGCCGCGGCTGGTAATCTGTTCACCGAGCCACATCAGGAACATCGTGCCCCCGATGAGCGTGATGACCGTCGTGACGCGGAAAAACACGCCGGGATCGATAACCGCCGAGACGCCCTGGCCTGCCCCCCAGCCTTCGAGGCCGACGGCAATGCCATAGCCTTGCACAGCCGTGAGGAACACGGTGCCATAGCGGGTATATTGGTTGAGGGTCTTGCGACCCGAATCGCCTTCCTTCTTCAACGCCATGAAGCTGGGAACGAGGCTGGTCATCAGCTGGATGATGATCGAAGCGGTGATGTAGGGCGTCACGCCGAGCGCGATCAACGACATCCGTTCAAGGGCGCCGCCTGAAAACATGTTGAAGAAATCGAGAACGCCGCCCTGCGTCTGCTGGAAAAGCGAGTTGAGGGCGGTCGGATCGATCCCGGGCAGCGGCACGAACGAAACCAGCCGGAAAACCACCAGGGCACCGAGGGTGAACCAAAGCCGCTTCTTGAGCTCGGTCGCCTTGGAGAAATTGGCGAAGCTGATGTTCGCGGCCATTTGTTCGGCGGCTGACGCCATGTGCTCTACCCTTGGATTGAAGCCCGCTAGATAGGCGGTGTGGGGTGGTTTCGCCAGAGGACACAAAGCCCCTGGCGTTGGCCGGGGCCCCTGGCCCCGGACCCCATGCTACTTGACCGACGCCTTGGCGGCGCGCGCCTCGGCGCGGGCGACCTTCTGTTCGTCACGGCTGAGCGGCGCCGGCTTCGGCGCTGGCAGCTCAATGGTACCCCCGGCGGCTTCGACAGCAGCCTTGGCAGCGGCACTGGCGCCAGCCACCTTGATCGAAACCTTGGCCGTAAGCGCACCCTTGGCAAGCAAGCGAACGCCGTCACGAACATGCGTGATCACGCCGGCAGCGTCCAGCGCTGCAGCGTCGATCATCGCCGATGCATCAAGCCGGCCACTGTCGATCATTGCCTGCAGGGTACCGAGGTTGAGCTCAGCATAATCCTTGCGGAAGACGTTATTGAAGCCGCGCTTTGGCAACCGCATGTGAAGCGGCATCTGGCCGCCTTCGAAACCCTTGATGGCCACACCGGACCGCGAGGTCTGGCCCTTCTGGCCACGCCCGGCGGTCTTGCCGACGCCGGAACCGATACCGCGGCCCACGCGAACGCGGCTCTTGCGGGCACCGGGATTGTCGTGAAGGTCGTTCAACTTGGTCATGAGATGCACTCGCTTTCGCTTTGGTCGCGCAATTGCAGAAAGGGCCCGCACGCGGCGGGCCGGTGAAGTCAGTCGACAGATTCGACCTTGAGCATGTGCGCCACCTTGGCGATCATGCCGCGCACCGAAGGCGTGTCCTCGAGGACGCGGCTCTTGTGCATCTTGTTGAGGCCGAGGCCGACCAGCGTTGCTTCCTGGTCGGGGGCGCGGCGGATCGGCGAACCGATCTGGGTAAGTTTGACTTGAGCCATCAGATTTTCCTTAAGCGCCTGGATCAGGCAACGGCTTCGGCGTCTGCTTCGGCAACACGCGCCGAAACATCACCGCGGCGCGCCATCAGATCGGCAATCTTCTTGCCGCGCCGCTGCGCCACTGCCTTGGGGCTGGTCTGATCGACGAGCGACGCAAAGGTCGCCCGGATCATGTTGTACGGGTTGTTGGTACCGACGGACTTGGTCACGACATCAGCAACGCCCAGCGCTTCGAAGACGGCGCGCATCGGACCACCGGCGATGATGCCCGTCCCCTGGGTTGCCGACCGAACATAGACCTTGCCGGCGCCGAAATGGCCATAGCCATCATGGTGCAGTGTACGGCCGTCGCGCAGCGGCACGCGGATCATTGCCTTCTTGGCAGCAGCGGTTGCCTTCTGAATGGCTTCCGGCACTTCGCGCGCCTTGCCATGCCCGAAGCCGACCCGGCCCTTGGCGTCGCCGACAACGACGAGCGCTGCGAAGCCAAAGCGCTTGCCGCCCTTCACGGTCTTCGAAACGCGGTTGATGTGAACCAGCTTTTCAACGAGTTCTTCGCCACCGGCCTCGGCGGGGTTGTTGCCATCCCGGCGCCCACGGCCGCGATCGCGATCATTGCCACCACCCGGACCACGCCCGCGACCACCGCCTGGACCGCCGCGACCACGACGCTCGCCACCGGGGGCACCGCCGCCCGAACCAGCACCTTGGGGTCCGGCGTTCTGAATTTCATCAGCCATCGATTAAAACTCCAATCCGCCTTCGCGGGCGCCATCGGCGAGCGCCTTGACGCGGCCGTGGTAGATGAAACCGCCGCGATCGAAGACGACCGACGACACACCGGCCGCCATTGCCCGCTCGGCGAGACGCTTGCCAACAGACGCTGCTGCGTCCTTGGTTGCCCCGGTCACGTCGCGAACGTCTTTTTCCAGCGTCGATGCCGATGCCACCGTCACGCCATTGGCGTCGTCGATAACCTGGGCATAGATGTGCTGCGACGTGCGATGGATCGACAAGCGCGGACGCGCGCCACCCTTGGCGCGAAGCGCGGTGCGAACGCGCCGGCGGCGCTGATCGAAAAGCGAAAGCTTGGCCATTATTTCTTCTTCCCTTCCTTGCGGAAGATTTTCTCGCCGCGATACTTGATACCCTTGCCCTTGTAGGGTTCGGGCTTGCGCCAGCGCCGGATTTCAGCGGCCACCTGGCCAACGCGCTGCTTGTCGCTGCCGGTGATCTCGACCGTTGTCTGGTCGGGTGTCTTGATGGTGATGCCATCGGGAATGGCGAAATCGACGTCGTGGCTATAGCCGAGCTGCAGCTTCAGGTTCGACCCCTGCACCGACGCGCGATAGCCGACACCAGTAATCTCGAGCACCTTGGTAAAACCGTCCGAAACGCCGACGACAAGGTTCGAAACCAGCGTCCGCTGCATGCCCCAGAAGGCACGCGCCCGCTTGGTTTCGTTCGCCGGATTGACGGCGATTTCGCTGGTGCCGATTTCATAGGCAATATCGTCCGACATCGGCATCGACAGGACGCCCTTGGGGCCCTTGATCGACAGGATGCGGTCTTCGATGCTGGCAGTAACACCGGCCGGAACCGGGACAGCCTTTTTTCCGATGCGCGACATGGCTTAAAATACCTGGCAGAGGACTTCGCCGCCGGCATTCTGCTCACGCGCTTCCGCGTCGGACAGAACACCCTTGGGTGTCGAAACGATGACGATGCCGAGACCGTTGCGGATACGCGGCAATTCGGTGGCACCCGAGTAGACACGGCGACCAGGCTTCGACACGCGAGCGATGTGCTGGATCGCCGGCTTGCCTTCGAAATACTTCAGGTCGATGCGCAGAGCAGCGGCGGTGCCGCCATCGGCGTTCGAATAGCCACGGATATAGCCTTCGCGCTGCAACACGTCGAGGACGCGGGCACGCAGCTTGGAAGCCGGGGTGAGGATCGAATCCTTCTTGGCCTGCTGGCCATTGCGGATCCGGGTGAGCATGTCACCAAGGGGGTCGGTCATCGACATAGCGGTTGTCCTACCAGCTCGACTTGGTCACGCCGGGAATCAGGCCCTTGTTGGCCAATTCGCGGAGCATGATGCGCGAGAGCTTGAACTTGCGGTAATAGGCGCGGCTGCGGCCGGTCAGCTCGCAACGGTTGCGCACCCGTGTCGGGTTCGCATTGCGCGGCAGTTCGGCCATCTTCAGGCGTGCCATCAGACGCTCGTTGTCGTCGCGGCTTTCGTCATCGGCAATTGCCTTCAACACGGCGAACTTGCCGGCGTATTTGACGACCAGCGCCTTGCGGTGCTCGTTCTTGTTGATCGAGGAGAGCTTTGCCATGTCAGGCGGCCTTCTTTTCAGCGGCGGGTTTTTCAACAGGCGGCTGGATGAACGGGAAACCGAACGCCTTGAGCAGCGCACGCGCTTCGTCGTCGGTCTTTGCCGTCGTCGTCACGATCACGTCCATGCCGCGGACACTGTCGATCCGGTCATAGTTGATCTCGGGAAAGATGATCTGTTCCTTCAGGCCCATGGCATAGTTGCCGCGGCCATCGAACGACTTGGGGTTGAGCCCGCGGAAATCGCGGACGCGCGGCAGGGCCACGGTGATCAACCGGTCGAGAAACTCGTACATCCGCTCACGGCGCAGGGTCACCTTGCAACCGATCGGCATGCCTTCGCGCAGCTTAAACGTCGCGACCGACTTCTTAGCCTTGGTGATGACAGGCTTCTGCCCGGCAATCAGCGCCATTTCCTCGGCGGCCTTGTCGACCTTCTTCTTGTCCTGCGTGGCTTCGCCGACACCCATGTTGAGCACGATCTTGTCGATCTTGGGCACTTCCATGAGGTTCTTGTAGCCGAACTGCTCGATCATCTGGGCGCGGACCTTGTCCACGTACAGTTGCTGCATCCGGGTGAGGTTTGCTGAATCAGCCATCGATCTGCACTCCCGATCCCTTGGCGACCCGCACCTTGCGACCATCTTCGAGAACCTTGAAGCCAACGCGGGTGGCCTTGCCGGTCTGCGGGTCCTCGATAGCCACCTTCGAAACGTGCATCGGCGCTTCGATGCGCTCGAGCCCGCCCTGGGGATTGGCCTGCGAGGGCTTCTTGTGGCGCGTCATCATGTTGACCCCGCCAACGACAACCTTGCCTTCACGCGGGCTAACCTTGGTGACTTCACCACGGGCACCCTTGTCCTTGCCGGACAGAATGACGACCTTGTCGCCCTTCTTGATCTTGGCGGCGCTCATTACAGCACCTCCGGTGCAAGGCTGATGATCTTCATATGGCCAGAAGCGCGCAGTTCGCGGACCACTGGGCCAAAGATACGGGTGCCGATCGGCTCCTCGTTCTTATTGATCAGCACGGCGGCATTGCCATCGAAACGGATGACCGAGCCATCGGCGCGGCGGATGTCCTTGGCGGTGCGAACGACGACGGCGCGATGCACGTCACCCTTCTTCACCTTGCCCTTGGGTGCGGCTTCCTTGACCGAAACGACGATCACATCGCCGACGCCGGCAAAGCGACGCTTCGATCCGCCGAGCACCTTGATGCACATCACCCTTTTGGCGCCGCTGTTGTCAGCAACGTCGAGGTTCGTCTGCATCTGGATCATTTGGTCGATCCTTCTTCGTTTGCGGTGGCCACGGCAGCGCCGAGGACCTTCCACGTCTTCAACTTCGAAATGGGAGCGCACTCTTCGATGCGGACCATGTCGCCGGTCTTGGCCGTGTTGCCCTCGTCATGGGCGTGATACTTCTTCGAACGACGGATGATCTTGCCATAGACCGGGTGCGCAACCTTGCGCTCGATCAGGACAACGACCGTCTTGTCACCCTTGTCGGACACGACAGTGCCCTGGAGGACGCGTTTCGGCATGTTCAGGCTCCCGGCTGCGCAGCAGCAGCAGGCTTGCGCCCTGCCTGCAGCGTCTTGATGCGCGCGATGGTGCGGCGCACCTCACGAATACGGCCCGGCTTTTCCAGCTGGCCAGTGGCCGCCTGAAAACGCAGGTTGAACTGCTCGCGCTTCAGCTCTTGAAGAGCCGATGCGAGCTGATCGTCGGTCTGGACCTTGAGGTCCGCATGTTTTGTCTGTGCCATGATATCAATCCTGAGCGTCGGCAGCTTCGCCGAGACGCGCGACCATCTTGACCTTGATCGGCAGCTTGGCAGCGGCACGCTCGAAGGCGCCTTCGGCGACATCGCGCGGGACGCCGTCGAGCTCGAACATGATCCGGCCGGGCTTAACACGCGCCACCCAGAACTCCGGGTTGCCCTTGCCCTTACCCATACGAACTTCGGCAGGCTTCGACGTGACCGGCACATCGGGGAAGATGCGGATCCACAAACGGCCGGCACGCTTGATGTGGCGCGAGATGGCCCGGCGGGCTGCCTCGATCTGGCGTGCGGTGATCCGTTCCGGCTCCATCGCCTTCAGCCCGAACGAGCCGAAGTTCAACGCCGTGCCACCCTTGGCATCGCCATGGATGCGGCCCTTGAACTGCTTGCGAAACTTGGTGCGCTTTGGTGACAACATTTCAATACCCTCAACGCGCCGGACGAACGCCGGACGTCTGCGATTCCATCATCAGACGGTCCTGCGCCATCGGGTCGTGCCCAAGGATTTCGCCCTTGAAGATCCAGACCTTGATGCCGCAAACGCCATAGGCCGTGTGGGCCTGGGCTTCAGCATAATCGACATTGCCGCGCAGCGTGTGCAACGGCACCCGGCCTTCGCGATACCATTCCGTACGCGCGATTTCGGCGCCGCCGAGACGGCCCGAACAGGTGATCTTGATGCCTTCGGCTCCGAGCCGCAGCGCCGACTGCACGGCGCGCTTCATCGCGCGACGGAAAGCGATACGGCGTTCAAGCTGATCGGCGACACCCTGGGCAACGAGCTTGGCATCGACTTCCGGCTTGCGGATCTCGACGATGTTGAGCGACACGTCGCTCTTGGTCATCGCACCGATCTGCTTGCGCAGCTTTTCGATGTCCGCGCCCTTCTTGCCGATGATGACACCCGGGCGGGCGGCATAGATCGACACGCGGCACAGCTTGGCCGGGCGCTCGATCACCACCTTGGAAATCGCCGCCTGGGCGTGCGTCTTCACGATGAACTCGCGGATACGCAGATCCTCAAGCAACAGCGTGCCGTAATCATTGCCCCGGGCAAACCAGCGGCTGTCCCAGGTGCGGTTGATCTGCAGGCGCAGACCAATGGGGTTGGCTTTGTGACCCATTATGCGTTCTCCGCCTCTTCGCCCATTTCCCGCACGACGACGCGCAGTCGGCTGAACGGCTTTTCGATGCGTGCGGCACGGCCACGGGCGCGCGGCGTGAAACGCTTCATCACAAGCGCCTTGCCGACGCTGGCTTCCTTGACGATGAGCGCATCGACATCGAGGTTGTGGTTGTTCTCGGCGTTGGCCACGGCGGACGCCAGCACCTTGCGGACATCGACGGCCATCGCCTTGGTCGAGAACTGCAGGATGTTCAGGGCTTCACCGACCTTGCGGCCGCGGATGAGGCCGGCAACAAGGTTGAGCTTGTACGCCGAACCGCGGATCGAGGTCGCGACCGCCAGGGCTTCGCGATCACCGACCTTGCGGGGGGATTTGGGCTTCGACATCAGCGCTTGCCCTTCTTGTCGGCGGCGTGGCCGGGGAAGTTGCGCGTCGGCGCGAATTCACCAAGCTTCATGCCGACCATGTCCTCGTTGACCGAGACCGGGATGAACTTCTTGCCATTGTACACACTGAACGTGAGGCCGACGAACGACGGCAGGATGGTGGAGCGGCGCGACCAGGTCTTGATCGGACCACGGCCACCGCCACCCGCCTGCGCGGTTTCGGCTTTCTTCAGAACATTGAGGTCCACGAACGGACCCTTCCAGACGGAGCGGCTCATGCGCGCTTACCTCTTCTTCTTGGCGTGGCGCGACCGGATGATCATGTGATCGGTCGACTTGTTCGAACGCGTCTTGGCACCCTTGGTCGGCTTGCCCCATGGCGTCACCGGATGGCGACCGCCCGAGGTCCGACCTTCACCACCGCCGTGCGGGTGATCGACCGGGTTCTTGGCGACACCGCGCGTCAGCGGACGATGGCCGAGCCAGCGGTTGCGACCGGCCTTGCCGAGGTTGGTGTTGCTGTTGTCGGGGTTCGAAACCGCGCCAACCGTCGCCATGCATTCCGAGCGGACATAGCGCTGCTCGCCCGAGTTCAGGCGGATGATGACCATGCCTTTGTCACGCCCGACGACCTGCACGAACGCACCGGCGGCGCGTGCCAGCTGGCCACCCTTGCCGGGCTTGAGCTCGACATTATGAACGATCGTGCCAACCGGCATAGAACCGACTTCCATGGCGTTGCCAGGCTTGACGTCGACCTTCTTGCCAGCGGTGACAACGTCGCCAACGGCGAGACGCTGCGGCGCGATGATGTAAGTCTGCGCACCATCGGGGTACTTCACCAGCGCGATAAACGCCGAGCGGTTGGGGTCATACTCCAGACGCTCGACCGTCGCGGTGACGTCCCAGGTACGACGCTTGAAATCGACAACGCGATAAAGCTGCTTGTGGCCGCCGGCGATGCCGCGTGCCGTTGCATGGCCCATGTTGTTGCGACCACCGGTCTTGCGCAGACCTTCGGTGAGCGCCTTGACCGGACGGCCCTTGAACAGGCCCGACCGATCGACGAGGATCAGGCCGCGGCGGCCCGGGCTCGTCGGATTGTAATTCTTCAAAGCCATCGGATCAAATCCCCGTGGTCACATCGATCCGGTCGCCATCGGCGAGCGTCACGATCGCTTTCTTCTCGTCGGAACGGCGATATTCCTTGCCCTTCCAGCGCTTGGTCTTGCCCTTCTGGATCAGCGTGTTGACGCTGAGCACCTTGACGCTGAACAGCGCCTCGATGGCGGCCTTGATCTCGGGCTTCGAAGCGCCGTTGGCGACCTTGAACACGACCTGGTTATATTCGCTGACCAGAGTCGACTTTTCGGTGATCACCGGCTTCACGACAATGTCGTAATGCTTCAGCTCAATCGCCTTGGTGGTTGGTGCCTTAGCCATTGACCCGGGCCTCCAGTGCCTCGACGGCAGCGCGGGTCAGGACCAGCGTGTCGTGGTTGAGAATATCATAGACGTTGGCGCCGATCGCCGGCAGCACGTCGATGTGCGGGACGTTTGCCGAGGCATTGCGGAAGTGCGCATTGACTTCCGAACCATCGATGAACAAGCCGTTGGTGACGCCGAGGCCAGCAAGAATGGCAATCATCGACTTGGTCTTTGCTTCGGTGATCGCGAAATCCTCGATCACCAGCAACTTGCCCTCGGCCGCCTTCACAGACAGCGCGGTGGCCAGACCCAGCGTGCGGATCTTCTTGTTGAGGCCCGGGTTGAAATCACGGACCCGCGGGCCATGCGCCTTGCCGCCACCGATGAACTGCGGCGCGCCGCGGTTACCGTGACGGGCGGTACCGCCGCCCTTCTGGTTACCGAGCTTCTTGCCGGTGCGATTGACGTCCGAACGCTCACGGGCACCACGGGCGGTACCACGACGCTTTTCGAGCTGCCACGTGACGACACGGTGGAGAATGTCGAGCCGCGGTTCCTTGCCGAAAACGGCATCCGACAGTTCGATCTCGCCGGCGTCCGCCGCGGCCAGGGTTTTGACCTGAACCTTCATTTGCCTCAGGCCTCCGTGTTTTCGGTCGTGCCAGCTTCAACCGGCGCGTCAGCGACTTCGATCGGAGCGACATCATTTGCAGCAGTCTTAAGCGATGCCGGATAAGGTGCATCGGCATGGCGCGCGACCTTGACCGCGTCCTTGATCAGCAGCCAGCCGCCCTTCGATCCCGGCACCGAGCCGTGAACGAACAGAAGGCCACGCTCGACATCGGTCGAAACGATTTCAAGGTTCTGCTGGGTGCGCTGGGCGTCGCCCATGTGACCCGCCATCTTCTTGCCCTTGAACACCTTGCCCGGGTCCTGGCGCTGGCCGGTCGAACCCAGCGAGCGGTGCGAGACCGAGACGCCATGGGTCGCACGCAGACCACCGAAGCCCCAGCGCTTCATGCCGCCCTGGAAACCCTTGCCCTGGGTCACGCCGGTCACATCGACCAGCTGGCCAGGAACGAAGTGGTCAGCGGAAATCGTCGCGCCAGTTTCGAGAAGCGCATCTTCCGACACGCGGAACTCGGCGACCTTCGCCTTGGGCTCGACTTCGGCCTTGCCGAAATGGCCGCGTTCGGGCTTCGTCGTGTTCTTGGCTTTCTTGGTACCAGCGCCGAGCTGCACGGCGACATAGCCGTCCACTTCGGTGGTACGGACAGAAACAACCTGATTGTTCTCGAGAGCGAGGACCGTGACCGGCACATGCCGACCATCATCGCGGAAAACCCGCGTCATCCCCATCTTCTTCGCGATCACGCCTGTGCGCATGACCAATTCCTTTCTCATCAGAGGCCCCGACCCGAAACAGGTGGGGGCGTGTCAGGCCCGAGGTTGGGCCAAAGTTCGCTCCGCGTATGCTGGTCCCGGCTTACTTGCCGAGCTTGATCTCGATATCGACCCCGGCTGCGAGATCGAGCTTCATCAGCGCGTCCACGGTCTGGGGGGTCGGATCGACAATGTCGAGAAGCCGCTTGTAGGTTCGAACTTCGAACTGTTCGCGGCTCTTCTTGTCGACGTGGGGGCTGCGGTTGACTGTGAAGCGCTCGAAGCGCGTCGGCAGCGGAATCGGCCCGCGGATCGCAGCACCAGTGCGCTTGGCCGTGTCGGCGATTTCGCCCGTGGCCATATCGAGGACCCGGTGATCGAAAGCCTTCAGGCGGATGCGGATGTTCTGCGTGTCCATGGAACCTAAATCACACTTTGCTTATTCTGGGCTTCAAATATTCAGGACCGGCACCGCCTGCGCTGAGGGCTAACCCTGGCAGGATGCACCGGTCCAAAAAAACGCGGGCTTCGAAGAGTATATCAGGCCAGACGAATCGGGCCGCCTCCCGAAGGAAACGGCCCTATAGCCTTACTTGATGATGCTTGCAACCACGCCCGAGCCAACGGTGCGGCCGCCTTCGCGAATGGCGAAGCGCAGGCCCTGCTCCATGGCGATCGGCGCGATGAGCTTGACCTTCAGCTGCACGTTGTCGCCGGGCATGACCATCTCGGTGCCTTCCGGCAGTTCAACGGTGCCGGTGACGTCGGTGGTGCGGAAGTAGAACTGCGGGCGATAGTTGGCGAAGAACGGCGTGTGACGGCCACCTTCGTCCTTCGACAAAACGTACACTTCTGACGTGAACTCGGTGTGCGGCTTGATCGAGCCGGGCTTGCAGAGCACCTGGCCACGCTCGACGTCTTCACGGCCGACGCCGCGGAGCAGCGCGCCGATGTTGTCGCCGGCCTGGCCCTGGTCGAGCAGCTTGCGGAACATTTCGACGCCGGTGCAGACCGACTTGCGGGTGTCGTGGATGCCGACGATTTCGACTTCTTCGCCAACCTTGACGATGCCCGACTCGACACGGCCGGTGACGACGGTACCGCGACCCGAGATCGAGAACACGTCTTCGATCGGCATCAGGAACGGACGATCCAGCGGACGCGCCGGCTGCGGGATGTACTCATCGACAGTCTGCATCAGCTTGAGAACGGCATCATGGCCGATGTCGTCGCGCTTGCCATCAAGGGCGCACACGGCCGAACCCTGCGTGATCGGAATATCGTCACCCGGGAAATCATACTTGGAAAGCAGCTCGCGGATTTCGAGTTCGACCAGCTCGAGAATTTCGGCGTCGTCGACAAGGTCAACCTTGTTCATGAAGACGACCATCGCCGGCACGCCGACCTGCTTGGCGAGCAGGATGTGTTCGCGGGTCTGCGGCATCGGGCCGTCGGTCGCCGAAACGACGAGGATCGCGCCGTCCATCTGCGCAGCGCCGGTGATCATGTTCTTCACATAATCGGCGTGGCCCGGGCAATCGACGTGGGCATAGTGGCGCTTTTCGGTTTCATATTCGACGTGTGCCGTCGAAATCGTGATGCCGCGCTCGCGCTCTTCCGGGGCCTTGTCGATGTTGTCGTACGACGTGAAGGTAGCGCCGCCGGTTTCGGCGAGAACCTTGGTGATCGCTGCGGTCAGCGAGGTCTTGCCATGGTCGACGTGACCGATGGTGCCGATGTTGCAGTGCGGTTTGTTCCGCTCGAACTTTGCTTTGGCCATGGCCGAACCCTTTTCCTTCAAAAACGAATGTCGTGCTTCAAATGTCGGTGATCGCGCCGGACGAATCAGCGCCGCCGGAAGGGGCGCTGACTAGCGGCAACTGCGAAAAAATCAAGCCAGTTTGAGCTTGATCTCCTCGGCCACGTTCGAGGGGACTTCCTCGTAATGGCTGAACTGCATGCTGTACTGCGCCCGGCCCTGGCTCATCGAGCGGAGCTGGTTGACGTAGCCGAACATGTTGGCAAGCGGCACCTGGGCATCGATCACCTGGGCGTTGCCACGAGTGTCAGTACCCTGGATCTGCCCACGACGCGAGTTGAGATCGCCGATGACATCGCCGAGATAATCCTCGGGGGTGACGACTTCGACCTTCATCACCGGCTCGAGCAGCTTGATACCAGCCTTTGTGGCGGCTTCGCGCATGCCACCACGGCCGGTGATTTCGAACGCCAGCGCCGACGAATCGACGTCATGATAGGCACCGTCATACAGCGTCGCGACGAAATCGATGATCGGAAAGCCGATCAGCGAGCCCGAGGCTGCAACTTCGCGAATGCCCTTTTCAACCGACGGGATATATTCCTTCGGAATGTTGCCGCCCTTGACGTCGTCCTTGAAGATGATGCCGCTGCCGCGCTCGCCGGGTTCGACCGTGAACTTGATGCGGCCGAACTGGCCGGAGCCACCCGACTGCTTCTTGTGGGTATAGTCGACATCGACCTTGCGGGCGAGCGATTCGCGATAGGCCACCTGCGGCGCGCCGACATTGGCCTCGACCTTGAATTCGCGGCGCATGCGATCGACGAGGATCTCGAGGTGAAGTTCACCCATCCCCTTGATGATCGTCTGGCCAGATTCCATGTCCGAAGTCACGCGGAACGACGGGTCTTCCTGCGCCAGGCGGTTGAGGGCGATGCCCATCTTTTCCTGGTCGGCCTTGGTCTTGGGCTCGACAGCCACTTCGATGACCGGCTCCGGAAACTCCATCCGCTCCAGGATGATCGGCTTCAGCGGCGCACACAGCGTGTCGCCCGTCGTCACATCCTTTAGGCCGACCAGCGCGACGATATCGCCGGCAAAGGCCTCCTTGATGTCTTCACGGTTGTTGGCATGCATCAGCAACATGCGGCCGATCTTTTCGCGCTTGTCCTTGACCGAGTTCATCACGGTCGAAGCGGCTTCCATGCGGCCCGAGTAGATACGTGCGAAGGTCAATGTCCCGACGAACGGATCGGTCATGATCTTGAACGCCAGCGCCGAGAAGGGCGCGTCGTCCGAAGCTTCGCGGATCTCGTCCTCTTCCTTCATGTTGATGCCGTGCATCGGCGGGATGTCGAGCGGGCTGGGCAGATAATCGACAACGGCGTCGAGCAGCGGCTGGACACCCTTGTTCTTGAAAGCCGACCCGCACAGCACCGGCACGAAGGCAAAGGACAGCGTACCCTTGCGGATGAGCGCCTTGAGTTCCGCCGTCGTCGGCTCGGTGCCTTCGAGATAGGATTCCATCAGGGCATCGTCCTGCTCGACTGCCATCTCGATCAGTTCCGAGCGGGCAACAGCAGCGGCTTCCTTCAGATTGTCCGGAATGTCCTTGTATTCGAACTTGGCGCCGAGCGATTCCTCGAGCCAGACGATGGCACGGTTCTCGACCAGGTCGACGAGGCCGACGAAATCGCTTTCGAGACCGATCGGCAGATAGAGGACTGCCGGGCGCGCGCCGAGGCGATCCTTGATCATCTGCACGCAGCGATCGAAATTGGCGCCGGTGCGGTCAAGCTTGTTGACGAAGCACATCCGCGGCACCTTGTACTTGTCTGCCTGGCGCCACACGGTTTCGGATTGCGGCTCGACACCGGCAACACCGTCGAAGCACGCCACCGCGCCATCGAGCACACGCAAGGAACGCTCGACTTCAATCGTGAAGTCGACGTGGCCGGGCGTGTCGATAATGTTGATGCGGTGATCGTTCCAGAAACAGGTCGTCGCGGCCGACGTGATGGTGATGCCGCGCTCCTGCTCCTGCTCCATCCAGTCCATCGTCGCCGTGCCTTCGTGCACTTCGCCGATCTTGTAGGACTTGCCGGTGTAATAAAGGATCCGCTCGGTCGTCGTGGTTTTCCCGGCGTCGATATGCGCCATGATCCCGATATTGCGGTAACGGTCGAGCGGAGTGGTGCGTGCCATGATTCTTCTACCAGAAAGAGGTGTGCGAAGCCGCTGTCGCCAGCGACGTCGACGGTTTTGTCGTTACCAGCGGTAGTGCGAGAAGGCGCGGTTGGCTTCGGCCATCCGGTGCGAATCTTCGCGCTTCTTGACGGCGGCACCGCGGTTGTTCGCAGCATCGAGCAGTTCGCCCGACAGGCGCTGCGCCATGGTGTGCTCGCTGCGCTTGCGCGCGGCCGCGATCAGCCAGCGAATCGCCAGCGCCTGCGAACGCTCGGGACGGACTTCGACGGGGACCTGGTAGGTTGCCCCACCGACGCGCCGCGAGCGGACTTCAATGCCCGGACGGACATTGGCGAGCGCATCGTGAAACACGCCGACGGGTTCGCGGCGGCTCTTGGCTTCGATGGTTTCAAGCGCCGAATAGACGATCGCCTCGGCGACCGACTTCTTGCCCTCGTACATGACGAGGTTCATGAACTTGGAGACGACAATGTCTCCGAAACGGGGATCGGGGAGAATTTCGCGCTTCTCGGGACGACGACGACGGGCCATTTGTCTCTACCTTATTTCGGGCGCTTGGCGCCATACTTCGACCGGCTCTGCTTGCGGTTCTTGACACCCTGGGTATCGAGAACGCCGCGCAGAACGTGGTAACGCACACCGGGCAAATCCTTGACGCGGCCGCCACGAATCAGGACCACCGAGTGCTCCTGAAGGTTATGGCCTTCGCCGGGGATATAGCCGATGACTTCGAAGCCATTGGTAAGGCGGATCTTGGCAACCTTGCGAAGTGCCGAGTTCGGCTTCTTCGGGGTCGTCGTGTAGACGCGGGTGCAAACGCCGCGCTTCTGCGGGCAGCTTTCCATCGCTGGTGCGGTTTCCCGCGCCCGCTGCGGCGTGCGGCCCTTGCGGATCAACTGGTTGATTGTAGGCATTATGTATCTGTCATCCTGCTATTCGACGACTCTCGGGCCGCCTACTCCAGGTCAACCCCGCCCATGGGGTAGCCCCATGGCATAAGCGCGAGACGCTCCCGCCTTTTCGGCGAGGCGTCACGCGCGCGGCGCAACCTGTTGGTTCATCTCCCCCGGCATGTTTCGCAGCAGCAACACTGCAATCGATACAGTCCAATGGGAGCGCGGCCTATAGGCGCGAAGACCGCGTTCGTCAATTCCAAACCCGGAGAGCTTGTCTTCGGAGAACGGTGCGCGATACTCGGTCACGACCTTATCGAAAGGCATTCGTCGATGGCCAGCCGCGCCGCATCCGCCCGCATTGCCCAACCGCTGGCGATCGTTCCCCTCACCCCGCAGATCGGTGCGGAAATTCACGGGGTCGATCTGGCCAGCCCCGACATTGCCGACAATATCCCGGCGATCCGCGCTGCGCTTCTCGCCCACAAGGTGGTCTTCTTCCGCGATCAGCATCTGACGCCAGCCCAACACATCGCCTTCGCGCGGCATTTCGGTGATCTCGAGATTCACCCCGCCACGCCCAGGGACCAACCCGATCCCGAAATCCTGCGCATCGCCCATGGCCCCGACAGTCGCGGCCGCGAGAATATGTGGCACAGCGATGTCACGTGGCGCGAGGCGCCGTCGCTCGGCAGCATCCTGCGTGCTGTCACCGTGCCACCCGTTGGCGGCGACACGCTGTTCGCCGACATGCACGCCGCCTTTCAGCGGCTCAGCCCCGAAATGCAGCGCATCGCCTGCGGACTTACTGCCGTCCACGATATCGCCCGCGTCTTCGCTGGCCGGCTCGGCAAGGCACCTGCCGACCTCCACGCCAAATTCCCGCCAATGGAGCACCCGGTGGTGCGTACCCACCCGGAAACCGGCGAAGCAATTCTCTACGTGAACGCCGCCTTCACCAGCCACATCAAGGGCCTCTCGCAGCACGAAAGCGACACCCTGCTGGCGCATTTCTATGCCCAGGCCAGCAACCCCGAAACCCAGTGCCGCTTCCGCTGGCAGCCTGGTTCGATCGCCTTCTGGGACAATCGCGCCAGCCAGCATTTCGCGTGTTCGGACTATTTCCCGCAGGTGCGCGTCATGGAAAGGGTGACGATTGCCGGCTGCCAGCCCTATTTCAGCGGCTGAGCGAACGCCCGACCGGCGCCATCCGCGCCAGCGACCATCGGCCTTTACATGATCCGGCAGGGTCTAGGCTTGATGCATTCTGGTTGACACGCAAGGGCCTCCGGCGGCCGGGGCCGGCGGCCCCGGACCCCATTCGATCAGCCGGCTCGATCCCGAGTGCATGCGCAAAAGCCGGCGAAAGGGGTTTGGCGTCGTCGGCCCCAACCGCCCCCGCCCTGCGCCGGGGCAGGCAGAGGCTTCGATTCCGTCTCTGTGCAATCAGCTCTAGATTGCCCCGTGGCAGTGCTTGAACTTCTTGCCTGACCCGCACGGGCATTCGGCGTTGCGGGGCACTTCGCGCAGCCAATCCTCGAGATCCTGAGGGTCGACCTCGGTCAATTCTGCCGTCGCTGCCGCGGCACCCTGCAGGGCCCCCATCGGCAGCATCGAGCCAAAGGCATCGAACGCCGGCAGACGCGGCGGCGCGGCTTCGTTCTCGCCGGTCATCGGGTCGAGGTGCGTCGTCACGAAGCTCGGTATCGGTGGCAGTTCGGGAGGCTGCATCTGGAACTGCGCATTCGACAGCATCCGCGTGACATCTTCGCGTACCGTCACCAGCATACGTTCGAACAGCGCAAAGGCTTCGGACTTGTACTCGTTGAGCGGTGTCTTCTGGGCATAGGCACGCAGGTGAATGACCTGGCGCAAGGCATCGAGCGTTGCCAGATGCTCTTTCCAATGGTGGTCGAGCGCCTGGAGAAGAAAGTTCTTCTCGATTTCCACCCAGGTCTCGTTCGGTACCGCCGCCGCCTTTTCGGCCATATTGGCATCGGCCGCATCGGTCAGGCGATCGACGACGATCTCGGGGTCGATTGCGGCTTCCTTCGGCCATGCCGTCACATCGAGCGAAAGCCCCAGCGTGCCCCGCACCGCTTCGTCGAGCGCTTCGACGTCCCACTGCTCGGGATAGCTGTTGGGCGGGCAATGGGTGCCGACGAGCGAATTGATCGTCTCGTTGCGCATGTCGACGACAACATCGCCGACGGCGTCCGAATCCATGATATCGGCACGCTGCTCATAAACGACCTTGCGCTGGTCGTTCATCACATCATCATACTGGAGCAGCTGCTTGCGCACATCGTAATTGCGCGCTTCAACTTTCTTCTGCGCCGTTTCGATCGCCTTGGAAATCCAGGGGTGGACGATGGCCTCCCCCTCTTCCAGCCCGGAGTTCATCATGCGCGACAGCATCGATTGCTGCCCGAAGATGCGCAGCAGATCATCGTCCAACGACAGATAGAAGCGGCTGAACCCCGGATCGCCCTGGCGTCCCGAGCGGCCGCGCAGCTGGTTGTCGATGCGCCGGCTTTCATGGCGCTCGGTACCAAGAACAAACAACCCCCCGGCAGCACGCACCGCTTCGCGTTCGGTCTGGACCTCGGCCTTGATGCGCGCCACTTCGGCGTCGCGCTCGGGGCCCGGCGCCATGTCGGCGAGTTCGCGCGTGACGCGGGCTTCGAAATTGCCGCCAAGCTGGATGTCGGTGCCGCGGCCGGCCATGTTGGTGGCAATCGTGACCGCGCCGAGGCGTCCCGCCTGTTCGACGATATGCGCTTCCTGCTCGTGGAAACGTGCATTCAGGACAACGTGCTTGACGCCTTCCTGCGTCAGGAACTCGCTGAGCATCTCGCTCTTCTCGATCGAGACGGTACCGACGAGGATCGGCTGATTGCGCGCCGTTGCCTCGCGGATGGTCTTGACGATGGCTTTGTATTTCTGGGTCGCGTCCTTGTAGAATTCGTCGTCTACATCCTCGCGACGAACCGGCACATTGGTCGGGATCACGACGACATTGAGCTTGTAGATATCGAAGAATTCCGACGCTTCGGTCGCGGCGGTCCCGGTCATCCCCGACAGCTTGGGATACATGCGGAAATAATTCTGGAAGGTGATGCTCGCCAGCGTCTGGTTCTCTGGCTGGATCTGGACGCCTTCCTTGGCCTCCACCGCCTGGTGCAGCCCATCCGACCAGCGCCGCCCGTCCATCATGCGGCCGGTGAATTCATCGATGATGACCACCTTGTCGTTGCGAACGATATAATCGGTGTCGCGCCGGAAAATGACGTTGGCGCGCAGGGCCTGGTTCAGGTGGTGAACGGCCTGGGTATTCTCGAAATCATAGAGATTCTCGCCTTCGAGAATTCCCGCCTCGGACAGCGCGCGTTCGGCCTTTTCAGTACCATCCTCGGTCAGGATGACAGATTTCTGCTTCTCGTCGATCTCATAGTCTTCAGCGACAAGCGTCTTCACCATCGTGTCGACGATCATGTACATTTCGGACTTGTCGTCGGTCGGGCCGGAAATGATCAGCGGGGTCCGCGCTTCGTCGATCAGCACCGAATCGACTTCGTCGACCACGGCAAAATTGAAGGGCCGCTGGACCATCTGGTCGCGGCTGTATTTCATGTTGTCGCGCAGATAATCGAAGCCGAACTCGTTGTTCGTCCCATAAGTGATGTCGGCCGCATAGGCAGCGCGGCGGCTGGCATCGTCGATGTTGGGAACGATAATACCGACGGTCATGCCGAGAAACTTGTAGATCTGGCCCATCCAGTTGGCGTCGCGGCTGGCGAGATAGTCGTTGACCGTGACGACATGGACGCCCTTGCCCGACAGCGCGTTCAGATAGACCGCCAGCGTCGCCATCTGGGTCTTGCCCTCGCCGGTGCGCATTTCGGCGATCTCGCCCCGGTGGAGAACAATGCCGCCGACGAGCTGCACGTCATAATGGCGCTGGCCAAGGGTTCGCTTGGCCGCTTCGCGCACCGTGGCAAAGGCTTCGGGCAGGATGTCGTCCAGCGTCTTGCCCGCTGCCAGCTCGGCCCGCAGCTTGGCGGTCTGGCCCTGCAGGTCGGCGTCGGACAATGCCGAAATCTGGGGTTCAAGGCCGTTGATCCGCGCCACGATGGCGCCAAGCGACTTGACGTACCGATCGTTGCTGGACCCAAAGAGCCGCTTGGCGAGACCGCCGAAACCGAGCATGTATATCCTAACGCGCGTGGCGAGGCGGCCGACGATCGTCTCGCCGCTTTTCGCACCTTTGGGCGATGTAGGAGCGCCGAATGGCTACGTCAATCAGCCGCCACCCTCGCCAGCCTTGCAACCCCAGGTGCCAAAGTGCAGAAGTATCGGTCGTAAGCGTTCCCTGCAAACCTAATATAAATTAAGACTTTTCGGATATGGAAACGCCCGAAGTGGATGCCGTCGTACCCCGAATTCTGCGGTCGCTTGCCATGGCCATTATCGATTCTTCGGCGGCACCACTCGTCCTTCTCGATGATGACGGCACCATCGTCGGGGCGAGCCAGTCATTTGCTGCGATCTTCGGCTTCACCGACACCGATCTTGCCGGGAAATCGCTTTACGGGCTCGATGAAGGCGCCTGGGATGCACCGGCGTTGCGTCGGCTGCTCGAAGCAGCGGTTGCCGACACACCCCGGTCCGGCAGCAACGAGATCGATCTCGAAATTGCAGGTCGCAGCACGCGCCGGCTTGTGCTCAATGCCTGCAAGCTCGACTATCTCGAAGACGATGAACCCGCCACGCGGTTGTTGCTGGGCGTGGCCGATGTCACCGACGCGCGGGCGCGCGAAGCGCTGCACGATCAACTTTTGCGCGAAAAGGCGCTGCTGATCCAGGAGGTCCAGCACCGGGTCGCCAACAGCCTTCAGATCATCGCCAGTGTCTTGCTGCAGAGCGCCCGCAGGGTCGGCACCAGCGAAAGCCGCGAACACCTCGAAGCCGCCCATGGTCGCGTCGTTGCCATTGCCAAGGTGCAGCGGCTGCTGGCCGAATCGGTCGTCGACGAAATCGATATCGGCGCCTATCTGGCCACGCTTTGCGAAAGCCTGACAGCATCGATGGTCGATCCGGGGAGGATCGTCCTGAAGACCGAAACCGACGGCAGCCGGATTGCCGGCAGCGTTTCCGTCACCATCGGGCTGGTCGTCACCGAACTCGTCATCAACGCCCTCAAGCACGCCTTCCCCGATGGCCGCGCCGGCACGGTCACCGTGGGCTATACCAACGACACGAATGGCTGGTCGGTGGTCGTCGCCGATGATGGCATCGGCATGGCCGCCAGCGGCAACACGCACGCCGGGCTGGGATCGAACATCGTTGCCACCCTTGCCCGCCACCTCAAGGCCGACGTCATCATCGCCGATGCCAAACCCGGCACTAATGTGACGGTGCGCGGCGTTTCAACTGCCAGCGATGCAATTGCCGCCTGAGCGGCAGCAAAAGCTTCAGCCCCGCGCTTCTGCCCGATCCGCTGCAGTGCCTGCTGCCCTTTCGGCTGCCGCCGGCCGTGCCTTGGCCTTGCGTCGCAGACCGAAATCGACAACCCGCCGGACACGCGGATAGCGGCGGGTGTGGCGCAGATAGCGGCGCCGGGCCCAGCGCGAATTGCGCAGCACCAGGGCAAAGCCGAAACTGAAGATGACGAAGCCAAGCGGCCCGGGGGTGGGAATGCCGATGATCGGCGCGACGAGCATCAGCAGCACCCCTAGCGCCAGCTGAAAGACACGGTACGGCTGGCTGCGTACGAGAGATTCGAGGAACGCCGGACGCTGCACGTTCGAGCCTCTATTTCGTGCTTGTGGCAACAACAAGACGGCCTGACCCTGCTGCCAGTTCCTTCGGCGGCGGCCGGGCTTGAGGCCGGTGATTTTGCCGCTTATTGTCGTTACGGGGCCAGCAGATTGCTGGTGTAGCGGGGTTCATCTTGGTCGCTCATGTCGGCACCGTCGCGTTTCTCGGGCTGGAGGCGCGCCGCGTCGAAGTCCAGGTGCAGCTTTCCAGCGGTGCTGCAGGTTTCCTCACCGTCGGCCTGCCCGACAAGGCGGTGAAGGAAAGCCGCGAGCGCGTCCAGGCGGCGCTGCACGCGATTGGCCTGACGCTGCCGCCGCGCCGGGTGGTCGTCAACCTGTCCCCGGCGGATCTGCCCAAGGAAGGTTCGCACTATGATCTGCCGATCGCGCTGGGGCTGCTCGGCGCCATGGGCATCATCGCTGCCGACGCGCTGGAAGGCTTTCTGGTCATCGGCGAACTCGGTCTCGACGGCCGGCTGGCGCCGGTGCCGGGGGTTTTGCTGGCAGCACTTCATGCCGCCGAAAGCGAGCTGGGGCTCGTCTGCCCTGCATCGCAGGGGGGCGAAGCGGCCTGGGCCGGCGATGTCGACGTTGTTGCCGCCCCCGATCTGCTGGCACTGCTCAACCATCTGAAGGGCACCCAGTTGCTGTCTCCACCTGTGCGGAGTCTTGCCGAACTGGTGCGCAGCGGCCCCGATTTTGCCGAGATAAAAGGGCAGGAAACGGCCAAGCGCGCCGTCGAGATTGCGGCGGCCGGCGGGCATAACCTGCTGATGTCGGGCCCGCCCGGATCGGGCAAGTCGCTGCTCGCAGCAGCCCTGCCCGGTATTCTTCCCGAACTCACCCCGGCCGAGGCGCTCGAAGTGTCGATGGTTGCTTCGATGGCGGGGGAACTCGACGGCGGGCGGCTGGTGCGGACCCGGCCGTTCCGCAGCCCGCATCACAGCGCCTCGATGCCAGCGCTGGTCGGGGCGGCGCGCGTGCCCGGCCCGGCGAAGTCAGCCTCGCCCATCTCGGCATCCTGTTCCTCGACGAGCTGCCCGAATTTCAGCGCGGCGTCCTCGATTCGCTGCGCCAGCCACTCGAAACCGGGACGGTGATGGTGGCACGGGCGGCGGCGCACGTCAGCTATCCAGCACGGGTGCAACTGGTGGCGGCGATGAACCCATGCCGCTGCGGCTATCTGGGGGACGCCGCGCGGGCGTGCTCGCGGGCGCCGAAATGCGCGGTCGATTACCAGGCTCGAATCTCGGGGCCGCTCCTCGATCGCATCGATCTCCATGTCGATGTCCCGGCGGTCAGTGCTGCCGATCTCACACTGCCGCCACCAGCGGAATCCTCGGCCGATGTCGCGGCACGGGTAGCGGCGGCCCGCGCCATCCAGACGGCGCGCTACGCCGGCCATGCGGCGCGCACCAATGCCGAAGCCGATGGCAAGCTGCTCGAGGCCGCCGCAGCGCCCGATGATGCGGGGCGCAAGCTTCTCGCCCAGGCTGCCGAATCGCTGCGGCTGTCGGCGCGTGGCTACAATCGCGTATTGCGGGTCGCCCGGACGCTTGCCGATCTGGCCGCGTGCGAAACGGTCGCGCGCCTCCACGTTGCCGAAGCCCTGAGTTATCGTCGCCAAAATCCACGCAACTGAAGCGGAACTGGCCAGTGGCCCAAGCTGGGCTATAAGCGCCACGCGTGGGGACGCTCATCAAGAGGCCAGAACCATGGGTATCATCGATTTCTTCAAGGAAAAGCTCGGCGGCGCCCCCGACGCGGGCGACATCAAGGCCGACGTCGCCAAGCTGGGGCTCAACGTCCAGAACTTCGAGGTTGCCCTTGCCAATGGCGTCGCCACGCTCACCGGCCTTGCCGTCAACCGCGCCGAAGCCTCCAAGATCGTCATGGCCGTTGGCAACAAGGAAGGTATCACCAAGGTCGACAACCAGATGCGGGTGCCGCTGTCGTCGCTTCCGGCCGCAGCGCCGACAGCCGCGTCGCCAACGGCAACGTCGGCCGACGACGCCGATGCCGATGAGGAAGCCGTCGTTTTCTACCCGGTCGAAAAAGGCGATACGCTTTCGGCGATCGCCAAGCGGCTTTACGGCGACGCGAACAAATATCAGCGCATCTTCGAAGCCAACCAGCCGATGCTGAGCCACCCGGACAAGATCTATCCCGGCCAGGTCCTGCGCGTGCCGGCACTTTGATGCGGGCCGGGCGTCCGCCAGTTCGCGGACGCCCGCCTCACTCGACGATCCCGGCCCAGCCGGTGGCAAGGTTGGAACGACGTGCCGTATCGGTCGTGCCGTACAGCGACTGGCGAATCCGCAGCTTCTGGCCACCATCGCGGATCAGCGGGCGATAGGCCACGCCGACCATGCTGCGAACATGTTTGTTGTAGATCAGGTCGAGCGGCACGATCAGATAAATGCCCTTGTCGAAGCGACCTTCGCCGAATTCCTCGGCCGATACGTCGGTGAAGGTTGCAAAGGCGCCGACCCTGACCCCTGATTGGAACGTACGCCCGACATCGAAGGTAACGCCCAAGTCCTTGGCCAGATAGCGCCCGACGCTCACCGCCACATCGATCTGCGGCTCGGGCAAGGTCACATAGCCGGTCACATGGCCCGTCAGCACCTTGTAATCCTGCAGCCCGAACAGCTGGTTGAAATTGCGCTGCTGAACGTAGCTCAGATCAACGCCGATCGCCCAATTCCGGGTCGGGTCACGATACAGCGTTTCGGCGCCAACGCCGGCGAACATCTCCTCCAGATAGCCGCCATAGACATGGCCATAGAGATTGGGGGCAATGTTGAAACTCTTGTCCATCTGCAGGTGCGAGATTGCCGTTGTGCCTTGACGCAGATATTCGGCGATATTGCTGCGTACCCGGGGCAAGATACTGTCCGAACCGATCCGCAGCCGACCGAAATTGTTCGACACGTTGAAGGTGGCCTGACCGCTGACATCCCACCCACGGCCGAGCAGGATCCCGCCGTTCAGCGCGACATAGGCCTGATAGAGCACGAACGCTTCGGGCCGCCCAAGCGTCGTCTTCAGCCCGGGGCGGACCGAATAGAGGAACTGCGGATAGAGGCTGTTGACGATCCCCGGCGTGTTGGCCTGTCCCAGCGTCAGCGGCGCCTCGGTGACGGTGGTGTCGGCCAGCAGCTTGTCGACCGCTGGGCCGCGGCGCGCCTTGACCGCTTCGATCAGCCCGGCGCGCGGCACCTTGACCGCCATGGTTTCAACGCCGTTTTCAACAAGGACGACGCTTACGCTTTCATATTGCGCCGGCAGCACCGAAAATGCCGCCCGCGCGATCCGCCCGATGCCTGTGGCGACATTATAGAAGCGCGTCTGGGCAACAAACAGTTCGACCGAATCCGCCTTGAAATCGGCGGCATAAAGCGCCGTCCCCTGGATATCGAGCGCCTTGATAAGGCGGTACTTGAGCTCGCCTTCACCGGGGATGACAGTGGTGGCCGGGGGTTGTGCCAGCGCACCACCGGGCAGCGGCGCCGGGCCGCTGACAGGGGCCGGGGCCGACGTTCGGGCATTGAGTGGAACACCGCCACCGGGCGGAATCGGCTGCGCGTCAGGGCCGACTGGCGCTCCCGGAGGATCGAACTTGGGAGGCATGACCGAGCGGTGAAAATTGGTCGTCGCGGTAATCGTCAGCCCGAAACGGTTGCCGCGCTCGAAACTCGCCTGGGCATGAAGCCAGGGCAGGATGCGGTAATCGAGACCGGCATTGATCGGGGACTTTACCGGCTGGGCGTTGTCGAGCGCTTCCTGCTGGTAACTGTTCGAATCATATTCGACCTTCAGCGTCAGCCCGCGGATCGGGGTGGCGTACTGGATGCCGCCAAAAAAGCCGGCACGCGGCCCCCTGAAATAGACGTTGTTGAAGGTGCCGCCGCCCGCCGTGAAGGCCGCACGATTCTCGAAGCTGTCCGATATATAGGTCAACGGATTGCGGATATGGCCGCGGCTGCCGAGATTGCCCCAGGCAATTCCGAACGAGGCATCGAGCGGGCCAAAGTTCTTGTTGGCGACGATATATTCCGAACTGAACAGCCCGGTGCCGACGAAGTCGCGACCACCGATCGCCAGTCCGGGCCGAATCCGGCCTTCGTCGAGAAGCTTGAGCTTGATGTCGAAACTGCGGTCCTTGTACGTCTGGTCACCAGAGAATTCGGGCACTGGCGAATAAAGCCGGTTGCGCACCGAGGTATAACGCAGCGTCGTTTCCAGCCACGGCATCGCCTGCAGGGTGACAAAGTACCGGTCATAGGGGTCGACCATATTGTAACCGACGCTGAGCTGGCCATCCCGGGCAAAGCGCGCAGTCGGAGTCTGCAACAGCCCGACGCCACCGAAGTCATTGGTCAGCGCCGGCACCGGATAGGGCTCGAACGGCGCTGCCGTGACCGGCGTCGCCACCAGGCCGGCAAGCGATGCCCCCGACAGGAAGAAAAACGTGCGGCGGGCTGAAAAGGCGCGGCAAATATTGGCGGCAAACGCCGGGGCAGACGACACAGTCAAGGGCACTCCAAATCGACTTCCCAACGCGCAGCGCGTCTCATATAGCCAGTCTTCGACATGTGCCAGCACTAGAGTTTGCATCACTGAGGCTGAACGGGACCGCATCCGTTACGGTGAACAGACTGTGCCAGCGCCAACACTCGGGAATTCTGCATGAAACATCCGCCCAGGCGTCTCGCGATCCAGCGCGGTCTGTTCGTCGTTGCGGCCGCGATCACCTTGGCCGGCTGTGCCGATGTCCGCAAGACATCGGGTTTCTGGAGCACGGTCACCAACAACCGCCCCCAGCAGTCGGACGCCGACATCCGCACCTATGCCGATGCCCTGCCCTATTCGTCGATGCTGCTGTGGTTCGATGGCCAGTCCCGCGCGCTTGTCGTCCTGTCGCGTGAAGACAGTGAAGCACGACAGACCTGGCTTACGGCCGACCGCCAGGTAATCGGCACCTGGGGGCCTTTTGTCACTTCGGCGATCGGCACCGATGTCGAACTGCGGCGGACCGACTTCGATGCAGGCTGGTCAAAGGACGTGCGGGCACTGGTCGGCAAGACTCTGGTCCGCCGCACCTTCGTCGCCCAGCGCGGCAACGAGGCCGAGGCGACACTGCGATCGACCTTCCGCGACGCGGGTCTGACGACGGTCAAGGTGCTTGGCGTGGAAACCCCCGCCCGCCGCATCGATGAATCAGTGGTGGCCGACAATCGCGTGCGTATTCTCAACAGCTATTGGATCAACCCGCAAACGGGTGATTGGCTCAGAAGCCGCCAGCAAGTCATTCCGGCAATGCCGCCGATCAACACCCTCGCGTTGAAGTCCTAGGCCAAGCTCTGCGTTCGCGAACGAGCGCGAGACTGGATCGGCCAAGCAAAAGCCCCGGTGCTTTCGCACCGGGGCTTTCCTAGCAATGAAGGCTGTGTACAGCCAGTAGCAATTAGCGTGTTGCAGTCGCCGTCACCGTGGCCGTCGCTGTGGTCGTGGCGGTCGCCGTTGTTGTGGTGGTGCTGGTCACGACCGGGGGCGTGATCGGCGGCACAACGGGTGCAACCGTGTCGAGGCCGTCATTGCCACCAGTCGCGGCGACAGCGACAGTTGCCAGCACGATGGCGCCGACCACGATACCGCCAGCCAGGTTGCTGCGTGCAGCGGCTGCTGCATCGTCGTCATCATTGGTCGACTGGGCCATGGCGCCAGCAGCCTGGACCATCATCATCGAAGCGACCAAAGCCTTGGTAACCGAACCCATCTTGAACTCCATGTGAAACCCCGAAAATCAGAATCGGCTATCGGAGAAATTTGCTGCGTCGTCAATCGCAATGTCAACTGTAACGGCCGCCGGTGACGTAAAGTTGCGACACTGTGGCAAAAATCACGACAGGCCGGTTGCAACGAACGGCGATCAGAATGGCCGGCAGCGATCGACCGGCAATCCGCCTAAAGCCAAAGGCTTGTTAACCCTGCGATTTTCAGTCTTCGACAGGCTCTTGTACATCAGATGACGATCCGGCGCCTGCTTGTGCCGATTTTGCAGCAGGATCGACTCGAACCCAGGGGGGCGTCTTGCTCCAGATGGAATTTGCTTGCGGAGGAATTAGCGGACTGCAGCGCCTGCAAGGTCATCTTCGTCCGATTATTTGTCCCGAGCCCGATCGGTCCGACGACGCCACCGCATTTGACCAGCTTAGCTGACGAATTTGAACGCTTTTGTACGCTGCTGGAAAAACAAAGCGCCTTCGGGGTTTGGATCGCGTTCCCTCCTATAGCCTGTCTTATGCACCGGACGGTCTGTTCAGGGTTGGCGAACGTAGCATAACTGACTGATTTGGTTTAGAGAAAGGGTGCTTAAATCATCCCTCCACACCGGACAGAAAGTGCCACGCCCGCCATGTC
>Ga0209906_100076_pt1 | contig 156354 bp, 152 predicted proteins | sample FECB24metaG_FD_188303 | JGI IMG/M metagenome (GOLD analysis project Ga0209906, IMG submission 188303) | Cyanobacterial communities from the Joint Genome Institute, California, USA from Joint Genome Institute, California, USA - FECB-24 metaG... ... | reverse complement strand
CGGCGGGCGAAGGCCTGCCAGGCGAAGTAGTTGTCGGACAGCGGGAAGTGGCAGGACAGCTTTTCCAGCCGATCGCGCAGCACGCTTGCCATTGTGCCGTCGCCGGCTGTCACCAGCGCATCATACTGCGCCGGCGGAATGCCAAGGCCGAACAGCGATGCTTTTCGGGCCGTGGCGAAGCGGATCAGCTTTCGGTCGAACAGCGGCGCCAGCCGCTCGCGGAAGAAGCGGCGCTGCTCGCCCAGCGACTTCGTCTCCATGATCTCCGCCGGATCGACGCCATGCAGTTTCGCTACGCGGTGGCCGAGCGCGATGCAGAAGCCGAGCAGGCCGGTGCGGTAGAAATTGCGGTCGAACACGGAGACGCGGCGGCGGCCGGCGAGGTCGCGCTTTTCCCAATAAGCGCGGCTCGAGGCGTCGAGATGCGGCGCGATGAACGTATCGTAGGCGAGCGCATTGTGGCCGATGTCGGTGCACCCGAAGAAGCGGGCGAAATCGCGCTGGCCGGGCAGGTGTTTTGCCGCCGCAAGCTTCAGCCGGTTCAGCGCGACATGCGCGGCGTTGAGGTCGACGACGTCGATGCGGGCCGGCGAGGCGGTCAGATAGGCCAGCATGTTGCAGCCGCCCGAAGCGATGGTGACGACGCGGTGGCCCTTGGCGAGCTGCATCGCCTCCATGTCGATCTCGGGGTCTTCCCAGATCTGCGGATAAACGAGGCCGGAGAAGGCAAGTGCGAAGAGCCGCTCGGAGATGCCGTCCTTCGAGAGCGCCTTGTGCTGGTAAACCGCTTGGCCGACGTGACGTCGAGTGCGGAAGCCGGAGCCGGCGGAAATGTCGGTCATGGCGCGAATCCTCTGCCTGGAGCGATTGCATCGCTGGGTATGAAGTTCCGATGACGCGTGCGTGACGCGACCATGAAGGATGGATGACGGCCGCCGGAACTATGCACTTGACCATAATAAATTTGTTATATAACAAGGCTGTTATTGAAGGATAGAACCGATGACCGGCCAACTCGACGCCACGTTTTCCGCCCTTGCCGACCCGACCCGCCGGGCGATCCTTGCCAGGCTGGCTCTGGGGGAGGCGACGGTGATGGAACTGGCCGAACCTTTTGACATGAGCCAGCCGGCGGTGTCGCGGCACCTCAAGGTGCTGGAGGATGCACGGCTGATCACGCGGCGCGCCGAGGGCACGAAACGGCCCTGCCGGCTCGCGCCGCAGGCGCTCGACGACATCGACCGCTGGCTGATCGCGCTGAGGGACAGGCTGGCGCGGAACTATGACCGGCTCGACGAACTGCTTCTGACAATGGATGAAGACGGAAAGGAAACGCCATGAGCAAGCTCACCCTGAAGACCGAAGGCGACATGCATGTCGTCGTGACACGCCGTTTCAAGGCGACTCCCAAGGCCGTGTTCAGGGCCCACACCGAGGCCGATCTGATGAAGAAATGGATGCTCGGCCCGGAGGGCTGGACGATGCCTGTGTGCATCAGCGAGCCGAAACCTGGCGGCCGGTTGCGATGCGAATGGACCGACGGCACGGGCGGCGACTTCTACCTGACCGGCGAGTATGTCACGGTCGAGCCATACAGCCGCACCGTCCACATCGAACGGATGCATCTTCCCGATCCGACGCCCGACAACCATGTCGAGACGCGTTTCGAGGCCGAAGGGGACGGCACCCTGCTGACCATGCGCATGACGCTGCCGAATGCGGATGCCCGCGCCATGATGCTGTCGACCGGCATGGAAGAGGGCATGGAGGCGAGCTATGCGCGGATGGAAGAGATGCAGGAGGCGGGCGAGTTGGTCTGACGCTGCCGCGCGTCAACGGGGCTTGCCCCCGCCCGCCGCCTCGACCATCCTCCGGCATCCACATTGGAGGACCGCATGTCTCGACGTGATTTCGATCCCGCGACGGTCACGCCCGACGGCCGCCCGCCGGCGAAGGCGCGGTTGTTCGACGGCGCCGTTGACGGTCCCTATCGCGGTTCCGTCACCGGCGAGAGCTTGGGCACGCAGGTGACGGTGCTGACCTACGGCAATGACGAGCCGGGTGTCGGGCCCGTGCTGCATGTGCACCCCTACGACGAGGTCTTCGTGATCAGCCAGGGCCGCGCGCGGTTCTTCGTCGGCGATCAGGTGATCGACGCGGAGGCGGGCGAGACCGTTCTCGGTCCCGCCGGCGTGCCGCACCGGTTCATCAATCTCGGGCCGGGCCGGCTGCAGACGATCGACATCCACCTGTCGCCGAAGTGGATTCAGACCAACCTGGAGTGAGGCGGATAGGCAGCAGCGGCCCTAGATCACCAGTTCGAGTGCCGCCGCGCCGCCGTGGATTGCGATCGGGCTGAGTCGTCTGTCCAAGGTGGCGAGCTTTCCGCCCCGCGAGACCGCCAAACCCAACAAATACGTGTCGGTTACCTGGCGCGGCGATAGCAGCTTGGACCGGTCGACAATTTTCGACATCAACAGCGACAGGTCGTCGGGCCAGAATTCATGCCCCGAACGGAGGCAAACTTCCGCCAGGTATTCTGCGGCGACCGATGGCGTCTGCAGCGCGTTCCCGTAGGTCGGCTGGCTCAAGATTCGAATGACACCATTCTGGACAATGGGGCAGGTGGCCCAGACCCGGTTCTCGACCTCGCTGAACCATTCATGCGCGACCGTATGATGCGAGTGCGCCGTGTCGATCAGTGCGATCACGACGTTCACATCCAGGAGATAAGTCACGGCATTTCATCGCGCAGACGATTGACCATCTCAATCGTCACTGGTCGCGCATCCTTGCGCACAGGAAGGAGCGGAAATCCATTTCGCGTCTTCAATGGCTCGTTTTTTGGCGCAAGCGCTTTGCGGGCCAAGTCGGAAATCACGTCGCCGACGGTTTTCTGGTCCCGTTCAGCTATATCGCGCGCGGCCATCAGGACATCGTCGTCGATCGTCAGGGTGGTGCGCATTCTCGATATCCTGCATCAAGCATCTGATGCAGGATATAGTCCCTGTTTGGGATATTCTCAATATCCACCAAATCCCCCCGGCGTCGGCGTGGTGACGATCACTGCGTCGCCGGCGTGCAGCACCGTCTGGTCGCAGGCTTTCAGCGTCTCGACCGTGCCGTTGGCGCGGCGGACCTGGGTCACGCCGACCTGGCCGTCGCCGCCGCCTGCGACGCCGCGCGGCGGAGAGCCGCGGTGCGAGGACAGGATGGCGCATTCCATCGTCTCAAGGAACCGCACGGTGCGTCGGGTGCCATCGCCGGCGTTCCACTTGCCCCTGCCGCCCGAACCTGCGCGGATGTGGAAATCCTCCAGCATGACCGGGAAGCGTAGTTCGAGGATTTCGGGATCGGTCAGGCGCGAATTGGTCATGTGGGTGTGGACACCCGACGTGCCGTTGAAGCCGGTGCCATTGTTGAACTGGCCGGCCGGCGAGCCGGAGCAGATCGTCTCGTAATACTGATACTTCGCGTTGCCGTAGGTCAGGTTGTTCATCGTCCCCTGCGCGTTCGCCAAGGCACCCATGGCACCGAACATCGCGTTGGTGACGTGCTGCGAGGTCTCGACATTGCCGGCGACGACGGCCGCCGGGTAGCTCGGCCTCAGCATGCAGCCGTCCGGAATGATAATGTTGATCGGGCGCAGGCACCCGGCGTTCATCGGGATGTTGTTCTCGACCATGACGCGGAAGGCGTAGAGGACGGCTGCGCGAGCGACCGGTTCCGGCGCGTTGAAGTTGTTCTTCATCACCGGCGAGGTGCCGGCGAAGTCGACCGTCGCCTCGCGTTTGGCGCGGTCGACTGTGATCTTCACCTTGATCACCTGGCCGGTGTCGGTCGGGTATTCGTAGATCGACTCGTCAGGCAGCCGCAGCAGCACGCGGCGCACGCTCTCGGCTGCGTTGTCCTGCACATGGCCCATATAGGCTTCGACGACGTCCAGCCCGAAATGCTCGACCATCTTGCGCAGTTCCGCCACGCCCTTTTCGTTGGCAGCGATCTGCGCCTTCAGGTCGGCGATGTTCTGGTGCGGGTTGCGGGCCGGCCAGGCATGGTCGGTCAGAATCGTGTGCAGCTCCGCTTCCTGGAACTTGCCGCGCGAGACGATGCGGAAATTGTCGATGAGGATGCCTTCCTCGTCAACGACCGTCGCCAGCGGCGTCATCGAGCCGGGCGCCGTGCCGCCGACATCGGCGTGGTGGCCGCGCGAGGCGGTGTAGAACAGGATCTCGCTCTCGTCGTCGCTGAAGACGGGCGTCACCACAGTGATGTCCGGCAGATGCGTGCCGCCATTGTAGGGCGCGTTGAGCGCGAAGACGTCGCCCGGATGGATGTCGCCCTCGTTCAGGCGGATGATCGTCTCGACGGAACGGTCCATCGAGCCCAGATGCACCGGCATATGCGGCGCGTTGGCGACGAGCGCGCCGGTGCGGTCGAAGACGGCGCAGGAGAAGTCCAGCCGCTCCTTGATGTTGACCGAATAGGCGGTGTTCTGCAGCGTCACGCCCATCTGCTCGGCGATCGCCATGAACAGGTTGTTGAACACTTCCAGCATCACCGGGTCGGCCTCGGTGCCAAGCGCGGCCATGCGGCGCTTGCGCTCGACGCGGCGCAGCAGGACATGGTCGCGCGCGGTGATCTCAGCCTGCCAGCCCGACTCGACCACGATGGTCTGGTGGCTTTCGATGACAAGGGCCGGACCGGCGACGCGGCTGCCGGGAGCGAGGTCGGCGCGGCGGAAGATGCCGGCGTCGCGCCATTCGCCTTCGCAAAACATCCTTCGCGTTTCGGATGGAGTTTCGTCGGACTCTTTCGTCGGACGTGGGGCCTCATCACGGCCAGCGGTGCGGCCGTCCTGGCCTTGCAGGTCGATCGATTCGACGATCATCGGCTTGTTGTCGTAGACGAAGCCGAACTGCGCCTTGTGCGCCTTCTCGAATTCGCGGCGCGCGAGGTCCAGCGAGCGTTCCGCAAAGTTGACGGGCAGCGACGTGTCGGTTCCGTCGTAGCGGATCATCAGCACCGGCCGCCAAGATGTGAATTCGTCCGGCACGCCCTGGGCCGCCAGTTCCTCGAACACCTTGTCGCGCAGCGTTTCTATCAGCGTGTCGATCTCGGCGACGGATTCTTCGGCCAGCGGCTTGATCAGCGCCTGCTGGCGCGAGGCGAAGACGGCGGCGAGGCCAATGCCGTAGGCTGACAGCAGGCCGGAGAACGGGTGCACCAGCACCGATTCCATGCCGAGCGCATCCGCGACCAGGCAAGCGTGCTGGCCGCCCGCGCCGCCAAAGCAGTTGAGCAGATATTCGGTGACGTCATAGCCGCGCTGCACCGAGATCTTCTTGATCGCGTTGGCCATGTTCTCGACCGCGATGGTGACGAACCCTTCGGCCACCGCTTCCGGCGTCCGGCCGTCGCCGATCTTTGCGGCAAGGTCGGCGAATTTCGTCCGCACCGCGTCGGTGTCCAGCCGCTCGTTCTGGCCGGGGCCAAAAATCGCCGGGAAGAACTCCGGCTGCAGCTTGCCGAGCATGACATTGGCGTCGGTCACCGCCAGCGGCCCGCCGCGCCGGTAGCAGGCGGGGCCGGGGTTGGCGCCGGCGGAATCCGGGCCGGCCTGGAAGCGGCCGTCGGCGTAGTGCAGGATCGAGCCGCCGCCGGCGGCCACCGTGTGGATGCGCATCATCGGCGCGCGGACGCGGACGCCCGCGACTTCTGTGTCGAAGGCGCGTTCGTATTCGCCGTCGTAATGCGCCACGTCGGTGGACGTGCCGCCCATGTCGAAGCCGATGACCTTCTGGAAGCCGGCGAGGTTGGCCGTCTCGACCATGCCGACGACGCCGCCGGCCGGACCGGACAGCAGCGCATCCTTGCCCTGGAACATGTCAGCGGCCGTGAGGCCGCCGGAGGACATCATGAACATGAGATTGGGGCCGTTCTCGCCGCTCTTGGCGCCCAGCTCCCCCGCCACCCGCTGCACGTAGCGCGACAGGATCGGCGACAGGTAAGCGTCGACGACCGTGGTATCGCCGCGCCCGACTAGCTTGATCAGCGGCGAGACGGCGTGGCTGGTCGAGATCTGCGCGAAGCCGATCTCGCGGCAGAGCGCCTCCGCTGCCTTTTCGTGGTCGGGGAACTTCCACGAGTGCATGAAGACGATGGCCACGGCGTCGATGCCATCTGCTTTTGCCTTGGCCACCTCGTCCTTCACCGCATCAAGATCAAGCGCGGTTTCCAGTGCGCCGTCGACTCGGACGCGCTCCTGCACCTCGATGACGCGCTCGTAGAGCTGTTCGGGGAGAATGATCTCCTTTGCGAAAATGTCCGGCCGCGCCTGGTAGGCGATGCGGAGCGCGTCCCGGAAACCCTTAGTGATAAGCAGCAGCACCCGGTCGCCCTTGCGCTCGAGCAGGGCATTTGTGGCGACAGTCGTCCCCATTTTCACGTCGCCGATGAGACCGGCCGGAATGGACGCGCCGGGCTTCAGTCCGAGAAGATCGCGGATGCCCTGGACGGCTGCGTCGGTGTAAGCCTCGGGATTTTCCGACAGGAGCTTGCGCGGGTGCAAGGACCCATCGGGCGCGCGGCCGATGACGTCGGTAAAGGTGCCGCCGCGGTCGATCCAGAAATCCCAGGTCTTCTCCATGGCTGCGTGCTCCTTGGTGTGAGGTTGCCAAGTTCATACTCGAAGCTTATCATCATGTCATCGATAATTTATCGACATAATGTCGATCTGGAGTTCCGTCATGACTGAGCAGCGCGCTTCGATCGGACCCGTCGTGTCTGCGTCTCATCTGGCGGACGGCGCCTTGCCGCCCTTGTCGGAAGTGGAGTTTGCGCTGACCATCGTCTCGAACGCGTTCCAGCGCTGGACAGTGCGCGGGATGGCTGCCGCCGGGCTGCCGGGCCTGACCTCGGTCGAGGTGCTGATCCTGCATGCGGTCAACCATCGCGGCCGCGAAAAGACGCTCGCCGATCTCTGCATGATGTTCAACATCGAGGACACGCACATCGTCGCCTATGCTCTGAAGAAGCTGCAGGGGCTGGGGCTCGTTGCCGGTGGCAAGCGCGGCAAGGAGAAGACCGCGCGGATCACCGAGGAGGGTGCGGTGGCCTGCCAGCGCTACCGTGACATCCGCGAGGCGCTGCTTGTCGACAGCGTTAAGCGGCTCAACTTCGGCGAAGCGGAACTGAGCGGGATCGCCGCGCTGATGCGGGCGCTGTCCGGCCAATACGATCAGGCCGCCCGGGCAGCGTCCAGCCTGTGAACCTTGCGCCCTTGCCCAAAGGTTAACGCTGGTTACACAACGTTACGAAACCCCAGCAAAGCTCGAACATTTCTATCTCGACCGCCCTGACTATCGGGTGTTCCACCGAAGAAAGTGACCTTTCTGAAGGAGATGAACGATGAAAAAACTGATCCTTGCTTCCGCCGCCGCCATTGCCCTGTTTGGTGTGGCCGCCTGTAGCGATTCTGCTGACACGACCACGACGCAGAGCATTGATCCGCCGGCCACGTCGACCCCGGCTCCGTCGGATCCGGCCATGAGCCCGACCCCGGCGCCCGAGGCTCCGGCCGAAGAAATCCAGCCGGCACCGGCTACTCCCGCTCCGGCGCAGTAATCAACGCCGCGATTGACGAAAAGGCCGGGATTTCCCGGCCTTTTTCATGCAGGTGCAATCATTCTCGAACCACGCTGACACTCGCCTGCACGCTGCCACTCGCAATTGCGAACAAATCGCCTTATGACTGCGTCATGTCTATCTGGTCGCGCCTCGGAGAATTCGTGTCGCGGGTCTCCGGCACGGCTTTGGCCGGCGTCGTCGAGGCCATGCGGTCGATGTTCGAGGGCGATCCTGCGCTGCGCCGCAAGGTTGCGTTCTCGATCGCGATGATCGCGCTGTCGGCGAAGATGGCCAAGGCGGACGGTATCGTCACCCAGGACGAGGTCCGCGCCTTCCAGCAGATTTTTTCCGTGCCTGCCCAGGAGGTGCGCAACGTTTCGCGCCTCTATGACCTCGCCAAGGGTGATATCGCCGGCTTCGAGACCTATGCCGCGCGGATGGCGGCGCTTTTTGACGAGGATGACGACCAGCGCGACGTGCTGGAGGATATTCTCGACGGGCTGTTCCACATCGCCAAGGCGGACGGATATGTCCACGATCGTGAAATCGGCTTTCTTCGCCGGACTGCGGAAATCTTCCAGTTCGACGAGCGGCGGTTCGAGCGTATCTTGGCGCGGCATGCGTTTTCTGCGGCAGACAATCCCTACAAGGTGTTGGGCGTCGCCACATCGGCCTCGTTTCCTGAAATTCGCACCCACTACCGGAAGCTGATCGCGGAAAACCATCCGGACCGGCTGATGTCGCGCGGTCTGCCGGAAGAGTTTATCGCGATTGCCACCGCGCGCGTCGCCGCGCTCAACGTGGCGTTCGAAACCATCGAGCGTTCGTTTGCGCGGGCATGAGCGGGTTCACGGCCGATTTCTCCGGCGCTGAAGTCAGAGTTTCGCCGAATTTCGGCCCACGCCGCGGCTTCAGCCGCGCCGACATGATCATCCTGCATTACACCGGAATGGAAACGGGCGAGGGCGCCGAGGCCTGGCTCTGCAATCCGTCAAGCGAGGTGTCGTCGCACTATCTCGTCCATGAGGACGGGCGGGTAGTGCAGATGGTTCGCGAGGCCGACCGCGCATGGCATGCGGGGCGGGGCTCATGGCACGGGCTGAGTGACATCAACTCGCAATCGATCGGAATCGAGATCGTCAATCCGGGCAATCTGGCAGGCCATCCGGCGTTTCCGGATGCGCAGATCGCTTCCGTCATCCGGCTGTGCCGCGACATTTCGGCACGACTGGATGTGCCGAAAGAGCAAATTCTCGCGCATTCCGACGTAGCTCCCGGACGCAAGATCGACCCCGGCCCGGCGTTTCCCTGGGCCGTCATGCATGCCGCTGGCATCGGGCATTTGCCTGAAGCGAGCGAGGTTTTGGACCTGTCTTCGCTCTCGCGCGGCGACCAGGGAGAGGCGGTCGAGCGGCTGCAATCCATGCTGCAGCTTTACGGCTACGGCGTTGAAATAACGGGGTCCTTCGATTCCATGACTGAATCGGTCGTGCAAGCGTTCCAGTTGCATTTCCGCCAGGCGAAGGTCGACGGGGTGGCCGATGCGCAGACTCAGGCGCTGCTCGCTGCGCTGGTGTCAGGGCTGGCCCGCCTTACGTAGGGACAGTCTATCTCTGATCATACGAAATATTTCAATGTGTATCCGAAATTCATTTCGCGGGCCACGTTCGCCGCACAATCTCCTGCGAGATCGCCTCCTGTGCAACCGCCGGGACTGACAGTTTCGTCTCAGGTAATTTTCCATGGAATCAGGACCGTCTGCGTCCCGATATTGGCAAGAGAAAAAATATACATGAAGAGAGTAACGGTAGCGGTGGCTATTGCCGCCGGGATGATGAGTTTTGCTGTCAACGCACAGGAAGCTCCAGCCCACGCTAATCGCTCGGACAAGGCTCCGACCAAGGAAGCCAAAGCGGCTCCGGTCGCGCTCGGCTACGCCAACACGTTCGTGGCCGCCGCCGACAAGAAGGAAATGTCGACAAAGAACGTGAAGAAGGAGACGTCTACCAAGAGCGCGAAGAAGGAAAAGACGGGTCGTTCCGTCGTGACCTTCGAGGAGCGCGGCGTCATTTCGGTCAAGCCGGACATCGACCAGATGAAGACCGCCTCGGTCTCGACACGCGAGCGTCCGGAACTCGTCGCGACCGCGCGCAACCAGGAGAAGACAGTCGGCAAGGTCGTGGCTTCGAGCGGCAGCTACGGCGAGATCATTGCCCGCTACGCCTCGACCTATGGCGTGCCGGTCTCGCTGGCGCATGCGGTGATCCGCGTCGAGAGCAATTACCGGCCGGGCGCACGCGGCAGTGCAGGCGAAGTGGGCCTGATGCAGATCAAGCCGGCGACGGCGCGTGGCATGGGTTATTCAGGCTCGCTCAAGGGGCTGTACAACCCCGAGACCAACATCAAATACGGCATGAAATATCTCGGCATGGCGCACAAGCTCGGGGGCGGGGCGACCTGCGCCACGATCCTGAAATACAATGCCGGCCATGGCGCGAAGCGAATGAACCCGGTCTCGGCGGCCTATTGCTCGAAGGTCAAGCGCCTCGGCGCCTGATTTGGCAGTGGGGCGCCGGACAATCCGGCGCCCGGCTCTTGCGTTTGCGCCGCTAAGCGCATTTAAGCAGACCGCCAGCTGGCCGGGTGGCCGCGACCGTAAGAGCCGAAAGGCTGCGGTCGAGGAAAGTCCGGGCTCCATGGAAACACGGTGCCGGTTAATTGCCGGCGGGGGCGACCCCAGGGAAAGTGCCACAGAAAGCAAACCGCCCCGCCTGCCAAACGGCCTCTGACGAGACCGCTTCGCCGGCGGGGCAAGGGTGAAAGGGTGGGGTAAGAGCCCACCGCGCGACTGGCAACAGGAGCGGCACGGTAAACCCCATCGGGAGCAAAACCGAATAGGGATGACGCGAGGGGCAACCCTCAGGCTGTTTCCGGCCCAGTCATCCGGGTGGGTTGCATCAGGCGGGCCGCAATGTCCGCCGCAGATGAATGGCCACCACGTTGCGCTGCCCGCAAGGACGGCGGGACCATACAGAACCCGGCTTACAGGCCAGCTGGCGCTTGTCTCGGGGTTTGGACGTAGGTTGGGCGTTTTCGCACTCGACCAGGCGCGGCTGTTCCGACTACGCCGGTTTCAAGGAAGCTGCTGCAGTGTTCCGACGATGACACATTTCAGGTTGGCTGATCCAATATCGGGATATTGGAGGTAGATGAACGGATACCGTCCAGGGCCAACCCGAATCTTCACCTCTTCATTCACGTTGTAATAGTGCAGGTTTTCGGATTGCACCGTCTTGGCGAACGCCAAGGGAAAGGGACGTGCAGAACTTCCGTTCAACGTTGTCGAGAATGCGAACATCGACTCGATAATCGGCTGCGTGGTTACGACAAAGCAGCTCACGCGCTCCACGAAAAGTATTTTATCAGCGGGCGTCGCCGAGAAATTTGCGCGACAGAAATAGAAACTCGAAGGACACGTCGGATTGATCTGCTCCTCGTAATAATTTCCGCTGATAATTGGGGCGGCGACACCGACGGCCGATGCAGCGAGAAGCACCAGAAATGCCAGGATCGAGGCAAGAATTCTGTTTGGCATCGCCGTCTCGATATCCTTGAATTGAACAACGCCTGGCGCGCCGAGCAAAGAGCCCCACTGCTCAAGTGCCGCCACCGACGTCAGTCTTCTATTGCCTTCCTCTAGGGAAAGACAATAGAAAAACCGCAGTTGTCTGAACTAGTCCTCCCCTATTACAGCGCCCCGTCGATAGCCCTCCACAAATCCTCGACCGACTCGCAGCCTATCGACAGGCGCACGAAGCCGGGCGCAACCGCATCGCCCCAGCGGGCGCGGCGTTCTGCCGAAGTGTGGACGCCGCCGAAGGAGGTCGCCGGCTGGATCAGCGGACAGGTGTCGATGAAGCGTTCGGCCGCGTCGGCGCTCGGCAGCGTCAGGCCGATCAGGAAGCCGAAGCGCCGCATCTGTTGCTTTGCGAGGTTGTGCGACGGATGGTCTTCGAGGCCCGGATAGACGGTTATGACGCCACGTTCCGCCAGGCGCTTTGCGACTGACCCCGCTGACGAGCACATCCGCTCGAAGCGAACGTCCAGCGTCTCCAGCCCGCGATGCACCTGCCACGCCTCAAACGGACCGGGGATTGCGCCCGACAGTTTTCGCCAGTCCCTGATGGCCTCGAGCATGGCGGCGTCACGTGTCGCGACATGTCCGAACAGCGCGTCGGAATGGCCGTTCACCGCCTTGGTGTCAGCCGACACGACAATGTCGGCGCCGAGATCGAGCGGTCGCTGGCCGAGCGGCGTCATCGTGGTGTTGTCTACGACGACGATCGCGCCGGCGGCCTTTGCGTCAGCAGCAATGCCGGCAATGTCGCAGATGTCGAGCGTCGGGTTCGACGGCGTCTCGACGAAGACCAGCCGGTAGCCCGCGAAGCCACCGTCGGCGAAGACCCGCGTCGGCCGCGTGTCCATCGTCACGCCGAAGGCCTTGAGGAAACGGTCCGCGAACATCCGCGTCGTGTAATAGCCATCCGACGGGCAGAGGATGCTGTCGCCTGTCTTGAGCAGGGCCATGAACACGGCCGAGATGGCGCCCATGCCGGACGGAAATGCGACGCAGGGCGCGTCTTCCAGCAGCCCGAGCGCTTCCTCCGCCGCTTCCCAGGTCGGATTGTCGAACCGCCCATATTGGCGAAAGCCCGCCGGATCACCCGGAAGATGGAACATCGACGCCATTGTCAGGGACAGGGCGACCGGATCGCCCTTGGCAAGATGGGCTCGACGTTGATGCGAGAGCTTGGCGGCGCGCAGGTTGGTCTCGTCAGTCATGGCTACCCTCGGCAATGCAAAGCCGGACGCTAGCCAGCGACCGGCCGGATCGCAAGGGCTGCAGCGCGGAAGAAACCAGCACTAACACTTCGTTAGCCTTAATCGCTCATAAACGTTTTGAAGCTGGGTCGAGGCTGTCGTGGGGAAGCCGAAGCCCGTTTCGTGGAGCCATTTCCCTTTGACGCCCATGATGTCCCATGCTATCCCATAATCCCAATCAAGACTTCGTTTCGGTGACGGGTGACATGTGTCCCGAACGTGCGGCCGGCAGGCTGCGCGGGATGGCGCGCATTGCCTGCTTAACGGTGACGGCGGCGGTCTGGAGAGGTCGCGCGACAGCGCGGGCAGGGCGATGAAAACAAGGGTGGCGTTGGCGTCGTATGGACCGGTTTCTGTCCAGTTCCGTGAACAGGGTCGATGCGAAGGGACGGGTCTCCGTGCCGGGGCCCTTTCGCGCGCTGGGGGCGAAGCGGGGCTATGTCGAGCTCTACGCGCTCCGGGCGCTGGAGGAGCCGGCTCTGGACGTCGGCGGCATGGATCTTCTGGAGCGCTACGAGCGGCAATTGGAACAGGCGAACCCCTTTCTGAGGAATTCGGACGACATGTCGGCCTATGTGCATGGCGAGGGAACGTTTCTGAAGCTGGACGGCGACGGCCGCATCTCGCTCTCCGATTTCATCCGCGAGCATACGGGCATCACGACGGAAGTCGGGTTCCTGGGTCGCGGTCAATTCTTTCAGATCTGGGAACCGGAACGGATGCGCCAGCATCTGGCGGACGTTCGCGACCGGCTTCTCAGGCTCCGGCAGGCCGCCGCGCAGACGCGGCCGCTAGGGGATACGGAATGATGGCGGACCCCGGCGTTTCCGACGCCGGTGGCGGACCGGTCCGCCACATTCCGGTGCTTCTCGACGAGGTGTTGGCGGCGCTTGACATCGCCTCGGACGCGCTTGTCATTGACGGCACGTTCGGCGCTGGCGGCTACACGCAGGCCATCCTGGCCGAAGGCGGCCGCGTCATCGCGATCGACCGCGATCCCGACGCTTTCGCCGCGGGGCGTGTGCTTGAAGCTGCGTCGGCTGGGCGCTTACGCCTCGTGCACGGACCCTTCTCGCGGCTTGACGAATTTGCCGGCGAACCGGTGGACGGCGTTGTCCTCGACATCGGCGTCTCATCGATGCAGATCGACGAGGCCGACCGCGGCTTCTCGTTTCGGCAGGATGGGCCGCTCGACATGCGCATGGCCCAGCAGGGCGTCACCGCGGCCGAAATCGTCAACAGCTACAAGCTGAGTGACCTCGCCCGCATCTTCGGCTTTCTCGGTGAAGAGAAGAATGCCGGTCGCATTGCCCGCATGATCGAGAAGCGCCGCGCGACGCGGCCGTTCGAACGCACGCTCGACCTCGCCGATGCGATCGAAATCCATGTTGGCCGCAATCCGAAGGACAAGATCCATCCGGCGACGCGCGTTTTCCAGGCGCTGCGGATCTACGTCAATGACGAGCTGGGCGAACTTGCAAAAGCCCTGCTGTCGGCCGAGCGCGCGCTGAAGCCCGGCGGTCGTCTTGCCGTCGTGACGTTCCACTCGCTTGAAGACCGCATCGTCAAGCGCTTCCTGACCGATCGCTCGACGAGCGGCGGCGGATCCCGGCACATGCCGGAAGCGCATTTCAAGCCTGCCACTTTCGACAAGCCTGCATCCGTCATCGCGGCATCGGACGCCGAGTCGGCGCGCAATCCGCGGGCGCGCTCGGCGAAACTGCGCAGCGCAATCCGCGCAGCCACGCCGCCACGGGCGGAAGACTTTTCGATCTTCGGCCTGCCGAAGCTTCCAGACATCCGCCAGCCGGACGAGAGGTGAACCAGTGTTCCGAACAACCGACATCGTGCTGATCGCGGTGATGGTGGCAGGCGCCGCCTTCACCTACAACACCAAGCATCAGGTCGAGGCGCAGCTTGCCGAAGTGCGCAAGATGGAAGCGATGATCCGGTTCGAGCAGGATTCGCTGACGATTCTGAGAGCCGACTGGAGCCTGCTGACCCAGCCGTCGCGCCTGCAGAAGCTGACCGAAATCTACCAGGACGAGCTCGGCCTTGCGCCGCTCGAAGCGCGCCAGATCATCGGCATCGAAGAACTGCCGGCACGGCCGGTCGACATCGAGATCCTGCCGACGCCGCGTCTTGGCGGCATGGCTCAAGGGCAGACGGACAAGACGACCACCGGCGGAGTTGTGCAATGATCGGACGTCTCATCGCCCGCCAGAAACCTGCTTCCACAGAGGCCGGCGCCTCGATCGTCCTCGACGCCAAGCGCAAGGCGACTGGCGGCCGCACGAAGAACCGCGTCGTCATGACAATGGCGATCTTCTTCGGCATCTATGGCGTCATTGGTGGCCGGCTGGTTTATCTCGGCATCCAAGAGCCCGGAGTCGCCGCCGCCCCAGGCGGGCGCGTGCTGGCGTCGCGTCCCGACATCGTCGACCGCAATGGCGAAGTGCTGGCCACCGACATCAAGACCGCCTCGCTGTTCGCCGAACCGAAGAACATCGTCGACGCCGACGAAGCGTTGGAGCTCCTGTCCACGGTCCTCCCGGACCTCGACCCGGAGCAGACGTTCAACAAGCTGAAGAGCGGCGCGGGCTTTGTCTGGCTGAAGCGGCAATTGTCGCCGAAGCAGCAGGCCGACATCATGGGGCTCGGCCTGCCGGGCATCGGCTTCCGCACCGAGACCAAGCGCTTCTACCCCGGTGGCCCGACCGCTTCTCATATCCTCGGTCTCGTCAATATCGACAACCAGGGCATCGCCGGCCTCGAGAAATACATCGACGGCCAGGGTCTCGCCGACCTGAGGGAACTGGGATTGGCGACCGCGGGCAACCTCGCCCCCTTCCGCACCACGCTCGACCTGCGCGTCCAGCACATCCTCCATGACGAACTCACGAACGCAATGGCGCGCTATCACGCGATCGCTGCCGGCGCCGTGGTGCTGAACGCCAAGACGGGCGAAATCGTCGCCATGGCGTCGCTGCCGGACTTCAATCCGAACAACCCTGTCGGTGCACATGACAAGGACAAGTTCAACCGGATGACCGCCGGCGCGTTCGAGATGGGCTCGACCATCAAGAGCTTCACGACAGCGATGGCGCTCGATTCCGGCAAGGTCAACATGAACAGCCGCTTCGACGCGTCGCGTCCGATCACCATCGGCCGCCAGACCATCCGCGACTTCCACGGAAAGGGCCGTGTCCTGACCGTGCCGGAAGTGTTCATCTACTCGTCGAACATCGGCTCCGCGCGCGAAGCCGATGTGGTCGGCATCGAAGGACATCGCGAGTTCCTGCACCGCATGGGACTGCTTGACCGCATGACGATCGAACTGCCGGAGATCGCCAACCCGGCGGAGCCCAAAGTCTGGAAGAAGGTGCATTCGATCACGATCTCCTTCGGCCACGGCATGACGACGACGCCCTTGCAGACGGCGGTTGCGGCCGCAGCGCTGATGAATGGCGGCAAGCTGTTCAATCCGACCCTTGTGCCGCGCTCGCAAGAGCAGGCGCTGGCGTCCGCCAAGCAGGTGGTGAGCGAGGATACGAGCGAGAAGATGCGCTATCTCTACCGCCTGAACGCCGAAAAGGGATCCGGCAAGCGCGCTGAGGTTCCCGGATATCGCGTCGGCGGCAAGACCGGCACCGCCGAGAAGGTCGTCAACGGCCGCTACTCTTCCAATGTGCGCTTCAACGCCTTCCTCGCGGCGTTCCCGATGGACGATCCGCAATACATCGTTCTGTCGATCATCGACGAGCCGAAGCCGGAAAAGCCGGGCATGGCCGCAACATCCGGGCTCAATGCTGCGCCGGTTGTCGCAAATATCATCCGCCGCTCCGCCTCGTTCCTTGGCGTGAAGCCAGAATTCGGCCATGAAAGTGGCGCGTTGCTTGTCTCTTACCAGTGATTCTGCAGCCTCCAGAGGGGCCGGGGGCGGCGCTTTTTGAACAGGCCATCGATGAAGTTGAAGGAATTTGCCGGATTGCTGCCGGTGGGGGATGGCAAGCTCGGCGAGGTTGACGTGGCCGGACTGAGCGCGGATTCGCGCGCGGTGAAGCCCGGATTCCTGTTCGCAGCGCTGTCGGGTTCGAAGGCTAATGGCGCGGCCTTCGCCGCGGATGCCGTTGCGCGTGGCGCTTCGGCGATCGTCGCCGCGCGAGATGCCGACCTTGGCGACATTTCGGTTCCAGTGCTCCGCGTTGGCGATCCGCGCCACGCGCTCGCGGTGGCCGCGGCTCGTTTTCATGGCTCCCAACCGGAAACAATGGTCGCCGTCACCGGCACCAGCGGCAAGACCTCGGTCGTCGCCTTTACCCGCCAGATCTGGGCGCATGCCGGCTTCCAGGCGGCGAGCATCGGCACGACGGGCGTCGTGGCGCCGGGCCGGGACGACTACGGGACGCTGACCACCCCCGATCCGGTCGCGTTGCATCTGCTGCTGAAGGAACTGGCGCAATCCGGCGTCACGCATGCCGCGATGGAGGCTTCCAGCCATGGGCTCGACCAGCGCCGTCTCGATGGCGTCAAGCTGTCGGCCGGTGGTTTCACCAATCTCGGCCGCGACCACATGGACTACCATCCGACGGTCGAGGACTATCACCGCGCCAAGCTGCGCCTGTTCGACACGCTGCTGCCGAAAGGCGCGCCGGCTGTGATCTTCGCAGACGATCCGTGGTCTGAGCCGACAATCGCCGCTGCGCGCAAGGCCGGGCGCATTGTCATGACGGTCGGGCGCAAGGGCGATTTCCTGCGGCTGAAGCGGCTGGAACATGCACGCTTCCGGCAACGGGCGGAAGTCGATCTCAGCGGCGCGATCTACGAGATCGACCTGCCGCTGGCCGGCGAATTCCAGATGTCGAACGCGCTGGTGGCGGCTGGCCTGGCAATTGTGACGGGCACCAGGGCGGCGACGGCTTTCGCCGCGCTCGAGCACCTCAAGGGCGCTCCGGGTCGTCTCGATCTGGTCGGTTCGACGGCCAGCGGCGCACCCGTCTATGTCGACTATGCCCACAAGCCGGAAGCGCTCGAAAACGTGCTTCTCGCCGTGCGTCCTTTCACCACCGGCAAGGTCGTCGTCGTGTTCGGCTGCGGCGGCGATCGCGACAAGGGCAAGCGCCCGATCATGGGCGACATCGCGACGCGCCTGGCCGATGTCGTCATCGTCACCGACGACAATCCGCGCTCGGAAATCCCCGCGACGATCCGGGCCGAAATCCTCACCAATGCGCCGGGGGCCATCGAGATCGGCGACCGTCGCGAGGCGATCCGCGCCGCCATCGGCATGCTCGGGGCAGGCGACACGCTGATCGTGGCCGGCAAGGGCCACGAGGAAGGCCAGACTGTCGGCACTGTCACGCATCATTTCTCCGATCACGAAGAAGTCCGGCTTGCCGTAGCGGGGAGGGCCGCATGAGCATGCTCTGGACCTCCGAGGCGATGGTCGCGGCCATGGGTGGCCGCCCTATTGGCGTGTTACCAGCCGGCATTACCGGCATTTCCATCGACAGCCGCAGCCTGAAGCCCGGCGAGGCCTTCTTCGCGATCAAGGGCGATGCGCTGGACGGGCATGACTTCGCGACAGCCGCGGTGAAAGCCGGCGCCGGGCTGCTGGTGGTGGCCGAAGGCAAGCTCCCGGCGCTTGGCCGCATCGCGACACCGATGATCGTCGTCGACGACGTTCTCGCGGGGCTGGTGAAGCTGGCCGCCGCCGCACGCGACCGCGCCAAGGGCAAGATCATCGCGGTTACCGGCTCGGCCGGCAAGACGACCACCAAGGAAGCGCTGCGCCATGTTCTGGCGTCGGTCGGCACCGTGCACGCGTCGGAAAAGTCGTTCAACAATCACTGGGGCGTGCCGCTGACGCTGTCGCGGCTGCCGGAGGACTGCGACTACGCCGTCTTCGAGATCGGCATGAACCATCCGGACGAGATCCGGCCTCTGGTCAAGCTGGTGCGGCCGCACATCGCCATCATCACGCTGATCGCGGCCGCGCATCTTGGCCATTTCCGCAATCTGGAAGAGATTTCGCGCGCCAAGGCCGAGATTTTCGAGGGCATCGTGCCCGGCGGCCACGCGGTGCTGAACCGCGACGATCCGCAGTTCAAGCTGCTGGACAGGCTGGCGCGGGCGGCGGGCGTCAAGCACATCCACGGTTTCGGCGAACAGGCCAAATCGGAATACCGGCTGACGAAATGCACGCTGGATGCAGATCATTCGACGATGATGGCCAGCATTGCAGGCAAGGAAGTGGTCGCCCGCATCGGCGCGCCCGGCCGGCACATGGTGCAGAATGCGCTGTCGGTTCTGGGCGCGGCGCATCTTGCCGGCGCCGATCTCGCCAAAGTGGCGGATGCGCTCGGCACGCTCGAGGCCGAGAGCGGACGCGGCAAGCGCCATCTTCTCGGCAATGGCATCACGTTGATCGACGAAAGCTACAACGCCAATCCGGCTTCGATGAAGGCGGCGATCGATCTGTTGAATGCAACTGAGGTGTCGGGCAAGGGCCGGCGGATCGCGGTTCTGGGCGACATGCTGGAACTTGGTGCCCACGCTGCAAAACTGCATACGGAGCTCGCCGATCTGTTCGAGCCGACCCGGATCGATCTCGTCTTTCTCGGCGGCCCGGAAATGGCTGCGCTCGCTGCTGCGCTGCCGGCGGGCAAGGTTGCTACGCATGCGGCAAACGTCGACGCGTTGAAGCCGATCCTGCTTGCTGCTCTCAAGCCCGGCGACGCCGTCATGATCAAATCATCCAAGGGCATCGGCTTTTCGAAATTGGTCGATGCGCTGCTCAAACAATATCCGGTCGAAGGCGAAAGCCAGAAACGCGCTTGATTTCCGTCCGTTGGGGGGACGAACCGTAATGCTGACGCTTCTCGTGGACTTCGCCGACCAGGTCTCGGCGTTCAACGTCTTCCGCTATATCACCTTCCGAGTTGGCGGGGCGCTGATCACGTCGGCGCTGATTGTCTTCATGTTCGGTCCGAGAATCATCAATTCGCTGCGTATCCGGCAAGGCAAGGGCCAGCCGATCCGTGCGGACGGGCCGCAGACCCACTTCAAGAAAGCTGGAACGCCGACGATGGGCGGGCTGATGATCATGAGCGGCATTATCGGGTCGTCGCTGCTTTGGGCGAACCCGTTCAGCGTCTATGTCTGGGTCGTGCTCCTGGTGACCATCTCCTTTGGCGCGATCGGCTTCTACGATGACTACATGAAAGTGACGAAGCAGACGCATCACGGTGTTTCGGGCCGGGTGCGGCTCGCCATCGAGTTCGCGGTCGCCGGCATCGCTGCATATTTCATCATGTCGGCCGGCCAGGCGCCGTTCTCCTCGTCGCTGACCTTTCCCTTCATAAAGGATTTCATCCTCAACCTCGGCTGGTTCTTCATCCCGTTCGCGGCCGTCGTGATGGTCGGCGCGGGCAATGCCGTGAACCTGACCGACGGGCTGGATGGCCTCGCGATCGTTCCCGTGATGATCGCCGCCGCCTCTTTCGGCGTCATCGCCTACTTGTCCGGCAACGCGGTGTTCGCCGACTATCTCCAGATCCACTTCACGCCCGGAACCGGCGAACTCGCCGTCGTGCTGGGCGCGGTGATCGGCGCCGGCCTCGGCTTCCTGTGGTTCAACGCGCCGCCGGCCGCCATCTTCATGGGCGACACCGGTTCGCTGGCGCTCGGTGGCCTGATCGGCTCGATCGCGGTGGCCACCAAGCACGAGATCGTGCTCGCGATCATCGGCGGCCTGTTCGTGATGGAGGCCATGTCTGTGATCATCCAGGTTGGCTACTTCAAAATGACCGGCCGCCGGGTGTTCCTCATGGCGCCGATCCACCACCATTTCGAGAAGCTTGGCTGGACGGAGAGCCAGATCGTGATCCGCTTCTGGATCATCGCGGTCATCCTGGCGCTCATCGGTCTCTCGACCTTGAAGCTGCGATAGAATGATCCCGGCCGAAACCTTTTCCGGCAAGAAGGTCGCGCTGTTCGGCCTCGGCGGCTCGGGTATCGCGACGGCGCTCAGCCTGCAGTCCGGCGGCGCGACCGTGACCGCATGGGACGACAATCCGGAAAGCGTATCGCGCGCGCGCGCAGCGGACATTCCCGTATCGGACCTGAGACAGGAAGACTGGACGGGTTTCGCGTCCTTCGTGCTGTCGCCCGGTGTGCCGCTGACGCATCCGAAGCCGCACTGGACCGTGGATCTCGCGCGGGGCGCAGGCGTCGAGGTGATCGGCGACGTCGAGCTGTTCGCCCGCGAGCGGCGTCGTGCGGCGCCCGACGCGCCCTTCATCGCCATCACTGGCACCAACGGCAAGTCGACGACGACCGCGCTCACCTCGCATATGCTGGCTTCGGCCGGCCGCGACACCCAGATGGGCGGCAATATCGGCCGTGCCGTGATGACGCTCGATCCGCCGACGCCCGATCGACACTATGTCGTCGAATGCTCGTCCTACCAGATCGACCTTGCACCCTCGCTCAACCCGACGGCGGGCGTTTTGCTCAACCTGACGCCGGACCATCTCGACCGCCACGGCACGATGCAGCATTACGCCGGGATCAAGGAGCGTCTGGTTGCCGGCAGCGACACGGCGATCGTCGCCATCGACGACATCCATTGCGCGCAGATCGCCGATCGGCTGGAGCGCGCTGGCCACGACGTCATTCGCATCTCCAAGCGGCTGGCGATCACTGATGGCTATTTCGCCGACGGCCATGCGCTGTTGAAGGCCGAGGCTGGCCAGATCACTCAGGTTGCGACGCTGGAAGGCATCGGCTCGCTGCGCGGCCAGCACAATGCCCAGAACGCGCTTGCGGCCGTCGCCGCCTGCCTTCGGGCAGGCTTGAGCCTCAAGGACATCCAGCCCGGTCTGGACAGTTTCCCGGGCCTTGCCCACCGCATGGAGCAGATCGGCCGCAAGAGCCGCGTTCTGTTCATCAACGATTCCAAGGCGACCAACGCCGAGGCCGCGGCGCCCGCGCTCTCCAGCTTCCCGCGCATCTACTGGATCGCCGGCGGCCTGCCCAAGGAGGGCGGCATCGAGCCGCTACGCTCCTTCTTCCCGCGCATCGCCCGCGCCTATCTGATCGGCGAGGGCGCGCCCGGCTTCTCGGCGACCTTGGGCGAGGCGGTGCCTTACGAGATTTCCGGTACGCTGGCCGCTGCCGTCGAGCACGCCGCGGCAGACGCGGCCGCCGATCCGTCTGACGAGTCGGTGGTGCTGCTGTCGCCCGCCTGCGCCAGTTTCGACCAGTTCAAGAATTTCGAAGTCAGGGGCGACGCGTTCCGCGCCGCCGTTCTGGCGCTCGACGGCATAGAGCCCATTGGAGGGACACCGCAATGACGAGCCGCACCGACCGTGGACTGGTCTCGAACTGGTGGTGGACGATCGACCGCTGGTTCCTCGCCGCGTTCATCATGCTGATGGTGCTGGGCGTGGTCTTGTCCTTCGCGGCGAGCCCGGCGGTGGCTGAACGCATCGGCCTCGAGGAGTATCACTTCGTCACGCGCCAGATCATTTTCATGCTCCCTGCCGTCGGCGTCATGCTCGGCGTTTCGTTCCTTGACCAGCGACTGATCCGGCGGCTCGCCATCGTCATGCTGATCGGCGGCATCGTGCTGATGGCGCTGACACTGTTCGTTGGCGTCGAGGTCAAGGGTTCGCGGCGCTGGATCTCGCTCGCCGGCGTGTCGCTGCAGCCATCCGAGTTCCTGAAGCCCGCCTTCGTCGTCATCTGCGCCTGGCTGTTCGCCGAGCATGCGCGCCAGCCCGAAATCCCGGGCAACCTGTTCGCGATGATCCTGCTCGGCCTCGTCGTGACTTTGCTCGTCGCCCAGCCGGATCTCGGCCAGACCATGCTGGTCGTCGGCACCTGGGGCGTGATGTTCTTCATGGCTGGCATGGCTTGGTTCTGGATCATCGCGCTCGGCGCGATAGGCCTGGCGGGCGGGTTCCTCGCCTACACCGTGTTCCCGCATGTCGCCGGCCGCATCGACCGGTTCCTGACCGGAGAGGGCGACAACTTCCAGACCGAGACGGCGCTCGATGCGATGGTTCGCGGTGGCTGGTTCGGACGAGGTCCGGGCGAGGGCACCGTCAAGAAGATCCTGCCGGACAGCCACACCGACTTCATCTTCTCCGTGGCCGGCGAGGAATTCGGCATCATGCTGTGCCTGCTGCTGGTCGGCCTGTTCGCCTTCATCGTGCTGCGCGGCCTGTTGATTGCGCTGCGCGAGCATGACGACTTCACCCGCTTCGCGGTCGCCGGCCTGGTGATCATGTTCGGCTTCCAGTCGATCATCAACATGGGCGTCAACCTGCAGCTGATGCCGGCCAAGGGCATGACCTTGCCCTTCATCTCGTATGGCGGCTCGTCGCTGGTCGCGATGGCGATTTCGATGGGCATGGTGCTGGCGCTGACGCGCAAGCGCCCGGAACGACGCCGCACCGGGTCAAGCGGCTTTGCCGATCCGCGCGCCGTTCCCGCCGAGTGACCGATGGCAAAGGGCGTCATCCTGCTTTCCGCCGGCGGCACCGGCGGACATCTTTTTCCGGCCGAAGCGCTGGCGCATGAACTGACGGCGCGGGGCTGGGAGATCCATCTCGCCACCGACGACCGGGCCGAGCGCTTTGCCGGAAAATTCCCGGCCAAGGCCATCCACACGATCCGCTCGGCCACTATCGGCGGACGCAATCCGTTTGCGTTGGCCAAGACCTTCTGGCGTATCTGGCAAGGCGTGCGGCAGGCCTCCGCTCTGATCGGCCAGATCAAGCCGAAGGCCGTGATCGGCTTCGGGGGCTATCCGACCTTGCCGCCGCTCTACGCGGCGACCCGGCGCGGCGTGCCGACGCTGATCCACGAGCAGAACGCCGTGATGGGCCGCGCCAACAAGGCGCTGGCCGCGCGGGTCAGCGCTGTCGCCGGCGGGTTCCTGTCGGGCGAGGGACGCTATGCCGACAAGATCGTCGTGACCGGCAATCCGGTGCGCCCTGCCGTGATCGAAGCTGTCAAGACAGACTACAATGCCTCGATGCCGGGCGAACCGTTCAACCTGCTCGTCTTCGGCGGCAGCCAGGGCGCGCAGTTCTTCTCCGAGGCGATTCCTGCTGCCATCGCGGAACTGTCGCCAGAGCTGCGGGCGCGCCTGCGCATCGTGCAGCAGGCGCGCAAGGAGGACGAGGCCGCCGTCCGCGCTGCCTATGACAAGCTCGGCGTTCCAGCCGAAATCTCGCCGTTTTTCGGCGACATGGCCGATCGGATGGCGAAGGCCCATCTGGTGATCTCGCGCTCCGGCGCGTCCACCGTTGCCGAAATCGCGGCGATCGGCCGGCCGGCGCTGCTGGTGCCGTATCCGCACGCGCTTGACCATGACCAGGCGGCGAATGCCGCGGCGCTCGCGGATGCCGGCGGGGCGGAAGTCTGGCCGCAGGCGACGCTGACGCCGCTGGTCATCGCCAGCAAGCTGACGGACTTCATGACCGAGTCGCAGCTCTGCACGATCATGGCCGACGCATCGCGCTCGGTCGGCAAGCCCAACGCCACAATGTTGCTCGCGGACCTCGCAGAGGCTATTGCGTCGGGAATAGGGGTTCAGGCTTACAAGGGAGGCAGTCGCGCATGAAAATGCCGCAGACAATCGGCCTGGTGCATTTCATCGGCATCGGCGGCATCGGCATGAGCGGCATCGCCGAGGTGCTGCACAATCTCGGCTACCAGGTGCAGGGCTCCGACCAGTCCGACAGCGCCAACGTGCAGCGGCTGCGCGACAAGGGCATCACGTGCTTCGTCGGCCACAAGGCCGAGAACCTGGGCAAGGCCGAGGTCGTCGTGGTCTCGACGGCGATCAAGAAGTCCAACCCCGAACTCTCAGCCGCCCGCGAGAAGCTGCTGCCGATCGTCCGCCGGGCCGAGATGCTGGCCGAATTGATGCGATTCCGCCAGGCGATCGCGATCGGCGGCACGCACGGCAAGACCACCACGACCTCGATGGTCGCGACACTGCTCGAGGCCGGCGGGCTTGACCCGACGGTCGTCAATGGCGGCATCATCAACGCCTACGGGACGAACGCCCGCATGGGCGAGGGCGACTGGATGGTGGTCGAGGCAGACGAGAGCGACGGCACATTCCTAAAGCTGCCGGCCGACATCGCCGTTGTCACCAATATCGACCCCGAGCATCTCGACCACTACGGCACCTTCGACAAGGTGCGCGAGGCATTCCGGCTGTTCGTCGAGAATGTGCCGTTCTACGGCTTCGGCGTGATGTGCATCGACCATCCGGAAGTGCAGGCGCTGGTCAGCCGCATCGAGGACCGTCGCGTCGTCACCTATGGCGAGAACCCGCAGGCCGACGTCCGCTTCGAGAACCACCGCATGGACGGCGCGGCATCGCTGTTCGACGTGACGATCCGCAACCGCAAGACAGGCGAGTTCATCTCGATCGCAGACCTTCGCCTGCCGATGCCGGGCCGCCACAACGTGTCAAATGCGACGGCGGCGATTGCGGTTGCGCATGAACTCGGCATTTCGGAACGCGCGATCAAGGCCGGCATCGCGGCCTTCGGCGGCGTCAAGCGGCGCTTCACGCATACGGGCTCATGGCACGGTGTCGAGATTTTCGACGATTACGGCCACCACCCGGTCGAGATCCGGGCCGTGCTGAAGGCCGCGCGCGAGTCGACCAAAGGCAGGGTGATCGCGATTGCCCAACCGCACCGCTACACCCGCCTGCGCGACCTGTTCGACGATTTCGCCTCCTGCTTCAACGACGCCGACACGGTGCTGATGGCGCCGGTCTATCCAGCGGGCGAAGATCCGATCGAAGGCATCAATTCGGACACGCTGACCGCCCGCATCCGCTCCGGCGGACACCGCGACGCGCGGCACATCGACGGACCTTCGGCCATCGCCCCGATCATCAGCGAGATCGCCAAACCCGGCGACTTCGTCGTCTTCCTCGGCGCCGGCAACATCACCCAATGGGCCTACGCCTTGCCGAAGGAACTGGTCGGGGGCGCGGACGGAGCGGCGGCATGAACGGCGCACAACTCCTCAAGCGTCTCGAAGGCGAGCTCGCCGGCATTCGCGGCCGCATCACGCCCGACGCAGAGATGGACAAGATCACCTGGTTCCGAGCCGGGGGCGTAACCGAGGCGCTGTTCCAGCCGGCCGATGAAGAGGATTTGTCGAACTTCTTGAAGGCCTTGCCGGCTGATGTTCCAGTGATGGTCGTGGGCATCGGCTCGAACCTGCTGGTCCGAGACGGCGGCATTCCGGGCTTCGTTGTCCGCCTCTCCGCGAAAGGCTTCGGCGAAGCTGAAGTGATCTCGCCGACCCGCATCCGCTCAGGCACGGCCTGCCCCGACAAGCGTGTTGCCGCGCTCGCCCATGAAGCCGGCATCGGCGGCTTCCATTTCTACCACGGCATCCCGGGCGCCATCGGTGGGGCGTTGCGCATGAACGCCGGCGCTAACGGCGTCGAAACGCGCGAGCGCGTGGTGGAAGTCCGCGGGGTCGACCGCAAGGGCGAGATCCACGTCCTGACCAACGAGCACATGGGCTACGCCTATCGCCACTCCTCGGCGCCGAAGGATTTTGTCTTTACCTCGGCAGTGTTCGAGGGGTTCGCTGAAGACAAGGATGTCATTAAAGCCGCGATGGACGCCGTGCAGCACCATCGCGAAACCGTGCAGCCGATCCGGGAAAAAACCGGCGGCTCGACCTTCAAGAATCCGCCCGGCCATTCCGCGTGGAAGGTGATCGACGAGGCCGGCTGCCGCGGGCTGATGATCGGCGGCGCGCAGATGTCGCCGATGCACTGCAATTTCATGATCAACACCGGCACCGCCACCGGCCACGACCTCGAATTTTTGGGCGAAACCGTCCGCGCCCGCGTGCTGGAGAATTCCGGCATCCGCCTCGAATGGGAGATCAAGCGGCTGGGCAACTTCAAGCGCGGCCAGGAGATCGACGAGTTTCTGGGAAGGCTGCTGTAGCGCCGTGCTCTCGGAGCGGCCGGATCACGCCTTTCGTCTCACCCGTTCCGAAGCCATCGTTCTGTTCGACTGGCTTGCCCGAGAGATCGGCGAGCGGCGGGCCGAGAACCTTTCGTCCGCACTGGTCCATGTCTCCGAATTCTGGGCGCTGAATGCATTGTTCGGCGCGTTGGAAAAGACGCTTGCGGAACCGTTCGGTCACGGCTGGCGCTCCGCGCTTGCGTCGGCCCGTGCGGAGCTGACGCCCGAAGAGACGTCGCTTGAAATCGTGCCTGCAGGCAGCGAACGAGACGCATTGCCGGCAGCGACTGCAAACTCTCTTGGCGACCGTGACTCTTCCGCCACATCGCTCGTTCTGACCGCACCGGAAACCCTCGTGCTGTTCGAATTTCTCTGCCGCGAAATCGACGAACGCGACGGCGCGAACATGCTCAAATCCTTTGTCAGTCCGGCGGAACTCTGGGCACTCAACGCTGTGCAGAATGTGCTTGAGCCGGGTGAGTTCTACGCCGTCATGCGCGACTACCGGGAGCAGTTGGAGGAAGCCCGCGCACTGGCCGATGGCGACCAAACCGGCACGTTTCTCAGCTTCAAGTTCAATGGCCGGGAAAGCTAGGCGCAAGCTTTGCCGCCTGGCTTTCAATCTTGGCTTGCCACGGAATCAACTCTCTGATTCCTTGGCCTGAAGCGTTTCCTGATTTGAGTCGTTTCAGCGCGTAGGCCGCGTTTTCCGTCTGGCGGGCAACCACCGGGAGACTCGGACTCTGAATCCTGTGGGACGTCATCGCCAACCCGTCCGGAGAGGAAAATCGGGGCATGACACGAAAGCACGTCGCAGTTCTGATGGGTGGATTCTCGTCCGAGCGGCCTGTGTCCCTGTCTTCTGGAAATTCCTGCGCGGATGCGCTGGAGAAGGTCGGGTACCGGGTCACCCGCGTCGATGTCGGCCGCGATGTCGCGACGGTGCTCGGCGAGTTGAACCCCGACGTCGCATTCAATGCGCTGCATGGTCCTTTCGGCGAGGATGGCACCATCCAGGGCATCCTCGAATATCTCCAAATTCATTACACCCACTCGGGCGTGCTCGCCTCGGCGCTTGCGATGCACAAGGAGCAGGCCAAGCGCGTCGCCAAGGCGGTCGGTATTCCAGTCGCCGAAGCCAAGGTGATGAGCCGCTTCGCCATCCGCGACAAGCATCCGATGAAGCCGCCCTATGTGGTCAAGCCCGTAAGCGAAGGGTCGAGCTTCGGCGTCGTGATCGTCAAGGAAGATCAGGCGCATCCGCCGCAGATCATCGGTTCGTCCGAATGGCGCTATGGCGACACGGTCATGGTCGAGCGGTTCATCCACGGCCGCGAATTGACCTGCGCCGTGATGGGCGATGTGGCGCTTGGAGTCTGCGAGATCATCCCGGTCGGTCATTCCTTCTACGATTACGATTCGAAATATGTTGCCGGCGGATCAAAACACGAAATCCCTGCGAAAATTTTACCGAATATTTACCAAAAAATTCAGACACTGGCGCTGAAGGCTCATCAAGCAATCGGCTGCCGGGGCGTCTCCCGATCCGACTTCCGCTACGACGACCGCCATTCCGAAAATGGCGAGCTGATCTGGCTGGAAGTCAACACGCAACCAGGCATGACGCCGACATCGCTTGTGCCCGAGATCGCCCAATACGCGGGGCACGACTTCGGCGAGCTTCTGAGTTGGATGGTGGAGGACGCTTCGTGTTTGCGTTGAGGTCGGGACAGGACAGGCGGCAGGGCGCGGATCGCGGCGCCCTTTCCGGCTTGTCTGCTGCGTGGGACGATCTGGTCCTGCCGCGCTGGCTGCGCAAGCCCGCGCGCGTTCTCGGCCGTTTCGTTGTCGGCGACGTCGCGGTACCGCGCTATGCGGCGACGATGATGACGGCGGCCTTCCTGTCGGTCACTGGCATCTACGGCGCCATCGTCGGCGGCCATATGCCAGCCGTTGTGCAGGCGATCACGGCGCGCAGCGGCTTTGCTGTCGACGACGTGCGCATGGCCGGCAACAAGGAAACCTCCGAGATCGACGTGCTGGAGCGCCTGCAGCTTGACGGCTGGACCTCGCTGATCGGCTTCGACGCGGACGCGGCGCGCCAACGCATCTCGGACATGCCCTGGGTCGAGAGCGCGTCGGTGCGGAAAATCTATCCGGACGTGATCGAGGTCGACATCGCCGAGAAGAAGCCGCTCGCCATCTGGCAGCACGGCCAGCAATTGTCGTTGATCGACGAGGCCGGCAAGATCATCGTGCGCTTCAACCACCAGCGCTACGCGACGCTGCCGCTGTTCATCGGACCCGGCGCCAATGAGCGCGCCGCCGAATTCACGGCGCGCATCGCGCGGACCCCTGAACTGTCGGCCCGCGTCAAGGCCTTCATCCGCGTCGCCGATCGCCGCTGGGATCTTCGCCTCGAGAACGGCGTGACCATCCGGCTGCCCGAACACGGTGAGGATGCGGCGATCGCCGAAATCGCCGCGCTCGACCGCTCGCAGGGCATCCTGTCGCGCGACCTGATGGTGGTGGATATGCGGCTCGAGGACCGGCTGGTCGTCAAGCTGACGCCCGAGGCGGTGACCCGCCGCGAGGCGGCGCTTACCGAGCAGACCAAGAAAAAGACTGCCAAGCCGGGGAAGAAGATATGAACTGGCTTACCCCGCAGAAGAACCAGGGCGCCCCGAAGTCGGGCGTCGTCACCGTTCTGGACGTTGGCTCCTCGAAGGTGTGCTGCATCATCGCGCGCCTGAAGCCGCGTGAGGAAAGCGCCCGCCTGCCGGGCCGGACGCACAAGATGCAGGTCATCGGCATTGGCCACCAGAAATCTCAGGGCGTGAAGGGTGGCGTGATCGTCGACCTCGACAAGGCCGAGCAGGCGATTCGGCTCGCGGTCGACGCCGCCGAGCGCATGGCTGGCCTGACCGTCGAATCGCTGATCATCAATCTCTCGGCCGGCCGCTTGAAGAGCGACACATTCCAAGCCTCGATCAATCTCGGCGGCCATGAGGTCGATGCTGCTGACATCAAACAGGTGCTGGCCGCCGGCTCGCGCCAGGCGATGCGGTCGGAGCGCGAGATCATCCATTCGCTGGCCGTCGGCTTCTCACTCGATTCCGAGCGCGGCATTCGCGATCCGCGCGGCATGATCGGCGAGACGCTCGGCGTCGACATGCACGTGCTGACCGGCGATTCGGCTCCCCAGCGCAATCTCGAACTCTGCATTAACCGCGCGCATCTCTCCGTCGAGCGCATGGTCGCGACGCCGTACGCCAGCGCGCTTGCCGCACTCGTCGACGACGAGGCCGAGATGGGCGCCGCCTGCATCGACATGGGCGGCGGCACGACCACGCTCTCGGTCTTCGCCGAGGGAAAATTCATCTATGCCGATGCCATTCCGATCGGCGGCGGGCATGTCACGCACGACATGGCGCGCGGCCTCTCCGCTCGTCTCGAGGACGCGGAACGGTTGAAGGTGATGCATGGCTCGGCGCTGCAGACCGGCGCCGACGATCGCGACATTGTCTCGGTGCCGCCGATGGGCGGCGACGAGAACGACGTGCCGCTGCAGATTCCCCGCGCGGTGATGACTCGGATCATCCGCGCCCGCATCGACGAGACGCTGGAGCTGATGCGCGACAAGCTGAACAAGTCGGGCTTCGGCAACACGGTCGGCAAGCGTGTCGTCTTGACGGGCGGCGCCAGCCAGTTGGCCGGCCTGCCGGACGCGGCGCGCCGCATCCTCGGCCGCAACGTTCGCATCGGGCGTCCGCTTGGGATCGCCGGCCTGCCGGAAGCGGCCAAGGGGCCCGCCTTCTCGGCTGTGGTCGGGCTGATGATTTATCCGCAGGTTGCTGGCTTCGAAAGCCGGCGCGTCGGCAACGGCATGCGGATCAAGGGTACCGGGACGGGTGGACGACTGCACAAGGTCGGCCAGTGGATCAGGGATAGTTTCTGAGTAAGGCGGGGCTTCGGCCCACAGAATAATGGCCGCGCGGCGAGGCGGCAGGAAAGGCAAAGGACGAAACCATGACGATCAATCTCAAGAAGCCGGACATCACCGAGCTGAAGCCGCGCATCACCGTATTCGGTGTTGGCGGCGGCGGCGGCAACGCGGTCAACAACATGATCACGGCAGGCCTGCGCGGCGTCGAGTTCGTGGTGGCGAACACCGATGCACAGGCGCTGACCATGTCGAAGGCGGAGCGCATCATCCAGCTCGGCGCGCATGTCACCGAGGGCCTCGGCGCCGGCTCGCAGCCGGATGTCGGCCGTGCAGCCGCTGAAGAGTGCATCGACGAGATCATCGATCATCTGGCCGGCACCCACATGTGCTTCGTCACCGCCGGCATGGGCGGCGGCACCGGCACAGGTGCGGCCCCGGTCGTTGCCCGCGCTGCGCGCGAAAAGGGCATCCTGACTGTCGGCGTGGTGACAAAGCCGTTCCACTTCGAAGGCCAGCGCCGGATGAAGACGGCAGATCTCGGCATCGAAGAGCTGCAGAAATGCGTCGACACGCTGATCGTGATCCCGAACCAGAACCTGTTCCGGATCGCCAACGACAAGACCACCTTCGCCGACGCCTTTGCCATGGCCGACCAGGTGCTCTATTCGGGCGTCGCTTGCATTACCGACCTGATGGTCAAGGAAGGCCTGATCAACCTCGACTTCGCCGACGTTCGCTCGGTGATGCGCGAGATGGGCAAGGCGATGATGGGCACCGGCGAGGCGTCCGGCGATGGCCGCGCAATGGCCGCGGCTGAAGCTGCAATCGCCAATCCGCTGCTCGACGAGACCTCGATGCGCGGCGCGCGCGGGCTGCTGATCTCGATCACCGGCGGCCGCGACATGACGCTGTTCGAAGTCGACGAGGCTGCAACCCGCATCCGCGAAGAAGTTGACCAGGACGCCAACATCATCCTCGGCGCCACCTTCGACGAGGAACTCGAAGGTGTCATCCGCGTGTCGGTCGTCGCCACCGGCATCGACAAGGCGTCGGTCGAGATGTCGACAGCTCCAATCCGCCAGGTTGCGAAGCCTGTCGCAAAGCCGCAGGCTCCGGTCGAAATCCGCGCCGCGGCTCCGGTCCAGCAGGCGCCAGTCGCCCGCCCGGTAGAGCAGCCGCGCGCCGAAGAGCGTTCGCACGACCCGATCGCCGATGCGATCCGTGCGGCCGAGGCCAATGCGGCGGCAGTCGCCGCCACGCAGCACGAGGACGAGGTGTTCCGCCCCAAGAGCGGCATCTTCCAGCAGGCTGCGGCGGAAACGGTGCTTCGCCCGGTTCAGCAGAACGCTGCTCCGGCGGCTCAGGCACGCATGCCGCGTGTTGAAGACTTCCCGCCGGTCGTTCGCGCCGAACTCGAGGCACATCAGACCGCGCGTCCCGCCGACGCGGACGAGCGCGGCCCGATGGGCCTGCTCAAGCGCCTGACCTCGAGCCTCGCCCGCAAGGAAGAGGAGCCAGCCCGTCTGCAGCCTGCACAGCCGCGCGAACCCAAGCTTCAGCCGGTGGCCGAAGCGCGCCGCATCCCCAGCCAGGACCCGGCTCTCTACGCTCCGCGGCGCAGTCAGCTCGACGATCTCGGCCGCGTAACGGCACAGACTCGGGCAGCCCAGGAAGACGATCAACTTGAGATTCCGGCGTTCCTGCGCCGCCAGGCGAACTGAGCCGGCTTCGCTGCTTGATACGAAATGCAAAAGGAGGGATCTCGATCCCTCCTTTTGGTATTTGAAAGGCGAGTTGTAACAGTGGCTTAGGTCAAAGACCTGAGACACTTGTGGCGTAACATGGAGTAAGAAAGCGTGATTTGGCGACTCCCTGCCCAACAACTATGTTCGCGACAAGATCGTGGCTTGATCGGGGCTGTTTTGGGGATGGCAACCCGGTCGACGCTGGCAAGAAAAACCAAAACCCTTCCTGCAATGGAAGGTTGCCAGCCGGGGCGGGTTCATGGGGATTAATTTGCAGGAATATCAGACGACACTGAAGGCACGCGTGACGCTGTCGGGCATCGGCGTGCACAGCGGCAAGCCTGTCTCCATCCATTTCAACCCGGCCGACCCCGATACCGGCGTTGTGTTCAGCCGAATCGACCGTGCTGGCGATCAGCGCGAGATCCGCGCGCTCGTCTCGGAAATTGGCGCGACTGACCTTTGCACCGTGCTGGGTGATCCCTCCGGCGCGCATGTCGCGACCGTCGAGCACCTGATGGCGACGCTGTTCGCGCTGGGCATCGACAACGTCTCGATCGAGATTGACGGTGCGGAAGTGCCGATCCTCGACGGTAGCGCCGCCATGTTCGTGGACGCCTTCGACCAGGTCGGCATCGAGCAGCAGGATGCCCGCCGCCGCTACATCCGGATCACCAAGCCGGTGCGGATCGAAAACGGTTCGTCCTGGGCGGAGTTCCGGCCGTATGACGGCACGCGATTCGAAATCGACATCGAGTTCGACAGCCCGGCGATCGGCCGGCAGACCTACGCCGCAGACATCGACGCCGGACGCTTCCGCAAGGATATCGCGCGCGCCCGCACCTTCGGCTTCATGAAGGATGTCGAGCGGCTTTGGGCAGCCGGCTATGCGCTGGGCTCCTCGCTTGAGAACTCGGTCGTCATCGGCGATGATCATCGCGTCATCAATGTCGGGGGCTTGCGCTATTCGGACGAATTCGCCCGCCACAAGATGCTGGACGCCATGGGCGACCTCGCGCTGGCCGGAGCCCGTTTCATCGGGTGCTTCCGCTCCTGGCGCGGCGGCCACCGGCTCAACGCCGCGGCGTTGCGCCGTCTGCTGTCCGATCGTTCGGCTTTCGAGATCGTCGAGACGACCCGTCAGGGCAGGGGCCGTTCAGGCGAAATGGTCGCGGTGAATGCGCCGGTCTACGCCCCCTGGATGATCTGAGGCGTTCAGGCTGCTCCGCCACAAAAATGCGCCATTGAATGGGCACAGCGTTGCCCAATTCGGGCGGTTATGATTTATGAAACCGTTCCGGACATAGTGTTTCGGGTGTCCCGGAGAGGCCAAATCACATGCTGTCGAAGTCAACGCCCAAGGCGAGTCTGATGTCGCGCATCCCTCTGCTGGCGCTGTCGGTGATTATTGCGCCGCTGGTTCTGTCGGGCTGCATGGGGTTCGGTGGCGAAAAGGATCTCGATCTCGCGACCTATGTCGAAGAGACCGATCCCGCGGACCAGCTCTACAATGAAGGCCTCGCAAACATGAATGCGGGGCGGATGGGCGAAGCAGTCAAGAAGTTCGACTCCGTCGACCGCCAGCATCCCTATTCCGAATTTGCCCGCAAGTCGCTCGTTATGGGCGCGTTCGCCCAATATCGTCAGGGCAATTACGACGAATCGGTCAATGCGGCGAAGCGCTACGTTTCACTCTATCCCTCGTCGCCTGACGCGGCCTACGCCCAGTACATCATCGGCCTTAGCTATCATCGCCAGATCCGCGACGTGACGCAGGATCAGAAGGAAGCGCGCCGCACGATCGAGGCGATGGACGAACTGGTGCAGCGTTGGCCCGAGTCGGAATATGTCGAGGACGCCAAGGCGAAGATGCGCTTTGCCCGAGACCAGCTCGCCGGCAAGGAAATGCAGGTCGGCCGCTATTATCTCGAGCGTCGCGAATACATCGCCGCGATGAAGCGCTTCCGCGTCGTGGTCGAGAGCTACTCGAACACCCGTCACGTCGAAGAAGCGCTCGCGCGCCTCGTCGAAGGCTACTACGCCATGGGCCTTGCCTCCGAGGCGCAGACGGCCGCCGCTGTGCTCGGCCACAACTATCCGGACAGCCAGTGGTATAAGGACTCCTACGCGCTGCTGCAGACCGGTGGCCTCCAGCCGCGCGAGAACACCGGTTCGTGGCTTTCGAAGGCCGGACGCGCGATCGTCGGCACCTGACGATCAGGCATCGGCATGCTTTCGCAACTGTCGATCCGCGATATCGTCCTGATCGAGCGGCTCGACCTTGATTTCGGCACTGGTCTGTCGGTTCTGACTGGCGAAACCGGCGCCGGAAAATCTATTCTTCTCGACGCGCTTTCCCTTGCTCTCGGTGCACGGGGCGATGCATCGCTCGTCCGCCAGGGCATGGCGCAGGGGCAGGTGACGGCGGTCTTCGATGTTCCGGTCAACCATGCCTCGCGCGCGCTTCTCGAAAGCAATGCGCTCGACAGCGACGGCGACATCATCCTGCGACGCGTCCAGACCGCCGATGGCCGCACCCGCGTCTTCGTCAACGACCAGCCGGCCAGCGTTGCGCTGATGCGCGATCTCGGCCGCACGCTGGTCGAACTGCATGGCCAGCACGACCAGCGCGCGCTGGTCGATCCAGCCGCGCATCGGGACGTGCTCGACGCTTTCGGCGGCCACATGGGCGAGGTTGCCGCCACAACGGACGCATTCCGCCGCTGGCGCGCCGCCGAGCAGGAACTGGCCCGCCATCGCGCCAAGGTCGAGGCCGCGTCGCGCGAGGCGGATTATCTGCGGGCCTCGGTCGCCGAGCTCACCAAGCTCGATCCGCAACCCGGCGAGGAAGACGAACTGGCGGAGCTGCGCGCCCGCATGATGCGCGCCGAAAAGACCGCGACCGAGATCAACGACGCGGTCGAGACCCTGTCGGGCGGCACTTCGCCGGTGCCCATTCTGTCCAGCCTGCTGCGGCGGTTGCAGCGCAAGGAGCCTGAGGCGCCGGAACTGCTGGGCGACATCGTCAAGGCGCTCGACGAGGCGCTGATCGCGCTCGACGCGGCGCAGGAATCGGCCGCTGCCGCCGAGCGCGCACTCGATTTCGACCCGCGCGTGCTGGAAAAGGCTGAGGAACGGCTGTTTTCGCTGCGCGGCGCCGCGCGGAAGTTTTCGGTGCCGGTCGCCGAACTGCCGGCGTTGCGCGATTCGATGGTGGCCGACCTTGCAGATCTCGATGCCGGCGAAGGCCGCCTCGGTGCGTTGCAGAAGGCGGGGGTGCAGACGCAGGCCGCATATGACCGGCATGCCGCGCACCTGTCCGAACTGCGCCACGCTGCGGCAGAGGGGCTGGCAGCCGCGGTCATGGCCGAGTTGCCGGCGCTGAAGCTGGAGCGCGCGGCTTTCCTTATCGACATTGCCACCGACGCGTCCGACCGCGCCGCCGAGGGCATCGACCATGTCGAGTTCCAGGTCCGCACCAATCCCGGCACCAAGCCAGGACCGATGATGAAGGTCGCGTCCGGCGGTGAACTCTCGCGCTTCCTGCTGGCGCTCAAGGTGGCGCTCGCCGACCGGGGTTCGGCCCCGACCTTGGTGTTCGACGAGATTGACACCGGCGTCGGCGGCGCGGTGGCCGACGCAATCGGCAAGCGCCTGGCGCGATTGGCTTCGCGCGTGCAGGTCCTTTCGGTCACCCATGCGCCGCAGGTCGCCGCGCGGGCCGGAACGCACTACCTGATCTCGAAGAGCGGCGGCGTCGACCGTGTCACCACCGGCGTCGCCGAGCTCGGCAGCGCCGCGCGGCAAGAGGAAATCGCCCGCATGCTCGCCGGCGCGACGATCACGGATGAGGCGCGGGCTGCGGCGAATCGGTTGCTGGCTGAGAGCGCGGGATGAGCCGAAGCCTCAACCTTCCCAGTTCGCGTGGTACATTCTCACCGTCGTCATCCTAGGGTGGAGCAGGCCGAGCCGTCGCGGAAACCCTAGGATCCATGCCGTGACCTTGCGGCCGGTTCCAACGGTGCAAAACTCAAACGCGCAACCTCGATCGCCGCGCACCTCACGTCCGTCACGGCATGGATCCCAGGGTCTTCCTCCGCTTCGCTCCAGTCGCCCTAGGATGACGAAGGCGCGTTGACGACGATCCGGCTAAAGCCACATGACCATGGCGGCAACCGTCAGCAGCCCATCGCATCCCGTTCCCAACGCCGCCCCGCGCGGCTACAATCATCTCCCGACCCGTTTGCATCCCCGGACGCCTTCATGAGCAGCACGATCTCCGTCGAAGACCTCACGCAAGAGCAGGCCGCCGAGGAACTCGCCCGCCTTGCCGCCGAACTGGCCGAGCACGACCGGCGCTACCATGCCGAGGACGCGCCCACCGTCACCGACGCGGAATATGATGCGCTGAAGCTTCGCAATGCGCAGATCGAAGCGCGGTTTCCGGAGCTGATCCGCTCGGATTCGCCGTCGAAAAAGGTCGGCGCCGCGCCCTCAACCGCCTTCGCGCAAGTGCAGCATGCCCGGCCAATGCTGTCGCTCGACAACGTGTTCTCCGACGAGGACACCACCGATTTCGTCGCCTCCGTCCGCCGCTTCCTCAGCTTGAAACCAGACGACGAACTGGTCTTTACCGCCGAGCCGAAGATCGACGGGTTGTCGATGTCGCTGCGCTACGAGAACCGCAAGCTCGTCACTGCCGCGACGCGCGGTGACGGCGCGACCGGCGAGAACGTCACAGCCAATATCCGCACCATTTCCGAGATCCCCGATCGGCTGCCGCCGGATGCGCCGGACGTGGTCGAGGTGCGCGGCGAGGTCTACATGCGCCGCGACGATTTCCTCGACCTGCAGAAACGTATGGCCGAGAGCGGCCAGACCTTCGCCAATCCGCGCAACTCGGCTGCGGGCAGTTTGCGCCAGAAGAACCCGGAAGTGACCAAGACACGGCCGCTGAAGTTCTTCGCCTATGCCTGGGGCGAGACGTCCGATCCGCTGGCTGCGACGCAGTTCGACGCCGTGCAGCGCTTTCGCGGCTGGGGCTTCCCGGTCAACGACCGGATGAAGCGCTGCGCTTCGCTCGACGAGATGCTGGCGGTTTACCGCGCCATCGAAGCGGACCGCGCCAGCCTGCCCTATGACATCGACGGCGTCGTCTACAAGGTCGACCGGCTGGACCTGCAGGAGCGGCTCGGTTTCCGCTCGCGTTCGCCGCGCTGGGCAACGGCGCACAAATTCGCCGCCGAGAAGGCAACGACGGTGCTGCGCGCCATCGACATCCAGGTCGGCCGCACCGGCGCGCTGACGCCCGTGGCGCGGCTCGAGCCGGTGACGGTCGGCGGCGTGGTCGTCGTCAACGCGACGCTGCACAACGAGGACTACATCCGCGGCATCGGCAATGACGGCCAGCCGATCCGCGAGGGCAGGGACATCCGCGTCGGCGACACGGTGATCATCCAGCGCGCCGGCGACGTCATCCCGCAGATTCTCGACATCCTGCCGGAGAAGCGTCCGGCGGACTCTCGCGCCTACGAATTTCCAAAGGTCTGTCCGGCCTGCGGCAGCCACGCCGTGCGCGAGGAGGGCGAGGCTGTGCGGCGCTGCACCGGCGGGCTGATCTGCCCGGCCCAAGCCGTCGAACGCCTGCGCCATTTCGTGTCGCGCAACGCCTTCGACATCGAGGGTCTGGGCGAGAAGCAGATCGAATTCTTCTTCAACGCCGACAAGCCGTCGCTGAAGATTGCGGCCCCGGCCGACATTTTCACGCTGAAGCTTCGCCAAGCCGAACTTCCAGACACGCTTGACGCGTCGCTGGAGAGGCTCGAAAAGATCGAAGGGTTCGGCTCCGTCTCGGTCAAGAAGCTCTATGACGCGATCGATGCGCGCCGCACGGTCGAAACCTCGCGCTTCCTCTATGCGCTCGGCATCCGCCACATCGGCGAGACCAACGCGAAACGTCTCGCGCGTCACTTTACCAGCTTCAACGCCATCCGTGACATCGCCACCGAGGCCGAGATTCCCGCCGGCAAGGGCGACAAGGGCAATGCCGCCTGGCAGGAACTGAACGCGGTCAACGGCATCGGCGCGGTGGTGGCCGAGGCGCTGGTCGAGTTCTTCAACGAGGCGCACAACCGCGAGGCGGTCGACGCGCTTTTGCAAGAGGTGACGCCAGCCAACGAGGAGCAAGTCGGCGGCGCGGATTCGCCCTTCAACGGCAAGACGATCGTCTTCACCGGCTCGCTGGAGCGCATGTCGCGCGACGAGGCCAAGGCGATGGCCGAGCGCCTCGGCGCAAAGACGGCGGGCTCCGTGTCGAAAAAGACCGATCTCGTGGTCGCAGGCCCAGGCGCCGGCTCGAAGCTGAAACAGGCGACCGATTTGGGCATCGAGGTGATCGACGAGGACGAGTGGTTCAACAGAGTGGGATGAACGATCACCACCATTGATCCCTGGCTCAACCGAATTCACCTGACATGTCAGACCCGCTGACCTAAGAGGCGGACGCCACAACGGAAGCGACATGTCCGCGGAGACGATTCACGAACCCAGCCGTTCGAGCCAGTTCTGGCAGGGATTCCGTATGGGGGTTCCGATTGTCGTCGCGGCCGCGCCCTTCGCGATCCTGTATGGTGCGCTCGCTACCCAGAATGGGTTCTCGCTGTTCGAGACCGTGCTGATGAGCGCGGCGATCTTCGGCGGCGCCAGTCAGATGGTCGGGCTGGAACTGTTCGGCCAGAACATTCCCGCCTGGCTGGTGGTGTTGTCGATCTTCGCCGTGAATTTCCGCCACATCCTCTACTCGGCAGCCCTTGGGCGCCGCATCGGCCATTGGTCGATCTGGCAGAAGACCATCGGCTTCTTTTTTCTCACCGACCCGACCTACGCCGAAACCGAGCGCAAGATCGAGGTCGGGGAGCGGATCGAGTTCGCCTGGTATTTCGGCGTCGCGTTCACGGTCTACGTTTTCTGGGTTCTGCTGTCCGGCATCGGCGGGGCTTTCGGGGCGCTCATTCCGGATACGCGCGCTATCGGCCTCGATTTTCTGCTGCCGATCTACTTCCTCGGCCTGGTGATGGGCTTCCGCAAGCGGCCGCTCTGGCTGCCGGTCGTCGTGATGAGCGGCGTGGTGTCGGTCGCCGCCTATCTCTATGTTGGTTCGCCTTGGCATGTCTCGATCGGGGCGGCGGCGGGCATCCTGCTGGCGGCTGCGCTGGCAAAGCCCCACCCGCCGCACGATCCCGATCCGGACGAGAGTGGAGCCGTGCCGTGAGCGAGACGCTCTGGATCATCCTCGCAGGCGCCGCGATGACCTATCTCGCCCGGGCCGGCGGCCATGTCGTCCTGTCGCGGTTCGACCATATCCATCCGCGCGTCGAGGCCGGATTGAACGCGGTTCCGGCCGCGGTGTTGACGACGTTGTTCGCGCCGGCGCTGTTCAATGGCGGCGTGCCCGAGATTTCCGCCATGGTCGTCGCCGGCATCGTCGCGCTGCGCTTCAGCCTGATGCCGATGTTCATCGTCGGTGCGATCGTGCTGGTGGGCTTGCGCTACCTGCTCGGGTGATGGTGGTCCTCGAACGGGGCCGTCGCCGCAACCAGCCAGTCGCGTTCCGCGCCTGACAGCAGCGGGGAGATCTCTTCCCCGACGCGGGCGTGATAGGCGTTCAGCCATTCGATCTCGTCGCGGGTCAAAAGGCCGGTGACGATCAGCCGCTTGTCGAAAGGCGCCAGCGTCAGCGTTTCAAAACCGTGCATCGGTGCATCGCCGCCGTCGATGGCGGCAGCCTCCGTCACGACGATCAGGTTTTCCAACCTGATGCCGTAGCGGCCCTCCTTGTAGTAGCCGGGCTCGTTCGACAGGATCATGCCCGGCAGCAGCTTTTCGGTGCCGGTCCTGGCGATGCGCTGCGGCCCTTCATGCACCGACAGATACGAGCCGACGCCGTGGCCGGTGCCGTGGCCATAGTCGAGCCCGGCCTTCCAGAGCGCTGCGCGGGCAAAGGCGTCGATATCGGCGCCACGCGTGCCCACAGGAAAGCGCAGCATCGAGATCTGGATCATGCCCTTCAGCACCAGCGTGTAGCGCTCGCGCTTCTCGGCATCGGGCTCGCCGACGGGCAAGGTGCGGGTGATATCGGTCGTGCCGTCCTGATATTGGGCGCCGGAGTCGATCAGGAACAGTTCGCCTTCACCCAGCGTCCGGTTGGTCGGCGTGGTGACACGGTAATGGATGATCGCACCGTTCGGGCCGGAGCCGGAGATCGTATCGAAGGAAATGTCGCGCAGCGGCATCTGCAACTGCTCGCCGGTCTCGGCGCGGCACTGCTCCAGCTTCACCGCGGCCGCGATCTCGTCGACCATGCCGGGCTGCTGCGCGTCCATCCAGCCGATGAAGCGCGCCATGGCGGCGCCGTCGCGGCGATGGGCGTTGCGCGTGCCGGCGAGTTCGGCTGCGTTCTTCGTCGCGCGGGGCAGGCGGGCCGGGTCGGCGGCGGAAACGGCCGTTCCGCCATTGTTCTCGACCAGCATCCGCAGCTTCTCCGCCGCAAGCGCCGGATCAAGCGCGATCTTCGCGCCGGATTTCGCCAGCGCGACAATCGCGTCGTCGAGTTCGGACGGTGCGCGCAGGTCGCACAGCTGGGTCAGGTAGGCCTCGGTGGTGCGGGGCAGCTTTCGCTTGTCCATGAACAGGAGGTGGGAGCCATCGGCCGCGAGGATGGCGAAGCCGAGCGCCAGCGGCGTATGCGGCACGTCCTGGCCACGGATGTTGAAGGCCCAGGCAACCGACGAGGGGTCGGTCAGCACCGCGTGCGTCGCCCCGTCCGTCGCCAGCCCGTCCGCCAGTCGAGCAAGCTTCTCCTTCGCCAGTTCGCCGGCATAGTCGAGCGGCTGGATCTCGACAGGCTCCAGCGGCGGGGAGGGCTGGTCGTCCCAGATCGCGTCGATGGCGTTGCGGTCCAGCGCCACCAGCTCCGCGCCGCGCTTTTCCACTGCCGCCTTCATCGCCTTCGCCTCGGAGATCGTGTGCAGCCAGGGATCGAAGCCGATCCGCGCTCCCTTCGGCGCATTGTCCGCCAGCCATTTCGATGGCGGCGTGGCGATCAGGCTCTCGACCGTGAACGTGTCGAGATCGACCTGGCCGCGCACCTGCAGCGTGTAGCGGCCGTCAACGAACACATGCGCGCTGTCGGCCAGCACGACCGCCGCGCCCGCCGACCCGGTGAAGCCTGTCAGCCACTGCAAGCGCTCGGAACGGGCTGCGACGTATTCGCCCTGATGCTCGTCGGCGCGGGGCACGATGAAGCCGTCGAGACCGATGGCCGCGAGATGCTGGCGCAGTTTCGCGACGCGGGCGGGGCCCTGTGCCGGATTGGAGGAGGTTTCGAACGACTGGAACATGGCAGGCCCTGGATGATGCGACGGGACGCGGACCGTAACCGTGCGAGGGGGTGGTTGCAACGTGTGCCGGGCTGCGGGAAAGTGTGAATATTGCGTTGCACAATTTTTGTTCGCACATGCAAAAATGCATGACGCACATGCACAATCACAACTGGTGGATCAGGTCAGCAACACTTACCTTTTGTCATGTGGAGGATGGATTGTCCGACATAGGAGACCATCATGACGAACACGACCAAGACCGGCTTTTTCCGCAGCGCACTCAACTCGATGATCGATGCGCGCGCCCGTCAGGCGACCCGCTATGTGAACGGCGCGCTTCTTATGCTCGACGACGAGACGCTGGCGGCCAACGGCTACAACCGCGAGACGCTCATGAAGAACGCCCGCGCTCCGTACATGTTCTGATTACGGTTTGAGTTTCGAACGCGGGTCGCGGGGGCGCCCGGCGTTTGCGATGAGGCGGCTGGAGACAGTCGCCTTTTCTGCATCGGATCTCACCTCTTGAGGTGAATCGTCACCCAGTCTCCCAGCCACAATGTGCTGATGTGGCGAAATCTCTGTCCGGCATAGGCGGCGACCACCGCATTGCGTTGCGTGCGCAGAATTCCCGACAGGATCAGTGAGCCGCCGGGCGTCATATGTCGCGCCATGTCGGGCGCCAGTCGCATCAGGGGCCGGGCCAGAATATTGGCGATGATCAGGTCGAACGGTTTGCCGTGAGCGAAAGCCGGATTGCCGAAGCCGGTCGCCGTGACGCAGTCCAGGTAGGCTTCAACACCGTTCAGCCGCGCGTTCTCCGCCGCGACCTTGACCGCGATAGGATCGATGTCGGTCGCAAGGACCGGAATGTGCGCGAGCTTCGCCAAGGCGATGGCGAGCACGGCGCTGCCGGTTCCGAGGTCCAGCGCATTGCGCGGACGCTCGCGGCGCACCACTTGGCCCAGCACCTGCAGGCAGCCGGCGGTAGTGCCGTGATGACCGGTGCCAAAGGCGAGCCCAGCCTCGATCTCGATAGCCAGGTCACCGATCCGGCGCCTGTCGCGGTCATGCGAGCCATGCACCAGGAACTGGCCGGCGCGCACGGGCTTCAGCCCTTCGAGCGATTTCGTCACCCAGTCGATGTCCGGCACCACCTCGACGGCGAACGCGCCCGCGCCCTCGGGCAGCAGCCCTCTCAGCCGGTCGCCGACATCCTGTTCTGCCTCATCGACATAGGCGGAGATCTCGAACAGCCCGGCCTTCTCGTCGACCTCGAAGATCGACAGCGGCCAGCCGTCCTCCTCGAGTTCGCGCTCCAGCACGTCGAAGATGCCTTGTGCGGCCGGCTTGTAGGCCTGCAAATAGTAGCGAAGTTGCGTCACACTCATGCTCCGCCTGCCAGCCGCTTCAGCTTGGCGAGCGCCGTTTCCGCGTTTTCGCCATAGGCGATGGTGCCGGCGAAAGCGCCGCCCTTGTCGAGGAGGATGACCGAGGCGGTATGGTCCATCGTGTAGTCGCCGCCGCCGGTGTCGACCTTGCGCGAATAGATATTGAAGGCTTTGGTCATCGCGGCGATCTTCTCGGCGTCGCCGGTGACCCCGGTGATGCGCTTCGAGACGTTCGAGACATACTGGTTCATGATTTCGGGCGTGTCGCGCTCCGGATCGACCGAGACGAAGAAGACACGGAGGTTCTCACCGTCGGGACCAAGCTGCTGCAGGTAGCCGTCGAGCTCGAACAGCGTCGTCGGGCAGATCTCCGGGCAGTGCGTGAAACCGAAGAACACAGCCGACGGCTGGGCGCGGAACTCCTTCTCGGTGATCGGGGCGCCCGTCTGGTCGACGAGCTGGAACGGCGCGCCATAGGCGTCGCCGCTGTTCATCTTCGCATACCAGTCGAAGGCGACGTAGCCGATGCCCGCGGCAAGGAGAAACAACAGCCCATAGAGGATCGCGCGCATTCAAGTAACCTGAGGTTCGGGGAAATCGATTGGACGGTTCAGAAGCACCAGGCCATGCCGTTGGCGGCCAGCGCCATCAACATGGCCGAGCCGTTCTCGACCCAGGCGGCGAAGGCAACCCCGGTCAGCCCGCCGAACGCCAGCGTCGCAAGAGCGAGGCGGACGGCCATACGGCGGGTTTTGCGAGATGGCGCAGACATAAGCGCAATATAGCGCCGCGCATCGCGGTCCGCAAAGGCCAAGATGCCGCGTTCCCGGATATCATCGGGCATTGCAACGTTGGCGGCCTCTCCCCACTTGTGCCGCGGACGCCGTATTTAAGGAGACGAGCCATGAATCGCATCGCAGCCGCAACCTTTGCACTTGGTGTGCTCGCCACGCCCGCACTGTCGCAGGAAGTGGGCGAGGTCGGCGTCGACTGGCTCGGCAACGACATCATCGTCGAGGCCTTCAAGGACCCCGAAGTGGATGGCGTCACCTGCCACGTTTCCTATTTCGAGCGCGGTGTGATCGACCGGCTGCAAAAAGGCAACTGGTTCGAGGATCCGTCCGACAGCTCGATCGCCTGTCGCCAGACAGGGCCGATTTCCATTGGCGACATCGACCTTTCCAAGGGGGGCGAAGAAGTGTTCAACCAGGGCATCTCGCTGATCTGGAAGCAGCAGGTGGTCAACCGAATCTACGACAAGGCCAATGACACCCTGATCTATCTGTCGCACACCCGCCAAGTTCAGGATGGATCGGCGAAGATGTCGCTCACCTCGGTGCCGCTTTATGGCCAGCAGGTCACCTGGAAGAATGCCAAGCCGCAGTAACTTGCCGATGTAAGCGACAGACATCTAAGCCTGCCGCACGTCCGGGCGTTTCAGGTATTGTTTGAGTTGGCGCCCGGGATGCAGGCACTGTCGGTCGAGGCTTTTCTCGCCAAGTGGGAGCGCTGGTTCCCGTTCTTCCAGCAATGCAGGAGCCCATCATGACACCCATCCCGACCAAGCGTCTCAATTCCGGCGTCGACATGCCGGTCATCGGCCTCGGTGTCTGGCAGGCGTCGGACGACGAGGCCGAAACTGCGGTCGCGACGGCGATCGGCGCTGGCTACACCAGCATCGACACGGCGGCGGTCTACCGCAACGAACGTGGCGTCGGGCGCGGCATCGCCAGGTCCGGCGCAGCACGCGCGGGCCTGTTCATCACGACCAAGGTCTGGAATGATTCACAAGGCTACGATTCCACGCTGAAGGCGTTCGACGACAGCCTTGCCAAGCTCGGGCTGGACTATGTCGATCTCTACCTGATCCACTGGCCGGCGGCCTCGCGCGGGCTTTATCCCGAGACCTGGAAGGCGCTCGAGAAGCTGAACCGCGACGGCCGCGCCCGCTCCATCGGCGTCTCGAATTTCTTCGTGCCGCATCTGGAGCGGCTGTTCGACGAGAGCGACGTGAAGCCGGCGCTTAACCAGATCGAGCTGCACCCGACCATGCAGCAGCCGGAGCTTCGGGCGTTCCATGCCAAGCACGGCATAGCGACCGAAGCCTGGAGCCCGCTGGCGCAAGGCGCAGTCGAAATCCCGGCAATCGTCGCGATCGCCAAACGGCTCGGACGCACGCCGGCGCAAGTGATCCTGCGGTGGCATGTCCAGCTCGGAAACATCGCGATCCCGAAATCGGTGACGCCGTCGCGGATCGCCGAGAATATCGACGTCTTCGGCTTCGAGCTGACCGATGCCGACATGGCGGCGATCGCGGCGCTCGACGCCGGCAACCGCATCGGCCCGCACCCCGACCGGATGAGCTGAACCCGGCGGAACTCCTCGCACTCCTGCACGTTTCCTCGCCGGTCCGGCGAAGGAGGGGTTCATGCAGGACGAGATCATCCGCATTCTGTTCGGCGAGGCAGAGACGGCGCAGCCGCTGTTCTATCTCGAGATCATTTTCCGCACGCTGGTGATGTATCTTTACACGATCTTCCTCGCCCGCATGGTCGGGCAGGGCGGGATCGGCCAGATCGGTCCGTTCGAATTCGTGCTGGTCATCGCCGTCGGCTCGGCCGCGGGCGATCCGATGTTCTATCCGGAGGTCGGGCTCTTCCAGGGCATCCTGGTCATCACGGTCGTCATCGTGCTGCACCGGCTGACCGGATTTATCTTCACACATCACCAGAAGCTCGAAGACAAGGTCGAGGGCCTGCCGGTCTGCATGGTCGAGAATGGCTGCATCGTCGAAGACTCGCTCGGCTCCGGCACGCTGTCGGAGCGCGAACTGATGGCGATGCTGCGGGTCGAAGGCGTTCGGGACGTTGGCGAAGTCCAGCATGCCTATCTCGAAACATCCGGCAAGCTCAGCGTGTTCTGGTACGACGACGGGAAGGCGAAGGCTGTGAAGTCGACGCTGCCGGAGAGAACCGAGTAGAAGGCGCCGCGGGTGTCTGGACCAGCGATCGTCGCGGCCGCTGCCCTTGTCGATCCAGGCGTGACAGATCTATCGTGCCGCGATGGCGCCCACGCGCCGGCGCCCGTCTGTGGCGATGGAATTCGGAGCAGATCCCTTGGACGCAAAAGTCGAGACCGCGCCGGCCGCCGACGGCCTGGAGGCGCCGCGGCGCTACTGGGCCTGGGCGGCGATACTCCTCACGGTCACGCTGGCCGTTCTGGACAGCACCATCGCCAACGTCGCGCTTCCAACGATCTCGGCCCAGTTCGGCACCAGCCCGTCGGCTACGATCTGGGTGGTGAACGGCTACCAGCTCGCCATTGTCGTGTCGCTGCTGCCGTTCGCGTCGCTGGGCGAAATCCTCGGCTACCGCCGCATACAGTCGGCCGGCGTCGTCGTCTTCACGCTGGCGTCGCTCGCCTGCACCTTCGCCGACAGTTTCGCCATGTTGACCGCCGCCCGCGTGGTGCAGGGGTTCGGCGCGGCGGCGATGTTGAGCGTCAACCCGGCGCTCCTGCGCTACACCTTCCCCAGCCGGCAGTTCGGTTCGGCCGTCGGCATGAACGCGCTGGCCATCGCGGCGGCGGCGACGCTCGGGCCGACGCTCGCCGGCTTCGTGCTGACCTGGGCGAGCTGGCCGTGGCTGTTTGCGATCAACGTGCCGTTCGGCATTGCCGGCGCGATCATCGGCTGGTTCAGCCTGCCCGAAAGCGACCGGAGCGCGCGGCGCTTTGACTGGGTGAGCGCGTTGCTGTGCGCGGCGACGATCGCGCTCCTGATCCTCGGCATCGACAGTTTTGGACAGAACCTGCCGGCCGGGCTGATCGCAGCGGAGTTTGCCGCGCTGCTCGTTGCCGGCACGCTGCTGGTGCGGCGCGCGCTGGGGGTCGCCGATCCGCTGGTGCCGCTCGACCTGCTGAAGCTACCTGTGTTCAGCCTGTCGATCGCGACGTCGGTGGCGTCGTTCATGGCGCAGATGCTGGCCTTCGTCTCGCTGCCCTTCCTGCTGCAGTCGACCTTCGGCTTCCAGCCGCACGAGGTCGGGCTGCTGATGATGCCCTGGCCGCTGGCGCTGGCCGTCTCGGCGCCGATCTCCGGCCGTATGTCCGACCGCTTCTCGCCGGCGATCCTGGGCGGGGCCGGACTGCTGCTGCTGGCCGTCGGGCTCGGTTCGCTGGCGCTGCTGCCGGCCGACCCGCACTATGCCGACATCGCCTGGCGCATGGCGCTGTGCGGCGTCGGCTTCGGCATGTTCCAGTCGCCCAACAACAAGGTGCTGATCGGCGCGGCGCCACGCCGCCGCAGCGGGGCAGCCGGCGGCATGCTGGGCACCGCGCGGCTGATGGGCCAGACGCTGGGCGCCGCGGTGGTGGGGCTGATGATGGCGCAGGCGGGCATGGCAGGCGCGACATTGTCGCTGGCGGTGGCGTCGGGGCTGGCGCTGCTGGCGGCGGCCGTGTCGATGTCGCGGCTGCGTGTGCTGCGGGCGGGAGAGTAGGAAAGCTGCTCCCCTTGTCGCGATGGCCATGTTTCCGCCGATTTCGGAATCTGTTATCGCAAGGGAAGGTCGCCGGCGCGCGAGGCGCGGCGAGGCTCGTACAATCGATGGGGGTATGATGTCTGAATTGATCAACAGGCGCGCATTTCTGGGCGGCTCCGCGGCGGCGGCCGGCGTCGGACTTTCCGGCTGGCCGATGACAGAGGCGGCGGCCCAGGCGGTTGTGCCGGATCTCGGCAGCGCCGCTTCGATGTATGCCGCGCGGGTGGACGGCGGGCATCGGCTGCCGGCCATTCCGGTCGACAAGCTGAACAAGCGGCTGGTGCGCCAGATCGTCATCGACCCGACCTTCGAAAAGCCCGGCACGATCGTGGTCGATACGTCGACGCACTACCTCTATCTCGTGCTGGAGGGGAAGAAGGCGATCCGCTACGGCGTCAGCCTGGGCAAGGCCGGGTTCGACTGGACCGGCAGCGCCACCGTCGAGTTCAAGAAGGCCTGGCCGGTGTGGACGCCGCCGCCGGAAATGATCAAGCGCCGGCCGGAACTGGCGAAATATGCCAATGGCATGCCGCCCGGCCCGCAAAGTCCGCTGGGAGCCCGCGCGCTCTATCTGTTCAAGAACGGCAAGGACACGATGTATCGCCTGCACGGCACGCCCGAATGGGACTCGATCGGCAAGAACGCCTCGTCGGGCTGCGTGCGGATGCTGAACCAGGACGTGATAGACCTGCACGCCCGCGTGGTTGGCAAGACGACGGTGCATGTGCGCCACTCGATGTATCTCGGCGCGAACGCGGGCAGCGCGGCGTCGAAATCGCCGACGACGGAGGCGATCGATTCCGGCGTGCCAGAGGGTGCGGAAGCGCTGTAAGTGCTGGGGACAGTTTACTTTTTTCCGCCCGCGCGAAGCTTTGAGCCGCGGCGTCCTTCTGCGGAAAGAAAGTAAACTGTCCCCGGAGGCGCCGCCTTCTGCGACTAGGACGTGTCGCGGCGTTCAGCTTGCGGGAACGCCGCATTCAACAGGTGCTGGATCGCGCCAGCAATGCGCGGGTCGGGCCAGGTATCGTGGCTGGTCTGGCCAGACGACAGGCACCGTTGCGCGGCGATGGTCTGCACCACGAGAGCCAGCAGCCGGAGCGACAAAGCGAGATTGATGGCGTCGGCGGGCTCAAAACCGTCATGGACGGCGACCAGGGCCGGCGCGTATTGCGTGCGGGCTGCGCCGCAGTTGGATCCGATGACGAACGCCCTGGCGACAGCGTCGGCGTGCCGGAGACTGCAGAGCGCAAGACAGCGGGCCGGATGCGACGCACCGGCCGCGCGTTCGGCGAGATCGGCCAGCGCGAGCAGCAGCGCGACGATGCGCTGCAGCGCTTTCCTCTCCCATCCGATCTGCCCATTCCCGTGCATGGCCCACTCCCTTCGGCGAACATGATCGCCGATGGGTGAGGGGGCGTGGATCGAATTGGGAAAACAATCCTGACAGATGCTGACAAATGCGAGCGGCGGCGAGTGCTCTGGGGTACTTGGCCGACCGATTCTCCGGGGCGAGACCCGCTGCCTTCGGCAGCTCCCGCCCGTTCGAAGCCCTTCATCATGCCACTGGCATGATGAATTCGCCTACGGCGAACCGGCTGCTCACCCCCTCTCTTGCAAATTCCAAGGACTTGGCTTCGCCAAGCCCAGGAATTTGCTTTCTCCCCCTCAAGGGGGGAGATAGAGGGCGCGGCTTCTCTCCCCGCGAGGGAGAGAAAGCAATTTCAATATCTTAGCCGAAGGCTAAGTGTTAGAAATTGCAAGTGAGGGGGCAATGCTTGGCACGGTGCTCCTCATCCTTTCCGCGCCGCGTCGATTTTCGCCACGTCGATCTTCTGCATTGTCACCATGGCGTCGAAGGCGCGCTTGGCCTCGGCGCCGCCGGCGGTCATGGCTTCGGTCAGGGTGCGCGGGGTGATCTGCCAGTTGAGGCCCCATTTGTCCTTGCACCAGCCGCAATCGCTTTCCGCGCCGCCGTTGCCCACGATGGCGTTCCAGTAGCGGTCGGTCTCCTCCTGGGTGTCGGTGGCGATCTGGAAGGAGAAGGCTTCGCTGTGCGGGAACCGCGGCCCGCCATTCAGCCCGATGCAGGGAATGCCGCAGACGGTGAACTCGACCACCAGCACGTCGCCCTCCTTGCTGCCGGGGCTGTCGCCCGGTGAGCGCCAGATCTTGCCGACCTTCGAATCCGGGAAGACCGAGGCGTAGAAATTGGCGGCGTCCTCGGCGTCGTGGTTGTACCACAGGCAGATCTGGTTCTTCGGGATGGGCATGGGATTCCTCCGGTGGGTGTGGCCGGAGTTTAGAGCGCGGCGTGGGGCGAGGGTAGGGAGGGGCGGAAGGCTGCTGAAGGCTGCTGACGTGGGGGAGTTCTTGGCGCAACGGCGCCCTCCGCTGTGGCTCCGGGCGTTCGTCGCTTCAATCGACAAATCGTTGTCGATTGATCGGCCATTGGCCGACCGCTCCTCACCCCCCCTCTCTTGCAAATTCCAAGGACTTGGCTTCGCCAAGCCCAGGAATTTGCTTTCTCCCCCTCCGGGGGGGAGATAGAGGCGTCGGCGTGATCTCTCCCCGGGAGGGAGAGAAAGCAATTTCAACACCTTAGCCGAAGGCTAAGTGTTAGAAATTGCAAGTGAGGGGGCGGTTCTTGGCGCAACGGTGAGCCCCCTCTCTTGCGAAATCTAGCACTTAGCTTCGCTAAGATGCTGATTTCGCTATCTCCCCCTCAAGGGGGGAGATAGACGCGCTCGGGTGTCCTCGCTAACCTTTTTCCTTCGAGGAGCATGCGATGGGCCAGCGGGTTCCAAGACGGCATCTGGAGTTTGCGCGGCAGATGCGGGCCGAGGCGACCAAGGCCGAGAACATCCTGTGGCAGGCGGTCCGAAACCGACAACTCGAAGGTTTGAAATTCAGGCGGCAGCAACCGGTGGACGGCGTCATCGTCGATTTTGTCTGCTTCGAGGCGTGGCTGATTGTCGAGGTGGACGGCGGCCAGCATTCCGGGTCGACCGGCGATGTGGTGCGCGATGATCGGTTTGCGGGGGCGGGCTATCTGACGCTGCGGTTCTGGAACGACGAGGTCGAGCGGAATATCGACGGGGTCTGCAAGACGATCATCATCGAAGCGATGGCGCGTCGGCGTGGTCTCTGATCGGGCGCGACCTCTATCTCTCCCCTTGTGGGAGAGAAAGCAATTTCAACATCTTAGCCGAAGGCTAAGTGTTAGAAATTGCAAGTGAGGGGGCCACTCTAGGCGCAACGGCGCCCTCCGCTAGGGCTCCGGGCGTTAGTCGCTTCAATCGACAAATCGTTGTCGATTGATCGGCCTTTGGCCGACCGCTCCTCACCCCCTCTCTTGCAAATTCCAGGGACTTGGCTTCGCCAAGCCCAGGAATTTGCTTTCTCCCCCTCAAGGGGGGAGATAGAGGGCGATAGCGGCCGTCTCTCAAGTCCGCCGATAAAGACTTCGAATTTTCTGGTTTCTCAAAGATGGGATTGGCAGGGATGGCCACAAGACAGTTACTCGAAGCGCTTTTCGTTGCAAATCTGGATTTTGAGCAAATTGAAAGATCGCAAAACGTTTTCTGTCCGTTCGAGGCAATCGGAATGGTTCGACAGGAGATACGGCACGGCCATTTCTTAGCGTACTGCCTCGATCCTCAACGTCCACACGGCTTTGGGTCAGAATGCATAAGGGCCTTGCTACGATCGGCGGCCTACGCAGCCCCTATAGACACGGCGCTATCTGCATCAAGCAACCTCTCGCTGCTTGATGTTCACATGATGGACTTTGATCGCACACAAATTCGGCGCGAGTGGCATAATATCGACCTAGTTGTCGTCGTCGCGGATGAGAAGCTCATTGTTGCTATCGAACTTAAAATCGACTCCTCCGAGCATGGTAGCCAGCTGAGCAGGTATCGACAGCAAATCATCCAGCGTTGGCCGTCTCATGACGGGTGGAGGCATCTGTTTCTATTTCTTACAAAACATGGCGACGAAGCAAGTGAGGTTGACGGGGATGGTTGGCTTCCTTTGCCACTTGACCTGTTCGCGCGAGAACTCACAAGTGTAAGTCAACGTCAGGCTGGGACACCTGATGCGCTCAGATTGTTGGCGGCCTATCTAGATATGCTGAAGAGGCATCACTTGACCGACGAAAAATTGGAAGAGATCGCAGTGAGATTGTGGAGCCAGCATAGGGAGGCACTAGAGTTCTTGATGGAACGGCGGCCAAACGCGACATTTGGTCTATTCAACCAGATACATGAGGAGCGTGACTCCATAGCCACGAAACTCTCGTCTGCCTCTGGGTTGATGATTGTTCCAGATGATAGCTCGACGAGCATTATACGTTTCGCTGTCCAAGCCTGGGATAGTCTCCCCGAATTCTGTTCTGCCGAGCGATGGACGACTAGTCGCAGATTGCTACTGCTAGAGTTCCAAGGTAGCGGCGATAAACGCAATCTTCGGATGCGCTTCGTGCTTGGTCCCGGCAAGAAGGAAACACGCAGCCGATATCTAAATGCACTGAGGGATGGCGGCGCTCCGACTACAAAAAAGCAGACTATCACTGAGACCTATACACGACTGGCTACGAAGAGCTTCGCGATATCAGATGATGACGAATCCGATGAAAATTCGCGGTTTGATAGGTTTATTGCTACAGCGGAGGGGTATGCGCGTAGCACGGTTGTCGCTTACAATACTGCGCTTAGTAAGCTGAAGCCTTAATCACACCTCACTCACAAACCCGTCCAGCACCCGCTTCTGTCCGGCCTTGTCGAAATCGATCGTCAGCTTGTTGCCCTCGATGGCCGACACGTTGCCGTTCCCGAACTTCTGGTGGAACACCCGGTCCCCGACGTGGAACTTTGACGGTTCCGTCGCGACCGACTTCGCCACCAGTTCGCCGTCGATGGTGCGGCCCTTGATGGAGCCTCGCCCCGCGCCGTAGCCGGAGTCGGTTTCGCCGTAGCCGATGCGTTCGACCGAATGGCCGGAGCGGGAGCCCCAGTTGCGGTCGGTGGCTTCGGTGCGGTTGGCGTGGGCGCGGGCCCAGCCGGGGGTGGCATAGGTGTTGGAGAAGGCGCCGCCGCCGGAGCCAGCGCGGGCCCCCTCATCCGACCCGCTGCGCGGGCCACCTTCTCCCCGCTGGGGAGAAGAGGACGCGTCGCCGCGTGCTCCATAGCCGCCGGAGGGGGAGCCGACATTGTCGAAGCGGGAGGCGCCGTAGGGGTTTTGGCGGCCGCCGCCTTGGCCGCCGCGCCCAGACGCAAAGCCGCCGGAGCCGCCGTAGGGGGCGGAGTAGCCGCCGTAGGAATTTCCGGCGTCGGCGACTTCGACATGGGCTTCGGGCAGTTCGTCGAGGAAGCGCGAGGGGATGGTGGATTGCCAGAGGCCGTGGATGCGGCGGTTGGAGACGAACCAGAGGTGCAGGTTCTGCTTGGCGCGGGTGAGGCCGACATAGGCGAGGCGGCGCTCTTCCTCAAGGCCGGAGCGGCCGCCTTCGTCGAGCGCGCGCTGGTGGGGGAAGAGGCCTTCCTCCCAGCCGGGCAGGAAGACGGTTTCGAACTCAAGACCCTTGGCGGAATGCAGCGTCATGATCGAGACGGCGTCGAGTTCGGCGTTCTGTTCGGCGTCCATGACCAGCGCGACGTGCTCGAGGAAGGAGCGCAGCGACTCGTAGTCCTCCATCGAGCGGATCAGTTCCTTCAGGTTTTCCAGCCGGCCGGGGGCTTCGGCGGACTTGTCGGCCTTCCACATCTCGGTGTAGCCGGATTCCTCCAGTATGGTTTCGGCGAGCTCGGTGTGGGAGGTCTTGTCGAGCGCCTCCTGCCAGCAGTGGAAATTGGCGCAGACTTCGCGGAGTGCCGCGCGCGGCTTTGGCTTCATCTCGTCGGATTCGGCGAGTTTGGCGGCGGCTTCCAGCATCGGGACGCGCAGCGCACGCGCGGTGTCGTGGATCTGGCGGATGGCGGATTCGCCCAAGCCGCGCTTCGGCATGTTGACGATGCGCTCGAAGGCGAGGTCGTCCGCTCCTTGCGCCACGACGCGGAAATAGGCCATCGCGTCGCGGATTTCGGCGCGCTCGTAGAAGCGCGGGCCGCCGATGACGCGGTAGTTGAGGCCGAGCGTGACGAAGCGGTCCTCGAACTCGCGCATCTGGAACGAGGCGCGGACGAGGATGGCCATGTCGTTGAGATTGTGGCGGCGGCCATTGGCGTCGGGGCGCTGATATTGTTCGATGGTCTCGCCGACGGCGCGGGCCTCTTCCTCTGAATCCCAGGCGGCGTGGACATGCACTTTGCCGGCGTCGGGGTCGACCTGGTCGGTGAACAGCGTCTTGCCGAGACGGCCCTCATTGTGGGCGATGAGGTGGGAGGCGGCGCCCAGGATGTGCGCGGTGGAGCGGTAGTTGCGCTCGAGGCGGATGATGGTGGCACCGGGGAAATCCTTGTCGAAGCGCAGGATGTTGTCGACCTCCGCGCCGCGCCAGCCATAGATGGACTGGTCGTCGTCGCCGACGCAGCAGATGTTGACGGTCGGCGATTGGCGCGCCCCCTCATCCGGTCGCTTCGCGGCCACCTTCTCCCCGAGGGGAGAAGAGGGCGCCGAGGTTGCGGCCGGCTCCCCCTCTCCCCCACGGGGAGAGGGTGGCGAGCGTAGCGAGCCGGGTGAGGGGGCGCCCTTCGGCCGCTGCGCCAAGAGCCGCAGCCACATGTATTGGGCGGTGTTGGTATCCTGGTATTCGTCGACGAGGATGTAGCGGAAGCGCTTGTGGTATTCGGCCAGCACGTCGGGGTGGGCGCGGAGGATGCGGATGGGGTGGCAGAGGAGGTCGCCGAAATCGCAGGCGTTGAGGGTCAGGAGGCGGTCCTGGTAGGCCTTGTAGAGTTCGCGGCCGCGGCCATTGGCGAAGGCGCGGGCGTCGCCCTCGGGGATTTCGGAGGGGCCGAGCCCCTTGTTCTTCCAGCCGTCGATCATCTGCGCGAACTGGCGCGCCGGCCAGCGCTTGTCGTCCAGGTTCTCGGCCTGGATCAGCTGCTTGATCAGGCGGATGACGTCGTCGGTGTCGAGAATGGTGAAGCCGGATTTCAAGCCGGCGAGTTCGGCGTGGCGGCGGAGAATCTTCACGCCGATGGAGTGGAAAGTGCCGAGCCAGGGCATGCCCTCGGCATCGCTGGCGCCGATGAGAACGCCGATGCGGCTCTTCATCTCGCGCGCGGCCTTGTTGGTGAAGGTGACGGCGAGGATCTGGCTCGGATAGGCGAGGCCGAGCTTTAGGATGTGGGCGATGCGGGTGGTCAGCACGCGGGTCTTGCCCGTGCCGGCGCCGGCCAGCACCAGGACCGGACCCTCGGTGGTCTCTACCGCCAGGCGCTGCTCGGGGTTCAGGCCCTGGAGGTAGTCGGGCTGGCTGTTGTGGCCCGACCGCGCCGCCATTGCGCGCGCGGCGATGCCGCCGCCAGCGGGCTTGGCGGGCGCGCCGGACTTTTCGCCATTCGCGGGGCCGTCGAAGAAGGGGATGTCGTCGGGAAAGTCCACCATTTGTTCCGAATGTAGTGATTCGGGACGGAAAGGCCAGAAGCGGCGGTGAGGGGTTCAGCTTCACACTTCTTTACATTGGCCGCGAACAGCGGAAATGTCCGGCTCGTAATGTGCGGTCATCCAAGCCAGCACGGCTGATGGACTGACCAAGGAGCACAGTCATGACGAACCAGGACAACAACAATCCCGAGACCGCAGGCCCGACGATCGAGCATGACGTCACCGAGGCGCCGAAGAAGGGCCGCAGCCTGACCTTCATCGTCGGCGTCGGCATCGCAGCGGTGATCGCGATCGGCACGGGCGCGGCTGTCGCGCAGGGCGGCGGCTGGGGGATGGGCGGCCATGGCGGCGGCATGCATGGCATGGGCATGCGCTTCGCCGAACATCGCTTCGAGAAGGTGATGGACGAGATCGACGCGACCGACGATCAGCAGGACAAGATCTGGGCGATCGTCGACAAGACGCGCGCCGACCTGCGCCCGATGGGCCGCGAGTTCCGCGGCATGCGCGAGGAGGTCGCGACGCTGCTGTCGGCGCCGACCATCGACAAGGCGGCGGTGGAAGCGCTGCGCGTCAAGCGCCTGGCGGAAGTCGACGCGGCGTCGAAGCAGGCGGTGGCGGCGCTGGTCGAGGCGGCCGAGGTGCTGACGCCGGAACAGCGGGCGAAGCTGGTCGAGGAAATGAAGGACCACAAGGGTCCCGGTCGCTGGTAAGGCGAAAGGCATAGGGTACGAACATGGCGGAACAGGTCCTGATCATCGACGATGACGCGCGCCTGTCCGCCATGGTGTCCGATTATCTCGCCGGCAACGGATTCAGCGTGGCCAGCGCTGGAACCGGGCGAGCGGGGATCGCCGAGATCCGCCGCCGGGCGCCGGATGCAGTGATCCTGGACATCATGCTGCCGGATATCGACGGGTTCGAGACCTGCCGGCAGATTCGCGCCTTTTCCGATGTGCCGGTGCTGATGCTGACCGCCAAGGGCGAGGAGACCGACCGGATCGTCGGGCTGGAGCTGGGCGCTGACGATTATCTGCCCAAACCGTTCAACCCGCGCGAACTGCTGGCGCGGCTGAAGGCTATTTTGCGCCGGCGCGGGCAGAGCGGCGAGGCGCGGCGCATCCTGCGCTTCGGCCGGCTGGAGATCGACCCGGGCTCGCGCGCGGCGCGGATCGATGGCGTCGAGCGGCCGATGACCAGCCACCAGTTCGACCTTTTGGTGGCGCTGGCCGAAAATGCTGGGCGGACCTTGTCGCGCGAGCAGCTCATGGATCTGGTCAAGGGCGAGGAGCTGGAAGCCTTTGACCGGTCGATCGACGTGCACGTGTCGCGCATCCGCGCCGCGATCGAGACCGATGCGAAGAACCCGCGCCGGCTGATCACGGTGCGCGGCGCGGGCTATGTCTTCGCGCGCTACCAGGACGACGCATGATCCGCGGAAAACTGTTCTTCAAGGTCTATCTCACCGTGCTGGCGACGCTGGCGGCGGTGGCCGTTGCGAGCGGCGTCTACTGGCGCGTGACGCTGGACCGCGAGGACGTGAGCTGGGGCGAGCGGCGCGACCGGTTCGTCGCCGAAATGCTGCCGCCGGGCGACGATCCGGTGTTCACCCAGACGACAATCGAGCGCTTTGCGGCCGCCTTCGACGCCGACATCGCGCTCTATTCGGCCGACCGGCGGCTGCTGGCTTCCGCGGGCGATGCGGTGCCGCCGCCACCGCCGAAGCGGGGCGAACGGCCGCCGCGCAAGGACCATGATGACGACGACGACGCCGACGAGGACGACGACGATCGGGACGAACGGCCGTTTGTCGTCGATCTGCGCGACGGGCGAGTGCTCGTGGCCGTTGTCGAAACGCCATGGGACGGGCGCGGGCGCGGCGCGCTCGGCTATCTGGCGCTGATCGCGGGCGTGATCGGGCTTGCGGCCTATCCGGTCGTCAGGCAGTTGACGCGGCGGCTGGAAAGCCTGCGCGCCGGCGTCGAGGAATTCGGCAAGGGGTCGCTGACGACGCGCGTGCCGGTGCATGGCAGAGATGAAGTTGCCGCCGTGGCGACGAGCTTCAACGCGGCAGCCGATCGGATCGAGCGGCTGGTGTCGGCGCACCGGGCGCTGCTGGCCAATGCGAGCCACGAGCTGCGCTCGCCCGTGACGCGGCTGCGCATGGCGATCGACCTCTATGAAAAGCCGCAGGAAGGCGCCGCGCGGGCGGAAATCCTGCAGAACCTGGGTGAAATCGACCAACTCGTCGATGAGATCCTGCTCGCCAGCCGGCTCGACCATGTGCAGGGGCTGGAGCGGCCCGAGCGGTTGGACCTGATGGCGCTGACGGCGGAAGAATGCGCCCGCCACGGCATCGAAGCCTCGGGTGCGCTTGCCGAGATTACCGGCGATGCGCGGTTGCTGACACGCCTGGTGCGTAATCTGATCCTCAATGCGATGCGGCATGGCAAGCCGCCGGTCGAGGTCGAGGTGCGCGCCGTCGGCAAGACGGTGCGGCTGAGCGTCCGTGACCATGGCGACGGACTGCCGAAGGGCGAGGAGAACAGGGTGTTCGAGCCCTTCTACCGACCGTCGGGACGCAGTGAAGCAGCGGGCGGTTGGGGGCTGGGGCTGGCGCTGGTGCGGCAGATCGCCGAGCACCACGGCGGAACCGTGCGGCATGAGACGCCGGCCGGCGGCGGCGCGTGTTTTGTGGTGGAACTGCCGGCGTTGAAGCTGCGGAAAAGCAAAAGCTGAACGGCGACGCCCAGAAGGCGCCGCCGTTCGCGTCTTAAATCGTGTCGAGCTTCACGACCTGGCAATGATCGAAGGCGTTTTCGAGCGTCATCTTGACCCGCTCGCCTTTGCGCATGCCGACGACGACCATGCGGTTGTTGGCGACCTGTTCGGTGCGGCCCTGGCGGATGCCATAAGACGCGGCCATGGTCAGCGCCTCGTAGCGCGTGCACCATTCGGTCTGGAAATCCTTGCCACCGGTCTGACCGGGGCCGCCGGCCTGCTGGGCCACGGCGACGGAAGCGAAGATGCCGGCGGCGACAAGGACGATGGCGGCCAAGGTCTCGGGGCGATTGCTGGTCATTTCGAATTCCTTCAAGCTTGGAAGTCAGGCCCCGAATGCCGTTCCCGGCGTTCGGGGCGGGGAAGACGCTCAGAGGTAGCTGAAGCTGCGGACGGCGCAGTTTTCGGTGTTGCGATACATCGTCACCTTCACCGGCTGACCCTTGTGGGTGCCCTGGACGGAGATGCGGTGACCGGAGACGCCGGACACCCAGCGCTTCTTGACGCCCATCGAGGCAGCGCGGTCGAGTGCGTCGCCCTTCGAGCAGTGGCCGGCATAGGCCGTGTGGTAGGACGGGCCGTAGTGGCCGTGGCCGACGCCGACGCCAATGCCCACGCCGACGCCATGGCCACCGAAACCGATGCCGACATTGGGGCCGAACCAGACGCCGACATCGGCGCTGGCGGGAGCGAGCGAACCGGCGAGAACGCCGAGAGCGAGGGTGGCGGAAACGAGCGTGGTCTTGAGGGAGAAGGTCATGTCGGTAGTCCTTTCGAAACTTTGTTGCCGATGGATGGCCTTATCCGGCAACAATGTTTCGCGATCTTGCCGCGCGAACGCGGCGAAGGTGTCGGGATCGAGACGTGACGGTTACAGACGAGATCCGATGCGGGGCGGACATCCGGCGACGCTGATTGACGCGCTGCCCGGCCCGACTTAGCTTGGCCCCACGGCTCGGATGCGGCCGGCAGCCCGCGTTCCGCAAGGGACATGGCGAACGCATCCACTTGCTTGGCTCCGTTTCATCGAAACCGGCGAAGGCATCGGCAATGCGGGCGCTGACGCGGAATTCGCCTTTTTCGAGGACGGACACACATGCGTACATTCATGGATGCGAAAGCGATGGCGAAAGCCATGCGCGAGACTTTGGCTGCGCAAGGCAGCGACATCAGCCACGCCCGAGCGCTGGAGATCGTTGCCAAGCAGTTCGGCGAGCCGACCTGGAACGTGCTGTCGGCAAAGATCGAGAACAGCGAGGGCAAGGGGATCGAGGCCGGGATCGCCTTCGAGCAGACGGTGCCGATCGTGCGGATCTTCGACGTGCCGAAGGCGCACGAATTCTATCTCGGCTTTCTCGGATTCACCGTGGACTGGGAGCACCGCTACGGCGAGAACTTTCCGCTCTACACCCAGGTGTCGCGCGGCGGCCTGCGGCTGCATCTGTCTGAACATGCCGGCGATGCGACGCCAGGCAGCAACATGTGCGTCTACATGACGGGCATAAAGCAGTTCCAGAAGGACCTGATCGACAAGAACTACCGCTTCATGAAGCCGGGACTGGAGGACGAGGGGACAAGGTGGGAGGTCACCGTGACCGATCCGTTCAACAACCGCATCCGGTTCATTGAGATCAAGCCGACCTGACGATCGAACAATAGCCGCTTGACATATGGTTTGATGTCGAACTATATAGTTTGATATCAAACCAGAATGCCAAGGAGGCGAACATGATCGGCAGACGGAAGTTCCTAACGATATTGGGTGGCGGCGTCGTGGTTGCGGCGGCGGGGGTTGGCGCATGGGCGGCGACGCGCGACCCGGTGGCGGCGCGCGCGCCGTGGGGACAAGCGGGGCAAGAGGCCGAGCCGCGCCGCAAGGCCCTGTCCTATGCCGTGCTGGCGCCGAACCCGCATAACCGGCAGCCGTGGGTGGCAGACCTGTCGGTGGCCGACGAGATCACGCTCTATTGCCAGAGTGACCGGCGCTTGCCGCACACGGATCCCTTCGACCGGCAGATCACCATCGGCCTCGGCTGCTTCACGGAATTGCTGGTGCAGGCGGGAGCGCAAGACGGCTATCGTGTGGACGTGACCATGTTCCCGGATGGCGAGCCGCAGCCGCGGCTGGACGAACGACCGGTCGCGCGCTTCCGGTTTGCGAAGGACGCCGGTGTGGCCCCGGATCCGCTGTTTGCCAATGTGCTGGATCGGCGTTCGAACAAGGAGGCCTACGATGTGGCCAGGCCGGTCGATCCGGCCCTGGCGGCGCAGATCGCCGGGGCGGCGCGCGCGGGAAAGGTTGGCCAGACGCTCGATGCCGCACGTGTCGCTGAACTGCGCGGACGCGCCTGGGACGCCATGTTCCTGGAGCTTTCCACCCACGACACCGCCAAAGAGAGCATCGACCTGATGCGGATTGGGCGCGCCGAGATCGAGGCCAATCCGGACGGGATCGATCTGGGCGGCGCTTTCATCGAGGGGCTGGCCAAGGCTGGGTTGCTGTCGCGAGCGGACATGCTGGACGCCTCGTCGACGACCTTCCAGCAGCAGATTCCGATCCTGAAGGAGCCATTCGACACGGCAATGGGCTTCATGTGGCTGACGACCCCTGGCAACAGCCGCGCGGACCAGATCCGCGCCGGCCGGGATCATGTGCGGATGAACCTCACGGCGACAAGGCTCGGCGTCGACATGCACCCGTTCAGCCAGGCGCTGCAGGAGTTCGCGGAGATGAAGCCGCACTTTGACGGCATGCGCGCGGCGCTTGGAATCGCGCCAGAGGAGACGCTGCAAATGTTCGTGCGGGTGGGCTATGGTCCGCAGGTGCCAGCCGGTCCGCGCTGGCCCTACGAGACCCGGATCAGGAGCGCATGACGGAAAACAGCACGGAAACTGGTCTTGCCATGGCTTTTCGCCTGTTCAACGAGATCGGCATCATCGCTCAATTGTCTGGCAACGCCTTCGAGAAGGCGATGCCGCAAGGGATGACCTTGCCGCAGTTTACCGTGCTCAATCATCTGACGCGCCTGGGAGGCAATCGCACGCCACTGCAGATTGCCAATGCGATGCAGGTCACGAAAGGAACCATGACCAATACGCTCCAGCATCTGGAGCGGGGGGGCTATATTTTTGTGACTCCCGATCCCAACGACGGGCGTTCAAAGCGCATCGACATCTCCGTGGCCGGACGCGAAATGCATCAGCGAGCGATCGTTGCGATCGAGCCGATGCTTGCCCAGGTGGCCTCGCTGTTTCCAATCGAGCGTGTCGAGGCAACGCTCCCCGTGCTGGCCGAACTGCGGTCCTGGCTGGACAAGGCCCGCGACTGAGCCGCGTGGCCATGTGGCATGACCGGCTATCGCATCCAGTCGGTCTTGAAGCGGGGCGAGAGGGTGAAGCCGACAGGGAGGGCGGAGACGGGTGGCGGAGCGCGCACGCCTTCCTGAAGGTAGCGCAGCGCGGCCATCAGCCCGTTCATTGTGTATGGTTTGGCGATGACGCCGATGGCGCCAGCGAAATTGTCGGGAATGCGCGCCGGATTGGCTGACAGGAAAACCACCATTGAACAGCGCTTCTCCGCAATGTATTCGGCGACGCTGACGCCGGTCGGCCCATCGGTCAGATGCACGTCGACGAATGCAATGTCGGCGTCGGTGGTGTCGACCAGATCGCGTGCCTCACCTGACGACGTCGCCCAGCCGACCACCATATGGCCGGCATCCTCGACCAGGCCCTCAAGCTCCATCGCCAGCAGGGCCTCGTCCTCGACGATCAGCACCCGCAGCGGCTCATTCTTGTCTGTCACGCGTTACTCCTTGGATGCTGGGATGGTGATGATGGCGCGGGTTCCCGGCATTTCGTCGCGCCACTGGATATCCGCATGGAGCTGGCGGACGAGAGATTTGATCAGCCGCGTGCCAAAGGACTTGGCCTCGCTCGACTCATGTTCCGCCGGCAGACCCTTGCCGTTGTCGGCGACCTCGATGGCAAACGAGTCGGTGGCGCCGCGCAGCCGAACGCTGATCTTTGGACCATTGCCGTTGGTATCGGGGCCGAAGGCGTGCTTGAGCGCATTGGTGACGAGCTCATTGACCATCAAAGCGACAGGCGTCGCCTTGTCGGCCGCAATGACGACATTGACCAGATCGAACTCCGCCTTGATCTCCTCGCGGCCGGAGGCGGCCAGCAGGTCGGTGACCAGGTCGCGGATGAAATCCGACACATTGAACTGCGTGACGTCGTCCGACTGATAGAGACGACGGTGGACGGTGCTGACCGCTTCGATCCGCTCCAGCATGGCGCGCAGCGAGCGCTTGATGTTCTCGTCTGCGATCGAGCGCGACTGCATGACGATCAGCGAGGAGATCATCTGAAGATTGTTCTTCACGCGGTGATCGACCTCGTGGATCAGCATGGTCTGCGCGTCGAGCGCCGCCTTCAGCTGCGCGGTGCGATCACGCACGGCCTGCTCGAAGCGCTCCTTTTCGGCGGCCAGGTGGTGCTCGGATCGCTTTCGCTCGGACACATCGACCAGCGACGCGAAGTAGAACTGCAACTCGCCCTGCTCGTTGGAGACAGGGCTCATGTAAAGCGCGTTCCAGAAGGGGCGGCCATCGCTGGTGTAGTTGAGCAGATCGATGGCGATATCGGTCCGCTGCTCGATCGCGTCTTGAATCCTGGCGATCGCGCCGGGATCCGTGTCGGGACCCTGGAGAAAACGGCAGTTGCGGCCAAGCACATCTTCACGCGCATAGCCCGTGAGCTTGAGGAAGGCGTCGTTGGCAAATACAACCGGATTGTCGCGCTGACGCGGATCGGTGATGATCATCGCCATTCGCGTCGCACGGATTGCCGCAGCGAACGGATCGCCCTTGCCCTGCTCGGCGTGCAGGCTGTCGGTCATGTCCCACGCATGGACCGGTTCCTGGGTCGAAATCATATCCATTTCTTGCTTACCCCTGGCCTCAGTGTCGGGCTGACAACGGCCAAGGGTCGAAAAAAGTTCAAATCTCGAGGAATGGAGAAGGGATGGAACGTCGCCGGCGGGAGGTGAGTCGGGGCGCGAATCAGCGCCTCGGCTCGAATGGCCGAGCCTCGCAAGTAGATTCAGAAATGCAACTCAAGATACTGATATTGCGACGTTAATCGCGCTGCTGAAATCGCCTTTGCGAGAACCTACTTCCGCTTGATGCCGATCGAACGTCCGGCGCGTTCGGGCATGGGGAGGGCGGCGTGGGCGGCGCGCATGGCGTCGACCTTTTCCTGCACGTCCGGCGGGAAGGGGGAGACCTTTGGACCGGACATGTCGATGTGCAGCGTCAGGACTTCGGACGTGGCCGCGAGCCAGCCGTCGACATGGCGCAGTTCCTGATAGCAGCGCAGGCGCTTGTTGTCGCAGTCGAGGAGCTGGAACGTGCCGACGACGCTGTGGCTGAGATGCAGTTCCTGGACGTAGCAGACATGGACTTCCGCCGTGTAGACGGTCAGGCGGCGGTCCTTGGCGTAGGCCGCCCCCATGCCCATCAGCTCGAATGCCTCGTCGGCGCATTGGTCGAACAGCACGTTGTAATAAGCCATGTTGAGATGGCCGTTGTAGTCAATCCAGTCCTTCCGGATGCCCATGACTTTCGAGACGAACGGGGCGGGGATCATGGCAGGCTCCGAGAAGGTTGCAGGCGGGGGCGGGGAGGCTTTACATGCATTCGGCACTTAGCTGCCCAAAGATATGTTCACAAGGGCCGCCCACGGTCCAGATCGGGAGGAAACGATGGCGCTGGCCGATCTGGTTGCCGTAGAACGCAACGAAACAGGGATTTCCGCCGCGCTCGGCATCTTGAAACAGCGCTTCGGCGAGCGGTTTCAGACGAATGAGGACGTGCGCCGGGTCCACAGCCACACGACGACCTACATCCCGTCGCAACTGCCGGACGGCGTGGTGTTTCCGGACACAAGCGAAGAGGTCGAGGAGATCGTCAAGGTCTGCGCCGGGCACCGGGTGCCGGTGATTCCGTTCGGCATCGGCTCGTCGCTGGAGGGCCATGTGAATGCGCCGGGCGGCGGGATCTCGATCGACACGTCGCGGATGAACCGGATCCTGGCGGTCAATGCCGACGATCTCGACTGCACGGTCGAGGCCGGCGTGACGCGCGTGCAGCTGAACACCCATCTGCGCGACACCGGCCTGTTCTTTCCGATCGATCCCGGCGCGGACGCGACGATTGGAGGCATGGCGGCGACGCGGGCGTCAGGGACCAATGCGGTGCGTTACGGCACGATGCGCGAGAACGTGCTGGCGCTGGCGGCGGTGATGGCCGATGGCCGCTCGATCACAACGTCAGGGCGCGCCAGGAAGACGTCCGCCGGTTACGACCTGACGCGGCTGCTCGTCGGCTCCGAGGGGACTCTCGGCGTCATCACATCGGTGACGCTGAAGCTGCAGGGCATTCCGCAGGCGATTTCGGGTGGGGTCTGTCCGTTCCCGAGCCTCGAGGCGGCGTGCCGCGCGGTCATCGCCACCATCCAGATGGGCATCCCGGTGGCGCGCATCGAGATCGTCAACGCGCTGCAGATGAAGGCGATGATTGGCTATTCGAAGCTCGATTATCCGGAAAGCCCCTGCCTGTTCGTCGAGTTCCACGGCAGCGAGGCGAGCGTGGTGGAACAGGCCGAATTGTTTGGCGAGATCACCGCCGAGCATGGCGGCGGGCCGTTCCTCTGGACAAGCGTCGCCGAGGAACGCGCCAAGCTGTGGAAGGCGCGGCACGAGGCCTATTGGGCGTCGCTGACGCTGCGCCCGGGCGCCAAGGGCCTGTCGACCGATGTCTGCGTGCCGATTTCGCGGCTGGCGGACTGCATCGCCGAGACTGAAGCAGACATCGCGGAACTCGGGCTGATCGCGCCGATCGTCGGGCACGCGGGCGACGGGAATTTTCACGTGCTGGTGCTGTTCGATCCGGACGTGCCGGCGGAGATCGAGAAGACGGAAGGGTTCGTCGCGCGGCTCAATCGGCGGGCGATCCGGATGGAGGGCACCTGCACCGGCGAGCACGGGATTGGCCAGGGCAAGATGGGCTTCATGAAGCTGGAGCACGGCGACGGCGTCGATTTCATGCGGATGATCAAGCAGGCGCTCGACCCGCAGGACATCATGAACCCCGGCAAGATCCTGCCGCTGGGGTAAACTCTCCCGCTCCGGGGCAGCGCCACTTTGTCGACATGCTGATGAGGGTAATGTAACCCTGCTTCAACGGCGGGAGCGAAACACTGGCGAGACTTTTTGTCATCTTCGGCGGACTGGTGGTCCTGGCGCTGACCGTTGCGCTGGTCGGCCCCTATTTCATCGACTGGACGAGCTATCGCGGCGATTTCGAGCGCGAGGCGAGCCGAATCCTTGGACGCGAGGTGAGAGTCGCCGGAAGTGCATCGGCCAGGCTGCTGCCGTTTCCGTCGGTGACGTTCACCGACGTGCGCGTCGCCGGCGCGAATGGCGAACCGGCGCTGACGGCCGAGACCTTCTCGATGGACGCCGAACTCGCGCCGTTCCTCAGCGGCGAGATGCTGATCTTCGACATGCGGCTGGTGCGGCCCAACGCGGTGATCCGGATTGGCAATGACGGCGTCGTGGACTGGGCGATCCGGCCGGAATCGCCGTTCGACGCGAGCCATGTCACGCTGGAAAAGCTCAGCATCGTCGAGGGATCGGTGCGGATCGAGCACGCCGCGAGTGGCCGCACGCATCTGGTCACCGAGGTCAACACCGAGATTTCAGCCGCCACGCTGGCCGGGCCGTGGCGGGTCGGCGGCTCAATGCGGCTGGACGGCGCGCTGACCGATTTCAACCTGTCGACCGGCAAGGTGGACGAGACCGGCACAATGCGCCTGCGGGTGCGCGCCAAGCCGCAGCGCTATCCGTTCTCCATCGAGACCGACGGCAGCGCCAAATTAGACGGCGGATCGCCGAAATACACCGCGTCGTTCAAGGTCGCGGCCTACGATTCAGGCACGCCGATGCGTGGGACGCAGGGCGAGACCTTCGCGCTCAAGGAGGCTGCGGCCGATCCGAAAAGCCCGCCGGACTACCGGGTGAACGGACAATTACAGTTCGACCACCGGCGGCTTTCTGCAACCGAATTCATATTCGAGACCGGCCCGCTCGATGACCCCTACACCGCCGAAGGCAAAGCCGATCTCGATCTCGGTGGCGAGCCGCGGTTTTCGGTGACCGCCACGGGCGCGCAGTTCAGTTTCGACGACCGGTTGGCGAGCGAAACTGCGGGCGGCGGCATAACGCTGGAGCGCCGCATTGCGGCGATGAAGGCGTTCGTGACAGGGTTGCCGAAACCGTCGATTCCAGGCTCGGTCGAGGTCAATCTGCCGGCCGTCGTCGCCGGCGACACGACGTTCCGCGATGTCCGGCTGTCGGCGGAGCCGGCGGAAGGCGGCTGGGACATCGCCGATTTCGCCGTCAGCATGCCCGGCCGCGCGACGCTGGAGGCGAACGGGTTTGTCGCAACGACTGACGATGACGCCCGGTTTTCCGGTGACATGATCCTGGCTGTGGGACAGCCGTCCGGCTTTGCCTCCTGGCTGTCGCGCGAGGTCGACGACGCCATCCGCCGGCTGCCGGCGGCGGGATTTTCGGCCACGGTCAACCTCGCCAGCGAAAGCCAGGAGTTCGAGGGGCTGGAACTGAAGCTCGGCGACGCCACGTTTGCCGGCCGGCTGGAGAGCCTGACGCCTGCCGACGCAAATCCGGCGGTTCTCCTGACGCTCGACGGCGGGGCGCTGGATATCGAAGGACTGGCGGCGTTTGCATCGCTGTTCGTTTCGGAGAGCGGCGCAACGCGGCTGGCCGGGCGCGATCTCGATCTGACCGTGACCGCCGGGCCGGTGAGCCTCGGCGGGCTGAACGCCGGCAAGGTCGACACGGCGCTGCGGCTGAAGGACGGGCACCTGGACATCGACCGGCTGACCGTCACCGACCTCGCAGGCGCGAATGTCAGCGCGACCGGCGCGATCAGTGGTTTTCCGGCAAGGCCGGTGGGCAGCCTCGATGCGGCGATCGTGTCCGACGACGTTGCGCCGCTGCTTGCCGTGCTCGGCGAACGGTTCCCCGACAACCGGGTGGCGGCGGCGCTGGCCGACCGCTTCGCCAGTTTTCCGGACCTCGGGCGCGATACGCGCGTCAACATCGTCGCCAGCGCCACCGAGGTGGACGGGAAGCCACGGTTCGTGGTCAGCGCGGGTGGGGCGACAGGCGGCAGCGATTTCACGCTCGCCTATTCATCGACCGGCGCGCCGTTTGCGCCGGACGGGATCGACGTGGATTTCTCGGCGAAGAATGCAGATGGCGCGGCGCTGTTTGCGCTCTACGGGCTGCCGGCGCTGCCCTTTGGCGCGGCCGGAGAAACGAGCACGGAGCTGACACTGAACGGTGCGCCGACCGAAGGCATGACGGCGGATGTGCGGCTCGCCGGCGAGACGGCGGCCGCGACATTCGGCGGCACGATCAAGGCCGAGCCGGACGGCGTGACGGCCACGGGCGACGCGACGCTGAAGGGCGCGGACATCGAGCCGTGGCTGACAACGGCCGGCGTGACGATGCCCGGCATGGGGCTTGGGCTGCCGACAGACCTGTCCGCGGGCGTCGCGCTGTCGCTGAAGGACCTGTCGATCGCCGGGCTGAAAGGACGCGTTGCGGATGTCGCCGTGTCGGGCGACCTGACCGCGACGCTGTCCGAAAACAAGCCGCATCTGACGGGTGCCGTCGAGACCGACTGGCTGCCGCTCGACCTCGCTGGCGCGCTGGTGCTGGGCGAGGGGGCGTTCGAGGGTGATGGCGTGGGCTGGGCCGAGACGCCGTTTCCGCCACGCGTGACGGCGCCATTTACCGCCGACATTTCCCTCAAGGCGGCGTCGGTGGCGATGAACGGCGCCGCGATCGCCCGCAATGCTTCGATGCAGGCGAAGCTTTCGGCCGAGGGGCTGGCAGTGGGCGGCTTGGAGGCGGAGTATCTCGGCGGGAAACTGGCCGGGCTGTTCGAGGTCAAGAACAATGACGGCACCGGACTGCTCACCGGCCAGGCGACCCTGACCGGAATCGACTTTTCGGCGCTGCCGGGCGCGAGCGCGGTCGCCGGCAAGGCCAACCTGACGGCCAACCTGAACGCCAGCGGCAAGTCGGTGAGCGGCATGGTCGCGTCGCTGTCGGGCACCGGCACCGCCGCGCTGTCGGACCTGTCGGTGACCGGTCTCAATCCGGCGGCGCTGCCTCTGCTGATCGCCGAAGCCGACCGGGTCGGCCGCGACATCAACGACGCCGCGGTTGCCGAATTTGCGCCGGCAATTGCAGCGGACGGCGTGTTCGACACACAGAGCGCCGACATCGCCTTCACGGTGGCCGGCGGGATCCTCCGCGCCCCGCCGGTGACGCTGCGAGGCACCGGCGCGACGCTGACCGCAGATGTGCGCGCCGAACTGACTGACTGGACGATCGGAGTGAATGGCGAGGTCGCCTACGATCCGGGCAACGAGGCGATGGTCGGCTCGCAGCCGGCGATGAATTTTGCCGTGGAAGGCGCACCGGGCGATCTGGCGCTCGTCTTCGATACGCAGCCGATGGCGCAGTTCCTGACCCAGCGGGCGCTGGAGCTCGAGCAGGCGCGGGTCGAGGCGATGCAGGCGCTGCTGCTGGAGAAGCAGCGGCTGCGCCGCGAGGTCCGCTACTACGCCGCGCTGCAGGACGAGCGCGCGCGGGCCGAAGAGGAAAGGCTGCGCGCCGAGGAAGAGGCGCGGGTGAAAGCCGAGGCCGAGGCGAAAGCGGCGGCCGAGGCACAAGCCAAGGCGGACGCCGAGGAAGAGGCGCGCTTGAAGGCGGAAGAGGAAGCGAAGGCCAAGGCGGCGGCCGAGGCCAAAGCTGCCGCGGATGCGGAAGCGAAAGCAGCGGCGGAAGCCGCCGAGCGCCTGAAGGCCGAGGAAGATGCAAAGTTGCGGGCCGAAGAGGATGCGCGTTTGCGCGCGGAAAATGACGCGCGCTTGAAGGCGGCGCAGGATGCGCAGGCCGCCGCCGAAGCCGAAGCGCGGGAGAAGGCCGAAAAGGCACGCCGCGCGACCGAGATCCGCCCGCCACAGGCGGACGCGTTGGACATGGCAGGCCGGCCACGCCAGGACGCACCCCGGCCACCCGCTGAAATCCCGGCCACGCCGGAAGCGCCGCCGCCGAAGAAGGGGTTCAGCCTGGATTCGCTGTTTCGCACATTGGGTGGCGGGGATTAAGTCTCAGTTTGAAAGGCGCGCTCTCCCTCGCCCCTTCTGTCTTGCGGGACGTCTGCCCCGCACGGGAGGGATTGACGGATTTCTGACACGCAGCCGTCATCCCGGAGGCCGATGGCCATCCGGGATCCATTGGCCGATGAGAGTTCGCGCTCCCCCATGCGCGCCTGGTTGTAGCTTGTAGATCAATCGTTTTCGCATCTCGAAGCCGCGTATGAGAAAAGCGATCGCCAGATGGCGAAAGCCAATGGATCCCGGCTCGCCTTCGGCGTCCGGGATGACGAACGTTGTGGTTCACGCTCGCTATCTAAGTGTGCTTGTGGGACCGTTCGCGCGATCCCAGCCTTGCCCGAGCGATCTTGCGATGCCGGCGCCCACAATTCGGCATGCGACCAACGGGCTATTTCTTCAGGATTGCTGCGCGGCGCTCCGCCCCAGAACCTCACGGAACACAAACACCCGCAGCGCTGACGACAGGTTGGCGTCGCGCGGGCGGGCCTCGTCGACTTCGGCCACCAGCGCAGCGAGGCTGACGCCCCGCGCGGTGGCGATTGCGTCCAGCTCGTCGAAGAAGACCTGCTCGATGGAGAAGCTGGTGCGATGGCCGCGGATGGCGATCGAGCGCTTTCGCACCGCGCTCATGCGTCGGGCTTTGGCCGGGAGAGACGGTGGCCATCGAGCGCGGCGGCCTGCTGGTCGCGCAGCGTCTTGTCGCGCTGCTTCTCGGCCTTCGTGCGGCCGTGGACGGCGCGGGCCTCGGTGGCTGCCGCGTCGTGATCGGCGCGGGCTTTCCGCTTGCGGGCGAGGCGGAGATTGACGATCTCGGCCATGACGTCGTTATTTTTTGCGGAATGCGTCGAGCGATACGACGTCGGCGCTCTTGCCGTCGCCCTTGGCATCGTCTGCGGCGACCGGTTTGACCGGCGCGATCTTCGGCGTCTTCTCGGCGGCAGGTTCGGCTTTGCGGGCGCCGGCCTTCGGCTCGGCCTTGGCGCGAGGCACCGCCTGCGGCTTGGCATTGTCGGGTTTCGGCAGCGCCGTCACTTCGCCGGTGGCGGGCTCGTCGGTGCGGACATCGAACTCAAGTTCGAAATTGACCGAAGGATCGTAGAAGCCGCGCACGGCGGCAAAGGGCACTTCGAGCTTTTCAGGCACATCGGAGAAGGACAGGCCGACCTCGAAGCCGATGTCAGTCACCTTCAGGTCCCAATACTGGTACTGCAGCACGATCGTCATCTGCTCCGGATAGCGCTCGCGCAGCCGCGACGAAACGCGGACGCCCGGCGCACCGGTGAGGAAGGTGATGAAGAAATGGTGGTTGCCGGGCAGGCCGGTCCGCATCACCTCCTGCAGCACCTTGCGCATGACGCCACGCAGCGCCTCCTGCGCCAGAATGTCATAACGGATGTGGTCTTCGGCCATGCGCCGTCATTCCCCGATTCAACTCGCGTAGCTTTAAAGAAGCGTCCGGCGGACGTAAACCGAATATGGAGGCCGGTGCAGACGATGCAAGGCCAGTCGGGAGATCCAGAAATCAGGGAAGGAGAGAAGTGGAGGTTTCTGTTGCCAGGTACCTCCGAACCCCGCCTAGAAGTGCGAACCGCTAGGGCTTGATTTGAAGCTATCGCACAGCTTACGCTGCGAGACGTGCTTCCGCATAGTTGTCATTTGCAACTACAGGTTTAGCCCGATGACGGTGGTACTATGCCGGGCAAAAGTCCGATCTTTACACCTTCGTCGATCCTATTTCGCCCCCAGCAAAATCCGCCCAAAGTGGCGCGGCGGATTGTGGTGGAGGCGCCGGGTACCGCCCCCGGGTCCGAACGGCTTATTTCATCGGCAGTTTATCGCCATAGCCGGACAAGCCGGCACAAGAGATATAGGCGCTGGCGCGGGGGAATGGAAGGGGTGGCGGTGTCGATGCGCGACCGGGTCACGCGCCTTCACCGCTTCGTGCAAAACCGTGCAATGCGGGCCGGTGAGGTTTTTGCTATCCATCACGATGACACGCGGTTTCGGGAGGACCTTATGAATCGCAGGGCATTCGTCGTGGCAGGTGCGATCGTGATCGGCGCATCCGTTTTGGGCCTGGCTGTGCCGGTGGCGCTCGCGGGCAAGCCCGCAACATATACCGGACTGGTGCGCGGTGTGGCCGCAGGCGGCTATGACGTGGTCGCCTATTTCGCCGGCAAGCCGGTCGAGGGCAGCAAAGAGTTCACGTCCGAGCACAGTGGCGCGACCTACCGCTTCGCCAGCGCGGCCAACCGCGATGCGTTCGCGGCCAACCCGGCCAGATATGCGCCGCAATATGGCGGCTACTGCGCCTGGGCGGTGGCAAAGGGCTACACCGCGAAAGGCGATCCGGAGGCGTGGTCGGTCGAGGGCGGCAAGCTCTATCTGAACTATTCGAAATCCGTCCGGTCGGACTGGCTCAAGGATGTCGCCGGCAATGTCGTCAAGGGCGATTCGAACTGGCCGAAGGTGCTGGAGTAGATCTGGTCTTACGCTCGCCGTGGATGAGCGAACTTTGCGGCTGCGCAGGGCGGAGCGCTGACCTATACTGGGCTGCTCTCGAATCGGCGGCCTTCATGAAGCAATATCTCGACCTGCTCCAGCACGCGCTCGACCATGGCGTCGACCGACCCGACCGCACCGGTACAGGCACGCGCGGCCTGTTCGGCTATCAGATGCGGTTTGATCTCGCCGAGGGATTTCCGGTCACGACGACCAAGAAGCTGCACCTGAAGTCGATCATTCACGAACTTTTGTGGTTCCTGAAGGGCGAGACGAATATCGGCTACCTCGTGGACCATGGCGTCACGATCTGGGACGAGTGGGCGGATAAGAACGGCGATCTGGGTCCAGTCTATGGCGCGCAATGGCGGAGCTGGCCGGACGGCAAGGGCAGGACGATCGACCAGATCGCCAATGTGATCGAGCAGATCCGGAAGAACCCGTCGTCGCGCCGGCTGATCGTGTCGGCGTGGAACCCGGCCGAAGTGGACGAGATGGCGCTGCCGCCCTGCCACTGCCTGTTCCAGTTCTATGTCGTCAACGGCACGCTGTCCTGCCAGCTCTACCAGCGCTCGGCCGACATCTTTCTCGGCGTGCCGTTCAACATCGCGTCCTATGCGCTGCTGACGATGATGGTGGCGCAGGTGACCGGGCTGAAACCGGGCGAGTTCGTTCATACGCTGGGCGACGCGCATCTCTACTCCAACCATTTCATGCAGGCGCAGCTGCAGCTGTCACGCAAGCCCAGGCCGCTGCCGAAGATGTGGATCAATCCCGCTGTGACGGATATTTTCGGGTTCGCCTACGAAGATTTCCGGCTGGAAGGGTATGAGGCCGAGCCGAGCATCAAGGCGCCGATCGCGGTGTAGGCATGGACAGAGCCACTCTTCAGGCTATAGCCCTCGCCAAACTAAACGATGCGGAGTTGCTGTTCGCACATGGTCGGCATTCCAATTCCTTTTATCTGTTTGGATACGCCGTTGAGATCGCAATAAAGGCACGTATTTCGTTACTTTTCCGGCCAGAGACGATTCCTGACCGCAAGCTCGTCAATGCAGTCTATAGTCACAATCTGAACGAACTGATCGGACTGGCTGGCTTGGGCGATGAACTCAAGGCCGAGCGCACCGGATCTGCCGTCTTCGATGGGCACTGGTCGACTGTATCCGATTGGAATGAGTCAGCGAGATATGAAGTCATTGGTCCGTTTCGCGCAACGGCAATGCGTAACGCAACTATGGACGAGGAGGCTGGGGTATTCAAATGGCTTCAGGAACGTTGGTAAGGTCCGACATTGATGCCGGCATGAACCTCATTCGGGCATTGGATGAGAAGGATTACGGCGTCGTGGCCGCACTCTGGCTCTACAATGGCGACATGGATAGTTGGCGGATGACCATCGCGTATCAGGGACCTGGCAAGGATCTTGAGAAGAAGTATCTTGAGGCAGCCATTATTTCGGCGGACTGGCGGAAGGAGAACCCTGAAGGGCAGATTCTAGACTTGAGCAAAGTCAAGATAACGTCTGCCGATGACAAGTTCATTTCCGGCCTTCGTCCCGCGCTCCGCGTCGATGGGATCGGCCAGATTCGTTTCTCGAACAATACGATCAACGGAATTTTCGTCGAGGACGCCCTCATTCACCGCCTTGCTGCATAGGGTAGGGTCTCAACCCGAGTTAAAACGGAGCCAACAATGACTCTCTGGCGTTCTATCGTTCTTTTGACCCTGCTCGCCACGCCTGTCCTCGCCAACGACACCACCGCCCAACTCGGCACCGGCGGGCTGATCTTCGTGCGGACGGACACGGTGTCGATGCAGAGCGAGGACCTGTTCATTTCGCCAGACGAGGTGCGGGTCGCCTATGTCTTCAAGAACCTGTCCGAGCAGGATGTCGAGAGCATCGTGGCGTTTCCGATGCCGGACATTACGCCCAGCCCCTACGGCAATGTCTCGATCCCCGACATGGCGTCGGACAATTTCCTCGATTTCACGGTGACGGTAGACGGCAAAGCGATGCAGCCGGCGCTGGACCAGCGCGCCTTTGCGGCGGAAGTCGACGTGACGGATGAACTGAAGGCGGCGGGCGTGCCGCTGTTTCCCTATGGCGACGCATCGGCGGATGCCGTGGCGAAGCTTCCCGAGGCGCAGCGCAACGACTGGATCGCGCGCGGGCTGGTCATGATCGATACGTACGATGTCGGCGAGGGAATGAAGGACCACTACGTCCCGGTCTGGCGGCTGAAATCGACCTACTGGTGGCGCATGTCGTTTCCGGCCGGCAAGCCGGTCGACGTCAAGCACAGCTACAAGCCGAGCGTTGGCGGGACGGTCGGTCTCGCCTTCGTCACCGACGGGTCCGTTGGCGGGCCGACGCGCGACGAATACAGGGCGAAATACTGCATGGACGGGGCTTTCGAGCGCGCGGTGCAGAAGGCGGTCGATGGCGCGGAAGAGGGGACATCGCCCTATTATGAGAACTGGATTTCGTACGTTCTGGTGACGGGCGCCAACTGGGCGACCAATATCGGCACGTTCAAGCTGACGATCGACAAGGGCGATGCGAGCTCGCTGGTGAGCTTCTGCGGCGAGGGCGTGAAGAAAACAGGCCCGACGACATTCGAGATGACCGCGACGGACTTCTATCCCGAGAAGAACATCGAGATCCTGATCCTGAAGAAGGCCGAATAGGCATGGATGTGGTCATTCATGCCGCCGTTGCCGAGAACGGCGTGATCGGCGCGGATGGCGGCCTGCCGTGGCGGCTGTCCAGCGACCTGAAGCGATTCAAGGAAGGCACGATGGGCCGGCCGATCGTGATGGGCCGCAAGACGTTCGAGAGCATCGGCAAGGCGCTGCCTGGACGGCTGAACATTGTGGTGACGCGCGATGCGGCATGGCGGCATGAAGGGGTGGAAACCGCCGGCTCGCTGGACGATGCAATCCGCCTGGCGACGGTTCGGGCGCGCTGCATGACGGGCGTCGACGAGGTGGCGGTGATCGGCGGCGGGCAGATCTATGCGCAGGCGATGGCGGTCGCCGACCGGTTGCACATTACGCATGTGCTGGCGTCGGTGGATGGCGATACGCGGTTTCCCGACATCGATCCGGCGGTGTGGACTGAATCGCATCGCGAGGAGGTGCCTGCCGGCGACCGCGACAGCCACGCGACCCGTTTCTGCATATATCGGCGGCGATAAAATCGAAATCAGCATTACGGGCGGGCGATTTGTCGCCGGCCGCACCGAAAAAGCCGCCTATTTGAGCAGCTCGCGTTGAAAGGCTGGCGGCGCATCCCTATAAACGAGTCAAGCAAGAATGCGCTGCGGAACGAACGCGGCCGACGGCTTTCGGAAACAAGAGGAATTTCATGCCCTGGAATAATCAGAGCGGTGGCGGCGGCGGCCCATGGGGCGGCGGCGGCAATAATGGCGGGAATGGCGGAGGACCATGGGGCCAGGGCCCGCGCGGTCCGAGCGGCCCGCAGGGAACACCGCCCGACCTTGAGGAGATCATCCGCAAGGGTCAGGACAGGCTGCGGCGCGCGCTGCCGTCGGGGGGCGGGTTCAACCCGGCCTTCATCGGACTGGGCGTCGTGGTTCTCGCGGCGCTGTGGGCCTTCAAGGCCGTCTACACGGTTCAGCCCGACCAGATCGGCGTCGAACTGCGCTTCGGCAAGCCGAAGGAAGAGCTGTCGATGCCGGGCCTGCATTTCCATTTCTGGCCGGTTGAAACCGTGGAAATCGCCAGCCGCGCCGAAAAGCTGGTCGACATCGGCGAGGTCCGCGGCAGCGCGTCGTCCGGCCTTATGCTGTCCGGCGACCAGAACATCGTCGACGTGAAATTCTCCGTCGCCTACCAGGTTTCCGATCCGCGCCAGTATCTCTTCAATGTTTCGACGCCCGACGAAATGGTGCGCCAGATCGCCGAGAGCGCCATGCGTGAGGCCGTCGGCCGCCGTCCGGCTCAGGACATTTTCCGCGACGACCGTCAGGGCATAGCCGAGGATGTGCGGACGATCATCCAGTCGACGCTTGACGAGTATGGGGCGGGCATTGCGGTGAATGCGATCTCGATCGAGGATGCGGCGCCGCCGCGCGAAGTGGCCGACGCGTTCGACGAGGTGCAGCGCGCCGAGCAGGACGAAGACCGGTTCGTCGAGGAATCCAACCAGTATTCCAACCAGAAGCTCGGCCAGGCCCGGGGCGAGGGCGCTCAGGTCCGCGAAGACGCGGCCGCCTACAAGAACCGCATCGTCCAGGAAGCACAGGGTGAGGCGCAGCGCTTTATCTCGGTCTATGACGAATACGCGAAGGCGCCCGATGTGACGCGTAAGCGCCTGTTCCTCGAGACGATGGAAAAGGTGCTGAAAGGCTCCAACAAGGTCATCGTCGAGCAAGGCCAGAACGGCCAGGGCGTCGTGCCATATCTGCCGTTGCCCGAACTGCAGCGCCGCGCCACGGAAGGAAACAACTGATGGGCAACCGTCTTCCAATCATCGCGGTCGTCGCAGTCATCCTGCTGATCGGCCTGTTTTCATCCTTCTTCATCGTCAACGAGCGCCAGCAGGCGATCGTCCTGCGCTTCGGCCAGATCGTCGACGTGAAGACCGAGCCCGGCATCTACTTCAAGGCGCCGTTCGGCTTCCTCGAAGCCGACAATGTGCAGATCATCGAAGACCGCATCCTGCGCTTCGACCTCGACAACATCCGCGTGCAGGTGTCGGGCGGCAAGTTCTACGAAGTCGATGCGTTCGTCGCCTACCGGATCGAGGACCCGCGGACATTCCGCCAGACCGTGTCTGGCGACGTGACGCTGGCCGAGCAGCGGCTGCGCACCCGTCTCGATGCGGCGCTGCGCCGCGTCTACGGTCTTCGCGGCTTTGAATCGGCGCTGTCGGAAGAACGTGCATCGATGATGCGCGAGGTGCGCGACCAGTTGCGTCCCGACGCGACATCGCTCGGCCTGGAGATCCAGGACGTCCGCATTCGTCGCACGGACCTGACCCAGGAAGTGTCGCAGCAGACCTACGACCGCATGAAGGCCGAGCGCCTGGCGGAAGCCGAGCGCCTCAGGGCGCGCGGCCGTGAAGCGGCGCAGCGCATCCGCGCCCGCGCCGACCGCGAAGTGGTCGAGATCGTCGCCGAAGCGCGCAAGGAATCGGAAATCCTCCGAGGCGAGGGCGAAGCCGAGCGCAACGGCATCTTCGCCGACGCGTTCACCCGCGACCCGTCCTTCTTCGAGTTCTACCGCTCGATGGCAGCCTATTCATCGGCGCTGGAGAATTCCGGCACGACGATGGTCCTGTCGCCGAATTCCGAGTTCTTCAAATATTTTCAGAACTCGGGCGGCACGGCTACGGACGCACCGGCTCCGCCGGCTCCCGGCGCGACCAGCGCCATTCCGCAGGCTCCTGCTGCGGCGCAATAACGCGCCGTGCAGGACTTCCTGGCGGCGGTCGGACTGGTGCTGGTGATCGAAGGCCTCCTTTACGGAGGCTTTCCCTCATTGGCGAAGCGGATGGCCGCGGACGCCAGCCTGGCGCCCGAGCACATGCTGCGGATCGCGGGCATCGTGGCGATCGCGGCCGGCGTGTTCATCGTCTGGCTGGTGCGCGGGTAACGGATGATTTATCGGCCCGTAGCGTCATTCAACGCGGTCGCCCGTGACTAGGCCGCAAACGCGCCGTATTTCTTGCAGAGAACCTTTGCCAACCGGCAGCAGGATTGTTTTTTGCCCATGCGGGCAGCCCGAACGGGAGGCGCACCAATGACCATCTCAACTTCCTTGCCACGCATGCGACGCGCTCTCGCCGCGACGGTGATCGCGGGCGCGCTGGGGCTCAGCGTCACATCGTTCAGGGTCGAGCCGGCGCTCGCCCAACTGGCGCCGAATCAAGGGCCGGCATCGGTCGCCGATCTTGCCGAAGGGCTGCTCGAATCGGTGGTCAACATCTCCACGTCCCAGACTGTGGCTGGAAGCTCGGAGCCGGGCGTGCGTCCGCCGCAGCTTCCCGAGGGCTCGCCGTTCCAGGACTTCTTCGACGATTATTTCAAGAATCGCGAAGGCGGCGGCAACCAGTCGCAGAAGGTGCAGTCGCTGGGCTCGGGCTTCGTGCTCGATGCCGAGGCCGGCATCATCATCACCAACAACCACGTCATCGCCGACGCCGACGAGATCGAGGTCAATTTCTCGGACGGTTCGAAGCTGAAGGCGACGTTGAAGGGCCGCGACACCAAGACCGATCTTGCCGTGCTTGAGGTCGATCCCAAGCTGAAGAAGCTGAAGGCGGTCAAGTTCGGCGATTCCGACAAGCTGCGCGTCGGCGACTGGGTGATGGCGATCGGCAATCCGTTCGGGCTCGGCGGCACGGTGACGGTCGGCATCGTCTCGGCGCGCAACCGCGACATCAACTCTGGACCTTACGACGATTTCATCCAGACCGACGCCGCGATCAACCGCGGCAATTCGGGCGGTCCGCTGTTCAACATGAATGGCGAAGTCGTCGGCATCAACACTGCCATCATCTCGCCGTCGGGCGGCTCGATCGGCATCGGCTTCTCGATCCCGGCCAAGCTCGCCTCGGGCGTCGTCGGCCAGTTGCGCGAATTCGGCCAGACCTCGCGCGGGTGGCTCGGCGTACGCATCCAGGAAGTGTCGGACGAGATCGCCGAAAGTCTCGGCATGGCGACCGCCAAGGGCGCGCTGGTTTCGGGCATCATCAAGGGTGGACCGGTTGACAATGGCGTCGTCCAGGCCGGCGACGTGATCATCAAGTTCGACGGCCGCGACATCAAGGCGATGAACGACCTGCCCCGCGCCGTGGCGGAAAGCCCGGTGGGTAAGGTGGTCGACGTGGTGATCGTCCGCGAAGGCAAGGAACAGACCGTTCAGGTGACGCTCGGGCGGCTCGAGGACGGCGAGAAGCTCGCATCCGCCGAGACCGACGAGGGCAAGCTTGAACAGGACAATGACGAGGCCCCGGTGGCGACCGCCAGCGTGCTCGGCATGACCGTCGGAGAGCTGAACGAGGACCTGCGCAAGCAGTTCGGCATCTCGGAGGACGTGTCCGGCGTTGTGGTGACCGAGGTCAACCCGAACTCGCCGGCCGGCGAAAAGGGCGTGACCGCCGGCGACGTGATCGCCGAGATCGCGCAGGAATCGGTCTCGACGCCGAAGGACGTGCTCGACCGGATCACCGCGCTGAAGGGCCAGGGCCGCAAGAGCGCGCTCCTGATGCTGGCGTCGAAGTCGGGCGAGCTGCGCTTTGTTCCGGTGCCGATGAACTGAGCGACGACTACATGGATTGGAACGAAGGGGTGGCTCAGGCCGCCCCTTTGCGTTTGCGCCACTCGTTGCGCGTGATGCGGTAGACGACGAAGCGCTTCAAATGCGGGTGGCTTTCCGGAATCTTCGGGTGGTCGAATTCGGCGCCCGGAACCAGCGTCATGCCGATGCGCTGCATTACGGCCGTGGAACGGTGGTTGATCGCAACTGCATAGGACACGACCTCTTCGAGGCCGAGCGTGACGAAGGCATAGTTCAGCCAGGCTTTGGCGGCCTCCGAGACAATGCCCTTACCCCAGTATTCCGGCGCCAGACGCCAGCCGATTTCGATCGCGCCGGCCGGCAGATGCGGTTCGAGGTCGGCTGCCATGATGCCGGCGAAACCGGCGCATTCGCCGGTCGCGGCGATCTCGATGGCGGCAAAGCCATAACCCTCCGCGTCTATGTCGTTGCGCAACTCGTCCAGCAACGGGTCCGACGCGGCGCGGTCGCGGCGGAAGTCGAAGAACTCCATGACCTGATCGTCGGAGTTGATGCGGTGGAAGAGGTCGCGGTCGCCATCCTGCCAGTTGCGCAGGATCAGGCGCTCGGTGCGGATCGGTGTCACGTGGCGAATTCGCTGAAGCGGTAGCCTTGCATATAGAGAAGCGCTGTCAGGTCGCCATGGTCGATGCGGACGCGCGCCTGCGCGGCGACGGCGGGCTTGGCGTGGAGTGCGACGCCGAGGCCTGCGAGCTTCAGCATGTCGAGGTCGTTGGCGCCGTCGCCGACAGCGATGGCGTCGGCGGGCGTGATGCCCAGCCGGGTGCAGATCGCATTGAGCGCGTCGGCCTTGGCGGCGCGGCCGAGGATCGGTTCGGCGACGGTGCCAGCGAGCTTGCCGTCTGCCTCGTGTAGCACGTTGGCGCTGTTCTCGTCGAAGCCGAGCAGCGCTGCGACCGGGCCGGTGAACGCGGTGAACCCGCCCGACACCAGCGCCGTCCAGGCGCCGTTGGCGCGCATGGTCGCGACCAGGGTCTTGCCGCCCGACGCGAGCGTGATGCGATTCGCCAGCACGTCGGCGACGACGTTGGCGGGAAGCCCTTTCAGCAGCGCGACGCGCTCGCGCAAGGCCGGCTCGAAGGCGATCTCGCCGTTCATCGAGCGCGCGGTGATTGCGGCGACATGCTGCTTGAGGCCGACCAGATCGGCCAGCTCGTCGATGCACTCCTGATCGATCATGGTCGAATCCATGTCTGCAATCAGAAGTCGCTTCCGACGGTCGGCTTTCGGTTGCACTGTGACGTCCAGGCCGATGCCGTCAACAATGTCTTCGAGGCGCGCCTGGGCTTCCGCCATATTCGTCCCGTCGGGCAGGGCGATGTCGCAGGCAACGCCTTCGGCGAGCCAGTCCGGAGCGCTTGCGCCGACCGCGCCGCAGGCGCTATGCGCAATGTCGCGGGACAAAATCGGCCGTGAAGGATGCGAGATCAGCGTGGCGACAGGCGAGGTCATGGGCGGTTCCGTATCGGGCGGCGGCGTTCAACCGCTGAAGGACGCGGTCCTGATAGCCGGGCCGACCGCCAGCGGCAAGTCGGCCATGGCGCTGGCGGTCGCGCGGCGGACCGGTGGCGTGGTGATCAACGCCGATTCGATGCAGGTCTATGATGTGCTGCGGATTCTGACAGCGCGGCCGGACGAGGCCGATATGGCCGCCGCGCCGCATGTCCTCTACGGCCAAGTTCATCCCACGACGGCCTATTCGACCGGGGAATGGCTGCGCGATGTGGAACGGCTGATCGCGGGCGGCACGCTGGCCGGGCGGCGCCCGATCTTCGTCGGCGGAACCGGGCTCTATTTCCGCGCGTTGCTGGGCGGCCTGTCGGAAATGCCTGAAATTCCAGACCATGTGCGCGACCGCTGGCGATACAAGCTGAAGGAGGAAGGATCAGCGCGGCTGCACCGCATCCTGATGCGGGAGGATGCTGGCGTCGCGATGCAGTTGCGGGCGACGGATGGCCAGCGGATCGTCCGCGCTCTGGAGGTGCTGGAGACGTCCGGCCGTTCGATCCTCTACTGGCAGTCGCTGCGCGGCACGCCGCTGGTCGACGCCGAAAGCGCGACACGCATTGTCATCGATGTCGACCGCGCCGTGCTGCATCGACGCATCGAGGCGCGCTTCGTTGGCATGCTCGATCAGGGCGCAATGGAGGAAGTGAAAGCGATCCGCGCGCTGCGGCTGGACCCCGCCCTGCCAGCGATGAAGGCGATCGGCGTGCCGGAACTGTCAGCAGTGCTCGACGGCGAGATTCGGATGGAAGAGGCGATCGAGAGAGCGAAAGCCGCGACCCGGCAGTATGCGAAACGCCAGCTTACGTGGTTTCGCAACCAGCTCGGACCGGAGTGGGAAAGGCGCGCCGGAATTGCAGGCAGCAGCACGGAAATCAGGCAAGACGGCAGCTCATAAATATTTGTTGACCCAATGGTCAGTTCTCAAGCGCTGGTTGCATTTATTAATGTTGCGTAAGGGCAGTTTTGCAATAGATAGGGGCGGAATTTTCTGAGGGGAAAATGCGCTTCCACAAGTCGGAATCGGCATTCTTCGTGTTCATTGCACTGGTGCTCGCCGCCGGTGGGTCGCTTGCGTATGCCTACTCCGTCCTGGGCTTCGCCGGCGAGTCCCGCGATCCGGGCGAACTGGCGGTCAACATGGCGCTGTTGAGCCGGATTATTTTCGGGTCGGGCGTGCTGCTGGCGACCGCCAGCATCTTCGGCATCTTCTTCATCTACCCCCTGATCCACAGGCAGGTGCGTGAGGAAACCAAACTGCGTGCAATGACCGAGTCGCTCAGCGCGCGCTCCGAGACGATGGAACATGCCGCGCTGACCGACTCGCTGACGGGGATGCAGAACCGCCGCTATTTCGACGACGCGCTGCGTGAATATCTCGAGGAGTTCCGCCGGATCGGCAAGCCGATCGGCCTGCTGATCCTCGATCTCGACCATTTCAAGTCGGTGAACGACACACATGGCCACGACGTTGGCGACGAAGTGCTTCGCGTGGTGTCCAGCTGCCTGCGGGAGTTCACGCGCTACCATGACGTCGTTGCCCGTCTTGGCGGCGAGGAGTTCGCGGTCGTGGCGCCCAACATGGACAATGACATGCTGATCAAGCTCGCGGAACGCATCCGCAAAGCGATCGCCAGCCTGACCGTGACCACCGGCAATGTCCGGCTTCGGGTGACGACAAGCGTCGGCCTGGCGGTGTGGGACGGCAAGGAAGACGCAGACGAGTTCTTCCGCCGCGCCGACCGCATGCTCTACGAGGCCAAGCGGCTGGGCCGGAACAGGGTTTGTGCTTAGTTAGGGCAGCAGGGCAGCAGTAGCTGCTTCGTCGAACGTCCGGTTTCTCTTCTGCCTATCCAAACAACCTTCCATCCTGTCGACGTTCCCGCATCACCGGTTCCTCGACGATGGGTCCGAGACGGGCGACGCTCGGGCGCTGTTCTACGCCGCCGGCGGCCGGGGAAAACGCCGCGGCGCCGATGATCAGGTCTTCACCGGACATGTCGCGGTTGCCGTGGCGCATGCGCTCGACGATCGAGGCAAGGTCGATGTCGCCGGATGCGACCGGCGTCGAGGCGGTACGGTCGCGTACGGCAGCCCCAGGGATCTGCGACGGGTCGAGCAGTTCGAACTTCATCCGCATGGTCGCCGCGACGCCGTCGCCGAAGGCAATCGCCTCGCGCTGGCCCATCGAGGACAGGAAGGAGAGCGACGAGGCGGAGGAATCCGAGATCGCCGACCGGATGATCGCCTGGTCCTGTTCGTTGGCGAGGCGCATGGCAAAGACCGTGGAACACTGCGACAGGATCGTCGGGTCGAGTTCGCCCGGGCGCTGCGTCACGACGCCGAGGAAGCAGCCATATTTGCGGCCTTCCTTGGCGATGCGGGCGAGCGCATGGCGGGTCGGCGCAAAACCGAGGCGCTGGTCGGCCGGCATGTAGCGGTGCGCTTCCTCGCAGAGCAGCAGAAGTTCGATCTGTCCGTTGCTCCACAGCGCCAGGTCGAAAGCGAGCCTGGCCAGCACGGAGCAGACCGAGTTGACGACTTCGGAGGGCATGCCGGCCATCTGGAAGCAGGTGATCGGCTTGCCGTGGCTCGGCACGCGGAAGATGCGGCCGATCGCTGCGGTGATGTTGTCCTCGATGATGCGGGAGCCGAACATGAAGCGGAAGCGCGGGTCGCGGATCGCGGCCTCAAGGCGCTGGCGCAGCGCGCGATAGACTGGACGCGCGTCCTTGCTTTCCAGCAACCCCATGCGGTCGTCGAGGATGCGCAGCACGTCCGCCATCCTGTAGGGCACCGGCGTGTCCGCCGTAATGCCCATCACGTCGCCGGACCGGCGCAGCGATGCCGCGCCTCCGCCGCGATAGTCGTTCTTCGCAGCCGGAATCACGTCGCGGAGAATATCGATCTCTTCCGGGACCGCCTCGCGGCCGCGATAGACAACTTCGACAAATTCCTCGAGACGGAACATCCAGTGCGGCAGGTCGAGCGTGTCGGAATCAAGCGTCACCGCAAGTCCGGGAAATGCCGAGGCGAACTCATTGTGTGGGTCGAGAATGAGGACGCGCAGTTCCGGCCGCGCCGCGATGGCCTTGTGCAGAAGCAGCGAGACCGCCGTCGACTTGCCAACGCCGGTCGAGCCGACCACGGCAAAATGGCGGTCGAGCGTGCGGTTCATCGAGATGTGGGCCGTGACCTTCTCATCCTGCGACAGGGTGCCGATGGCGACCGTGTCCTCGCCGCCCAGCTGGTAGACGGCTTCCAGATCGCGCTGGCGGATGCGGTGGGCGACGGCTCCGATATAGGGGTAGTCGGCGATGCCGCGGTCGAAAAAGGGCGGCGCGCCGTTCTTGCCGTCGCGCACTTCGCCGATCAGCTCGACATGTACGAGGATGCGGTTGTCTGCTTCCTCGTGCCAGCTGCCATCGACATGGACGTCGTGAACGAGGCCCACGGTTCGGGTCTCGTTGAGACTGATCGAGATGAATTTGCCAACGGACCATTGTCCGTTTTCAAGGCTGTGCCCGCCGGCCGATGTCGCCGCGATGGTGGCGCGCGATCCGTCGCACTGGATGACGTAGCCGAGGATGCGCGCAGCTTCCTGTGCAGCATCGCGGACGATATGCCCGCCAGGTTCGCGTCCTTCGCTTTCGCGGTCAACAAACATCAGTCCACCCACTTGCCCCCGGCTCATGCATAGCGGATCGGGGTTAAGTGCGCGTGTGGACGCTTGGTTGATGGATGGTGAAGGAATTCGGTCGCAGTTGATCCAAACTGGGCCAGGCCGATGCAAGAGGACGGCCCGCAAGCGGACCGGCTTTTTCTTGGCGAAGGTGCAGCTTAACGCAGGTGGTGAACCTGCTGCAGACCGTAGACGGGTGTCGGAATCGCCTCCATCCGGGCCATCAGCTGGAGAGCCAGGAATTGCGAATAGTGGCGCGACTGGTGCAGGTTGCCGCCGTGGAACCACAGCGCCTCCTGCTGCGTCGGCTTCCACATGTTGCGTTGCTCGCCTTCCCACGGACCGGGATCCTTGGTCGTGGCCGAGCCGAGGCCCCAGCACTTGCCGACCTTGTCGGCCACCTCCTGCGAGATCAGGTCCGCCGCCCAGCCGTTCATCGAGCCGTAGCCGGTGGCGTAGACGATGACGTCCGCCGGCAGTTCAGTGCCGTCCTCAAGGATCACCGAATGTTCGGTGATTTCCCTGACCTGACCCGACTTCAGCTTGATCTCGCCGTCGATGATCAGTTGCGACGCGCCGATGTCGATGTAGTAGCCGGAGCCGCGGCGCAGATATTTCATGAACAGGCCGGAATTGTCGTCGCCCCAGTCGAGCATGAACCCCGCCTTTTCCAGTCCCTCATAGAACGCGGCGTCGCGCTCCTTCATCTGTTCGTAGAGCGGGATCTGGAACTCGTGCAGGATCCTGTAGGGCAGGGAGGCGAAGATCAGGTCGGCTTTTGCCGTGGTCATGCCCGACTGGACCGCCTGCTCGGAATAGAGGGAGCCGAGACCGATCTCCATCAGCGAGTCCGAGCGGACGATGTGGGTCGAGGAGCGCTGCACCATCGTGACGTCGATGCCGGCTTCCCAGAGCGCGGCGCAGATGTCGTGGGCGGAGTTGTTCGAGCCGATCACGACGACCTTCTTGCCGACATAGGCGTCGGGGCCGGGGTGCTTCGAGGAATGGTGCTGGTCGCCCTTGAACAGCTCCATGCCCTTGAATTTCGGCATGTTGGCCTTGCCGCTCTGGCCGGTGGCAAGCACCAGCTGCTTCGGGCGCAGCGTGATGTCCTTGCCGTCGCGGGTGACGACGACGGTCCATTCCTTTGTCTTCTCGTCGTAGCTGGCGCTCTTCGCTTCGGTCGAGGACCAGTAGTTCAGCTCCATGACCTTGGCATACATTTCCAGCCAGTCGCCGATCTTGTCCTTGGGTGCGAAGACCGGCCAGTTCTTCGGGAAATCGATATAGGGGAGGTGATCGTACCAGACGGGATCGTGCAGGCAGAGCGACTTGTAACGATTGCGCCAGCTGTCGCCGGCGCGCCCATTCTTCTCGACGATGATGGTCGGGACGCCGAGCTGCCTGAGCCGCGCGCCGAGCGCGATGCCGCCTTGGCCGCCGCCGATGATGAGGCAATAGGGCTGGGTCTTGTGGCCGAGCTCGGCGGCTTCCCGCTCGCGCTCTTCCTTCCAGGTCGGGCGGTTGCGGCCGGCGCCGTGCTTGGCGCCGAGCGGACGGTCAAAGCCGGACTGCTCCTCATGGCCCTTCAGTTCGACCATCGTCGTCAGCAGCGTCCAGATCAGGCCGTTTTTCACCCGGATCAGGCCGAAGCCGCGCGCGACCTTTGTCTCGAATTCGATCCAGCCTTCGAGGACGCCATCGGTCTCCGTCGCATCTTCGCCTTCGGCGATGCGCCAGCCGGACGGCGCCGTGAGCTTGAGCTGGCTCTTCAGCATGTCGCGGATCTGGTCGCGGCCTTCCATCGTCTTGATGTTCCAGGTGAAGGTCACGAGGTCGCGCCAGTAGCAATCTTCCTGGAAACAGGCGACTGCGCCATCGGTGTCATTGGCGGCGAGTGCGCCGCCGAAGGTGTCCAAGAAATCGGCGAGCTTCTTGTTTGGCGCCTTGTCGAGCATATGCATCTCCTCCCTGAGATCGCTGCGGTCGGTTCGTCCGCGCCTCCCGCGCGAACTTCTGGAGTATGCTCGCGGTCCGTCGCGGACGTCAAGGGCTACTAAAGAGATGTTCAATTACAATGGGTTGCTTGGATACGGGGGTGAATGTTGTGCTTGGGAATACAGTTGACGGCGATGCGAAGCCGAACTATGGTCGCGCACGATGAAAACGGCACTCATTCTCGTAGTAGGAAGGCGCGTGGGCAAGGCGGTGTAACCGCCGGGCGAAAGCACCCCATGCGCACAAGCAGGCTCCCTCCCGGGGGCCTTTTTTATTGCCCGAAACACCGATAAACGACGCGCATGCCGCAGATGGCTGCCAGAAGACGGAACAGAACGATGAACAAGGCAACGCAAGAAACCGGCCGCCGCGAAATGTCGGGTGCGGAAATGGTCGTCCAGGCGCTGAAGGACAATGGCGTCAAGCATCTGTTCGGTTATCCGGGCGGCGCGGTTCTGCCGATCTATGACGAGATTTTCCAGCAGGACGCCGTGCAGCACATTCTGGTGCGCCACGAGCAGGGCGCCGGCCATGCCGCTGAGGGCTATGCGCGCTCGACGGGCAAGCCCGGCGTGATGCTGGTGACGTCGGGCCCGGGTGCGACCAATGCGGTGACGCCGCTGCAGGACGCGCTGATGGATTCGATCCCGCTGGTCTGCATCACCGGCCAGGTGCCGACATCGCTGATCGGTTCGGACGCATTCCAGGAATGCGACACGGTCGGCATCACGCGGCCCTGCACCAAGCACAACTGGCTGGTGAAGGACGTCAACGAACTGGCCGGTATTCTGCACGAAGCCTTCCTGGTGGCGACGACCGGACGACCGGGTCCTGTCGTTGTGGACATCCCGAAAGACGTGCAGTTCGCGAAGGGCATCTACACGCCGCCGCAGACCGCGCCCCGGATGTCCTACCAGCCGAAGGTGCAAGGCGACCTGGAGAAGATCAAGGCCGCGGTGGCGCTGATGTCGACCGCCAAGAAGCCGATCATCTATTCCGGCGGCGGCGTGGTCAATTCCGGTCCGGAGGCCAGCCATCTGCTGCGCGAACTGGTCGACCTGACCGGCTTCCCGATCACCTCGACGCTGATGGGGCTCGGCGCCTATCCGGCATCGGGGAAAAACTGGCTCGGCATGCTCGGCATGCACGGCTCCTACGAAGCCAACATGGCGATGCATGATTGCGACGTCATGCTGTGCGTCGGCGCGCGCTTCGACGACCGCATCACCGGGCGGCTGAACGCGTTCGCGCCGAACTCGCGAAAAATCCATATCGACATCGATCCGTCGTCGATCAACAAGAACGTCCATACCGAAATTGGCATTCTGGGCGATGTCGGCCGGGTGCTGGAAGACATGGTGCGGCTGTGGCGGGCGACCGCCAAGGCCGACAAGAAGGAGCTGTACCCCTGGTGGGAGCAGATCGCGAAATGGCGCGCGCGGGACTCGTTCGCCTACAAGATGAACGACGACGTGATCATGCCGCAATACGCAATCCAGCGGCTCTACGAGCTGACCAAGGGGCGCGACACCTACATCACGACCGAAGTCGGCCAGCACCAGATGTGGGCGGCGCAGCATTTCCACTTCGACAAGCCGAACCGCTGGATGACATCGGGCGGGCTGGGCACGATGGGCTACGGCCTGCCGGCTGCGCTCGGCGTGCAGATCGCGCATCCGGACGCGCTGGTGATCGACATCGCGGGCGACGCCTCGGTGCAGATGACGATGCAGGAGATGAGCTGCGCGGTGCAATACAACGCGCCGATCAAGATCTTCATCCTCAACAACCAGCATATGGGAATGGTGCGGCAGTGGCAGCAATTGCTGCATGGCAACCGGCTGTCGCATTCCTACACCGAGGCGATGCCCGACTTCGTGCTGATGGCGCAGGCGTTTGGCGCGCACGGCATCCGCTGCGAGAAGCCGGGCGAGCTGGATGGCGCGATCCAGGAGATGATCGACGTCAAGAAGCCGGTGCTGTTCGACTGCCGCGTCGCCGCGCTCGCCAACTGCTTTCCGATGATCCCGTCCGGCAAAGCCCATAACGAGATGCTGCTGCCGGACGAGGCCACCGACGAGGTGGTGGCGAATGCGATCGACGCCAAGGGCAGGGAGCTGGTGTGACCACCTGCTTTCCCAACCGCTTGCGCCCTTTGCCTCACAGAGAGATTCAGTCATGAACGCCCAGCTTCAGCCCACCGGTTCCGCCTATTTCATCGCCAAGGACACGGCTCTGCCGGAAAGCCACACGCTTTCTGTGCTCGTCGACAACGAGCCAGGGGTGCTCGCGCGCGTGATCGGGCTGTTTTCGGGCCGCGCCTACAATATCGACAGCCTGACCGTGTCGGAAACCGAGCATGAGCAGCATCTGTCGCGGATCACCATCCAGACGCGCGGCACGCCGCACGTGCTTGAGCAGATCAAGCACCAGCTCGAGCGCATCGTGCCGGTGCACCGGGTGGTCGACCTGACCGTGGTCGCGCATGAGCGCGGGCAGGAGCGGCCGCTGGAGCGGGAGCTTGCGCTGGTCAAGGTCGCCGGCAAGGGCGACGCTCGCGTCGAGGCGCTGCGGCTCGCCGAGGCGTTCCACGCGAAAGTGTCGGACGCGACGACCGAACATTTCATCTTCGAGATCACCGGCAAGAGCTCGAAGATCGACCAGTTCATCGCGATCATGAAGCCGCTCGGTCTGCTGGAAATCTGCCGCACCGGAGTTGCCGCGATGAATCGCGGCCCGGAAGGGATGTGAGCGCAGCGACGGCCGCTCTCGGACCCTTCGACAGGTTCTCCCAAGGTGGGGCCTTGCTCGCCCCGCTGAGTTAGGTCAATGTTGCTGACATAAAAACAAACTCCCGGAAACGCCGCAATGTCGCTCGACCTTTTCCTCGCGCTCGTCGTGTTCGCGTTCGTCACCTCGATCACGCCGGGGCCGAACAATTTCATGCTGCTGGCGTCCGGCGTCAATTTCGGCTTCTGGCGGACGGTGCCCCATATGTGCGGCATCGGGGTTGGGTTCTTCGCGCTGCTGCTCGGCGTCGGCTTTGGGCTCGGCGCATTGCTGGTGGCCTATCCGCAGTTGCATATCGCGCTGAAGATCGCGGGCGGCGCCTATCTGCTCTATCTGGCGTGGCGGATTGCGATGTCGCGATCGCTGGGCGAAAAAGGCGATGCTGCCGCGCGGCCGATGACTTTTCTCGAAGCGGCGGCGTTCCAGTGGGTCAATCCGAAGGCCTGGGTGATGGCGGTGACGGCGATGGCGGTCTACACCGACCCGGCGCGCCCGTTCCTGACGGTGCTTCTCGTGGCGACGGCGTTTGCGCTGGTGAATTTTCCGAGCGTCTCGACCTGGGCCGGATTTGGCGTGGCCCTGCGCGGATTCCTCGCCGACCCTGTACGGTTGAAATGGTTCAACATCGCCATGGGCGTGCTATTGGCTGCAACCTTGATCCCGATGCTGCGTTGATCGCTGCCGGCCAGATTTCCCAAACATGACGGTTTCATGTATGTTCGTCGGCGAACATGCTTCGTCACGAATCCCTCGGAAAAATGAACAGCATCCACAGACTGCAACGCGCCGAAGTGCTGCCCGACCGCTGGAATCTCGGCGTGGACGGCGTCGTGCCGCTCGCCAGGGAGACGCCACTGGCGATCGGATCAAAGCGGCTCGTCTTCCAGCATCCGCTCGACCGTAGCCTGCTGATCAAGGTGATGCGGCCGGAATTTTCGGACAAACGCCTCGCGACAGGGCTCAACCGGCTCTGGATCGCTAGGCGCTATCACTACAGCGCGACCTTTGTGCGCGAAGTGCGCGAGATGATCGAGGTACGGTTCGAACTGCTGTCGCACCCGACCGTGGTGCAGAGGATCGTCGGCTTTGCGGAAACCGATCTTGGCCTCGGCATGGTGAGCCTCGCCGCGCGCGGATTGGACGGAAATCTCGCGCCGACGCTCAACCAGATGATCGCCCGGAAGGAAGTCGATGCGGATGCAAGGCAGGCGCTGCGGCAGTTCTGCGACGACGTTCTGGAATGCCCGATCGTCGTCGGCGACCTGCACACTGGCAACATCGTCTATGCGTATGACGAGGAGCGCGGACATCATTTCGTGATGATCGACGGCATCGGCGACAAGACGCTGATCCCGCTGCTGCGGCTTTTCCCGCGCCTGCGCGCCCGGTCGAAGCGCCGCAAGATCAGCTGGCTGTGGGCCAAGGTGGATGGATTGCCGCGCCGCGGGTTCAAATGGTGGTGACGGAAGTCAGGGCGTAGCCGCCCAAACCAGATTGATCTTGCCACTCCCGGTCGAATCCTGTCTCAAAGTCGGATGGAATTCTCTCCCCAACAGGACGAGGCGCTGAAGGCCGTTGCGCGCTGGCTGAAGGCCGGGCGGCCGCAGGTGTTTCGGCTGTTCGGCTATGCCGGCACCGGCAAGACCACGCTGGCCAGGCATTTCGCCGAGCATGTCGACGGCAGCGTGCAGTTCGCGGCCTTCACCGGCAAGGCGGCGCAGGTGTTGCGGTCGAAGGGCGCGATCAATGCGCGGACGATCCATTCGCTGATCTATCGGCCGAAGGGCGAGGAATCGGTCTCGGACGAGGTGACCGGCAAGACGTCGATGTCGCCGACCTTCTCGCTCAACCGCCAGAGCCCGATCTCGAAGGCGAAGCTTGTGATCATCGACGAGTGCTCGATGGTGGACGAGCAGCTTGGGCGCGACCTCCTGTCCTTCGGCACGCCGGTGCTGGTGTTGGGCGACCCGGCGCAGTTGCCGCCGATTTCGGGTGGCGGATTCTTCACCGAGCATGAGCCGGACCATCTCCTGACCGAGATTCACCGCCAGGCGCGCGACAACCCGATCATCCGGCTGGCGCTCGACGTGCGCGAGGGCAGGGAGTTCATGCACGGCGACTACGGAGCCGCGCAGGTGATCGGCAAGGAGGATGTCGACCAGGAACTGGTGCTGGGCGCCGACCAGGTGCTGGTGGGCACCAACCGCACGCGCAAGCGCTACAATGGCCGGCTGCGCGAGCTGAAAGGCTTTTCCGCGTCCTATCCGCAGGCGGGCGACAAGCTGGTCTGCCTGCGCAACGACCCGGCCAAGGGACTGCTGAACGGCTCGCTGTGGAAGGTGATGACCTCGTCGCGCGAAACGGTGAAACCGGGCATCAATTTGCTGGTGTCGCCGGAGGAGGATGATCCGGACCGCGGGGTTGCCAAGATCAAGCTGTTGAAGGCGCAGTTCGAGGACCCGGACACCGAGATTCCATGGGCGACCAAGAAGCGCTTTGACGATTTCGACTATGGCTACGCGCTGACGGTGCACAAGGCTCAAGGGTCGCAGTGGGACAATGTCGTGCTGTTCGACGAGAGCTGGGCGTTCAAGGAGACGCGGCAGCGCTGGCTCTACACGGCGATCACCCGCGCGGCGAAGAAGCTGACCGTCGTCCGGTAGCAGTCATATCTGCTCCGGAATCTCGTTCGCGCCGAGCCAGAGCCAGGCGTCCCCTTCCTCTTCGGCGGCGAAATAGCGCAGCGTAACCGGCACGTCGGGCGAGAAGAAGCCGCCAATGCTGTCCGTCCAGTCGGGCCCGCCGACGACCGCACAACGCCTGATGTGACGTTCGGCGTGGTCGCGGCCTTCTGCGACGGTTTCCTTGGCGATCTCGCCCCAGTCGGCGCCCTCAAAACCTGTCGCGCGCACCAGAACGTCGATGCGTTCATGCAGCGCATAGGCGCCTTCGAGCAGGCCGAACAGGTTTTCGGCGTCGGCGGCTGTCGCTTGGCCGGTGATTTCGAGGGCGAAGACCTGATCATTGTCGGTCTCGAGGCGGCGGATGGCGGGAACGGCGGCGAGCGAGTGCATGTGTGTCCTTTCACGAAGACGCGATCCATCTGGAACACATGAATGGCGCTGTCTGTTCCCTCCATCTCCTCTATAAGGCGCGGAGCCAACCTCCGGACGACACGAACATGCCCGCCAAGCTTTCCGTCAATCTCAATGCGGTCGCCATGCTGCGCAACCGGCGCGACCTGCCGTGGCCGAGCGTGACCGGCCTGGGGCGCATTGCGCTCGCCGCCGGAGCGCATGGGCTGACGGTGCATCCAAGGCCCGACGAGCGGCACATCCGCTTTTCGGATCTCGCGCCGATCCGGGCGTTGATCGACGACGAGTTCCCAAAAGCAGAGTTCAACATCGAGGGCTATCCGACGGAGGATTTCCTGGCTCTGGTCGAAAAACACCAACCGGAGCAGGTGACGCTGGTGCCGGACGATCCGTCGCAGGCGACGTCGGACCATGGCTGGGATTTTGTCCGCGAGGCGGATGTCCTCAAGTCGGTCGTGGCGAGGCTGAAGAAGGGCGGCATGCGGGTGTCGCTGTTCGCCGACGCCGACCCGGCGCAGATTGCCGCTGCAAAGGCCACAGGCGCTGACAGGATCGAGCTTTATACCGGGCCGTATGGCGGCTGCTACGATGATTCGGAAAAGGCAGTGAAGCTGCTGGAAATGCTTGGTAAAACCGCCGATGCGGCGTTGGCTTCGGGGCTTGGCGTCAATGCCGGCCACGATCTGACAGTCGCGAATATGCCGGCGCTGGCGAAGCGCATCCCTAAGCTTGCTGAAGTGTCCATCGGCCACGGCCTGACGGCGGATGCTTTGGAGCATGGAATGGAGGGAACTATCCGGCGTTACCTGGCCGCTTGCGGGTGGTAAGGTCCCGCCCGCCTGGAACCGGAATCATTGCCGTTGATTTTGCATCGCAGCAGGATTAACGCACAGCGCCCATCTGGGGCGGCCCGTCACGGGTGGAGCCTGATTTCATGGTCGAAGCGGTTTCTGACAAGGTTGCGTCCGGGGATGCCCCGGACGCCTCGGTTGCGCATCCGCCGCAGAGCCTGAGGCTGCTGATCCTCGGCGCGCTGGGCGTCGTCTATGGAGACATCGGCACCAGCCCGATCTATGCGTTTCGCGAGGCGCTGCATGTGTCATCCGGCGGCGGTCCCGCCCAACGCAGCGATGTGCTCGGGCTGCTGTCGTTGATCGTCTGGGCGCTCACCCTCATCGTCACGATCAAGTATGTCGTCTTCGTGCTGCGCGCCGACAACAAGGGCGAGGGTGGCACGCTGTCGCTGATGGCCTTGGCGCGCGGCAGCGTGACGAGGGGCTCGGGCTTGATCCTCGCGGTCGGCATCTGCGGAGCCGCGCTGTTCTTTGGCGACGCCATCATCACGCCGGCCATCTCCGTCCTGTCGGCCGTCGAAGGACTGAAGGTGGTTACACCCGCCTTCGACCCCTATGTCGTGCCGATCACGCTGGTTATCCTGACGGTGCTGTTCTTCGTGCAGCGCTTTGGTACCGGCCGCGTTGCGACTGTATTCGGGCCGGTCACGGCGGTGTGGTTCCTGGCGCTCGGCGTGTCAGGCCTGTCTCACATCGCCGACGATCTCGGCGTGCTGATGGCGCTGAATCCGTACTACGCGTTCGACTTCCTCCTCTCCCGCCCTGACGTCGCCTTCGCGACCGTCGGAGCGGTGTTCCTCGCGGTGACGGGCGCGGAGGCGCTTTATGTCGATCTTGGCCATTTCGGCCGGCGCCCGATCGTCATTGCCTGGATCGCCATCGTGTTTCCAAGCCTGTTGTTGAACTATTTCGGGCAGGGCGCCTTCGTGCTCGCGCATGGCGGCCTGCCGCGCAATCCGTTCTTCGAAATGCTGCCGCCCTGGGCGCTGCTGCCGATGGTGCTGCTGGCGACGGCGGCGACCGTCATCGCCAGCCAGGCGGTGATTTCGGGCGCCTATTCGCTGACGCGCCAGGCCGTGGCGCTGAACATCCTGCCGCGCATCGAGGTGCAGCACACGTCGGCGAGCCAGCAGGGCCAGATCTACATGCCGCGCGTCAACATGCTGCTCTATGTCGGCGTCGTCTGGCTGGTGATCGGGTTCGGCGAATCGAGTTCTCTTGCCGCCGCCTATGGCATTTCCGTCACGGGCGAGATGCTGGTGACGACAATCCTCCTTTTCGTGGTGATGCGGCGACGGTGGCTCTGGGCGTTGCCGGCAGCCGTCGCGGCGACCGCGGTCTTCGCGGTGATCGACACAGGTTTCTTCCTGGCGAACGTGGTGAAAATACTCGACGGCGGCTGGGTGTCGCTCGCGGTCGCTGGCGTCATGGCGCTGATCATGGCGACCTGGGTGCGCGGGTCCAAGATGTTGTTCGACAAGACCCGCAAGACCGAGATTCCGCTCGATTTCCTGATCGAGCAGATGACCAAGAAGCCGCCTACCCTGGTGCCGGGGACTGCGGTGTTCCTGACCAGCGATCCACTGAGTGCGCCGACGGCGCTGATGCACAGTCTCAAGCACTACAAGGTGCTGCACGAGAACAATGTCATCCTCACAATCGTCACGGTGCAGCAGCCGCGCGTCCCCGACAGCGAGCGGGTGCGGATGGAGGTGGTAAGCCCGCTCTTCATGCGGGTGAAGCTCAAGTTCGGCTACATGGAGCAGCCGAACATCCCGAAGGCGCTGGCAATCTGCCGCAAGCTCGGCTGGAAATACGATATCATGACGACGTCGTTCTTCCTGTCGCGCCGGTCGCTGAAGGCCTCACCGACCTCGGGCATGCCGCTGTGGCAGGACAGGCTCTACATCGCACTCGCCCGCACGGCGTCGGACGCGACCGAATATTTCCAGATCCCGACCGGCCGCGTGGTGGAGATCGGGACGCAGGTCGCAGTGTGAAGGCGGGCGGCAGCTTGCGCCGTCGCCCAGCTTCTCAGGATCAGCCGGCAAGCGCCGCCTTGTTCTCGGTCAGGAATGCGGAGAGCGGCTGCGGCTTGCGGCCGGAGAGTTTCTCGACATCGCCGGTTACTGTCGCCAACCCGCCGGTGCGCGTTGCAGTGTCGAATGACACGAAGGTGGGAATGTAGGCTTCAGGCACGCCTGCCGCCTTCATGCCGCCCGCCAGTTGCTCGTCGGTCAGATGGACGACCTGAATCGGCTTGCCGATGATCCCGGACGCGAGCGCCGCCACCTGGTCGTTCGTGAGCGCTTCCGCGCCGGTCAGCGTGTAGGTGGTGCTGGTTGCGGGCGGATTGGCGAGGGCGCCAGCGATGGCAGCCGCGATATCGTCGCGGGCGACAAAGGCGGTGCGGCCGTCAGCGGCGGAGGTGTACCACTGTCCAGACTTCAGAGCCTGCGGCAGGCTCATGAACAGGTTTTCGGAATACCAGTTGTTGCGGAAGATCAGGTAGGTCAGGCCGGTCGCCTTGATGGCCTCCTCGGAGCCCAGATGGTCGGGGGCGAACGAGACCTTCGACGTGTCGGCATTGGGAAGCGACGCATAGCCGATGCGCGTGGCGCCGGCCTGCTTCGCAGCGGCGATGGCGGCCTTGTGCTGGCGCAGCCGAGTGCCGGCGCCATCCAGCGCATCGGTCGATACCAGCATCACGGTGTCGGCGCCGCCGAGTGCCTTGCTCAGATCGGCGTCGTCGAAATCGACCTTGCGGACGGTGACGCCCTTCGCAGCGAGATCGGCAAGCTTGGCCGTATCGCGGCTGCCGGCGATGATGCGCGACGGCGCGACGCCGTGGCTGACGAGCAGGTGGTCGATGATGGCGCGGCCGAGATGGCCGGATGCGCCGGTGACGAGAATGGTGTCGGACATTTGCAATTCCCTTGATTGGACACTAGCTCTCAAAAAGAGACCTGCACTACATTGGTGATTGACCGCCTGCGGTAAAGGAGGCAGTTTGAAATGCCGTGGTTACCTGGAAGGAACCGACTATGGACGCGCGCGTCGTTTCGGCGAGACAGAAGATCGAGATCTACCGCGCCGGCGTTGCCGAAGGCGGGCTTGCGAACTGTCCGATTCGCAACGTACTGCAGAACATTTTCGGCAAATGGAGCTCGCTGCTGCTGATGGCGCTGGCTGAAAAGCCCTATCGCTTCGGCGAGTTGCGGCGGCTGGTGCCGGACATTTCGCAGCGCATGCTGACCCAGACGCTGCGCGACCTGCAGCGCGACGGCTATGTCCACCGCGAGGTGTTTCCGACCAAGCCCCCGAGCGTCGAATACAGCCTGACGGATTTCGGGCGGTCGATGTTCCACTCGCTGCAACATCTGCTGGAATGGGCCGAGACGAATTTCGATGGGGTGCGGGCCGCCCGCGAGCGTTTCGACGCCGCAGAAGCTGCCTGACGCTTGCGCACGCTCGACATTGGCATTGTCGGCGCGGGACCGGCCGGATTGGCCGCGGCGCTGTTCCTGCACCGTGACGGGCATCGCGTCACGATCTTCGAAAAATTCGACCAGCCGAAGCCGGTCGGGTCCGGGTTGATTTTGCAGCCGACGGGGCTGTCGGTGCTGAACGCGCTCGGGCTGCTGCCTGACATTCTGGCGCGGGGGGCGCGGATCGACCGGCTTCACGGGGCGGATGCGAAGAGCGGGCGGACGGTGCTGGATGTTGGCTATGCGGCTGGGGCGGGCGGACGCTTCGGCGTCGCCGTACATCGCGCGGCGCTGTTCGGGGTGCTGCACCGGGCGGTGCTTGCCGACGGGATATCGATCGTCACGGGCACGGATGTCGACCGGGTCGATCATGCGGGGCCAAGACCGGCCCTGATCTCCGAGAAAGGCGGGACGATGGGCAGATTCGACCTCGTCGTTGACGCCAGCGGGACGCGGTCGAAGCTGAAGGCGCAGGCCTATGCTCCGGCGGAGCCTAAGCCGCTGGCCTATGGCGCGTTCTGGGCCTCGCTCGGCTGGCGCGGCGATGGCTTCGATCCGCACGCACTGTCGCAGCGCTACGATAAGGCTCGCGTCATGATCGGCGTGCTGCCGATCGGCCGGATCGAACCTGACAGCGCAGACATGGCTGCATTCTTCTGGAGCCTCAAGCCGGCTGAGGCGGAAGCCGTGAAGGCGCAAGGCATCGACGCCTGGAAAGCCCGCGTCGCCGGCTACTGGCCGGACTGCGTGGCCTATCTCGAGCAGATCGACGGGTTCGACGACCTTGCGCTGGCGCGCTACGGCCACCACACGCTGAAGCCGCCCGCCGGGCGCGGCCTCGCCATCATCGGCGACGCGGCGCATTCGACCAGCCCGCAACTGGGGCAAGGCGCCAACATGGCGCTGCTCGACGCCGCCGCGCTTCGTCATGCGCTGCTGCCCACAGCCGACATCGCCGATGCGCTGGCGTCGTACGCCCAGGCGCGGCGGTTCCATGTCCGCTTGTTCCAGGCGCTGTCCTACCTGCTGACGCCGTTCTACCAGTCGGATTCGACTTTGGTGCCGTTCCTGCGCGACACGCTGGTGTCTACCGTTGCACGCGTGCCGCCAGTGCCGCGCGTGCTGGCGGCAATGGTGTCGGGGATGCTGGGCCAGCCGCTCAAGGGTGCGGGGGTTGAGGAGCCGGAGTGGGCATCCATCAAACCGCTTGCCAAGCCTGCAGACATGCGGCATAGAGCCGAACCGTAACGTTCGTTACGCCGCATCTGGCGTGAACCGGGTTCAAATTCTTGCAGCAGGCAGACAACCAGAATGGCGCGGAGCCGACCGAGCGCCAGCGCGAGGTGCTGGACGTCGTGCTGTCGCTGCTGGTCGAGGATGGCGACGGCGTGACCATGAGTGCGGTGTCGCGCCGCGCCTCGTGCTCGAAGGAAACGCTCTACAAATGGTTTGGGGATCGGGACGGGCTGCTGACGGCGACGGTGCGCTGGCAGGCCTCAAAAGTCAGGGCGGACGGCTATGACCGGCAGACGCTGGACGTCGCCTCGCTGTCGGCCAGCCTCGAGACTTTCGCAGCCAACTGGCTGCAGGTGATCTCGTCGCAGACGTCGATCGCGCTGAACCGGGTGGCGGTCGGCCATGCGGGCTCGGGCAAGAGCAATCTTGGCCAGATCGTGCTGGCCAATGGCCGCTTTGCCATCGGCGAGCGATTGAAGCCGCTGTTCGAGGATGCGCGAGCGGGCGGGCTGATCGCATTCGACGACACCGAAACCGCCTTCCGGACCTTCTTCGGTCTGGTCGGCCGGGACGTTCAGATCCGGTTGCTGCTCGGCGACCGGCTGGAAATGACTGACGCGGAGATCGGGCGCGACGCCGCCCGCGCGACGCGGCAGTTTCTCGCTCTTTACGGGGCAAAGGCGGAGCGCGGCAAAGCCGGCTCCTGAAACGCAACACGGGAAGGAAACTCAACATGCGTGTCTATTACGATCGCGATGCCGATCTCAATCTGATCAAGGGCAAGAAGGTCGCCATCATCGGTTACGGTTCGCAGGGTCGCGCGCATGCGCTGAACCTGAAGGATTCCGGCGCCAAGGAACTCGTCATCGGCCTGAAGGCCGGCTCGGCGACGGCCAAGAAGGTCGAGGCCGACGGTCTCAAGGTCATGTCGGTGGCGGAAGCCGCCAAGTGGGCCGACCTGATGATGATGGCGACGCCGGACGAACTGCAGGCCGACATCTACAAGAACGAGATCGCCCCGAACATCCGCGACGGCGCGGCCATTGCGTTCGCGCATGGCCTCAACGTGCATTTCGGCCTGATCGAGCCGAAGAACACGATCGACGTGGTGATGATCGCGCCGAAGGGCCCAGGCCACACTGTGCGCGGCGAATACCAGAAGGGCGGCGGCGTGCCGTGCCTGGTCGCGGTCAACCACGACGCGTCGGGCAATGCGCTCGATCTGGCGCTGTCCTACGCCTGCGGCGTCGGCGGCGGGCGCTCCGGCATCATCGAGACCAATTTCCGCGAAGAATGCGAGACCGACCTGTTCGGCGAGCAGGTCGTGCTCTGCGGTGGCCTGGTCGAGCTGATCCGCGCCGGCTTCGAGACACTGGTCGAAGGCGGATATGCGCCGGAAATGGCCTATTTCGAGTGCCTGCACGAAGTGAAGCTGATCGTCGACCTGATCTATGAAGGCGGCATCGCCAACATGAACTACTCGATCTCCAACACCGCCGAATGGGGCGAGTATGTCTCGGGCCCGCGCATCATCACCGCCGACACCAAGGCCGAGATGAAGCGCGTTCTGAAGGACATCCAGACCGGCAAGTTCACCTCGGAATGGATGCAGGAATACCGCGCTGGCATGGCGCGCTTCAAGGGCATCCGCCGCAACAACGACGAGCACCAGATCGAGGAAGTCGGCGCCAAGCTGCGCGCCATGATGCCCTGGATTGCGAAGAACCAGCTGGTCGACAAGACGAAGAACTGAGGCGGGCCACGACAATTCGCCTGCGCGTCGTCGGGCTTTGCCCTGCGACGCGCAGGTGGTCGCCAGCGACCAGGCCAGGGCTTACTGTCGACTGTCCTTGATATAATTGCCGACGAATGTCCTCGTGCAGGCCAGTCCGCTGGCGTCGTTGGCAAAACGCTTTATCTGGCCAGTGAGCGTGACGGTCTGCGTCGCGGCAGTTATGGCGGCGGCGGCCGGCACAGAGCTGATGATACGTATCTGCGCCGCTTGCGCTGCTCCGCGGATGTAAGCGTCGCCCCAGCCGACGCCGCCGGTGGTGACCGTGCGGAAAACGGCATCGAAGTTCCGGCCGCCCAGCGAATGTCCGAGCGAGTAGTCCTGCCACACCCACGACAGGCCGGCAAAATTCTGGTTCGCCCCGGGAGCAGACGGATTGGCGGGCGCGGGATGGAAGACAGAGTTGCCGCTGTCATGAAGGCGGGTCTGTGTGCATCCGACCTCTGTCGTGAACTTGATCTTGCCGATGAAAACGATTTCCGCCGAAGCGGCGGTCGCGCTGCATGCAAGTAATGCAACTGCAAGTGTTGCTTTCCTGATCATGTTTCCCTCCCTAAATATCATCCTGGTTGAGTGCAATTAGATCTTAACACAAACTTAACTGTGTAGTCATCTTGCACGCAAGCCGTCTGTCGCATTCCGGCACAGTTTCGCTGGCATGCGTTTTGCGGGTTTGTCTCCACCAAGAAAGGAGGCGAGCATGAATGAGGAATCGGTATCCCGCGTGCATATCTTTGCGCCGCCGACGGACGAGCGCCGCGCGGCTCCGCGCCGCAAGGCGCTGAAAGGCGTCACGCTCAGCTTCAATGGCGGCCATAGCACGTTCGAGGGCGTCGCCCGCAACCTGTCCGAGACAGGCGCGCGGCTGTCTTTCTGCGAGACTTTCGCGGTTCCCGGCGAGTTCATGGTGCGGCTGTCGGGCGACGCGGCGTGGCGGCCGGCGGTCGCGCGCTGGCGGACCCTGACGGATATAGGGATCGGCTTCGGCAGGCCGTGAGGCGGGATGAGGCTCGGCCTCCGGTCTGGAGCCCGGAAGCGGAAGCAACTCGCTGACAGATCATGCGTTTTGGCGCGCCACAAGGAATTGTCCCGAGTCGATGACGGTCGCTTTGCCGTCGATGAAGTCGATGCCGAGCACTTGTCGAGCGTGGGCGCCGGAGACGCCGAACCTACGGCCGAGATCCGGTAGAATGGTGGCGATCGACCGGTCGAAAGGAGCGATCAGGCGGATCAGGATGTCGGGCGCCTTGCGCGTCACCACCTTGCTGTCCGGAAACGCCTCCTTCAGCGCCGTCGCCATTGTCTGCAGGGACATCGTTTCGGTGCTGCCGAGAAACCGCCGCCCCTCCGCCGCCGGATTGTCAATCGCATTGACATGCATCGCCGCGACATCCTTCACGTGCACGATCGGCAGGACCACATTCGGCACCATGGGGTCCTTGCCTGCGAGCAGCCGCTCTATGACCGACAGCGACGTGCCGAAATGGTCGTCGAGGGGGGCGCCGAGGACGAAGCCGGGATTGATGGTGGTCAGGCGCATCTGCGGCGCTTCGCGCTCGACGAACTGCCAGGCGGCGCGCTCCGCGAGCGTCTTCGAACGGGTGTAGGGCGTGAGCGCGGGCGAGTCGCCATCCGACCAGTCCTGCTCGGTGTAAATCTCCTTCGTGTGCGGGAAGCCCGCATACATGATGCAAGCGACCGACGCGGTCAGGATCACACGGTCGACGCCCGCCGATCGGGCCGCGCGCAAAGCCCGCAGCGTGCCCTCGACCGCCGGACGGATCAGATCGTCGGCGTCGCGCGGCTGCGCCATGGGAAAGGGCGAAGCCGTGTGCATCAGGACATCGACGCCGTTCATCGCGCTCGACCACCCGGCGTCGTTTTCAAGGTCGAGTTCGACGAAGGACAAACGGTCGATGGCGGACGGGTCGGACAAATGATGCCTTACCGCGTCGACAATCTCGCCGGAACGGGCGAGGGACCGGAGCGACCCACGCACCGTATGGCCGGCGTTCAGGAGTTTCAGCACGATGTGCTTGCCGATATAGCCTGACGAACCGGTGACGAGGACTGTCCTGGACGGCATCTGCATTTCCTTTCGCGCCGGCTGCGCTGCAGAGCGCAGGTAAGCACGATCTAGACATCGACAAGACGCACGGAGACGAATTCACCGATGGCGCGTTCAGTATGTAGATGAAAGCTGTCGGGAATGCGTCGGGGCTGTTCAGCCGTAGTGCCAATGCGGCTTCGGGGCGGTGCCGGTAAAGCTCACGCCGACGCGTTCGCCTGCGCGCCAGGCGAGGTGGCATTGATAGGCGATGCCGTCAGTCGGCACATAGAGCAGGAACTCCTGCGGGACACGCGACTCGAGAGAGACTTTCAGCTCCGCGCCGTGCGTGTGCATGTTGCGGATCACACAGGACGTCTCGGAATTGTTGATGCCATTCAAGATCGACGCGCCCTTGAGCACGCGCTGGCGATGTTCCCTGGGCTGCTCGGCCTCGACAGGAAGGGCCATTTTACTTCTCCGATGGTCCCCGCCGATCAACGCGCGAGAGACACTTTCGGTGTCAACGCTAGGCCAACAGGTTGAACGATTTGTTAACCTGGCGTCCCGCCAGGCGTCAGAACGGCGAAATACAGGGTTTGCGCATGCCGCTGAGCGGCTGGAAGCTGTCGTCCGATGCGCGATAGGAGCGGTAGCGAGATGCGCACCATCCCTGATGGTTGTCGTCGTCCCCGAGCCGGGACGCGCCGCCGACCGCATTGTTGCCGCCATAGCCGCGCTGGCCGGAATAGCGCGGGACCGGCACGTCGAAATAGTTGTCATAATAACGCCGGTGCGCCGGACGGTTCTGGAAATTGCCCGGCGCGCAGTTGACGATCGACTTGCAGCCGTCCCTTCGGCCGATCACGACGCCGGTGTCGAAACCCGGGCCATAAGGGGCGGGCGGCGCGCCGCTGGTCACCTGGTTTGGCACGATGACGAAGCGGTCGGCATGGACTTCAGACGCGGTCGCCAACCCGACGCAGATGATGCCGGCGGTGAGTGCCACTCTGGTCGGCAGGCGCGGCATGGTCATGTGTCTTGGCTGCTCCACTACGATCTCATCTATATAGGCCATAGTTCGGTCCAGACCACATCTGGGAACGTCGCGCGGCTGGTCCAGCCCCTGGTTGCCGGCCGCCCTTGTGTTTCCGGGCGGGCGCGGGCAAACCTTGCGCCCATGTCGCTTCGCCTCGCCACGTTCAATGTCGAAAACCTGATGAGCAGGTTCGATTTCTCCGGTTTTCGCAACGAGCTCTGGAAAGACCGGACGCTGGCGCTCTACGAGATCAAGACGGAAGCCGAATACCAGACGCTGGAGCGGGCCCGTGCCATCGCGCATGCCGACGATGCGCGGCAGTTGTCGGCGCTTGCCATTGCCGCCACCCGTGCGGACATCATCGTGATGCAGGAGGTGGACAATCTCGAAGCGCTGAAGGCGTTCGAGTATGGCTATCTGTTCAAGATGGTGGGCGAAGGCTACCGCAACAAATATTCCAGCACCGGCAACGACACGCGCGGCATCGACGTCGCGGTGATGATGCGGCCGGAGACGGCGCATGGCGAGACGATCGAGTTCGTGCGGATGACCAGCCACGCGCATGTCACCTTCGACGAGATGGGCTTGTGGGACCCGCTGCTGGCCGATGTCGGCATCGAGAAGCACGAGCGCATTTTCCGCCGCGACTGCCTGGAGATCGACGTCCGGATCGCGGGCAAGCCGCTGACGATCTATGGCGTGCATCTGAAGTCGATGGGCAGCCCGCGCAACGGTATGGATGGACGGACATCGACAATGCCGCTCAGGATGGCGGAGGCGAAGGCCGTGCGGATGATCATCGAGGGGCGCTTCGGCAAGGAGCATGCCGGCGACAAGAAATGGGCGATCTGCGGCGATATGAACGACTACATGGAACGTGTGGTCGTCGGCGGCGACCAGTGGGCCGGTTACACGTTCGACGCCGTGCAGGAAGAACAGTCGGCGATCCAGGTGCTGACGGGAGACGGGTTTGCCGCCAATCCGATGACCCAGCGTCCGGAACTGGACCGCTGGACGCTGTTCCACTCGCGCGGACCGCAGGAACGGCATCTCTGCCAACTTGACTACATCCTGCTGTCGCCGGCGCTGCAGCGGGCCAATGCAGGTGCTGTGCCCGACATCATCCGCAACGGCCAGCCCTGGCGGACGCCGTTTCCGCCCGGTCAAGAAGTCGAGCGTTTCCCGCGCGCCGGGTGGGACCGCCCGAAGGCGTCGGACCATTGCCCGGTCGCGATCACACTGGATATCGTCTGAGCATGCATTTCGACCTGCCGCGCAACCGGATCCTGCCGATCGAGCGAGCGAATCTGATGTTCGACACGGAGCCGCATCCCTACGAGACCGCGAACGCGGCCGGGATCGCCGCCAACTGGGACGCCGAGACGGCCGCCAACGCGGCGCTGTTCAACGGCGAGGTGATGTTCTTCTCCTCGATCCGCTGGCGCGACGGCCGTCTCGATGCGCGCTGCCACGCCATCCGCTTCGCGACGTTCATGCACTGGCGCAAGAGCCGGAGCGACCCGAGCGCTGAACATCTCTACGCGCATGCGATGCCGGTGTCGTCCGACGGCGCGCTGATCGCGATCCGGATGGCGCCGCACACCGCAAACGCCGGCCGCGTCTATTTCGCAGCCGGCTCGTTCGACCGCGACGATCTGCATGACGGGCGGCTGGACATCGCCTTCAATATGGCGCGCGAGGTGCGTGAGGAGACCGGCCTCGACATCTCGGCCTGCCGCGCCGATCCGATCCATCATGGCTGGTCGGGCAATGGCGGCACGGTGCTGGCGCGGCGGTATTTTTTCGACCAGCCGGCGGAGGAGATCGTCGACCGGATCCGCCGCCACATCGCCGTCGATCCGGATCCCGAGATCGACGAGGCGATCATCATCCGCACGCCCGACGATGTGCCGGCTGGCCTGATGGCTCACATGCCGCCGCTCATCGCGTGGCATTTCGGGCAGGCGACTTAGGCTGCTTTCGCGACCCAGAGACCAAGCAGCGGGAACAGCAGGAGTTCGAGCACGAAGGATGGGGCAATCGCGGCGCTCGTCAGGATCGCTGGATCGGCGGCGCTGAGCCGCGCGAGGCCACCGACGAAGACCATCGCGGTCAGTGCGACCAGCACGGCGCGCAGCTTTTCGAAGGCGAATGCACCAGCGAGAAAGAACAGACCGACGCCCAGCCACACGCCGCCGATGAAGCGGATGTGGTTGTCGCGGACGCCGAACACGACCGGGTCGGTGACGTTGAGGAAATTCACCTGACCGCCCTGCCATCCAAGCGTCTGGATGCCACCTAAGCCGACATTCAGGCCGAGGAAGACGATTGCTGCGCCGACGATGGCCAGGACGACGCGGAGAAGCGTGTTGCGTGAGAAGGTCATGGTGGAAATCCTTTGATGGAGTAATTTGCTGGGAGCTTACCTCAATAGCCGCGCAGCATCGTGACGCCGGTGGCGATGAGCCAGGCGGAGAGGACTAAGAAGCCGGCGATGGTGACGAGGCCGAAGATGTCGCCGGATCTGCCGAGCGCGATGGCAAGGCCTTCATTCGTGCCGATCGCAATAGCGGCAGCGGCGGCAAAGCCGATCATGGCCGCGACGCGATTTTCTTCGCGAAACTGGACGAGCGACAGGAGCAGCACGAACAGCGCAGTCAGCAGTTGCCCGAGATGTTCTCCGATAGCGACGCCGCCATACAGATTGATCAGATTGAAGGTACTTTCGGCGGCAGCGCGCGCGGCGTCGGTGGCTGCCGGGTCGACATAAGCGGTGGCGAGGCTCGGCACCACGAAAACCCAGCGGAACAGGCCGATCGCCTGGGCAAGGCCGGCGAGGCTGCCAGCGATGGCGGCGCCGATTGCGAGGGCGGGAGAGGCGGCGATGCGGCCGGCGCGGAGGCTGAGCGCGATCGACAGCGGGACGAAGAGGAACGCCGCCACCGCGAAGGCGTGCCAGGTCAGGATCAGCGATGCGCCGCCGGAGTGGAACATGGTGAGGATTTCGCCGGCCGGGCGGCGCAGGATGTCGGGATATTCGAACGTCGCCGACAGGGTGGCGAAGGGGATGTTGAAGGCGACTGCGAAGGCGATGGCGGCGAGGCCGAGCGGCGCCGAGGATGCGGCTGCGTTTGTCATGATCGTGCTCCAGGCAATGTCGAAGACATTTGTCTCCGATCGGTGACAATTCAAATATCACCGTATGGTGACATACGCAAGCAGCTGCCTGGGCCCGGAGCGAGAATTATTTTAAGGGAAGGGTTTGGATAGGGGAGCGGACTATCAGGGTGACAAATCACCGGTCAGTGACTATCTCTGGAGAGGACTATCGATTTGAGGACGCGGCATGAATGAAGATCCACGGCCGCGCGACCGTGCGGCGACCGAGAAGGCGCTGGTGAAGGCCGCGCGCGAAGTGCTGGCCGAGATTGGTTTCCAGGGACTTGGCGTCAATGCGGTTGCCCGGCGGGCCGGCTGCGACAAGCAACTGATCTACCGCTATTTCGGTGGGATCGACGGGCTGGTCGATGCGATCGGTGTCGAGATCGCCGATGATCTGCGCCGTAGCCTGCAGCCGCTGTCGGCGCTGGGCCAGGCCGGCAGCTATCGCGAACTGATCGAGCGGATGATGCTGGGGTTTCTGCAAGCGCTGCGCGGCGACACGCTGATGCAGAAGATCATGGCGTGGGAGATCGCCGAGCCGTCCGATCTGGTGCAGCGGCTGACGCTGGCGCGATCGAAAAGCATGACGGCCTGGGTGATGGAAAGCCGGGGGACGCTCGCGCCGCCGGCGGGCGTCGATGTCGGCGCGACCAATGCGCTGCTACTGGCGGCGATCCAACATCTGGTGCTGAGCGGCGGGGCGGCCGGGCAGTTCGCCGGGCTGCCGCTGAAAGCGGAATCCGACTGGGAGAGGGTGCGCGGCGCGGTGAAGGCGATGGTTGGCGCTATGTATCGCGGCTGAGCTACTCGTGCCGCAGCGCGTCGATCGGGTCGAGCCTGGCGGCGCGCAGCGCCGGGAAGAAGCCGAACACCATGCCGATGGCGCCGGAAAAACCGACGGCCAGCGCGATAACCGGCAGGCTCGGCGTGAACGGGATGCTCATCGAGGCCGATGCGAGGCCCGCGAGCGCCATGCCAAGCGCGATGCCGATCAGGCCCCCGATCAGCGACAGCACGGTCGCTTCGACCAGGAACTGAACGAGGATGTCGCGCTCTTGCGCGCCGATCGCGAGGCGGATGCCGATCTCGCGGGTGCGCTCGGTGACCGAGACCAGCATGATGTTCATGATGCCGATGCCGCCGACGAGCAGGCTGACGCCGGCCAGCGCGCCAAGCATGCCGGTCATGACCGTGGTGGCGCTGGCCATCGTCTCGGCGATCTGCGTCATGTCGCGGACCGAGAAATCGTCGTCGCGGTCGGGCGCGATCCGGCGCGTCTCGCGCAGGATGTCCTCGACCTTTTCCTGCAGCGTCGCCATGGGGACAGCGTCGGTGCCGGCGACATAGATCGTCTCGACGTCGCGGTTGCCAGCGACGCGGCGCTGGAAGGTGGTCATCGGCATCAGCACGGTCGAATCCTGGTCCTGGCCGAAGCCGGAAAAACCCTTGGTCTCCAGCACGCCGATGATGGTGCAGGACATGCGGCCGACGCGGATGGCGAGGCCGAGCGGATCGCCGGCGCCAAAGAACTCGTTGCGCACGGTCTGGCCAATCAGGCAGACGCCCGCGCCGCCGCGCACCTCCTGGTCGGTGTATTCGCGGCCGAGCACGACGCCCCAGTCGCGCGCGCCGAAATAGCCGGTGTCGGCACCGGTGACCGATACGGACAGGCTTTCGGTGCCCGAAATGATGCGGACAATCTTCTGCGAGGCGGCCGAGATGGCGCGGGCTTCGGGGATCCCTCCAACGAGCGCCTGGACGTCCTTGCCTTCCAGTTCCTTTGCCCGGACACGCGGGCCGCCGGGCTGGGACATGCCGCCGGCGCGGACGACGAGCAGGTTCGAGCCGAGCTTGGAAATGTCGGCCTTGACCTTCTCCGTCGTGCCCGAGCCGATGGTGATCATGGCGATGACGGCGGCCACGCCGATGACGATGCCGAGCAGCGTCAGCACCGAACGGAGAACATTGCGCGTGATGGAGAGGATTGCGAGGCGGACGGTTTCCCAGAACATCACGCCGCCTCGAGATTGAGTTTGTCCGAGCCGATCTTGCCGTCGATGAAGCCGATGACGCGGCCGGCATGCGCGGCGATGTCGGCCTCGTGCGTGACCATGACGACGGTCAGTCCCTGCTCCTCGTTCAACACGGTCAGCAGGTCCATGATCTCGTGGCTGCGGGCGGTGTCGAGATTGCCGGTGGGTTCGTCGGCGACGAGCAGGGTGGGGTTGGAGACGATGGCTCGGGCGATGGCGACGCGCTGCTGCTGGCCGCCCGAGAGCTCGCCCGGCGTGTGCTTCTCGCGGCCCGACAGGCCGACCTTGGCCAGCGCATCCATCGCCAGCTTGCGCCGCTCACGCCCCGGCACGCCGCGATAGATCAGCGGCAGTTCGACATTTTCCGCCGCCGTGGTGCGGGCGAGCAGGTTGTAGCCCTGGAAGACGAAGCCGATGTAGAGGTTGCGCAACAGCGCCCGACGCGAGCGGTCGAGCCGCCCAGCGTCGACATTGAGGAAGCCGTAGCGGCCGTCGGTCGGCGTATCGAGGCAGCCGACAATGTTCATCGCCGTCGACTTGCCGGAGCCGGACGGACCCATGATCGCGACGAACTCACCGCGCCCGATCTGCATGTCGACGCCGGCCAATGCATCGACGCGGGCCTCTCCTGCGCCATAGGTCTTCCAGACCTTGTCGAAGGTGATGAGCGGCTGCCGCATGACTATGGCCTGCGCTGGCGGGCGGAGACGATGATCTCGTCGCCGGCCTGAACGCCAGAAAGGATCTCGGTCTTCTGGCCGTCGGTCGAGCCGGTACGGACGCGGACGGGGGTGACCTCGCCGCCGCGCAGGACATAGAGCGTGCGGCTGCCGTCGGCGGCCTGGGCGGTCTGCGGCGGACGGCTGCGGCGCTGGCTTGGCATGAACAGGTTCTGCAGGCTGAAGCCGCGCGAGCGTTCAACCGCCGGGGGACGAAAACGGAAGGCTTCGCTCGGCACCGTGACGACGTCCCTGGACTGCTTGGTGACGACGGAGACCGTTGCCGTCATGCCGGGCCGCAGCAGCAGTTCCTTGTTGGCGACGGCGAGCTTGGCTTCATAGGTCACGACGCCTTCGGTGGTGACGGCGGCAAAGGCGATGTCGCGGATTTCGGCGTCGAAGGTGCGGCCCGGGAACGCGTCGACGGTGAAGCGCGCCTGCTGCCCTTTTTCCACCGTGCCGATGTCGGCTTCGTCGATCGCGGCTTCGAGCTCCATGTTCTCGAGGTCCGCGGCGATGACGAACAGCACGGGCGCGGAAAATGACGACGCGACCGTCTGGCCAGGGTCGACATCACGGGTCAGCACGACGCCGTCGATGGGCGAATAAATCGTGCTCTTGGCGAGGTCGGCCTGCTGCAGCTTGAGGTCAGCGACCGCGATCGCCAGATTGGCCTCGGCGGAGGCCACGGCGCTGTCGGCGCGGTCGCGCGCGGCGGTCGCGGTCTCCAGCGCCTGATCCGCGACCATGCCGCGCGACGACAGGCTGGTCGTCCGCGTCAGCGTCAGGCCGGTTTCGTTGAGCGTGATTCGCGCGTCGGCGACGCGCGAATCGGCGGCCTTGACCGACGCTTCCGCGCGTTCGACCTGCGCGGCGAGGCGGGCGGTGTCGAGGGTCAGCAGCACGTCGCCCTTGGAGACGCTCTCGTTTTCGTCAACGTCAACGGTGCGCACGACGCCCGACAATTCGCTTGATACGTCGACCTGGACGACGGGCTGGAGCGTGCCGGTGGCGGTGATCTGGACAGTGATGTCGCCTTTCTCGGCGGGCGCGGTGACATAGGTGGGTTCGGGCGTGGCGCTGCCGGATGTCCAGTACCACGCGCCGCCTGCAATACCGGCGGCGATGAGCGCCAGGAACAGGAACAGCAGACCACGCCGGCGCGGATTGCGTCCGCGCTGGTCGAGCGCCAGGGCCGCGGCGATATCGGGGGCTTCCGCAGCCATACCCCGGTTGACGATCTGGTCCATGGCGGAGGCCTTCTCAAATCGGTCTGTCGCCGAAAATGTCCCTATTGCTTCAGAGATCAGCCTTAAGCGGCCGGATTACAAATTAAATCTCGTTCATCTTGCCGAGCGCCGGCCCGCCGGGGCAGGGTCGGCCCGGAACCTGCAGGGAGACATTTCATGACCGGACGCCGCTATCTGCTGCTCGACGTGTTCGCCAACCGGGCTTTGGAGGGCAATCCTCTGGCGGTCGTGCTCGATGCCGAAGGGCTGGACACGGCGCGGATGCAGGCGATCACGCGCGAGTTCAACCTGTCGGAGACGGTGTTCGTGCTGCCGCCCGAGAATCCGGCGCACGCCGCACGCATCCGCATCTTCTGCCCCGAATACGAGATGCCGTTTGCCGGCCACCCGACGGTCGGCACGGCGGTGGCGCTGGCGGGCGAGCGCGGCCATGCCGACGGCGAATTGCTGGTGCTCGAGGAGAATATCGGCCCGGTGCGCTGCATCGTGCGGAAGGGGCAGGGCGGATCCTATGCCGAGTTCCACGTGCCGCAGATCGCCGAGGCGATCCCGTTCGCGCCGGATCTGGAGAGAATCGCGGCGGCTTTCGGCCTTGCGGCGGACGAGATCGGTTTCCCTGGTCACACGATCGGTGCGTGGTCTGCGGGCGTGCCCTATGTCACCGTTCCGGTGCGCGACCTGGCCGCGATGGAGCGCATCCGCTTCGACACGCATCTGTGGCAGCAGTTCGCACCGTCCAAGGCAAACGGGGCGAAGGCCTCGGCCTATGCCTATAGCCGCGAGAGGACGCTGCCGGGCAGCGCCTTCCATGCGCGGATGTTCGTCGCCGCGACGCCGTCCTACGAGGACCCCGCCACGGGTTCGGCCGCCGCTGCCTTCGTTGGCGCCGTGATGGCCAACGAACAACCAGCGGATGGGTCGCTCGAAGTATGGATCGAGCAAGGGATCGAGATGGGCCGCCCGTCTCGCATAAAGCTGGAAATCGATGTCGCCGCGGGCGTCGCAACCAAGGCGCGGATCGGCGGCGACGCAGTGGTGGTTGGGCGGGGTGAGATCTATGTCTGACGGGCCGGTCGATTCGGGCTCATCCTCAACGTGGCCGACACGGCAGCGCGTAGCAGGCTGGCCAGCGATGATGTCCGCGCCCCTGCCTTCGATGGCCATGTCACGTGGGCAGCACCCGCTGCCTGCTTGCGCACGGCGACCAGAAGCTCGAAGCCGAGGTCGAGCAATAGACAACCGTCCATTCGGAGCGGGTGGCCGGCAGCTTCCGAGGCAAGCTCGAGCACCGCGCGCAGCGCCGTCTCGTCCCAGACGTGATAGTGATGCCGGTCTTCTGCATCGGTCCAGGCTTGCGCCTGCGCGGCGATACGCGGGTCGCCTGCCGGCCATTGCCACATACTTTGCGCCATGTCGCAATAATGCTGGAAATTGCGGGCCGGCCGGCCGGCCGGGTCGGCATGGTCGAGCGCGAAATGCGCTCTATCCGGCGGCGTGCGGCGGAAATCGAACCAGTTGCTGCGAAAATTCGGAACGCTGATGAACAGGATGCCGCCGTCTTTCAGCACGCGAAGCCATTCGACGACGGCGCCGACAGGGTCGTCGATATGTTCGAGGACGTGGTGGGCGATGAGGAAGTCCTTCGCGGCGTCGGCGTAAGGCGTCAGTTCGACACCCTCCACGATATGCGCCAGCGGCACGAGAGGCTTCGAGCCGAGGTCGTAGCGGCTCGCCAGGTGTTCATTGGTGACCGCATCGACATATTCGACCCGCGCCTTTGCTGGATCGACTTTGGTCGGCACATATTGCGCGCCAATCTCGACGCCGTCGCCCGCCAGCAATCTGCGCCCGAACCAGTCGCGCACATGCCAGCGCAGCCGCGTCGAGATCTTCAGGGTTAGCTTGTCACCAAGACTCAACCGCCTCCCGGCGAAGGACTGCTCCCAGGGCGGTGTTTCGCGGGTGTCGGTCATGATCTGGCTTGCGGATACATCGCGTCGATGAGCGCGTCTGGACGCAGGCGGCGACCAGGCGTTGTCGATACGGCCTTATATGTCGTTTCGGAATGGCTGGTGGGTGCGGTAGGTTTCGAACCTACGACCCGCTGATTAAGAGTGAGCGTCCATGCCCTCCATGATCCAACCCATCCGGTCTCGACGATGGCTCGTCGCCGAGCTGAAAATTGGCTGAGACGGGCCTCATCTGGCCATTTTGATAACAATTCCCGGACAATTTTGGCCTTGAGGTTGGGGAGAAACTGATTTAGGTGTCCCGTGATTGGTCCCGAACGTCGCTGTGGCAACGGGTGGACAGGCCGGCTTCGGATGTCCCAATGGGGTCCCAAGGCAGGGTAAGCCGGGTTGGCAGCAGTGTAGCTGCGGAGGTTGGGAATGGTCGAGCGGGTCAAACTTACGAAGCGATACATCGAACGCGAGCTTCCGAAGGAGGTCTCCAAGGAGGTCTGGGTCTATGACACAGAGGTCCGCGCTTTTGGTATCCGAATTAGGCCGGGCAGTCGACCGACCTACGCCTTCCGCTGGAAGGACCGGCAGTCGTATCGTGGTCACAAGCACGTCATTGGGCCTGTTCATCAGATCGAATTGGAGGACGCTCGGGCTATCGCTCGCCAGCACCTAACAGAGATAGCGGCGGGCACAACACCGGCTGAGAAGCTTGCGGTCAGGAAGATGTTGGACAAGACCATCTCGGACTTGATCGAGGACGTTCGGGAGGGGATGAGATCGAAGGGACGGGCAGAGAGCTACATCTTTGACTTCGCCCAGCAGATGCGAGCCTATGTCGAACCGTCAATAGGCCACATGCGTATCAACCAAGTATCCGCGACGGATGTCGACCGCATCCTGACCAAAATCGCCAACAGGTCGGCCCTTCACAACAGGGTCCGTGCTGGCCTGTCGAATGTCTTCAACGCCGCTATGCGGGCGCGCTATAGGACGGACAATCCGGTCTTGGGGACACAGAAGCAGACCGAACACCCACGTGAGCGCCTTCTAAATGACGCTGAAATGAATGCCCTGTTGGCAGTGCTGGACCGACATCCGGGCCAATCCACCGACGTCCTTCGCCTTCTCTGGCTGACGGGGTCGCGCCCGCAAGAACTGTTTCAGTCGCGATGGCGGGACTTCGATCTGGCCGCTGGCACATGGTCCAAGCCGGCCCAGACGGTCAAGCAGAAGAGGACGCACCACGTGACGTTGCAAAAGGCGGCCCTCGCTTTGCTGCGGCGGATGCATGAAATGTCCGGGCCAAAGTCGACTGACTGGTTGTTCCCCAGCAACGGCGCAACCGGCCATCTGACCACGATCAAGCGACACGCGGCGACGTTGTTCCGAGAGGCGGGCTTGACCGATGTCCGACCCTACGACTTGAGGAAGTCCTTCACCTCCCGTTTGGTGGCGTCCGGTGCGGACCTGAGGACGATCATGAGCATCACGGGCCACACGCAGATCAACGTTCTGATCCGGCACTACGCCCACGTATTGGACGGCAAGCAGAAGGAGGTCTTGGACCGGGTGTTCGGATGACACAACCGCTGACCCATCATGGGCTGGTCGCGCATGCACTCCCGTTTGGCCTTGGTTATCCCGGGCGTCGCTCCTGCCTGTCGTGGGGTAGATCGGAAATTACTCAACAAATTCTGACATCTAGCTTGCTCAACGCGCCCCTGTAGCTGCGAAATTTCGCACCCCTAGAACTCGTCGGGCGTGAAGATGGGCGAGGAGCCTGTCGCCGCGACCTCGGGGGACACCTCGTGCAGCATCTTCTGAGCCTCTGCCAACAGATCGGCCCTGATCGTGGCCGAACCGATGGCCAGAAATGCGGCCTTAAAGTCGCGCAAGGCCGAGGATGCCAGTTCGCCGTGCCGCTCGTCGGGCTGAACTCGACCGAAGTCTGCATCAGGGTTTTGAACTTCGATGCCCGTCATCTCTCGGAACACAGAGGGGAAGTCCTGCCGCATCCATTCGGGTATCCTTCGGTCGCTAACGATGCCACCCAAGTCGCGGCTCATCTCACGAGCTGACTTTAGCCGCCGGCCTTTGCGGTGTTCGCCGGCCTTGACGTAGGATTTGAAGACCTTGCGCTTGTCGTCTCGCGTCAGCCTTAGTCCGTGGATCATGTTCCGCGCGGCAGCGATCCACGCGAACTTGCGGGGGTCCGTCTCATCCGAGATCGTGGCCGCGATGTATCCCTGCCCAAGCCTCTGCGTTGCCCTGACACGATGCCAACCATCGATTAGGATAAACCCCTTGTTCTCGTCCTGGGCATCAACCCTTGCGACCAGAATGGGCGGGAAGACGGCTCCTACCTTCATGTGCTGGTAGTATTCCTTGACTGTCCCGGGGTCGGTCTCAGCCCGGACTTGGGTGTTCTCGTCAAGCACAAGACGGTCCAGCGGGATCGTGCCGGTTGGGAGGTCGCTCACACTGTCACTCCATCGTTGACGGGGGCAGGAAGCCTCGCTTGGGCAGCGTGTACGCTGGGTGGGGTCCAGTGTTCCACGACAAGCTCTACGGCCTCCTCTAGGGCCTCCCCGATGTGTCTGAGGACGCGGCCCCGTGAACGGGGATAGACGTGCAGCTCGACTGCGTCATGGCCTTCGCCCCAGCGTTTGTGGGTTCCCGACGCCATGCGATGCACGATCTTCGCAGCCTGCACCCGCTTGAACTCTGCCTTGCCGTCTGCTGTGGGGTCGGCGGCAATGATCAATTCGACGGCAAGCCACGCGGCCACCATAGCAGCGGGGTCAATTTCCGCCTTCCTGAGCCTCGCCCATGCCGCCTTGGCTCGCTCCGGTGGGGACAGGCCACGCAGCCGGAACGCCTCCACAGGGGGACCGGACGTCCTGTAGATCGTGGTCACGCGGTCGATAGCGTTAGCGACCCACGGGTCTGCCCTATGCTCGCCGACCCATGCCCTTGCAGCGCGGCGATAGGGGGCCAATTCGGCGGCCCTGTAGGATGATCTATACGGGCTGCCGTGGCGGGCGTAGCGGTCCGCGTGGGGTCGGCAGAAGCGGGTGTCCAAGCCTTCCTCTGTGCCAGCGCGGGCGGCATTGGTGCATCCGACCACACGGCATCGGCTGAACATGCTGCTTGGCTGAGCCGCCCGCCGCGTCACCTCGTTCTTGCGCTCTCTCCGCTTGCTCCAGTCCACCAGCACCCCGCCACTCACCATCAACATCGCCACCCCGCATAGGCGGGCAGACACGCTCCGATCAAGGCTCATGCGAGTGTTGATTTCCACTCAGAACTGAGCCGGGTTTTCCATCGAGAAGTGAGCCACCTCTGATTATGGATTTCAGGTCACGCTGGGGTCAAGGCATGGTTGGTCTCCTTCTTTTTCTTGGCAGCGGCGGCTGAGCTTGCCTTGAACCGGAAGCTGTCGTTTCCGGTCTCCAGGATGTGACAGCGGTGGGTCAGGCGGTCGAGCAACGCAGTGGTCATCTTTGCATCGCCGAAGACCGTGGCCCATTCGCTAAAGCTGAGGTTCGTGGTGATGACGACGCTGGTGCGCTCGTAGAGCTTGCTCAACAGATGGAAGAGGAGAGCCCCGCCCGAGGCGCTGAACGGCAGGTAGCCCAGTTCGTCAAGGATCACGAGGTCGAGCTTGGCCAGGGCCTCGGCAATCTGTCCGGCCTTGCCCTTGGCCTTTTCCTGCTCAAGGGCATTGACCAACTCGATGGTTGAGAAGAAGCGGACCTTCCGGCGATGATGTTCGATGGCCTGAACGCCAAGGGCGGTCGCGATATGAGTCTTTCCGGTCCCCGGTCCACCGATCAGCACGACATTCTGCGCCCCGTCCATGAACTCGCAGCGATGCAGCGTCCGAACGGTGGCCTCGTTGATCTCGCTGGCGGCGAAGTCGAAGCCCGAGAGGTCCTTGTAGGCCGGGAAGCGCGCCGCCTTCATGTGATAGGCGATGGAGCGCACTTCGCGTTCCGCCAACTCGGCCTTCAGCAGCTGCGACAGGATCGGGATAGCAGCGTCGAAGGCTGGCCCGCCTTGCTCGATCAGATCGGTGGCGGCTTGCGCCATGCCATACATCTTCAGGCTGCGCAGCATGATGACGATGGCGCCGCTGGCGGGATCATGACGCATGGCGGCCTCCAGCGATCTGGGCACGAAGGCCGTCATAGCGTTCTACGTTCGCCTTGGGTTCGCGGTGCAGGGCCAGGGCCTGCGGGGTATCAAGTAGCGGCCCACCGATCACCTTGCCGTCGATCAGGCGGTGCAACAGGTTCAGGACATGGGTCTTGGTCGACACGCCCTCAGTCAGCGCCAGCTCCACGGCGGTGAGCACGGCCTGTTCATCGTGCTGCAGCACAAGAGCGAGGATATCAACCATCTCCCGATCGCCGCCGGGTTTGCGCAGCATTTGATCCTGCAACTGTCTGAAGGCAGGTGGTAATTCCACGAAGGGTGCGCCATTCCGAAGGGCGCCGGGCTTGCGTTGAACGACCGCCAGATAGTGCCGCCAGTCGTAGATCGTCTTCGACGGCAGGTGGTGGCTACGTTCAATGATCCGGGCATGCTCACACAGGATATTGCCCTCGGCCGCCACGACCAGCCGGTCCGGATAGATCCGCAGGCTGACAGGCCGGTTGGCGAATGAGGCTGGGACGCTGTAGCGATTGCGCTCAAAGCTGATCAGGCAGGTGGGCGAGACGCGCTTGCTCAACTCGATGAAGCCGTCAAAGGCGATGGGTAGCGGCATCAGCGCGGCCCGCTCTTCAGCCCAGACATCGGCGATCGTGCCGGGCAGTTTGCCATGGGCCGTCTCGCGCCACAGCTCCAGGCAACGCTGTTCCAGCCAGGCGTTCAGCGCGGCCAGGTCGGGGAAGTCCGGCATCCCTTGCAGCATCTGGTGGCGGGAATCCCGAACGTTCTTCTCGACTTGGCCCTTCTCCCACCCAGCGGCCGGATTGCAGAACTCGGGCTCGTAGACATAGTGGTTTGTCATGGCAAGGAAGCGCATGTTGATCTGCCGCTCCTTGCCCCGCCCGACACGGTCCACCGCCGTCTTCATGTTGTCGTAAATCCCGCGCCCGGGCACACCGCCAAAGATCCGGAACCCGTGCCAGTGCGCATCGAACAGCATCTCGTGGGTCTGCAATGGATAGGCGCGCAGAAGATAGGCCCGGCTGTGCGACAGCTTGATATGAGCCATCTGCAGCTTCGTGCGCTCACCCCCCAGAACTGCAAAGTCCTCGCTCCAGTCGAACTGGAAAGCCTCGCCCGGGCGGAAAGACAGCGGAACAAAGGTGCCGCGCCCCGTGGTCTGTTGCTCGCGATGGCGATCTGCCCGCCACCCCCGCGCAAATGCTGCCACCCGTCCATAAGAGCCAGTGAAGCCGAGCGTCACAAGATCGGCATGCAACTGCTTCACGGTCCGGCGCTGTTTGCGCGACTTCCCCGCCTCGGTCCTCAGCCAGCCAGCCAGCTTCTCGGCGAAAGGGTCAAGCTTGCTCGAACGATCGGGTGTCGCGAATTTTGGCTCGATGGTGTCCGCCGCCAGATGCTTGGTAACGGTATTCCGCGACACTCCCGTTAGCCGCGCAATCTCGCGGATCGACAGCTTCTGCCGCAAATGCATCCGTCGGATAATGTTCAAAAGTCCCATGTGGATCACTCCGTTGCCCCGCCGCTCACAGCTTTGGGGGAAGGTTCACATGGCTCAATTCTCAGTGGAAATTATGCACCCATCCGGCTCAGTTCTGGGTGGAAATCAACAGACTTGACCGACACATCCTGAACTACCGCAACGGGCGCGACATCGTTCAGCGCCCCCGTGACGTCATGGTGATTGACCTCTACCCCCTTCAGATTGAGGAGGTCCGGCTACGCTTTCCAGCCGTCTATCAACATGTATTGGAGCGTGTGAAGCCTGAACGCGACAGCAACCGGGAGGATTTCCGGCGAGAGTTCTGGTGGTGGTTCGGCCGACGCCATACAGACCTGAGGAACTTTCTGAAGGATTTGCCCCGATACATTTCCACGGTAGAAACCGCCAAGCATCGCACGTTCCAGTTCCTTGACGCGACCATCCGACCTGACAACAAATTGATCAATGTCGGACTGGATGACGGTTCGGTATTAGCAGTTCTCTCATCCTCAACCCATTGTTGTTGGTTTCGTGCGAACGCGGGCAAGATAGGGGTCTACGCTCTCGAAAGTGTCTATGTAAAGACGCGGGTTTTTGATCCTTTTCCCTTCCCCTTGGCGGTCGATCCTAGGCTAGCGTTCGGTGATCCCCTGTTTGCCCAGCAGGAGCGGTTGCGCGAACTCGGCGAGCAGCTAGACGCCTTCCGCAGGGATCGGCTCGCGGAACATACCTTCCTCACTATGACGGGTCTTTACAACGGGCTGGAGCGGTTGCGAGAGATTGAGAACAGATGTGGCGTGCCGCCCCTAACAGAAGTCGAGCGCGAAGTTCATCAGGCTGGGCTGATTTCTGTCCTCTCGGAACTGCACGACGAGATCGACCGCGCCGTGTTGGTTGGCTACGGTTGGGAAGACCTTATCCCCGAGTTGGTGGGCAAGCCTGGCGCGACCATGCCATCCCCACACAAGACTGAGGCCCAAGAAAGTGCCGAAGAGGAGCTTCTTGCCCGGCTGGTGGCTCTCAATTTGGAACGCGCTGCCGAAGAGAAGCATGGAGTGGTGAGGTGGCTGCGTCCCAACTACCAGGTACCGATGCTGACCACCAAGACACCGCAGCCCACAGACGATCACGTCAGCATCCTCGACATCGAACTGCCTGACAATGTTGAGCGTCCCAAATGGCCGTCAGATGGACTTGATCAGATCAGGCTCGTCCGGGACCTTCTGGCAAAGGCCCCGGCCCCTACGCTGCCTGACGCCCTTGCGAATGTCTTCGACGGCAAGAACACAGCCAAGCGGAGAGATCGGGTCACTGAGGTGCTGGAGACGCTGGTAGCCACCGGATTAGCTCGAACCGGAGAAATCGAGGGGCAGCGGCGTTACTTCCTGCCGAGATGACGTGGGAACCAGTGGGACCCCAGCCGTGGGCCAAAGTGTCCCGATGGGGTCCCAATTCTGGACTTCTCGATTGAAAAGACGCCTAAGTCCTTGATTTGGCTGGTGGGTGCGACAGGGATCGAACCTGTGACCCGCTGATTAAGAGTCAGCTGCTCTACCAACTGAGCTACGCACCCGGGCCAGATGACGCGGCAACCGCGTCAGGTGCGGCTCTATAGCGAGTCGATGTTCGGGTGTCCACCCCGGAGCCGCGCTAAAATCGACGGCGGCGTTCGCGGCGTCGCTGGCGCTTTCGATCCGCCGCTGTGGCGCTGCCGCGGCGGTTGGCTTTCGGGCAGTTGTTGTCGGCAGGACGGACGCATGATCCGCCGCGGGATGAAACGACATGGCCGGCACGACTTCTGGAGACCGATACGCCCTCGACGGCGCCTATGCCTTCACGCGGCTCGGCATCTCGCTGGCGCTGGCCACTTTGGGCGGTGTCGGCATGTGGGCCGTCATCGTCGTGCTGCCGCAGGTTCAGGCCGAATTCGGGGTCGACCGGGCGGGCGCGTCATTGCCGTATACGGCAACCATGCTGGGCTTCGCCTTCGGCAATGTCATGCTCGGCCGTTTCATCGACCGGGTGGGGTTCGTGATCCCGGCACTGGTTTCAGCCGTCGCGCTGGGGCTTGGCTTCATTCTTGCGGCGCTCAGTCCCTCGATCGGCGTCTTGACTGCTGTCCAGGGCTTGCTGATCGGCGTCGGGTCGGCCTGCACTTTCGGTCCGCTGATCGCCGATATCTCCCACTGGTTCGACAAAAGACGCGGCATCGCGGTCGCCACCGCCGCCTGCGGCAATTATCTGGCCGGCGCGTTGTGGCCGATGGCGATGCAGCCGTTTCTCCTGACAGAAGGCTGGCGTACGACCTATCTCGGCATCGGCATCGTCTGCCTGGTCACAATGGTGCCGCTGTGCCTGATGCTGTCGCGCCGACCGGTGAAGGAGGGCGGGGCGGGCTTCGTCGCGCCGCCGCCAGTCAAGGACATCGGCATGTCCCCGGGCGCGATCCAGATCCTGCTGGTGATCGCCGGCCTCGGCTGCTGCGTCGCTATGTCGATGCCGCAGGTGCACATTGTCGCCTATTGCGCCGATCTCGGTTACGGCGTGGCGCGGGGCGCCGAGATGCTGTCGCTGATGCTGGCGACCGGCATTATCAGCCGGCTGGCGTCAGGCTTTCTCGCCGACAGGATCGGCGGCATCAAGACGCTGTTGATCGGCTCGGTGCTGCAGGGACTGTCGCTGCTGTTCTACATTCCGTTCGACGGGCTGGCCTCGCTCTACATCGTCTCGGCGATGTTCGGCCTGGCGCAGGGCGGTATCGTGCCGTGCTACGCGATCATCGTGCGCGAATACATGCCGGCGCGCGAAGCCGGCCAGCGCGTCGGCATCGTCATCATGGCCACGATCCTCGGCATGGCGCTGGGCGGCTGGATGTCGGGCTTCATCTACGACCAGACCGGTTCGTATGCAGCGGCGTTCCTCAACGGGATTGCGTGGAACCTGGTCAACGTAACGGCCATGGCGCTGCTGTTGTGGCGATCCGGACGGGGCAGGGCGGTGGCGGCCTAGACCCACCCGCCATCGACGACGAAATTCTGTGCCGAGCACATGCTTGCATCGTCGGAGGCGAGGAAGAGGGCCATGCGGGCTATGTCGTCGGGCATGACGCGGCCGGCGAGGCATTGACTGCGGTCGATCAGCTCGTCGGCGGCGTCATCGACCCAGAGTTCGAGTTGGCGCTTCGTCATCACCCAGCCGGGCACCAGCGTGTTGACGCGGATGTGGTGCTTGCCGAGATCGCGGGCGAAGGAGCGGGTCATGCCGTGGGTGGCGGCCTTGGACGTTGCGTAGGCGGGGTAGCCGCCGGACGCCATCATCCAGCCGACCGAGCCAAAATTGACGATCGCGCCGCCGCCGGCCTCGATCATGCCGGGCGCGACCGCCTGGATGGCGAAGAAGGCGTGGCGGAGATTGACCGCGACGCGGGCGTCGAATTCCTGCGGCGTGACAGTGCGCCAGTCGTGGCGGGTGTCATTGGCGGCGTTGTTGAGCAGAGCCAATGTCGGTCCATGCAATGCTTCGAGTTCGCGGATCGCGGATTGGTAGGCTACGACGTCGGTGATGTCGCAGCGGCGGAAAGCGACGGTGGCCCCGGTGTCGGACAATTCGGCCGCAAGTGCATCTCCGTCGGCCTCCGCAATGTCGACGAAGCCGACGCGGGCGCCCTGACCAGCGAAGGCGCGGACCAGCGCCTCGCCGATGCCGCTGGCGCCGCCCGAGATGATGACGGGGAGTCCGGCGAGGCTCGGATAACGTGCGAGATCGCGAGTCGTGGCAGGCATTTGCGGCATTCTCTTCTCGATTTGAATCAGGGAGCCCGGCAGGGCCCCTCAGAGCATCTTGACGGTCACCGGCACGGGTTTGGCGATCTCCAGCGGGTTGCGCAGCGGCAGGCCGAACCCGTCGGCCTCGATCTCGAACACGTCGCCCGCACCGGTGCGAATGCCGTCGGCGAAGGAGAGAGTGGCGGTGCCGAACATGTGGACATGGACGTCGCCAGGCTGGCGGAACACGCCATATTTGAAGTGGTGGTGCTCCAGATTGGCAATGGTGTGGGACATGTTGTCCTCGCCCGACAGGAAGGGCTTTTCCCATATTGTAACGCCCTTGCGGCGAATCCGGGAGCGGCCGCGCACGTCGCCAGGCAAGGGACCGACCAGGATTTCCGGGCCGAAGGCGGCGTTGCGCAGCTTGGAATGGGCGAGGAAGAGATAGTTGACCCGCTCGGTGACGTGGTCGGAGAACTCGTTCGACAGCGCGAAGCCGACGCGGAAGGGCGTGCCGTCATCGCCAATAACATAGATGCCAGCGATCTCGGGCTCCTCGCCGGCATCCTCGGCGAAGGCGGGCGAGATGAGGGGCGAGCCGGGGGCGGCAACCATCGTGCCATTGCCCTTGTAGAACCATTCCGGCTGGACGCCTGTCTTGCCATCGGCGGGCTTGCCGCCTTCGAGGCCCATGCGGAACATCTTCATCGAGTCGGTCAGCTTCTCTTCACCGGCGTCAAGAGTCTTGTGCATGGCGTCGCGGGCCGATGCCGAGCCCAGATGGGTCAGGCCGGTGCCGGTCAGGTGCAGGTGCGCGGGATCCGGATGGTGGATCGGCGATCGGACGCGGCCCTGGCGGTAGGCGCTCTCGAGGTCGACGTCGCCCCCGAAGCCGCGCTGCTCGACGAGTTCGGCAATGCCTTTATTGGTGCGCGCGGCCTCCAGCGCCAGCGCATAGACCGAGGCTGCGCTCTCGACGAAGCGCACGCGATCCTCGTGGCGCGCCAGGACGCGGATCCGGCCGGTCTCGTCGACGATTTGGGACAGAAGCATGTCTCGGTTCCTTCCAGTCGGTTGCGCTCCATGGCGCACAGCGTTTCCATCGGCGCGCGACAGCGCCCCGGGATGCGGGTTCGATTCGGTATGCTAGCGGTGGCGGTGGCTGCGGTTCTGCGTTCGCGACCCTCACGCCTTTTTCTTGTTGTAGAGATCGAAAGCGACAGCGCCGAGCAGCACTATGCCCTTGATGACTTGCTGCCAGTCGATGTTGATGCCCATGATCGACATGCCGTTGTTCATGACGCCCATGATGAAGGCGCCGATGACCGCACCGGTGACCTGGCCGATGCCGCCGAGCGCCGAGGCGCCGCCGATGAACACGGCGGCGATGACGTCGAGTTCGAAACCCTGTCCGGCCTTGGGCGTCGCCATGTTGAGACGGGCGGCGAAGATCAGGCCGGCAAGTGCGGCCAGCGCGCCCATGATGGCGAAGATGAAGAAGGTCAGGCGTTCGGTGTGGATGCCGGAGAGTTTCGCCGCCTTCTCGTTGCCGCCCATCGCGTAGATGCGCCGGCCGAAGGTCATGCGCTTGGTGACGAAGACGAAGAGCGCGATCAGCACGCCCATGACGACGAGCACGTTCGGCAGGCCGCGATAGGACGCGAGCATATACATCAGGAATAGGACGATCGCCGCCAGCACCGCGTTCTTGGCGATGAAGAAGCCGAAGGGCTCGGCGGCGTAGCCGTGGCTCTCGCGGTTCCTGCGGCTGGCAAGCGCGAAATAGAGCATGGCGGCGACGATGAGGATGCCGATCACCATCGTGGTGGAGTGCAACACCAGACCGGTGCCGGGCGTCGGATTGCCGGAAGCGTTTGGCGTAGGCGCGATCAGCGTCAGCGGGCCGATGATGTCGGGGATGAAGCCGGCCGACAGCATCTGGAATTCGGGCTGGAACGGGCCGACGGAACGGCCCGAGAGCAGCCACAGCGCCAGGCCCTTGAAGATGAGCATGCCGGCGAGTGTGACGATGAAGGACGGGATCTTCATATAGGCGATGAAGTAGCCCTGGCCGCCGCCGATGACCGCGCCGACGGCGATGCAGATCAGTCCGGCAACGAACGGATGTAGATCAAAATCGACCATCAGCACGGCGGCGACGGCGCCGATGAAGCCGGCCACCGATCCGACGGACAGATCGATATGTCCGGCGACGATGACCAGCAGCATGCCCAGCGCCATGACGATGATGTAGGAGTTCTGCAGGATCAGGTTGGTCAGGTTGACCGGCTTGAACAGCACGCCATTGGTGGTGAACTGGAAGAACAGCATGATCGCGATCAGCGCCAGGACAAGGCCGTATTCGCGCAGGTTTTCCTTGATCGTGTCGCGGGCCGTGGCCTGCGCGGGACCGGCAACGGTTCCGGCGGTCTCGGTGCTCATGATGCTGCCCTCTCTATCTGTTCGTCCATCGTCTCTCCCCGAACGATCGCCCGCATGATCTTCTCCTGGCTGGCGTCGGCGGCTGCGAACTCACCGACGATGCTGCCCTCGTTCAGCACGTAGATGCGGTCGCAGATGCCCAGCAGCTCCGGCATTTCGGACGAGATGACGAGGATGCCTTTGCCCTCGCCGGCCAGCTTGTTGATGATCGTGTAGATCTCATATTTCGCGCCGACATCGATGCCGCGGGTCGGCTCGTCGAGGATCAGCACGTCCGGGTTGGCGAACAGCCATTTCGACAGCACGACCTTCTGCTGGTTGCCGCCAGAGAGGTTGCCGGTGATCTGGTAGACGCTGGACGAACGGATGTTGGTCTTCTTGCGGTATTCATTGGCGACATTCATCTCGCCCATGTCGTCGATCACGCCCGATTTCGATGAGACGGCGCGCAGGTTGGCGATGGTGACATTGTGCTTGATGTGGTCGATCAGGTTGAGGCCATAGACTTTGCGGTCCTCGGTCGCGTAGGCAAGGCCGTTGGCCACGGCTTTGCCGACGGTGGACGTGTCGGCGGGCTTGCCGTGCAGCAGAACCTGCCCGCTGATATTCGTGCCGTAGGTGCGGCCGAAGACGCTCATTGCAAGCTCGGTTCGGCCTGCGCCCATCAGGCCGGCGATGCCGACGACCTCGCCCTTGCGGACAGACAGGTTGACGTTCTTGATGACCTGCCGCTCGGGGTGGATCGGGTGGTAGACCGACCAGTTCTTCACCTCGAAGATGGTCTCGCCGATTTTCGGCGTCCGTGATGGATAGCGGTTTTCGAGCGTCCGGCCGACCATCGACGTGACGATGCGGTCCTCGGTGATGTCCTCCCGGTCCATGGTCTCGATCGCCTGGCCGTCGCGGATGACCGTGATCTGGTCGGCGATGCGTTTGATCTCGTTGAGCTTGTGGCTGATCATGATCGAGGTCATGCCCTGCGCCTTGAACTCGCGCAGCAGGTCGAGGAGGGCTTGGCTGTCCTTTTCCGACAGCGACGCCGTCGGCTCGTCGAGGATCAGCAGCTTGACGTCCTTGGCCAGCGCCTTGGCGATCTCGACCAGTTGCTGCTTGCCGGTGCCGATATTGGTGATCAGCGTGTCGGGGTCTTCGCGCAACCCGACCTTGCGCAGCAGTTCGGCTGAGCGCCTGCGGACCTTGTCCCAGTCGATGATGCCGCGGGTCGCCTGTTCGTTGCCGAGGAACATGTTCTCGGCAATCGACAGCATCGGCACGAGCGCCAGTTCCTGGTGGATGATGACGATGCCGAGCTTTTCGGAATCGCGGATGCCGTTGAAGCGGCATTCCCTGCCTTCGTAGTGAATTTCGCCGGAATAGCTGCCGTACGGATAGACGCCGGACAGCACTTTCATCAGCGTCGACTTGCCGGCGCCATTCTCGCCGCAGATGGCGTGGATGTCGCCGCGGCGCACCTTCAGATTGACGTTCTCGAGCGCTTTCACGCCCGGGAACGTCTTGGTGATGTCGCGCATCTCGAGAATGATGTCATTCATCAGGCTGCTCTCGGCGGGAAACGGGTCCTTCTCCCCACCATTGCGGGGAGAAGGAAGGTTGCGCCGCTTACTTCAGGTCTTCGGCCTTGATGTAGCCGGATCCGACGACGATCGCCTCGTAGTTCGACTTGTCGACCGACACCGGCTCGAGCAGGTAGGATGGAATGACCTTGACGCCGTTGTTGTAGGTCTTTTCGTCGTTGATCTCGGGCTTGCCGCCCGAAAGAACCGCATCGACCAGGTTCGCTGTGACCTTGGCGAGCTCGCGCGTGTCCTTGAACACGGTCGAATACTGTTCGCCGGCGATGATCGCCTTGACCGACGGAACTTCCGCGTCCTGGCCGGAAATGATCGGCCAAGGCTGGTCGGCGGAACCGTAGCCGACGCCGCGGAGCGAGGAGATGATGCCGCGCGACAGGCCGTCATAGGGAGCGAGAACCGCGTCGACGCGGCTGCCGTCCGAGTAGTTGGCCGAGAGCAGGTTGTCCATGCGGGCCTGCGCGACGGCGCCGTCCCAGCGTAGGGTGCCGACCTTCTCCATGCCCATCTGGCCGGACTTGACGACGAGGGTGCCCTTGTCGATCAGCGGCTGCAGCACGCTCATGGCGCCGTCGTAGAAGAAGAAGGCGTTGTTGTCGTCGGGCGAGCCGCCAAACAGCTCGATGTTGAACGGGCCAGTCTTTTCCGGGATGCCGAGGCCAGCCAGGATCGAGTTGGCCTGGAGCACGCCGACCTTGAAATTGTCGAAGGTGGTGTAAAAGTCGACATTGCCGCTGTCGCGGATCAGGCGGTCATAGGCGATGACCTTGACGCCCTTGTCGGCTGCCTGCTGCAGAACGGCCGACAGCGTCGTGCCGTCGATCGATGCGATGACCAGCGCCTTGGCGTCTTTCGTCACCATGTTCTCGATCTGGGCGAGCTGGTTCGGAATGTCGTCCTCGGCATATTGCAGGTCGACGGTGTAGCCCTTGGCTTCAAGAGCGGCCTTCAGCTCGTTGCCGTCGCTGATCCAGCGCAGCGAGGATTTGGTCGGCATGGCGATGCCGACCGCGCCCTTGCCCTGTGCGAAGGCTTCGGACGCCATGGGGGGCGCCATGGCCAGCAGGCCAACAGTCGCGGCCGCCAGAATGTTCTTCAAAATTTTCACGTTATTCCTCCCTTTGATTATCGATGAACCGCCGGCGCGCCAGGCAATCTGCCTCGCGGGTCAGCGGGTGAATTCCTCAGCGGTGTTGAGCCGCCTCCCTGCGATGTCTGAAGATCCTCCCTTCAGTCCGTCTGTCCAATCGGCACCGGCGGATCGTTCGCAGCATCAACCGTGGCGGCGAACGCTATAACTGTCAAATGCAAAGTCTGGTGTTTGATATACCAAAACCTGTATATGACAGCAGACGCGGAGGAGGGGAGTTCGATGGCGGACGGGCGGGGATGGAGCGATCCGTCGGAGGCGCTGCTGCGCGGGGACGACGGCGAAACGCTGGCTCGAAGCGGATTGAAAATCGCGCATTTTCGGATGATCGCCGCGCTCGAAGAGCATGGTCAAGTCAGCGCCGCCGCCTCCGTGCTCAACATTTCACAGCCCGCCGCGTCGCGCATGATCGCGGAGATGGAGGCGATCCTCGGCGCGCCGATCTGCGACCGGCTGCCCCGCGGCGTCGCACTGACGCCTTACGGGAACGCGCTGGCGCGGCGGGCGAAGGCGGTGCTTCTCGAACTGCGCGAGGTCGATCGTGAGATTTCCGAGTTGCGGGCCGGAAGGGGCGGCTCGATCTATCTTGGCGCGGTGACGGCGCCGGCGATCGAACTGGTGATCCCGGCGATCAAGATCGTGCGCGAGCATTACCCGAAGGTCGAGATCAACATGCAGGTCGAGACGAGTTCCGTTCTTGCGAAAGAACTGCTCGCCTCGCGGCATGACTTCATCATCGCGCGCATCCCTGACGACCTCAATCCGCGGCTGTTCGAAGCGCGGGTCATCGGCGTCGAGAGAGCCTGCCTGATCGTGCGGCGCGGGCACCCGCTCATGACGCAGCCGGTGGTCCGGCTGGAGGAGTTGCACGGATTCGACTGGGTGCTGCAGCCGGGCGGATCGCTGCTGCGGCGGACGCTCGAAGGCATTTTCGTATCGCACAACGCACCGCTGCCGGACCGTATCCTCAACACATCGTCGCTGCTGCTGACGCTTGTGATGGTGGCGCAGACCGACGCGATCGCTGCCGTTTCCGTCGAAGTCGCGACCTTTCTCAAGGGCAGGGGCGATCTCGACGGATCGGTCGAAATCCTGCCGATCGAGTTCGAGATCGTGGTGCAGCCGTATAGCCTGATCACGGTGCGGAACCGGTCGCTGTCGCCCGCGGCGCAGATCCTTTACGACCAGATCCGAAACCAGATCAGGTAAGTTTATTTCATCGTGGATTCAAAACGCGCCTGAAACGAACATTTTCCGAAACAGGACTGTTACAGAGTTGTTAACGTCTCGGCATGTCGCCGATACGGCCGCCTTCTAGAACAGGCTCCATCAGGGAACCAGTTCAAGAAAGGCCCAGCGCCATGTCCGCTTTCACCGCTCCAATCGCCCGCCGCTCGATCGTCTCCCGGCTGCCGCGCCTCGTTGTGCGCACCCGCACCTCGGAAAACCAGATGGTGATGTTCACCGTCATTTCGGTCACCGCGCTCGCCTTCATGATGTTGCTGCCGTCTCCGCGCGCCGCCTTCGGCGCCGTCGAGCCGAAAGCCGAACTCGCTCAGGTCAGCACCGACGCCAAAGGTCCGCGGCTGGTGGTCGAGACCGAAGTCGACCGCGCCTGCACCGGCCAGGCGTGGGGCTCGGAAAGCCTGGACTGCATCATGGCCATCGCTGGCGACAGCGGCATCAAGCGCACGGTGCGCCTTGCCGACGCGGGCCAGCGCTACTGAGGAGGAAGACATGCATATACGCCGCCGTATTTCATACCGGGAATATGACGCCGCCAAGCACTTCTCGACCGAGCCCGTATGGTTTCGGCTCCGGACCCAGAAGTGGGATTTCTGGGTCGCCAACGAGGTGGAAGCTTTCGCCGTCATCGCACGTCAGGACGTCGAAGAGGTCGAGGCGGTGACGATCCAGTAGATCGGGCCAATCGATTGGGGGCTTCTCCCGATCTACATCTGCCGCATGCGGATCTGGTCCGTGACTGCAGCCAGCGCGCCGCGAACGTCGAGCGTGCTGAACGGCTTTTCAAGAAGCAGAGGACGGTTCCTCGCGGGAATCGCCTCGAACTCGGCGCGCGCGCCAAGGCTGTCCCCGGTGACCAGCACAAAGCGTGTCGCAAGGTTCGGCCGCTTCTCGGTCAGTTCGCGGAAAATCTCCAGCCCGCTTGTGCCCGGCATGCGCAGATCACTGAAGACGATGTCAATCTCCATGTCGAGACTGTCGATGCCGTCGCGCGCCTCTTCCCAGCCGGTGTAGATGACGGACTTAATGCCCATCAGCTCGAGGATGTCAGCGAGTGAGCCGGCGACATCCGGCTCGTCGTCGATGATCAGCGCGTTGCGGATGTTGGTGGAGTATGGGTCCGCGCCGGCGATCTCGCCCAGCGTGCGGGCGACCATCGGCAACTCGACCACGAAGCGCGCGCCGCCTGTCTCGCTTTCCTCGTACCAGACCTTGCCATTGTGCCTTTCGACGATCGACTTTGAGATCGACAGTCCGATGCCGGTGCCGACTCCGACCGGCTTGGTGGTGAAATAGGATTCGAAGATGCGGCCCCTGATATCAGCTGGAATTCCGGGGCCGTTGTCCTCCACCGCGAAGCGCGCCTTGCCGTCCGGCGCACGCTCGGTGCGGACCTTGATGCGCCGCTCGCCCTGAACGGACCCCAGCGCATGATGGCTGTTGACCAGGAAGTTCGCGGCCACTTGCGTCAGATGATCGGGATCGCCAAGCACGGGCAGGGCGCTTGGCGCGAGGTTGGTCTCGACCTGGATGCCGGACGAGCGCGCGCCATAGGCGCTGATCTCCAGCGCCGAACGGACGACCTGATTGAGGTCCGTCTCGGTCTGCGCCGTCGGGTGAAGGCGCACCATTCCAAGAAAGCTCTTGACGATGCGGCCGCAGCGTTCGGCCGCAGCGCGGACCTTCTCGGCCCGGCTCTTGGTCGCCGCGTCGGGAGCGAACTCGTGCAGCAGGGTCGACTGGGCGACGACGACGGCCAGCGGATTGTTCAGCTCGTGCGAGACGCCCGCAAGCAGCGAGCCCATCGCGGCCATTTTTTCGTTCTGGTGCAGTTTTTCACGCTGCTGGTTGATCTCCACCTCGGCGCGCCGCCTCTCGCGCAGGTCGCGCACTGCGCCGATGAAGAGTTTGCGGCCGGCGGCGTTGACCTCGGAAATGGTCAACTCGACGGGGAAGATCTCGCCCTTGGCATTGGTGCCGTTCATCTCGAAGCGCTTGCCGATCATGCGGCCGGCGTCGCTTTGCAGGTAGGCCGCCAATCCCTGGCTCAACATCGGCCGATACTCATGCGGCACAAGCGTCTGGACGATGCTGCGGCCGAGAATGTCGCCCTTCTTCCATCCGAACATGCGCTCGGCAGCCGGGTTGAACTCGATGATGCCGCCGGTCTCGTCGATGATGACCATGCCGTCGAGCGCTGCGTTCAGCATCGTCGTGCGGAAGGTCTCGGCGATATGCGCTTCCGTCTGCGAGCGCTCGATCGCGTCGCCGATGGCGTGCGCGGCGACATCGAGCGTCGCGCGCTCTTCGTCCGTCCACTCGCGCTCCATGAGGCAGTCGTTGATTGCCACCGTGCCCCAGAGATAGCCGTGGGCGAAGACGGGGATCGAGAGGAACGACTTGATCCGCTGGCGTTCGAAATCCTCGCGCAGGAAGCCGTCGAGGTCGCGGGTATGGCCGGCGAAAACCGTGCCGCGCCGCACATCCTCCGAAAGGCGCTGCAGCAGCGGATCTAGATCGATCATCGCCTGCACGACCATGGTCGGGCGGCCTTCCGCGCCCAGCACGGAGCGATCCATCCAGTAGGCGAAGATCGACTGGGAAAAACCCTGTCCGTAGACGTCGCTCATGCGGAACAGGATCGTGCGATGGCCCTTCATGACGATGCCGAGCATCGCCAGGACGTCGTCGATCTCCTGTTGCCAGTCATGCGCGTGGCGCAGGCGGCGGAGGATTTCGGCAATCAGGACGGCGTGGCCGGACGTGAGATAGTCGCGCGTGGCAGGTGGAAGGAGATCTGGTGCGATGTCTGCCACTCGAAATGCTCCAGGCTGTCTTCAGGCCGATTTCTGTCCGGCGCCGTCGGAGATCAAGAAGATGTATCCTTCGCCGCGAACCGTGCGCAAGAAGCGCGGATTGGATGGGTCGGCCTCGATTTTCTTGCGCAGCCGCATGATGCGGATGTCGAGCGCGCGCGAATCCTCCGCTTCGTCGGCAAAGCCGATCGCCTCGGCTATGGCGGGGCGGCTGAGCAGCCGGTTGGAGCGGGTGAGGAACACCTCGAGCACGTCGAATTCGCTCTTCGCCATTTCGATCACCGAACCGTCGAGCCCCGTGACGATGCGGCCGTCGAGATCGGCGGACAGACCGCCGAAATTGATTACCCGGCGCGCGGTCCGCGGCGGCGCATCGTCGTCCGTGACCAGCCCGGAGGGCGGCGGCACCCGGCGAAGCACGCTGCGGACGCGCGCCAGCAACTCGCGCAATTCGTATGGTTTGACAATGTAGTCGTCGGCGCCGAGCTCCAGGCCGACGATGCGATCGATAGACGTTCCGGAGGCCGTGGCGAAGATGATGCCCACCGGCATTTTCGAACGCAGCCAGCGGCCAAGCGACAGGCCGTCTTCGCCCGGCATCGAAATGTCGAGGATCGCCAGGTTGAAGCTCTGCTCGCGGGCGATCTCGCGCATCGCGGCGGCGTCGCCAGCCACGGTCACGTCATAGCCGCTTGCGGTAAGATATTCGGCTACGGCATCCCTCAAGTCAGGTTCGTCGTCTACAACCACGATTCTCGATCGCATGCCGATGTCTTCCCTGCTGGTTCCCGAAAGCAGATTGGGTGTAAACATGATGTCCCGAGTCCCTCTTTATCGTTTTTTGCAGGAAGTGCCATGTCCGCCAGAGCGGTGATCGCGGTTGTGTGCGCCAGCAAAGAGGCCGGCATTCAGTTTGGCGACTATTTGCGCCGTCGCGGACACGACGTGGCGCTCGCGCACGAACTCTGGTCGGCGCGGCCGCTGTTCGTACAGAAGCCCGATGTCGCGGTCGTCGACCTGTCGTTGCCCGGCGGTTCCGGCCTCGACCTGCTGCGCGACTATGGCGGGGAGGATGGCCCGGATTTCGTCGTCGTCACCAAGGGACCGGCGCTGGTCGAGAAGGTTCTGGCCCTCGAAATGGGCGCCGCCGACGTGATCGAGGCTCCTTTCAACCTTCGCGAGACCGCGACGCGGATCGGCGGGCTCTTGACCCGACGCGGATTCGCCGCGCCCGATCTGCTCGCGCTTGAAAATTCCACAGTCGACCTGCGCGCCGCTCTCGTCATGCATCATTCCGGCGGAGAGGAGCAGCTGTCGCCGGGACAGGTGGCGATGCTGAAGCTGTTCGTCGCCAATCCGCATACGGTCATCAACCGGGACGACATCATCGCGGCGGCGCCGGCGGAAAGCTATGACGCCTTCGACCGGTCGATCGATTCGCGCATCGTGCGCCTGCGGCGGAAGCTCGATTCCGAAAGCATCGTCACGGTGCGTGGTTCGGGCTACAGGTTCGATCCGCCGAAAGGCGCATAGCAGGGCAAACCGCGTCTGATGCGCGTGCCGGACCGGACGGGTTTTGCCTGCGGCCTGATTCACCTAGCGAACGACCACGTCGGCGGTGGAGGCCATCTCCACCGACTGGCTCAGTGCGGCCTGGTCGCTGGAGCGGTCCTTCATGATCACTGCGCCGACTGCGGCGAGGCCGAAAAACGCCTGCGAATACAGCAAGCAAGCGAGAATTGTCGATCCTATCTTCGAGCGCATGGGTCCGTTTCCTCAACTGCCTTCCGCTGCCATACCAGGCGCGTGCAAGGCGTTCATTCGTTCTGGAACCCAATGTGCAGCCACGATGTATCCGGATTGTGCCGCTGACGCGGAGGCCGTGTAGCCGCGCCGGCGCGCTTACATAAGGGCTCATGCCCGTCAGCAATTTCCTTGCCGGCTGCGCACGTCCTGTTTTCGTTTATGACGCGATCGGAAACCAATTCGAAACAAAGATGAATGTTTCGTGAAATCGGCGCGATACAGACCTGACGCAAAGTCACTCCATCAAACGCGGCAAACGCGAAAAACAGATGGAGGCTCCAATGACGAACACCTTGACCACCCGGTTTATCAACATCGCCGCGATCGCAATGACCGGCCTCGGAGTCTTTCTCGGCGCAGGCAACGGCCCGGCGCAGGCGTCGGTTTCCAATCAGATTGTCGCGAAGATCGACATCTCCGAACAGACCATGCAGGTGACTGTCGGTGGCCGCCCGACTTTCGAATGGAAGGTTTCGACCGCAGGCAAGGGCTATGTGACGCCGACCGGCGCCTGGAAGCCCTACCGCATGCACGAGATGTGGTATTCGAAGAAGTATGACAACGCGCCGATGCCGCATTCGGTGTTCTTCACCGGCGGCTACGCCGTGCACGCAACCCCGCATGTGAAGAAGCTCGGCCAGCCCGCATCGCATGGCTGCATCCGCCTCTCGCCAAAGAATGCGGAAGAATTTTACACGCTGGTGAAGGTGTTCGGCGCCCAGAACACCAACATCGTGATCGTCCAGTAATTCCCCAAGCGATTTGCGCCGACGTTCCCCGGCGCAGTCGTACATTCTCCCGGCAGGAGGCCTGACCTCCCCTGCCGGGATTTTTCGTATCTACATCCGAACCCGTTCGGCCTTCGGGTCGTACATCGGCTTGAGCGAGGCCTCGGCGGCGAAGCGCTCGCCGGCGATCTCGATCTCGTAGGACGAGGCGAGCACGTCGGCTTCGCTCTCGCCAGCGCAGGGCACGTAACCCAGGCCGATCGCGCCGCCGAGGAAGTGGCCGTAGTTGCCGGACGTGATCGTGCCGACGATCTTGCCGTCGCGCACCAGCGCCTCGTTGTGGAAGAGGAGTGGCTCCGGATCTTTCAGGCGGAACTGGACCATGCGGCGGGTCAGTCCCGTCTCCCTTTTCTTCAGCACCGCGTCGCGGCCGATGAAGTCGCCCTTCGATGTCTTTACCGCAAAACCGAGGCCGGCTTCCAGCACATGGTCCTCGTCGGTGATGTCGTGGCCGAAATGGCGGAACGCTTTTTCGATGCGGCAGGAATCGAGCGTGTGCAGGCCGCAGAGTTTCAGGCCGACATCGGCGCCGGCTTCCTCGATCGCTTCGAAGACATGCGCCGCCTGGTCGGTCGAGACATAAAGCTCCCAGCCGAGCTCGCCGACATAGGTGACGCGCTGGGCGCGGGCGAGGCCCATGCCGATCTCGATCTCCTGCGCCGTGCCAAACGGATTGGCCTCGTTTGAGAAGTCGTTGGGGCTGATCTTCTGGATCAAATCGCGCGACTTCGGTCCCATCAAGCAAAGCACGGCCTCGGATGCGGTCACGTCCGTGATGACGGCAAACTCATCGCGCAGGTTCTTGCGCAGCCAGGCGAGATCGCGCTGCAGCGTCGCGCCGGGGACGACGAGGAAGAAGGCGGTGTCGGAGAGCCGCGTGACGGTCAGGTCGCTCTCGATGCCGCCGCGCTGGTTGAGCATCTGCGTGTAGACGATCTTGCCGGGTGCAACGTCCATGTCGTTGGCGCAGAGGCGCTGGAGAAATGCGCACGCATCGCGGCCCTCGACGCGGATCTTGCCAAACGAGGTCATGTCGAACAGGCCGACGCCGGTGCGCACGGCCATATGCTCGTCGCTCTGGTTGCCGAACCAGTTCTGTCGCTTCCAGGAATATCTGTATTCGCGCTCCTGGCCGTCCTTCGCAAACCAGTTGGCGCGCTCCCAGCCGGCGACTTCGCCGAACACCGCGCCACGCGCCTTCAGGTGTTCGTGCAAGGGCGAGCGACGGACATTCCTCGCGCTCGCCATCTGGCGATACGGAAAATGGTCGGCGTACAGAAGACCAAGCGTCTCGGTGACGCGCGCCTTCAGGTAAGTCCGGTTCTTCTGGAAAGGCTGCATCCGGCGGATGTCGACTTCCCAGAGATCGAAGGGCGGTTCGCCATCGACGATCCACTGCGCCAGCGCCATGCCCGCGCCGCCGGACGAGACGATGCCGATCGAATTGTATCCGGCGGCAACGAAATAGCCGCCGATTTCAGGCGCTTCGCCCAGATAGTAGCGGTCGTCGGGGGTGAAGCTCTCGGGACCGTTGAAGAAGGTGTGGATGCCGGCCGTGCCCAGCATCGGCATGCGGTTGACGCCCATTTCGAGGATCGGCTCGAAATGATCCATGTCCTCGGGCAGTTGGTCGAAGCAGAAATCCTCTGAAATGCCGTTCATGCCCCACGGCTTGGCGACCGGCTCGAAGGCGCCGAGCATCATCTTGCCGGCGTCTTCCTTGTAGTAGGCGCACTCGTCCGGCACGCGCAGCACCGGCAGTCGGCCGAGCCCGGGAATCGGCTCGGTGACGAGATAGAAATGCTCGCAGGCATGCAGCGGAATCGAGACGCCGTTCTGGCCACCGAGTTCGCGGGCCCACATGCCGGCGCAGTTGACCACGATGTCAGCCTCGATCGTGCCTTCCTCGCCGCCCTTGGCCCATGAGACACCCGATACGCGCCCATTCTTGGTGTGAACCTTGGTCACCTTGGTGTTTTCGGAGATCGTCGCGCCGCGCTGCCGCGCGCCCTTGGCCAGCGCCATCGCGATGTTGCCGGGATCGCACTGGCCGTCGAGCGGCAGATGGACCGCGCCAACGACATCTGAGACGTTGAGATGCGGATACATTTCGCTGACTTCGGCGGGCGAAATCTCGCGCACGTCGACATTGAAGGCGCGGGCCATTGAAGCCTGGCGGTAGATCTCCTGCTTGCGCTCCTCGGTGAGCGCGACGGTGATCGAGCCAACCTGGCGCATACCGGTGGCGACGCCGGTCTCGGCCTCCAGCTTGACGTAGAGATCGGCGGAATATTTCGCCAGCCGCGTCATGTTCTGCGAGGCGCGGAGCTGGCCGATCAGGCCGGCGGCGTGCCAGGTCGTGCCGGAGGTGAGCTGCTTGCGCTCCAGCAGCACGATGTCGGTCCAGCCGAGCTTGGCGAGATGATAGGCAACCGAGCAGCCGGAGACGCCCCCACCGATGATGACTGCGCGGGCTTTGGTGGGAAGAGTCATTCGGCGGCGCTCCGGTCGGCATAAGACGCGAGGTGTCGGCGCAACCGCGCGGCCGCCTCGCGCAGAACGTCTTCGGGCTGGCAGAGCGAGATGCGGATGCAACCGGCGGCGGCGTCGCCGAAGGAGGAGCCGGGCATCACCGCGACCTTTTCCGTGTTGAGGAAGCCCCAGGCGAAGCGTTCGTCATCCGGGTCGATCGCACGGACGTCGAGCATGACATACATGCCGCCTTCTGAGCCCCGCACGGTGACGCCGTTGACGCCGCGGATCGCTTCGAGAAACGCCGCGCGGCGCGTGTCGTAGATCCGCGCGATCTCGGCCACGCCCCAGTCGTTCTCCAGCGCCTCGATCGCGGCGCGGGAGACGAAGTCCGGCAGGCCGTAGGTCGACACGAGGTTGAGGTTGATCAGCAATGTGATGAGATGCTCAGGCCCGGTCAGCCAGCCGATGCGCCAGCCGGTCATGCCGTGGCTTTTCGACATCGAATTGATCACCAGCGTGCGCTCGGCCATGCCGGGCAGGGCGCGGGGCGACAGGTGTTCGCCATGGGCGATCGTCCAGTAAACCTCGTCGGAGAGCAGCCAGAGATCGTGCCGGCGGCAGATGTCGGCGATGGCCTCGAGGCTTTCGCGCGAATAGACCGCGCCGGTCGGGTTGTTCGGCGTGTTGATCAGGATGGCGCGGGTGTTGGGCTCGATCGCCTTTTCGATGTCCGCGGCGGCGGGCTGGAAACCGTCCTCCGCGCGGGTCTCGACCACCGTAAAGCCCGCGCCTGAGGCGCGGAACGTGCCGGGATAGGTGGCGTAATAAGGCGCGACGACGATGGCGTGCCCGCCGGGATCGATCGTCGCCTGCACCGCGGCGAACAGCGCCGCCTGGCCGCCCGGCGTGGCGAGGATCTCGTCGGATGTTGTCTCGACGCCGGTGCAGCGGGTGGACAGCTTCGCCATCGCCGCCCTCAGCCGAGGGAGCCCGGGAAGCTGCGTGTAATGATGGTAGCCGCCTCGGACATATTTCACCGCCGCCTCGACCGTTTCGGACGGCGTGTCGAAATCATGGTCGCCGACCGAGAGCATGATGATGTCCTCGCCGGCCTGCTTGCGCGTCATGGCGTCGAAATGCACCTCCCAGCCGTCCTTGCCGGAGGGCGAGATGCCGGAAATGCGGGATGAAGGGTTAGGCATGCGAAAATCCTGTGATCGTGTGACCGCTGGCGACCAGACGGTCGCGCAGGGCGGCGATGTGCGGCGGCCCGACCTCGCAGCAGCCGCCGACGATGTCGAGGCCCGACTCGACCCAGCCGAGCGCGAAGGTGGCGTAGGCTTCCGGATCGAGATCGTGGCGGGCGTGCAGCACATCAACCGTCCCGCCATGCTTCAGAGCGCCCGTAGAGGTGAAGCCATTGGCATAGGCGCCGACTGTTCCGCCGAGCGCCTTCAGCGCGGGAAGGGCGGCGTCGACGGTCTCCGGACGCGAGCAATTGACGAGGCGCGCGGCGACCGGAAGATGCGCTATCGCCGCCGCAGCCTCGGCCAGCGTCTCTCCGCTGCGCAGGTTGGCCGAGCCATCGTCTGCCAGCGTCCACGATACCCAGAGCGGCTTGCCGCTTTCGGAGGCGGCGGTGGCGGCAGCAAGCGCTTCCTCTGACGACGCCATGGTCTCGCACAGGAACAGGTCGACGTGGTCGGCCTCTTCGGCGACGATGCGCCGGTAGATCGCCAACGTGTCGTCATAGGAGATCGTCAGCTTCGGCGCATAGGAGCCGAACAGCGGCGGCAGACAGCCGGCGATGGCGCAATCGCCGGCCATGTCGCGAGCGGCCTTTGCCAGTTCGATGCCGCGCTTCTGCAGCGGCTTGAACAGGTCGCCCGCACCCTCGCGCGCCAACCGCTCCGGCGTCGCGGCATAGGTGTTCAGCGTGATCACCTTCGCGCCGGCCTGGATGAACTCGGCGTGCAGGTCGCGCACCAGATCCGGCTCGTCGATCAGCACGCGCGCCGACCAGAGCGGCGTCGGCTTGGACGACGAACGGCGGAGCAGTTCCTGCCCCATGCCGCCGTCGGTGAGGATGACATTGCTCATGATCTCAGCCTCTCGTTCTTCGGATCCCAGAGCGGCTCGTCCTTCTGGACGATCGCGGCGAACCGGTCGCCGAAGATCTCGACCTCGATCGCCGTGCCGGGTTCGGCCAGATCGGCGCGGAGCATGCCGAGCGCGATCGACTTGTCCACCCGGTGGCCCCAGCCTCCCGACAACGTCTCGCCGACGATTTTTCCCCCATGCCAAAGCGTCGACATATAGGGCGCATCACAAGGCCCGGGATTCTCGATGACCAGCGTGACGAAGCGCTTGGTGACACCCTGCTGCTTTTCATTGGCGAGCGCCGCCTTGCCCTTGAAGTCCGGCTTGTCCCATTTGACGAAGCGGTCCAGCCCGCCCTGCAGCACCGTGTAGTCGGTCGACAGGTCCTGCTTCCAGGCGCGGTAGGATTTTTCAAGCCGCAGCGAATCCAGCGCGAACATGCCGAAAGGCTTCAGCCCGTGCTTCTGGCCGGCGGCCCAGACGGCGTCGAACACGGCGGCCGTGTCCTCGACCTTGGTGTGCAGCTCCCAGCCGAGCTCGCCGGCGAAGGAGACGCGGACGATCTGCAGCCAGCGTCCCGCGATCTGGCAGGATTGGTGCGTCAGCCAGGGTTTCGACAGGTCGGCACCGCTCACGTCGGCGAGGATGTCCCGTGATTTCGGCCCGGTGAGGATCTGGCAGGCGAAGGCATCGGTGACGTTTTGCAGGGTCACTTGAGTCGGTTGCGGCAGGTGGTTCGAGAGCCACTCGAAATCGTGCAGTTCGGCGACGGAGGCGGTGATGAGGAAGAAGAAGTTCTCGTCGAGCGCCATGATCGACATTTCGGTGACGATGCGGCCCTTTTCGTCGGCGAAGTAGCCGAGACCGATGCGGCCGGGTTTCGGGACGACGCCAGTTATCAGCGATGACAGCCACTCGCGCGCGCCTTCGCCCTGGACGCGATAGCGCGAGAAGCCGGGGAGGTCGAGAATGCCGGCGGCGTCGCGGACGACGAGGCATTCCTCGCGGATGCGCTTCTGCCATGGACCATCGCGGTCGAAGGTCTGCGTCGCCTCTTCCGAAATATCGTCGCCCGGTTGCGCATACCAGGTGGCGCGTTCCCAGCCATTGTAGGCGTTGAACTGCGCGCCGAGCGCCGAGACCCGGTCGTGGATGGGCGAGAGCTTGCGATCACGCCCCTCCGGCCAGGCGTGGCGCGGGAAGGAGATGGCATATTCGTGGCCGTAGATTTCCATGCCCTTGGCGACCGCGTAGTCGGGCGCCGAGGCGTAAGCCGTGAAGCGGCGCGGGTCGCAGGACCACATGTCCCATTCTGTCGCGCCCTCGGTGACCCATTCGGCCAGGACCTTGCCTGCGCCGCCGGCTTGCGCGATGCCGAAGGTGAAGACGCAGGCCTCGTAGGCGTTGGGCACGCCCGGCATCGGACCGATCAGCGGGTTGCCGTCGGGCGTGTAGGGGATCGGGCCGTTGATCACCTTGGACAGGCCGGCCGTGCCGAGGATCGGCACCCGGCGCACCGCGTCGTCCAGATACCATTCCAACCGTTCCAGATCATCGGGGAAGAGCTGGAAGGAGAAGTCGTCGGGCATCGGGTCGCCGCTCGTCGCCCAGTGCGCGCGGCAATTGCGCTCGTAGGGGCCGAGGTTCATGCCGTGCTTTTCCTGGCGCAGGTAGTAGGACGTGTCGACATCGCGCAGCAGCGGCAATTTCTTGCCGGCTTCCTTCGACCACGCGGCAAGTTCCGGGATTTCCTCGAATAGGATGTATTGGTGGCTCATCACCATCATCGGAATGTCGCGGCCGAACATTTTTCCCACTTCCGCCGCTCGGTAGCCGGCGGCGTTGACGACCTTCTCGCAGTGGATGTCGCCCTTTGGTGTCGAGACGACCCACTCGTCGCCGTCGCGACGGACGCCGGTGACGGGACAGAACCGCTCGATCCGCGCGCCGAGATCGCGCGCGCCCTTGGCCAGCGCCTGCGTCAGCTGCGCCGGATCGATGTCGCCGTCGTTCGGATCGTAGAGCGCGCCAGCCAGATCGTGCAGTTCGAGGAAGGGATAGCGCGCCTTGATCTCGTTGACGCCGACCACGTCGATCTCCATGCCCTGGTAGCGGCCCATGCCCTTGGCGCGCTGGAACTCGCGCATGCGCTCGCGGCCGTGCGCCAGGCGGAGCGAGCCGGTGACGTGGTAGTTCATCGGATATCCGACTTCGTCGGCGAGGCCGCGATAGAGCGTCGCCGAATAGCGCTGCATGTTCATCAGCGACCAGGACGAGGAGAAGGTCGGCACGTTGCCGGCGGCATGCCATGTCGAGCCGGACGTCAGTTCGTTCATTTCGAGAAGGACGCAGTCGGTCCAGCCGGCCTTCGCCAGATGATAGAGCGAGGACACGCCGACCGCGCCGCCGCCGATGATGACCACGCGCGCCTGGGTGGGGAATTCAGCCATACGATCCTCCTCAATACACAGGCGGGGACACAACCCAGATGACGACAGCGGGCGTCTCGCCCGGGTTGCGCCAGCGGAACGGCTTTTCCCGGAAGCGGAACGAGTCGCCCTCGGCCAGCTGGTGCCAGACGCCCGCAATCTCGATGTCGAACCGGCCGGACGTCACGTAACCCGCCTCCTCGGTGGCACGGACCGCAGGTTCCAGCAGCGTGGCGCCGGGCGCGAATTCCGACCGCAGTATCTCGAAGCTACCGCCCAGGTCCGGCGAAAGCAGTTCCTCCACGAGGCCGGTTTCGGCTGTTCCAAGGCTGCGGCGGCGGTCGGCCCTGACGATGACGCCGCGCTCGGCTTCGTCCGCCGCTTCATGGGTGAAGAACAGGCTGACGGGCACGCCGAAGACGGTGGCAAATGCGCGCAGATCGCCGATCGCGGGACGCGATATCCCGCGCTCGACCTGGCTGATCCAGCCGACGGAGCGGCGCATCTTCAGGGCCAGTTCGGTCAGCGTCAGGCCGCGCGCCTTGCGCAGTGCGCGCAGGTCGCCAGCCAGATGCGAGGCATCCTGCAGCGTGATTCGAGGGAGACTTTGTGAAATTCCCGGCATGATTTTCACATTCCCGATTGGCGTGAAATTATCAAGCAGAATTTCATGGTGGCATTCCGGGGTTGCGGTTGGCATCCGGGTCATGCGAATTGCATGGAGAAATCAGTTAGCCGGAATCGTCGAGGATTTCCGACACAAAGTCGAAAGGCCATGCCCGTGGCTGCGCCCCAGAGCAAATTGGAACCGGTCGATGACACGGCGATCGTCGATGCGGCGATCATGTCGCGGCGGTCAGTGCGGGCTTTCCTGCCGGACCCGGTCGACGAGCAGACGATCCGCGACATCCTGACGGTCGGCGCACGCGCGCCGTCGGGCACCAACATGCAGCCGTGGAAGGTCTATGTCGTCACCGGCGAGAAAAAGCAGGCCGTGACCGACGCGGTGCTGAACTCCGGCGTGCGCGCCGAGAAGATCGCGTGGGACGAATACAAATACTACCCGGACAAGTTCTTCGAGCCGTATTACGCACGCCGCCGCGCCGTCGGCTACGCACTCTATGACGCGCTGGGCATCCCGAAGCGCGACGTCAACCAGATGCGCGCGCAGCACGACCGCAACTTCGTCTTCTTCGACGCGCCGGTCGGCATGATCTTCACCATCGATCGGCGGCTGAACCAGGGCTCGTGGATCGACCACGGCATGTTCCTGCAATCGATCATGATCGCCGCGCGGGGCAGGGGCCTGCATACCTGCCCGCAAGCGGCGTTCGCGCCCTATCACAAGCAGATCCGCCCGGTGCTGAACATTCCCGACGAGGAGATCGTCACCTGCGGCATGGCGCTCGGCTACGAGGACGTCACAAAGCCGGAAAACACGTTCCGCACCGAACGCGCCTCGCTCGACGAATTCGTCACCTTCGTCCGGTAGGCCTATGAACCGGCGCGGAATGCTTGCCGTCGGACTTGTTCTCGCAACGGTGGTTGGCGCTTGGCACCCCGCTCGGGCCGATGCCCAGCAGTCGGTGTCGCCTGGCGAGGAAGCCGCGCCGGGGGTGACCTACGCCGATCTTCTGCGCCATATCGTGCCGGACCTATCCGAGGCTTCAGGCCGCTACTCGGGCGCCAGGGTGATCAAGCTTCGCCATGTCGTGCCTGATTATGGCGGCGCGACGCCGGAACCCTTTCCGCTGGCGGACGTGCGGGTCATCGCATTCGGCGCCCCGGAGCGTCGTTCGCTCCTGATGTTGCTCGATCTCGGCAATTATGCCGATTACGCCGAGGGACTGACGCCGCTGGCGCTGTTTGACCTGTCTGGCACACCGCGTCTGGTCGACGCGGTGGATGTCGCATTCGATCGTCATTCGGGTTTCGCCGAGACCGGTCTCTCGCCCGAGCGTGACGGAATTGTCGTGACCAACAGCACGCATTTCAACAGCAACCAGGCCTATGTCACGCATGCCATTCTCGCCCTGGGCAAGGAACGGGTTGAGCTGATCGATACGGTCTCGACATTCAACGAACAGTCCTGCGCCGGGGAGACGTCGCAAAAGCCGACGTTCAGGTCCACAGGCTCCGACGCTTTCGTCGTCGAGGTCGCGATCGAGACAACGCCCAGCGAAGAGGATTGCGGGGAAGCCAAGCTCGAGACAACGCCGCGGATCATTTCGGTCACCTACCGGCGTGCAACGCCCGGCGGGACATTCGTGCAGGACTCGGATGCGCTTGACGTGCTGGCCACTGCGAACCAGGGCCGCTTCTGATCCATCGACGCGTCACGCCTCGGCGAAACGCTCCGGGCTCGAGCGCAGGCGTTCGATGTCGCGGCGCGGCGGGGCGCCGAACAGCCGGCTGTATTCGCGGCTGAACTGCGACGGGCTGTCATAGCCGACGCGATGGCCGGCGGTCGCAGCATCCAGCGCCTCGCTCAGGATCAGCCGGCGGGCTTCCTGCAGGCGCAACTGCTTCTGGTAATTCAGCGGGCTCACGCCGGTGACCTCCTTGAAGTGGAAATGCAGCGACGACAGGCTCATCCGCGCCTCCTGCGCCAACGCCTCGGCGCTGAACGCGCCGGTGAAATTGGTCTTCAGCCAGGCGATGGCGCGGTTGATCTGGCGCATGCGGCTGTCGCCGATGGCGATCTGCCTGAGCTTGCCCGATTGCGGTCCGCGCAGCAGCCGATAGAGGATCTCGCGCTCGGCCAGCGGAGCGAGCATGGCGATGTCATCGGGCTGCCCGAGCAAGCCGATCAACCGCTCGAGCGCCGAGGAGAGTTCCGGCGTGGTTTGCGCCAGCGACATGCTGCATTCGCAGCGGCGCTCCTCGATCTCGGGAAGCTGCATGTCGAGGATCAGGTCGGCCAGCATCGCCGGGTCGAGATCGAGCCGCACGCAGAGATAGGGTTCTGCCTCCGTTGCGGTGACCACCTGGCCGATCACCGGCACGTCGACCGAGATCGTCAGATATTTGTCGGCGTCGTAGATGAAGACCTGGTCGCCCATCATCACCCGCTTGCGGCCTTGCGCGATGACGCAGATCGCCGGCTGGTGCACGCCGTGCAGCGGTTCGGTCGGGGCCGATTTCCGCACCAGTGCAAGGCGGGGGATTGCGGTGGGGTAAATGCCGTCTTCCGTGGCAAATCGGGCAATTTCCGTCGCGAGACTGTTTTGCGTGGCCATACCGAAATCCTCTGTGAAGCCTGAAAACGAACGGTTTCGCTGCATTCGTGCATCGCCTACCTAGCGGTTTCGCATGCGCGAGGGAAGTCCGCTCGCTCGTTGTCTGGAGGATCGTGCAATCTTTTCGGAAGATCGGTCTACCGCAAAATCGGTTCGATGGTGCATTTACCGACCGTGCCCGGTGGGCAAATTCAAATCACAGGAGGCTCTCGATGTTGCAGTCAAACCCGAACCGGCTGATTGGGCGGATCGCCGCTCTTGTCCCCTCCTGGACCGTCATGCGTGGCGCGCTGCAAAGCGTTCGGGCCAAGCGCAAGCCGAGGAGGACATTGAATGGCTAGGTTCAGCCTTGGCCGGTATCTGCCGGCGCTCATTCTCATCGCCGCGATCTTCGCGATCGCTGCAACCGCCACCCCGGAAACGATCACCACCGACAGGACGAAAACAGGAAGCATCGTCATGCAAGCCGAACAGACCGCAGCAACGCACCCCTATGTTGGGATGTGGGTCACCGCAAACCGCAACATCCGCCACCAGCTGCTGCCGAACGGGCGCTATGTCGAAGCCCGCGGCGTCCGCGAAAAGGCCTACGAAGGCCGCTACTGGCTGAAGGGTGATCACATCGAATATGTCGACGACACCGGTTTTGCAGCCGACGGCGACTTTCGCGACGGCGTACTCTACCACGCCGGCATGGTCATGACGCGCGAACGATAGGCCCGCTCGCCGGCGGACGGTCGATTCCGGCCAGCGCGTTCAGGTTTCGCCGCAGACCGTCGACGTAGGACAGCCGGCTTTCAACAGCGTCATGCGTTTCGCGCCAGATCGGCAGCGCGTCGGCCAGCTTCTCGCGGCCGGCGAGCGTCAGCGACAGCAGCCGGCCGCGGCGATCTTCCGGATCGCTGCCGGAGGTCACGAAGCCGCGCCTCTCCAGCGCCTTCAGCGCCGCGGTCAGCGTCGTCCGGTCCATGCCGAGGACGGCGGTGACCTCGCGCATGCGCACGGGTCCCGGACGGTTGAGCGACATCATCAGCGAGAACTGACCGTTGGTCACACCGGCCGGCCTCAGCGCCTCGTCGAACACACGGGCGAGAACGCGCGCGGCGCGCTGCGCATGCAGGCACAGGCATGTGTCGCGCACGTGAAGCGTGGTCAGGATGTCAGGAGGAGGCAGCTTGCTGGAATGCATCGACTGATTACGTTGATATCAACACGAAAGTCCATAGGATAGGTGGTCGCACGCGGTTGGGAGGGAAGCATGTCGAAGGTTCTGGTTCTGATTGGCACCAAGAAGGGCGCTTTCATCGCCGAGAGCGACGAGGCGCGGAAGGACTGGAAGCTGCGCGGACCGTTCTGCAACATGTGGCCGATCCACCATCTGATCGCCGATCCGTCGACCGGCGCGATCCATGGCGCCGGTGGCAACGAGTGGTTCGGGCCGGCGGTCTGGACGTCGAAGGATCTCGGCGAGAGCTGGACGCATTCGAGCCAGGGTCTTGCCTATGCCGAAGGGAAAGACCCGATTTCGGCGGTGTGGAGCATCGCGCCACGCGCGGGCGAGCTGTTCGCGGGCGTCGGCCCCGCCGGGCTGTTCCGCAGCGCCGATGGCGGACAATCGTTCGAGCATATCGAGGGATTGCAGCAGCATCCGACGCGGCCGGACTGGAACGCGGGCGGGGCAGGGCTGATCCTGCACTCGATCGTGCTCGATCCGGAAGATCCCGAGAAAATCTGGATCGGCATTTCGTCGGCGGGCGTGTTCTACACCGAGGATGGCGGCAAGACATGGGAGCCGCGCAACAAGGGCACGCGAGCGGATTTCTTTCCCGAGGGCCAGAACTATCCGGAGTTCGGCCAATGCGTGCACAACATCGTCCGCGCGCCCGGCACGTCCGGCAGGCTCTATCAGCAGAACCATTGCGGCATGTATCGCTCCGACGACGGCGGCGCATCCTGGCAAAGCATCGAGCAGGGCCTGCCGTCGGACTTCGGATTTCCGGCCGGCGCACATCCGCGAGATCCCGAGACGCTTTTCCTGATCCCGCTCAACGGAGCCGAAAAGGGCCGCTTCGTACCGGACGCCAAGGCCGCTGTCTGGCGCACGCGCGACGGCGGCAAGACCTGGGAAGACCTGCGCAACGGGTTGCCGCAGGACAACGCCTATTTCGGCGTGCTGCGCCAGGCGATGGCGACCGACCGGCTGGAGCCGGCGGGCGTCTATTTCGGCACCGGAACCGGCACCCTGTTCGCCAGCGCCGACGAGGGCGAAAGCTGGATGTCGATCGCCGACCATTTGCCGACGATCTCGTCGGTCGAGACCTATGTGATCGACTGATGGAGATCGGCCACAACAGCGGCGACAATCCTGTCGTCGTGCGGCTTCAGGGCGTGATGGTTGACCTGTTTCCGGGGGCCACCCGCCGCGTCGAGATGTCCGCCGCGACGGTCGCCGAGATGATCGACGAACTCGACCGCCGCTGGCCCGGCATGGCCGACCGCATCCGCGACTCGCGCCCCGCCATCCGCAAGCATATGAATGTTTTCGTGGAAGGCGAGCGCGCGAAGCTTGGCACCAAGCTGCCGCGCGGGACGGAAGTGTTCGTGTTTACGGCGATCAGCGGGGGGTAGGGACCAACCTCACGTCCCTTGCGGTGTATCGTAAGCTTCTATCCCAAAATCGACCCCACAATCTGCCAGTCGTCGGAGCAGGTCGGGCGACAGTGAGTCCCCATAGGCGCCATCGCCCAGCAACGCCAGGATGACGGTCACAGTTGCTCCCGAACCTATCAGGCGAAGGATAGCATCCCGGCGGTTTTCGAGCATTCCGACGAAACGGCGCATTTCTTCGGCGAAATGACCGGTCTGTGAGCTGTGCTGTTCTACGTAGCGCCACCGGCTGTCGGCATATCGGCCAGGGAGCGTGTCGCCCCGGAGGGTCTGATGCTTCTCGCCCACGTGCTGTTGAAAACGGGCCTGTAGCCCAAGCTCATTGCCGATCTGTTCTGGGCTCAAGCTCGGATGCACGACGAACAACTGCAGCAAAATGCGCATCACGATCTTGCCCTATGCCGGAGTTGCAACCTCAATTCCGATTGTCCGGTATTTCCTCGTCTGAAATAGGAAGCTCGTATCTGTCTTCCGGGGCAATTTCAGCGCGAGAGAGCAACGAGAGTTCCGAAGCGTCAAGATCGCGAACAAGCGTACGTCTGCGGCTTTCGGGGTGGGATCGAATGTCGTTTCCCGGAGATGACGCTGAGCGGATCATTGGAAGCTCCATTGACCTGGCAAAATACTCCACAAGGCTGGCGATTCAACCCTACCTCACTTCATACCCAACCTCTTCCGCCGCATGGCACAGCGTCGTCCAGAACGCTCGCGAAAACGAGCGGAAGACGTAGAGGTCGAATGCGTCCGGCCCGGTGCGCTGGACCTGGGTGAAGATGTCGTGGTGCATGGTCGAGCGGCCGGAGCCCAGCGGGAACGCCACCAGCGAGAAGTCGATGGCGTAGAGCTTTTGCAGCACCCATTCGGATTTCGGCCCGGCGACGCGAATGGCCGTGCGGCCATGCGACAGGTCGGTGACGGTGCCGGTTTCGATCGGGACGAGCTTTTGCAGTTCCGCTCCAATGCCCTCGAGCTGTGTCACGACGAGGAATTTTCCCGGCGCAAAGCCAAAGGCGGCCTTGTGCTCGGTGGCGATGCCGCCACCAGCGCCGTCGGGCAATTTGAGGCCCGCGGCCTTCTGTATCGCGGCGATGACAGCCTTTTCCTGGCCATGCCAGGCGGCGACCTGGACGATCGAGCCGGGGCGCGTTTCGGCGAGCGTGACGGCGGCCGTCGCGCCGGTGACGTTGTGGCGACCGGGCTTCCAGGCGGCGGCGAGGGGGGAGACCTGCTCAACCATGCATGCGGGTCCCTTCGGGGTCGAACATATGATGGCTCACGATCTCGACAGGCCCGTGGCGGCCGCGCAGCGGGTCGGAGACATAGGCGCGCTGGCCGTGCCGCTTCTTGCCGCCCTTGACCAATGCCAGTCCGATATATTTGCCGAGCGAAGGCGAGAAGCAGACGGCGGTGATGTGGCCGATCGAGTCGCGGTGCACCGACGGGTCGTTGTATTCAACGACATGCGCGCCGCCGTTGAGCGGCCTTCCGTCGAGCGAGACGACGCCGACGAGCCTCAGGCGATTTTCGTCGGCGAGGCCCTCGCGGTCCATCATCGCCGAGCCGATGAACGGCTTCTTCTTCGACAGCATCCAGTCGAGATAGAGGTCGCGCGCGGTGGTGCGGCCGTCGATTTCGGCGCCGGTGACATGGCCCTTTTCGATGCGCATCGTCCCCAGTGCTTCGAGCCCGTAGGGCACGAGACCGAGCGGCTTGCCGGCGTCGATCAGCGCGTCCCAGACATGCTGGCCGTGGCCCCCGCCGGAATAGACCTCGTAGGCCAGTTCGCCGGAGAAGGAGAGGCGGCAGATCATGACCGGCGCGCCGCCGATTTCGCCGCGGACGATACCCATGAAGGGCAGTGTTTCGTTGTCGACCGACGTGCCAGTGACACAGGCGGCAAGAATGTCGCGGGCGCGCGGCCCGGCGATCGATGCGCCGGCCCACTCGTCGGTAACCGAGGTCAGGGTGACCTTCAGGTCCGTCCAGTAGATGTCGAGAAAATATTCGAGGTTCTGCATCACCTTGCCGGCATTGGCCGTCGTGGTGGTCATCAGGTAGTCGTGCTCGGCAAGCCGCCACGTTGTGCCGTCATCATAGGCGAGGCCGTCCTCGCGCAGCATCAGGCCGTAGCGCGCCTTGCCGACGGCGAGCGTCGAGAACATGTTGGTGTAGACGCGGTCGAGGAACTCGCCTGCATCCGGCCCCTGCACGGCGATCTTGCCGAGCGTCGAGACATCGCAGATGCCGGCGGTCGTGCGGGCAGCCTTGGTCTCGCGGATATAGGCCTGCTCGACGGTTTCGCCCGGTGCGCCGTAGACCGCGGGTCGGTGCCAAAGGCCCGCCGGATACATTTTCGCGCCCTGCTCGATGTGCCAGTCATGCATCGGCGTCAGTCGCTCCGGCTTGATGTCGCCGTAGCGCTCGGAGGCAAGGGAACCCAGCGACACCGGCGCGAAGGGCGCGCGGAAGCGGGTCGAGCCAACCTCGGGGATCGGCTTGCCCAACGTCTCGGCCATGATCGCCATGCCCGGCACGTTGGAGGTCTTGCCCTGGTCGGTCGCCATGCCAAGCGTGGTGTAGCGCTTCAGGTGCTCGACGGAGATGAACCCTTCGCGATGCGCCAGGCGGACATCGTCGGCGGTGACGTCATGCTGGAAGTCGACAAAGGCTTTGCCCTTGGCCCTGATCTCGAAGACAGGCGCGGGCGCGATGTCGAGACCGAACCCGCCGGAGAAGTCGCCTGCTGCATTGCCAACCGCCACCCAGCCCTGCGCTGGTCTTGGCGGCAGGAAGGCCTGAAGGTTGGCTTCCCATTCGGCCTTGCCGGCTCCCGCCTGACTGGCGAGGTGGATGACCGGCGACCAGCCGCCGGAGACGGCGAGCAGGTCGGCGGAAAGGGCCCGAGGATCGCCCGAGAGCACTCCGGTCGCAGCGTCGAAGCGCTGGACCTTCAGGCCCGACAATGCCTTGCCGCCTTCGGTGCCGACAACGGCGTGGCCGAGCAGAAGTTCGCCCCCCGCTGACGCAGCGAGTTCCCGCGCGGCGGCTGAGATTTCGGAGCGTACGTCGACGATCGCGGTGACCGTCGCGCCGGCCTCGCGCAGCAGCGCCGCATTGGCGTAGGCGCTGTCATTGTTGGCAAAGACCGCGATGCGCTCGCCGGGCAACACGCCATACTCGGCGGCGTAGCGCGCGGCGGCGGAGGCGAGCATGACGCCCGGGCGGTCATTGCCGGGGAAAACCAGAGGCCGCTCGAATGCGCCGCTGGCAATGACCACCTTCTGCGCGCGGATCGTCCAGTGGCGGTGACGCGGCTCGTGCTTGCCCGGCTCGCGCTTGTGGTCGGCGACGCGCTCCATCGCGGCGACCGTGTTGTTGTCGTAATAGCCCCAGGCGGTGGTGCGCGGCAGCAGTTGCACGTTCGGCAGTTCGCGCAGGCCCGACAGAGTTTCGTCAACCCATGCCGCTGCCTCCGCGCCCTCGACGCGGCCGCCGGACCAGCGGGCCGAGCCGCCGAGCTGCGGGTCCATCTCGACCAGAATCACGCGCCCGCCATCGCTGGCTGCCTTGCGCGCAGCATTGAGGCCAGCCGGGCCGGAGCCGACGACCAGCGTGTCGCACCAGGCGTTCATGCGCTCGTAGCGCGCGGTATCCTTGGTGATCCCGGCGCGGCCGAGGCCAGCGGCGCGGCGGATGAAGTGTTCACAGAACATCCAGAACCGCGTGCCCTTCAGCGGGCCGAAGACCGGGCCCATGAAGGTCTTGTAGTAGAAGCCGGCGCCGAGGAGTTTGCCGCCCAACTGGTTGACCGCGCCGACATCGAAGCCAAGCGACGGGAAGCGGTTCTGCGAGATCGCTTCGAGGCCTTCGTGGATCTCGATCTGGGTCGAGGGAATGTTCGGCTCGCGAATATCGCCCTTGATCAGGGTCACCAGCGCGTTCGGCTCGTCGGCGCCGGCGGTCATCACGCCGCGCGGTCGGTGATACTTGAACGAGCGGCCGAACAGCGTGACGCCGTTGGCGAGCAGCGCCGAGGCCAGCGTTTCGCCGGGATGGCCGTGGAAAACCTTGCCGTCGAAGGAGAAGCGGATCTGGCGCGTGCGGTCGATGCGGCCGGACGAGACGGTGCGGCGCGGGCTCATCTGGCGTCTCCCGGCTTGCGGCGGGATGCCGATTTCTTAGCGTCGTGGTCGCGGGCAAAGGCGACGGACGAGATCGCATGCGTCAGCGTCGAGCGAGTCAGCTTCAGGTGCGTACGGCAGCCGCCGGAATGCTGCCAGTATTCGTCATGGTCGCCCAGCGTGTTCACCCGGTCGTACACATACGCGTTCCACGCCGCCTGGTCGGTTGAGCCTGGGTCGGGACGGACGCGGTTGGCGTCGCCCTGATAGGTATATTCGGACACGTCGCGCGGGCCGCAATAGGGGCAGTTGATCAGCATGTTCGTTCGCCCTAGTGCAGCCGGGGCGTTGCGCCCTGGCCCTTCTCGTCGATGACTGCGCCGCGATAGAAGCGGTCGAGCGTGAACCCCGCATTGGTCGAATGCGGCTGGTCCTTGGCGATCGTCCAGGCGAAGGCGAAACCCGACGCCGGCGTCGCCTTGAAGCCGCCGTAACACCAGCCGGTGTTGAGATACATGCCGGGCAGCGGTCCCGTGGTGATGATCGGCGAGCCGTCCATCGACATGTCCATGATGCCGCCCCAGGAGCGCAGCAGCCGCACACGGGACAGGCCGGGAAAGAGCGCGCAGATCTCGCTCATCACGTCCTCGACGATCGGCAGATTGCCGCGCTGCGCATAGGTGTTGTAGCCGTCGATGTCGCCGCCAAAGACCATGCCGCCCTTGTCGGACTGGGTGGCGTAGAGGTGACCGGCGCCAAAGGTCACGACCGTGTCCATGAACGGCTTCAGGCCTTCCGACACAAAAGCCTGAAGCACGTGGCTCTCGATCGGCAGCCGGTCGATGCCGGCCATCTTCAGGACATGGCCGGTGTGGCCGGCGACCGCGACCGCGACCTTCTTGGCGCGGATGTCGCCGCGCGTCGTCTGGACGCCGGTGATCTTGTCGCCATCGCGCAGGAAGCCGGTGACTTCGCAGTTTTCCAGCATGTCGACGCCGCGGCGGTCGGCGCCGCGGGCATAGCCCCAGGCGACGGCGTCATGCCGGGCGGTGCCGGCGCGGCGCTGGATCAGGCCGCCGACAACAGGGAACCGGCCGCCGACATCGATGTCGAGCGCCGGGAGGAACCGCTTGATCTCCTCGCGGGTCATCAGCTCGGAATCGATGCCGGCATGGCGCATCGCGTTGCCGCGGCGGGCGAAATCGTCGAGCTGTCCGGGCGTATGCGCGAGGTTGAGGCAGCCGCGCTGCGAGAACATGACGTTGTAGTTGAGGTCATGGGAGAGGTTCTCCCACAGCTTCACAGAATGCTCGTAGAAGGCGCTGTTGGCCGGCAGCAGGTAGTTCGACCGGATCATCGTCGTGTTGCGGCCGATATTGCCCTGGCCGAGCCAGCCGCGCTCCACCACCGCGACATTGGTGATGCCGTGCTCCTTGGCGAGATAGTAGGCGGTCGACAGGCCATGGCCGCCGCCGCCGACGATCACCACGTCGTATTCGGGCTTCGGGTCGGGCTTGCGCCAGGCAGGTTTCCAGTCGGGCGTGCCGGCAAAGGCGTTCCGCAGAAGTGAAAAGACCGAATATTCCGCCATGCGTGCCCACGCCTCGAGATTGCTGGCGCAGACTATAGAGCAGGTCGGTGCGCGAAGGCGAGGAAAGCGCCATCGCTTTTCACAACACCGACCATCGGGGCAGGCCATGGCTGCCGCGCCTTGCCCTGCCGCGACAGCGTCACTATTGATGCGTCAGATCAATCCGATGGCGCATCTCCGTTGAATCGCAGTCCTGCCTCCCGTTTCGTCGTCGTGTTGCGCGCGCTGCTGATGGCGTTGGCGCTGTTTGCGTCGCAGCTTTCCGCCCATGCCCAGAACGGCACGCCGGAAATCGTCGCAACGCAGCAGCCGGTGATTCAAGGTTTGGCGCTGAAGGCCGACGAGATCGAGAGGCGGGTCGCGGCCAATGCCGACAATGATGCGCGGCTGGTCGATCTGCGGCTCGAACTCGACACGCTCGCCCGCGAGCTGCTGCAGGCCGGCGTCGCGTTCCGGCCTCGCCTGTCGGAGATCAACACCCGCCTCGAGCTTCTCGGCCCTGCGCCAGCAGAGGGGCAACCGGCTGAAGCAGAGATCGTCGCCAAGGAGCGGCAGGCGCTGCTGAGCGAGAAGAGCCAGATCAACGTGCTGATCGGCGATGCCGAGACCGCGTCGCTGCGCGTCAACCGGCTGATCGACCAGATCGCGCAGATGCGGCGCGACCTGTTCGCCAATACTTTGTCGAAGCGCTACGACATCGACTACGCGCTGGTCGGCGAAGTGATCGACAATCTCGACGCCGAAGTGACGGGCCTCTACCTCACCATTGCCTCCTGGCTGCGCTTCGTGGTGCAGTTCAAGCTGCCATCGGTGCTGGGCGCGGCGTTTTTCGCCGTTGCGGCCGCGGCGGTTCTGCTGATCGGCGGCCGCCGGTTGTTCGGAACGCTGATCACCGCAGACCCCGCCGAACCGGATCCGCCCTATATCAGCCGCCTGTCTGTCGCGTTCTGGTCAACGCTGTTGCGCACGGCCGCGATCGCCGTGTTCTTCCTCAGCACGTGGTTTTTCTTCGATTATTTCGACGTGCTGCGCGGCGACATCGGCGCCATGCTGGCGACGCTGTTCGCGGTCATCGCGTTGGTGATGTTCGTACATCGGCTGTCGCGGGCCGTTCTGTCCCCGGGCCTGCCCAACTGGCGGCTGGTCGAGATCGAGCCGAAACCGGCGCGACGGCTCGTCTGGCTGATCACGGCGACGGCAATCGCCACGGGCGTCGACTATCTCTTCGCCGAGATCTTCGAGATCAGGGGCGCGCCGCTGGCGCTGACCGTCGGCGAGTCGCTGGTCGCCACCCTCATCGTCGGCTTGAACGTGATGATGATCGCAACCGTCAAGCCATTCGCCGACGAGGAGGGGCGGCCAAAGGCGTGGCCGATTCTGCTGCGCGTATCGCTCTACGCTCTCGGCGGCATGACATTGCTTGCGGCCGTTCTCGGCTACATCGGGTTTGCCAAGTTCATGTCGCAGCAGATTGTCGTCACCGGCGCGATCCTGGTGATGATGTATATTGGCGTGCTCAGCGCGCGCGCGGTTTCGGAAGAAGGCGCCTTTGCCGGGACGGCGCTTGGACGTCGGCTGGGCAGACGCTTCGAGATCAACGAGGCCGCGTTCGACCAGTTGAGCCTCGCGTCCAGCATCCTCGTCAACCTGCTGGTCGTCTTCATCGGCTTGCCGCTGATCCTGCTGCAATGGGGTTTCCAGTGGGGCGATATCCGCTCCTGGGCCTACTCGATCGCGACCGAAATCCGCGTCGGCACCGTGTCGTTCTCGCTCATCGGCATCCTGACCGGCATCGCGGTGTTTGTGATCGGCTACTTTGCGACGCGCTGGTTCCAGCGCTGGCTCGACGATTCGGTGATGACGCGCGGCCGGGTCGACGCCGGCGTGCGCAACTCGATCCGCACGGCCGTCGGTTATGCCGGCGTGGCGCTGGCAGGACTGATCGGTATCTCGGCAGCCGGCATCGACCTGTCCAACCTCGCGCTGATCGCCGGCGCCTTGTCGCTCGGCATCGGCTTTGGCCTGCAGAACGTCGTGTCGAACTTCGTCTCAGGACTGATCCTGCTCGCCGAGCGTCCGTTCAAGGTCGGCGACTGGGTGGTGGCGGGCGCCGTTCAGGGTACTGTCAAAAAGATCAGCGTGCGCGCCACCGAGATCGAGACGTTCCAGCGCCAGACCGTGATCATGCCGAATTCGGAGCTGATCAACGCGGCCGTTGGCAACTGGACGCACAAAAACAAGCTTGGCCGGGTCGATATCAAGGTCAACGTCGCCTATGGGGACGACGGACACAAGGCGCATGACATCATGCTTGAGATCGCGCGCAACCACCCGCTGGTGCTGAAGAACCCGGAGCCTTTCGTGTCCTTCGCCAATTTCGGTCCGGCAGCCCTCGAATTCGAAATCCGCATCTTTCTTTCGGACATCCTGAATGGGCTGCGGGTCCAGAACGACATCCGCTTCGCAGTCTTGGACGCGTTCGCCGCCGCTGGCATCGAGATTCCATCGACGCCGCGCGCCATGCCGCTGGTGGAGGAGGGGGTGTTGCAGACGGAAGAGCCGCCTGCTGGGGAGATAGCCGAGAAGCCCCGCGCTTCGAAGCGGCGCCGCCGGGTTGATCCCGATTGAGGCGCGGTCGGGGCGTGAATGGGGCATTCAGTTGCCGTTCAGGTTGGATTGCCTATAAGCTCCTCTGCAAAGGGTGATTGAACCCTTCCGATAGACAGAAGGCGGTGGAAACACCGGTCAAGCCAATGAAGAAGTTTCTCGTGATGTCTGCGGCGCTTCTCGCGCTCTCGTCGCAGGGGAATGCAGCCAGCATCGTCAACAATGACGGCGAGGCGCGCACGGTGATTGTCACCGACGGCGGCAGCCAGCAGGAGCTTTCGCTTTCAGCCGGCGAAAGCGCCGAATTCTGCCCGAACGGCTGCTTCGTGTCGCTCTCCGGCGAGCGCGAGACGCTGCTCGGCAGTGAAGCGGTGGAGATCACAGGCGGCAAGATGCGCATCCGCTAAACTGGCGCAACGCCACTTTCGAGAGGCCGGGCAGATGTCCGGCCTTTTGTGCTTTCTGGAGACGGTTCGTTAATCCTGATCGCCAAATCCGGGCTCTGGAATCCGATCAACTGCTCCGCGATTCAGCTTTCCGTAGTCCAAACCGGTCATTGTTCGGTCAACCGCGCCGCGAACAGGTGCGTGAAGAACGCTACAGGATTGTCCGAGAATGGATGCGAGAACGGAGAATGCCGCCCTTCCGCTGGCGGTTGATCTCGACGGCACGCTGATTGCGACCGACCTTCTCTGGGAAGGTCTGTTCCTGCTGATCCGCAAGAACCCGCTTTACCTCTTCTCGGCCATCTACTGGGCGCTCGCCGGCGGTCCCGCCAGGCTGAAATGCGAAATCGCCGAACGCGTCGACATCGATCCGTCCTCATTGCCCTATCGTCCCGAGGTGCTGTCGCGGCTGCGCGAGGAACATGCCGCCGGGCGGCGGCTGGTGCTGGCAACCGGCACGCCGCGCAAGTTTGCGGATGCGATCGCCAATCATCTCGGCGTATTTGACCTGGTGCTCGCCACCGACCGTGGCGGCAATTTGACCTCGAAGCGTAAATGCGCCGCGCTGAAGGACGCGTTCGGCGATGGCGGCTTCGACTATGCCGGCAACAGCCGTCATGATCTCGCGGTGTTCGACAATGCCCGCGAGGCCTGGATCGTCGCGCCCGACCGTGCCGCCGCGCGCTGGCACCGCGCGCATGGCGGGCAACTGATCGAGACGCCCAAGGCCTCGGCCAGGACCGTGCTCAAGATGCTGCGCGCGCATCAATGGCTGAAGAACACGCTGATTGCCGTGCCGATGGTGCTCAGCCACGAATATTTCAATCCGGGCATGGTGCTGGCCTGCGTGATCGCCTTCGTCTCGTTCAGCGCCGCTGCCTCCGCGATCTATATCGTCAACGACTTCTTCGACCTGGCGCTTGACCGCCGGCACGCGACCAAGCGCAACCGGCCCTTCGCGAGCGGCCTGTTGTCGATGCCGTTCGGCATGGCGTCGGCGGCGGTGCTGTTGGCGATCAGCCTGGGCACCGCGCTGTTGCTGCCCTGGGAGTTTATGGGCGTGCTTGGCGGCTATCTCCTCGCGACGACTGCCTATTCGCTGTCGCTGAAGCGCATGCTGCTGATCGACGTGCTGACGCTGGCCGGGCTGTACACGATGCGAATCCTGGCCGGCGCGGCGGCCACGGGGACGGACGTTTCCTTCTGGCTGCTCGCCTTCTCGATCTTCTTCTTCCTGTCGCTGGCGTTGGTGAAGCGCTATGTCGAACTGCGCTCGACCGTCATCAAGGTTGGCGAACGAATCGCCGGCCGCGGCTATCGCGCCGAAGACCAGGAGATCATCGCCCAGGCCGGCATGGCGTCCGCCTTCGCCTCGGCTCTGGTGCTGGCGCTCTACATCGACTCCGACGCGGTGCGCGAGCAATACCAGTATCCGGCGATGGTCTGGCCGCTGGCGCCGATCGTGCTCTACATGACGATGCGAATCTGGATCCTCGCGCGGCGTGACGAAATGCATGACGATCCGATCGTCTTCATCATCCGCGACTGGCGCAGTCAGCTGGTCGCCGCTTTCGGCGCGCTGCTGCTGGTCGCCGCCGTGCTCTATCCATGACAGCCGGCCATCAGTCCTTCGGCCGGATATTTCCGTCGGCGGCCGCCCTGATGGACCCTGCCGAAGCCACCCGCCGGCTCGAAGGCGGCCGCTTGCGCGCAGGCGCGATGCTGGCGGTCGGAAACCTGCGCTCCTATGGCGATTCCTGCCTGAACAGCGGCGGG